>Ga0209777_10001958_pt1 | contig 28181 bp, 54 predicted proteins | sample FrelakmetHBP12HB_FD_187147 | JGI IMG/M metagenome (GOLD analysis project Ga0209777, IMG submission 187147) | Freshwater lake sediment microbial communities from the University of Notre Dame, USA, for methane emissions studies -HBP12 HB (SPAdes)... | ecosystem: Environmental > Aquatic >...
GCTGTTCCTACTGCAACAGGTCACTATTATAAAACTACCTTTCTTTATTATGGGTTTGAAGAATCCAATGGAGGCACAATTAGTGCACTTCACACCCTTACACCTGCTAGTGGTAATTATGTTGTTCACCTTAAAACCATTCCAGTAGGAGGATATGGTGTAACAGCAAGAAAAATTTATCGAGATAATGCAGATGGGAATTTTCTTCTTGTCGGAACAATTTCTAATAATACTGCGACTATATTTGCAGATTCTGTTTCTGCCGGTACAACTTCTATTCCTGTTGCTAATAATCTTCCCCCAACTTTTGCTTATATCGCTTTAAATCTTTCTCGATTATGGGTTGCTGGAGTAGCAGGAACTCCTAGCCAGATTTATTGGTCTAATCCTGGAGAACCAGATATTTTTGATCCCGATAACTCTCTTCAATGTAATCCAGGTGATCCTATTCAGGCTATTTATGTTTATCAGGGAATTACTGTTGTTTTAAACCGGCACTCTATCGGTCAAATTCTTGGAACAACAGATGACACTTTTCAGTATCAACAAGTTCCTGGCAGTATCGGGTGTGTTGATACTCGATCAATCCAAATAAGAACGATGGATGGAGTTCCTACCCTTATGTGGCTTTCAGACAGAGGGATTTATGGATTTAATGGAAGCAGTGTATTTTATATGTCTGATCCTATTGAGGATGAGGTCAGTTTAAATATTCAACAAGTAAATTTTGTTACCGGTAGCCGTTCTTATGGGACTCAAGCTGATTGGCAATCTGGCCCAACTCCTACACCTGGAATTGATTTAACAACTGATCCTGGAACTGTTACTACAATTAATCCTACAATAGCGTTTCAAACTAGAACTGAGTGGGAAACTGGAACTTTAGATAACATTGCAACGTTAGATGGATCAAATAGTATAAAAGTTCCTACAACTTTTACTCCTACTCTTGCTCAAGGTACTTTAGGGGGACAAGCATATATTAGTGGAACTAATCTAACATTGCCAATAAATCCCTCTTTTAATGGAGAATTCTTTAATAATAGCATAAATTATTATTCGCTTCCTTATGCTTATGGTGGAAGCTATACTGAAGCATTTGCATATCCTATTTATGTTCCTTCTCCTTTAACAGGTACGCTTTTAAATATTCGTTTGCCATTCTGGCTTCAAAGTTTACATCCTAATGTTGCAACTTCTTGGCGATACGTTGTATATGCCGATTCTGCGGGATCTCCGGGTACAAAACTTTATAATGATGCTACCCATATTGTTACAACAGGAAGCGACCATTTATATCATTTTGATGGAACAGCTCCTTATATAACCATATCTCCAAGCATCATTAGTGGTACAACCTATTGGATTGGGATTGAACTTTTAACGCCGAGTGTATATATTTCACCTAAAATATTATCAACTAATGGAGGTTTGCCTAAAAAATATTTTAGTGGACTTGGTTGGAGTAATTATTTTATTTATCCTGATTCTCAAGCTTACAACCCTCCAGCAGACTATAATACAATGCAATGGGGATTTATTCAAGATATTGTTACTTCTGATGGTTCTTGGACTTCCCCTGTTTATGATTCTAAATCAATAGCAATAGGAACCGGAATGTCTGTTGTTCAATCAGGAACTTATCCTTTTGGAACAAGCGGTGGAGCTACAGTTTATGGAAGTACAGATAATGTAAACTGGATAGCAAACGCCATGAATGGAAATTATCGTTGGTGGTATATTCGAGTAGATCTTCATACAGACGATAATAGACGAACTCCTATTCTTGGAACTCCTATTTTAAAATTTAATATAGTTGGTACTTGGATTTCTCCTGTAATCACAGTTACATCAGATGGAACAAGCTTTATTTCTATGCCTGTAGTGAGTAATATTCCTGTAGGAACATCTATTGTCTATACAATAGCTACATCAGCTAATATTGCTGGCCCTTGGACTGGATCAGGTAATGCTGATGGTCAATTTGGAACTTTTGGATCGGCTATTATTCGTAGTTATGCTAAAGTTAAAGCCGTCTTAACAACTACTAGTGATGATATATCAACTCCTTCAGTAACTTCTTTAATATTGAATTGGAATTTAGTCTCTATTTATACTTCTCATTCTATTGATATTGGTCAAGTTCCTTTAGGATGGGGATTATTTCAAGATAGTTCAGCTTTAAATGGAGGAGCTTTAGCTTTTACAATGAAAAGTTCTGCAACTGAAGGTGGATTAACTGCAGCTACAGCTTATACAGTAGCAAATGGAACTTTTCCTAATCCCCTTATTCTTCCTCTTCAATGGACACAATTTTTTATTACTTTAACTGCTACACCTAATAATCTTCCTACGGTTGATAGTGTTACTTTTAACTGGTTTACGGGTAGTAATCTTCCAACTATTAGAGTTGCTAGTCTTTTTGTTCAAAAGACTTATTTTTTAGCGGCAGCAGAGATTGGACAACCTTATAATAATATTGTTATTGTTTACGATCAAGAAGGATATTGGAGACTTTTTAGGGACTTAAATATTAATAGTCTCTCTCTTTTCTTTAATCAACCTTTTTATTGTGATGCGGTTCGTAAATTTATTTATCAATGGCTCACTTTTCCTACGGGAACATCTGCTGCAATTACAATGGATGTAAGAACAAAAGCTTTTGATTTAGGTTTACTGGATAATTTAAAAAATGTACGAAGCTTTAGAGTTGTTGGTATCAATACCGGTACAACTATTCATGCCTATTATTCTGTTGATAGAGGAACAACCTGGATTGAGATGCTAAATAGCGATGGAACTTTAGGTTATGTAACAACAGCTGATGGAAATAAATTTTCCTCATATTTCGTCCCCGATTATTCTGTTCTTTCTCAATTTAGTGGAACTACAGTTATATTTCGAGTTACAAGTGTAGATGCTTTTCCTTGTGAAATTATTACAATGGAACCTACTCTATATATTCGGGCAGGTAAATACCTTGGGAGAACAATTTAATGAGTCTTTCACAGTCATCTCCTGTAGTTCCTCCCCTTTCTACGGATCGGAGTTTAACAGGTTTTTCACAAATTATACAAAATAATTTTAAATCCCTTTTTCAAGCCGGACATATTCATAGACTTATCTCTGCAGCTCCTAAAGTAAATGATGGAGCAGTAGGAGACATTTATCTTTTCGATGATGGTACAAATATTTATCTATATACAAAGACTTCTCGCGGATGGGCTAAAAGTACCATCTTCACATTAATTTAACGGGAGAATTATTATGGACATATCAGGAATTACTTCGGCGGCAGGAGGAGTAGCATCGGGTCTTTTGAACAAAAAAGGGTCAGCACTACCGGACTACACGGCATTATTTCAACAAATAGATACAGCGGGTGCAAATCAACGAGACATGATTAATGCCCTTCCAGTAGAGTTACAGAAGCAGTATGCGGATTATAAAGCTGCTAATGCTGCTGCAGGTACGGCTTTACAAACAGGTACAACAGCTTTAACAGACAAATTAAAGGCTCAAACTGAAGCCTTATATGGTGCTAATGCTCCTGCAGTTCAAGCTGCTATTGACGCACAGAAAACTGCTATTTATGCCGATGTACCAGGTCAACAAGCTGCTATTCGTGAGGCCTTGGCTGCTACAGGGGGTTTTGATAGAGGTACTGCTTCTAAACAACTTGCAGCTCCAGTTCTCCAAGCCGGTGCTAAAATGGCTCAGTCAGTTGCCGGTATTACTGCTCAGCAACTTCAACAAAAGCAACAACTTGAAGCCCAAACTATTAATACGATTAATACAATGGATAATCAAGTTCTTCAGTCTATGTTTGGTATGAGTAAAGATCAAGCATTAAATATCATGCAGAGAGGTACGCAAGATTCAAAAGATCAATTAACAGCTTTAATTAATCAATCCATAAATCAAACTAATCAAAAACTAGGTGTCATAAGTGCACAATCTCAGTCTCAAGCTAATCAAGCAGATACTCAAGCAGCACAACAAGCTGCGCAAAATAACGCTTGGATTAAATTAGGAGCGACGACAATAGGATCTATATATGGTGGCCCTGCGGGGGGTGCAGCCGGTAGTGCTATTGCCAGCGGACTAACAGATAATACTACGAAGTGAGGCGGCCTAACAATGGAATATCCTATAGCAACTTTAAATTCCCAATTAATCGGTGCTGGGCTTAATCCTAATGATCCTGCAAATACATACGTTGATTTTGCGACTCAACTTGCTAAAAATCAACGTGATCAAGCAGAAATGGAACAGACTCTTGCCCAAGCTAAGCAACGAGTAGCGCAAGGAGCGATTACAACCCAACAAATGCAACAAGCTCAAAAAATGGGAGTAAATCCTTTAACTTTAAATACTGAAACACCAGAACAAGCAAATGTTCATGTTAAGGCTCTTTTAACGGTAAAAGGACTTCTTAACGATGAAACTTCTAAAGCAATAGATACATGGACGGCTTCTTTGACTGGCCCAATAAACAAACAGGAATCTGCTGATTTTGCTAGCCGTTTAATGGGCGAAAGAACTAAATTAGGCCCACCTTTTGTTGCAAGTGCTACAGATGCAAAAAGTGATAAGCAAGATGAAAATGGTGATCCTCTTGTAGAAGGCCAAACTTATTCTGCTTTATACGATATGCAAGGAAATGTTTCTTCTTATCTTAGAAGTGGTCAAGAAAAAGTTGCTCCTAGTACTGGAAAAACAGAGTTAAAAACAGAAGAAGATAAAAATAGAGCTTGGGAAAGACTTGGTACGCAATTAACTATAGCTTTTAAAACTCGATCTGGTGGATTAGGTGCTGTTTCTACTTCGATCTTCCGTGCAGTTCGTGCAATAAACTCTCTTAAATTGTATACATATAATTTAACTGCTCAAGATCTTGAAAATATAGCCCAAGATATTGGTGCTATATTTCAAGGTGGTGCTCCTACTGTAGAATCTGCTAAAGGAAACAACTACCAAACGATCTTTTCAAAAATGCAAAATGAAATTCGCCAATATATTGGCGAAATTATGCCAATTCCTTTTATTCATGAAACTGTAGATAAAATGTTAGAAGTTCTTGAAGATTTACGTGATTCTGCTATTCAGAATCTCGACAAATATGCAGAATTTCAATCAGAAGTTTTTAGTCATATTACAAAAGCAGATCCCAAACATTGGCAAGAAGTTAAACAAAAATATATTGATTTGGCAAGTTCAGGACTTCTTATTCCACCTGGGGAAAATCCTCCTCTTAATATAACAGGTGGAAATATAGCTGTTCCTAGTAAAAGTTCGCAAGCAAAAACTTCTGCTGGTGCTACTACATCAACTCGAAAACCCCTATCATCGTTTACTAAATAAGGATAAAACTATGTTTGATTTAGATGGAGCCAGAAAAGAAGGATATTCAGATACAGAGATTACATCCCATCTTCAATCTCAGTATCCAAATTTTAATATAGCTGGAGCTATAAAAGAAGGATATTCATTAGATGAAGTTGTAGCGCATCTTCAAGGTACACCTATCCCTGAAGAAGTTCGGAATGAACCTGGATTAGAGAGTGGAATTCAAGTTTATACAAAACCTATTGGAACTATGACAAAAGCTGGTTATGCTGGACTTGCAGATATTTTAAATCCACAACAAGCTAAAGCAAATGTTGAAGCAGTTCAAGAAAATCAACCTTTAGAAACCACGGAAGGAAAGGTAGGAAAATTTATTGGAAGTTTATTTACACCCGAACAAATTGCTTTACAGGGTGGTCTTGGGGCTGTTATAGAAGGTTTAGGTTTTGGAACATGGGTTAGTGGTCTTTTAAAAAGTTGGGGAGAAGAGGCGGCTATTAATGCAATAGGAAAAGTTACGGCTCTTGCAAAAACTTTAGGAGCTGATCTTGATACTCTAGGTCAATTTCTTTTAAAACCTATTACTCTTGGAGAAAAAACATTTGGCCCCATTGTTTCTGCTACAAGTACACCAAAAGAAATGATGGAAACTGCTAGAGCAATTCAACAAGCAGCTGGTCAACAAATAGGTCTAATAGCAGAGAACGCGGATACTGAAATTGGTAAAAATGTAGGCGCATTAGATTGGGCTGGTCTTCAGAATAAACTTGCGCAATTAAAAGAAGCCGCTGTGGGAGATATTCGAGAACTTGCAGAAGGGCCTGCGAAACAATACGAAGCAGCTATTAAAGTTATAGATAATTTTATAACAAAAGAACTTCAAGGAACAACAGAAACCGCATTTTCAGATCTTTCCGCAATTAAAACAAAGATTGGAAATCTTGTTTATAAACATGGAAGTCCTCTTGAGAGCAAAGCAGCCCTTCAAGAAGTTTACCAGGCTATAAATGAAACTTTGCAAGATGCCGCTAAAAAAGTGGGAGGAGAGACAAGTCAGGCATATCTTCAAGCGAATGAAGTTTATCATAAAGCAATTGCAGTTATAGACGGTTTAGCAGGTAAAATTACGGCTGCAAAAAATTGGTCTTTAGCGGGAGTAACAGGAGCTTTAACAGCTGCAACGGGGATGATTACACACAGCCCTTGGGCAGCTGCATCTATTCCAGTTGCATATATGGGAACAAAAATGATAGCAAATTACGGCCCGCAAGCTATTGCTGCAGCTTTAACTACTGCGGCACCTTATGTCGCTCCTGTTTTAAAAGCAGTAGTTCCTACAGCAGCAAATGTAATTTCAGCAGGTTTACAGCAATAATATGCTTCTTGTTCCAGTTTTAAGTTCTAATCTTGCTGCTATGGGTTATGATGAAACTTTAGGTGAATTGCAAATTCAATTTCAGAATGGAGCAATTTATTCTTATCAAAATGTTGCTCCTGAAACTTATTATGGGTTACTTAATGCTCCAAGTAAAGGAACTTTTTTTGCTTTTAATATTCGTAATCAACCACTCTTATATACCCCAACAAGGATACTATGATACTACCTATAAAATGGAATAGTGATAAACAACGATGGTGCGTATATAATATAAATGGAAAAGAACTTTGGAGTTCATTAAAATATGTTGATGCAGCTACTTTTGCTGAAGACTATCAAGATCAACAAGGGAAAGCATCTGCTATTTCAGAGGGATTAGAATGAACCAGATTAAAGCATTACTTCAAGGGCTTAATGTAGATCAAAATCAACCTGACCGAACTAATATTATGCGATCTTTAATCGCTGGTGAAAAAGATCCCGATATGCTTGCTCTTTTAATTGGTGCAGAACCGGTAGCAAGTATGCCAGGTTATTATTGGAACGAAGAAAAAAAGATGCTCTTTAAATATAATCCCAATGCGAATCTTAAACCTACATTATTAGACATTAATTATACGCCAACAAGTCAAAGTCAAATTATTCTTCCGAGGAGTGAGTAAAATGAAACTCTCTTATCAACACCGAAAAGAACTACCAAAGTCAGATTTTGTTTATCCAGCAGAAAGAAAATATCCTATAATGGACGAGAATCATGCTAGAAATGCTCTCGCTAGAGTGAGTCAATTTGGATCTGAAAGCGAAAAAGCAAGAGTAAGAGCAGCTGTTCATCATAAATATCCACATATTGGTAAGGCACATGCGATTTCTAAGGGATTAAAATAAAGGTAGGAAAGACTTCAATGACTGAATTTGAAGAACTTATTTTACGGCGGTTGGAAAGTCTTGAGGGAAATGTAGATAGAGTTCGGACACAGGACTTACCGCAAGTTAAACTTGATGTCGCTTTATTAATTCAAGAAGGGAAAGCAAAAAGTAAACTTCATGCTACAATATGTTCTATTCTTGCTTTTGTAGCTTCTACGTTTGTTGCAATAAAGTTTAAATAGATTTAGGTTTGAGAGGTGCCATTATGCCTTGGTGGGAAGCAAAAGTTGGCCAGAAACCTTTAGTTCCAGTTCGTCGGGTACGATGTCCTGTTTGTGCGGCTATTTTTGGGTTAGTACCTAAAGGAACGGTCACATCCTTCCACTGTAGCGATTGTCGTGCTACTTATACATTTACTTCGTTTGACTCTAAACCCACTGTTCATTTAGATGAGAAAGATAAAATTGTTTGTCATTGTACAGTATGTGAAGCTAAACGGGGAGTACAAAAAGAACCTGATCTAATCAACTCTTCTCAACCAGAAGGATTCGATGAATGAAAAATGCCTCTGGTGCATATTCTTCTCTGAAGAACCCTGCTGGGTATGTCCTTATCTCTCCTATACAGGTAATGATCTCTTACACTTTCTATTCTGACAAATCTGATACCTCAATCCTTTCCTCTTAACTACAACCTGCCATAAATGCCTACAAACCTCGCTGGATGCTACTTTACTCCCCTGGAACGCCCTATCCCCCATCTTTTCCTTTTTCATCGCGACAATAATCGCGACAAACTGTCGCGATATGTTCCCCCTAAAGTGCCCTAAAGTGTCTTTTTAGCCTTTTTAGGCCTCTCTAACCTATTGATTATGAACGTTTTTCAAACTAGTTTTTTGGGTTTAATTTACCCTTCTTCGGAAACACCGGATACCCAAAATCCCTGGGTTCTGTAACAAACACTCCTGCCGTTCCACATACCTCACATCTTCCAATATGCCAAGTTGAAACATATATGTGTCTTCCATGACCATAGAACGTACCACAAGGATCACAAATCCAAGTAGGATATTTACTTTTCATTTTGACCTTCCTCAATTTTGGTGTACTCTAAAAGATTATGTTGCCAGTTTCTTACTGCTGTTTCCATGTGAGGACTCTTTCCAAAAAAAGCATTTTTCCAGGAATAGTTTAGGATAGCAGAAACTAGATCCTCTCCTAGTTTGATAAGTTCCACGTTAGCCTGTAATAGTTTTAGAAACTGACTGTCTCTTTTCTTCTTCATTTCTTCACCTCATATAAAATCTTTCCACACCGTTTACATATCATTTGCCATATTCCTTCATTCGTAACAAAAACTTCTTGATGATAATGCTTACATACAGGAAGATCTACAGGTTTTAAGACTTCCATTTATTATTCCGTTTAGCAATCTTGAGTTCTTCTTCTATTAATTCTACTAATCCGGTTCCAAAAAATTCATTCATTCGATACCGACTAGATCCGTATATCAAACAATCTGCCCAAGCTCGTTCGTGTTTACACATCCACAAACGCTCCCAACGATATTTCATTTTAAGCCAGAATAAGTTCATCTTTTTCTCCCAAACCAATCAAAAATCTTATCAATTACCCATCCAAATCCTGCCGATAATAGAGCAACTCCAATCAATGTAAGAATAATATAACCGAATAGTCTAAGTAACTCGTTCATTTTGAAAATCCCCTGAGTCGGTGTTTTCCACAACATTTAGGCATTTTTAAGGAGCATTTTTTGTATTGGAATGAACGGAAGTGCTCCGGTGAACACCAACCTGCTTGTGCCAAACGGTTGTAATTTTCATTATTGTGTATATGTCCCGACCAAAATTTAACTCGATTATTGCAACCAAAGCATGTTAAAGTAGAAAATATTCCTGGAAAAATTTGAATAACTTTCATATTACCTCCTAGTTAGGATTCCAATTTTTAAGGTTTATCTTGACCTGGATTTTCTATTACCACATTAATATCGCTTGGTTGTTCTGTAATTACTGCTTGTCCATCGACAATAGAAACAACAACTTTATCCTTAGTACGTTTGATTTTTTTACGCTTCGATTCGTACATCTTTTTATCAAAGTAATATTCTACAATAAGGATATATACAATAGCGGTATCTAAGGCTATCATTATCCATTCTCTAAAAGCCATTGCATCCATACTACCTCCTAATTAAAATTAATTTCACTGTATAACGGTCTTGGGGGACTTTTTGCAATCGTTCGAGCGACTATATCGTTACAGTTTAAGCAAGTATTAACATGCTCTCTCATAAATCGAATGTTACGAAGGGTAAGACCAGAAATAATTGCTCTTGGATTACGGTCAATATCAGAAAAAAACTTGCACCATTCATCGAAAGTTCTCATATTAATACTTCCCTTGTGTTTTTACACTCATGAAGATGTCTCATCATATTTTCTGCGAGTTTAGCTGCTCCATTGCCGTAATAATGGAATATCTCACAACCATCAGTCATACGATAAGTATTCAGACTTGCTTTTTTAGTTCCACCTTTAATACGAAGAGCCGTTTCAACACCAATAATCTTTCCACCTATAGACATTTCAACTCTGAGCATTAGGATTCTCCTTATCAGGATCAACAAACTCTTCTTTAGATTTTCTAAGAAGAACTATTTTGTTATCTATATCAACAAGAACTTCATCTCCAGAATCAGAATCTATACACCAGATTGCTCGAATAATTTTATTCGGATCAAACATAATATTCTCCTTTATTTAAAAGTCAAACCGACATATATTGAGGGAAACCAGTATATACGATCAGTATCATAGCTACATCCCACATAAAAATTAATCAATTTATTATCAATAGTATTTCCTGGTTGAATAGGAAATTGAGGTACATCTTTTGCATGGAAATAACAATGTCCTGTTATCAAAAAAGGCCATTCTATCGCAATATGCCATCTACACCAATATTGACACCGAGCCAGATGGCCAAATAGATGAGGTGAAGTATCCTGCCAAGATCCATCCACAGCTTCGTATCTTAATTGGCCTCCTCCATGAAGGACAAACAAAGTAATAGGTACAAGTCTCCAACACGCCCACCAATGTTTACTGCGTGATCCATACGCAAATAATCCTTTTAGGGGAATCATCCATCGTTGATACCAAGTATCCCAATCCGATCCAATCCATGCTTTAGGATCTTGAAGTCTGTCTGGAATTGCGTCGAGGGGCATTAAAGATTTACCTCTGGATGAAGATCAAGTTTCAGACTTTGAATAGCATTTGTTACTTGCTTGCGTAGCCAATCTCGTTCGTCATGCGCTCTATCTTCCATTAATTGAAGATGCTGGATATATTCTTTAATTTTCTCGCGGTCTAGTTTATTTTCTATACGTTCTACAGCGTCCCACGCATTATTATTAATCATTTTCTTTTTCCTTCTGTTCGTAAACTGAAAGAATTATAAGAGGATCACCAACTACTTCCCGTACTTTTGCGATAGCTTCTTGAGCATTTTTAGCTTTTACAACTGTATCATAACCTGTAGTAACATCATACGCTACACAATAATTTTTCATTTTACCTCCGTCCAATAATCAGAATATTTGTAACCAGGTACAACTCCCTCAAATAATTCACCGAAATCGGCACAGCATACAATTTCTTTATATAAATGTGGCCACCGTTGCACAGCCTTCTTGTATCTCCAAGCATAAGCTTTTTTTTGAATCGGTATTAGAATAATGTTAAGTAAAGGCAGTAAGAAACTTGACATTAATCTATCGAGTCTATAAGGCCACCACATTGGAACCCAAGCATAATGAGGTCGCCACATTGAATACATACTATGCCATCCAAACCCGCAATAAACTCTTACCGTTCCATATTTTTCTTTAATTTGGATTACTTCCATGCGTACCCATTTTCGCAACCATCCGCCAATAAACCATGCAGCTTCATCTATTTCATTAAATCTTTCCTCTGGAAAATCTACATCGCCGTAAAAATGCATATTAATCTCCTATTGGAAAAGCATAACGAATATCAACTTTACATCCGAGTCGTGCTTCTAGTATTTGTAGCGCGTCGTAGTCAGAATTTGCTGGAATAATTGTTTCGACATGATGACTTGTAGTATATCCTATTAAATATCGCTGGCGTAGCGGATTGAAATTGGCTGTAGTAGTCCTTAATCCCCAAAAATCATTCCAGTGATATTGATCTGTTGTAAAATTTCCTAAGTCTGTCATAATAACTCCCGTATCGAGTGTCGTTTAATTTGTTTGAAGACCTTGATTGAATCTTCATACTTCTTGAGGAACTTATGAATTTCTTTAATGGAAATAGCAACTCCAATACCTGTTGGTTGCCAAAACATGTCTAGTTGCATTGCAGAAATAATACCAATTAGTTCTCCTTTTGTATTGAACATACCCCCACCGCTATTTCCAGGACGAACTAGAGCATTTGTTTTAATAACAAAACATTGTACCCACCAAAAATAATCTAAGTTTGTTATAATTCCATTTGTAACTGTATAAAATTCCCCTTCGGGATGTCCAACTATTAAAACATCTTGTCCTATATATAAGTCATTTGATTTCTGGATAGGACAAAACTTAAAATGCTGAGCAGACATTTCGGGTTGGACAAGAGCTAAGTCTTTGTATCTATCTCTCATCAACAAGCGAAGATTGTATTTTCTTCCGTCACGGGTATAAGCCACTAAAGCAGACGTACTAGAAGCAACATGAGCAGCAGTTAAAGCTGTTCCATCTGCTTTAATGATAACAGCACTACCTAAATAAGCCTCATCTTTGAATGTTTTAATAACTATGAGAGTAGACTGGAGGGATTGATCTACCATCTTTTTAGACCAAGAATAGCCAATAAAAGAAGAATAATCAATTACTGTATAGCTTAGAATAAGACCTAAAAAAAGTACCAAATGTTTTTTCATTTTCGCTCCCTATTCGTAAAGTTTGTTCCCCACTTGAAATCGACCTTTACTATCAAGTAAATGCGCTGTAGGCGTAGTTTCACCATTAATAGATATAAAACTAGCGAATCCGCCGACCCACATATTTGGCGAACCTTTTTTCCATTCAGGAGCTAGAGTTGTCAAGCATCCTGGATTCAAAGCATACTTAGCAGGCATATTAGGAATAGCACTATGGATAGTGAAAGCCTGAAAGCTATGCAAGTGTCCATATACAACTTTGAAAGGATTGAGGTTTTCTGCATATTTTTTAGCATGATTCTGCGGATAAATTCTTCCGTGCATGAAAATGCAATCTCCAATTTTATAATAAGAATCGTAAGTATTATAGGGAATCCAAATAGCCTCTTTATAATACTTGCGAATGACTCCCTCGAAGTCGAATCTACCTTTAAAAGCGTCGGGGTACTTTCGAGCTAGATTACAATATCTATTTTCGTGGTTTCCTGCTAAAAAAATTACTTTAGCTTGCGGAACAATGTCATGTAAACGGCGCATTAAACCTGACATTAGCTCTACGTCTCTAGTATACCACTCCATCTTAAACGTAGAGGCAGGCATACTCTCTACCATATAGAGGTTTTTAGCGTCTATAATATCTCCTCCAAGAATTACAATATTTGGTTTAGTGTCTTTGATGTATTCAAAAACAGGATCAAGATTTATATTATCAGGCATGTGTGAATCGGCAAGGAAAACACCCGTAGTTTTTTTCATCTTAGTTTGCCTCCGCTATAAAACCTTTATCATCTCCCGCTATTTGGTCATTTGTTTCTTGCCCGCAATCTTCTAGTAGATCCGTCCGGCAATTTTCACAAATCTCATCCAATGAGTCTGGATTTAATTCCTCTCCTTCAGTAATTTCTAAATGCCCATTAAAACTATAACCTGATGCTCGAAGAAAGGCTTCAAATGCTTCTATCATCGAATATAAACTTGCCTCATCCTGTAGCGTAAAAACAACCGTAGGATAGTCTTGCTCTGTTTGTAAGTCTGTCGAAGTTGACTCAAATTTAAACATTTTGTTCTCCTTTTGGCTTTTCGTCTCCAACCAGTGTTACCTTGAACATTACACCCGCTGCTTTATGATAAATTACAATCCCCTCTGGATTCATATATCCTGGTGCTGCTTCACTTCCTCCTGTTTTTAATACCTCTAGTGTTTCTTCGATTTTTGGGGTATTAAATGGCCCATCATATAGAACAGGAACAAGAGAAACACATTTAGGAAGTTCTATTAAATCCTTCGGCATCCTAAAGAGACTAAATCGCCTTTCAAACAAATTATAACCCCTTTGAATTCCTAAACCCCACCACTCTCCTCTGTGCCAACCAGAACCTAACTTTAACAATGCCTCTTTATTTTGCTCAACCCACCGTGCGAAACCAAAATTATCTTTTTGAAGAGTAATCCAGCGTGTACGACTTGCAGCAATAATATCATTTTCAGGACTAATATAAATTGTACTGTTTGTTCCATCAATTTTCTCAGTAATTATGCAATCTCGATTTAATCTTGAAATTTTTTGAAAAGGCATAAATTCAGGTAGTTCTAAAGCCATATTATTTATCCTCCACCAGAGAAAGATGACGAACTAACCTACGAAGTTCTATTAATTGATTTTCTTGGTTAATAAGCATTTTTTTCTGTGTCTCTAGTATCTTTTCTTCATAAGATTTTCCAAGTTTATAACAGAGAACTAATCCAGCCGCATCATTGTGTTTTCGGTTGGTGTCATAGTTATCAAACAAGTTCATTTGCCATTTACGAGAATCATACAGTCTAATTGCACCGCCAAGAATACATTTTGTTTCCCCTAGTTTATGTACTTCATCGGTTAAGCTATTGACCCGATTATCTAGGGCATCTACATGACTATTGGTAGTATTGATGTTATTCTGGAGGTTGGTATCACCTTCTATTCGACTATTTGCTTCACTGTTAATATTTGATTGAAGGACTTGATCTCCAACGGTACGATTAGTGGCCTCTGTAACTAGGTTGCTATTAGTTGTCTTTATGTCATTATTTAATGACAAAATGTCTGACATATTTTGCTTGATACTTTTCGCTTGACCTGGAGCAGACAAAGTATCATATTCAGAAGTCGGCACATAAACAGACTGAGTTTTAGTAGGATCTCCATCTAATCCCTTAAAGTCCAACTTTGTTAGAGGTACATCCGTAGGTAACGGCTGATTATAGATGCTCCTATAGCCATACCCTGTTTGAGAACCAGGATTATAGTCATAGGCCTTTGTATAACCGTCTAAAGCAAGCATATTCTTGACACCGTTTTCAGGAATATAGTCGTTAGTGCCTAGATTCTGTGTAGGAGATTCAAAAGTAGAAATTCCATACCTATCGCTTAAAGAGTTCAGAACGAGTGACCCTCCTCGTTGGCCGTAAGTATCATTACCAAAGTTCCACCCAGCGGAGGGTGGTTGTGCGAAACTAAGAGTGGATAAACATAAGGTTATTCCAATTAGAATTATTCGTTTCATAAGGTTTCCTCCATATAAGCTTGTTCTGGTGTAGGATGTCCATCAAATTCTTCGTACCTCTTGTTTTCTTTTTTTGATTCCCGACGTAGTTTATTTTCTTCTTTCGTTTTTACTTTGTGACAGTCTCTGCAAATTCCTTGCAACTTTTTAGCATCATAAACAAATCGGCGGGAAATATATTCATCCCAAGATATTAAACCGACAACTGGAGAGACGCATGGTTCGATGTGATCCGTATCTATCTTTTCTCGACTTTGATGACACAACTCGCAAACATACCAACCTGGATGATTAGGATCTTTACATCTCCGTTTAACTTCTGCCCTTGGGGGCCAAAACATCCACGCTTTTCCTAATCCGGCTAAAATAATTTTCTTTAGCCGTTTTTCGTATTCTTCTTGGGTTAAGGTATTTAAAGGGGGTTTCTTTTTCATTATTTACACTGGAGCCAATTCGCCCCCCGTTTGATTTCTGCATCGAGTTTAAGATTTGGCAACCAAGAAGGAGAAATTGTCATAGCCCGTTTTAGTTTAGTTTCTATTATATTCCCTAATCCTTTTTTAGCGAGACATAGTACCTCGTCATGAACTTGCCCGACTACGCAATCTCCCATTTCTAACATCGCTAGTTTACAAATTTCTCCAGCCAGACCTTGACATATATTCTCTAACATTTTACCACCATAAAGAGTTCGTTTCTCTATGTGTCTATTTTTCCAAATATCATAAATCCATTGAGTATGATGAAATCCGGTATCCTGTGCTTCTTGCCGAAGGTTAGGAAATTGAATTGCTAAACCCGAAGGTAAAATTAACCTCTCTTTTTCAAGTGTAATTGGAAGTCGGAGACAAGACTTCAAAGACTTGTCCGCCAGGACGGGGATTATTTGATCCAACTTGATCCATAATGCAGGAATCTGTGCATATCGCATCCGGTAAAGTTCAACAGCTTTTCTTGATACATCTTCATTAATTGTTTGCCCTGTTTGAAGGCGAACAGTTTTAATAAACCTCTTACTACCCAGCCCGTATTGGAGTCCAAGACAAGCCGTCTTGCCAAACCTTCGTGCTTCTTTATCCTCTTTCGTAATAGTTCGCCCATAGAAAGCGGAAGCAAAATCACAATAAATATCTTGACCTGATTCTATAGAACCAATTAATCCAGGATCTTTTGAGAGATAAGCTGCAAGTCTAAGTTCAATATTTGAAAAATCTCCAACTACAAGTTCAAACCCTTCAGGAGCTTCTATTGCTTGCCGTAATGCGCTACCTCTCGTAAAATTTTGTGGATTACCTCCTGCGCCTGATCCACCTGAGAAACGGTGAGTCTGGTCGGCACCTGAGAATTCAACATCAAATGGCCAAGATCCTGTGTGACCAATTCCTGCAAGCCGGATAGCCCGCGATTCAAGTAAAGTAGATTTAGCTGCAACTCTAGCTTCACAGAGGCTTTTAAGTTCTTCATTTTCTCCCTCCAACATTTCTAAAAAATCAATATCTCCAAGAGCAAGGGCAGGAATTTGTAGGGGTTCTCCATTTACATCTTTTTTCTTTGGAGACGGTTTCATTGGAACATAATACCCTTTAGATTCTAATAGTTTAGGAAACTTGATATTAGACGCAAAGACCTTTTTATCAATACCAATATCTTTAAATATATTTACTCGTCGAAGAGCCTCATTTTTGGCTGTTTGTTCCAATAAGGGAACATTCAATCGTAGTTTAGGATTAACAAACATTCTTATTGTTTGATCCATTATCTCATATTGATTTTCTGGAAATTCTGGAGCTAACTTATTATACACGCTTCGACATAAATCAACATCATGGAGACAATATTTTGCAAGTTCTTCATTCTCTTGCCAAGTTAGTGTTTTTTTACCATTCGTGTTTAAATGACCTTTATTTTCAAATCCAAAATGAACAGCAAGAGATTCAAGGCTATGAGATTTTATTGTTTTGCCTAATACTGCTCGACTCATAGCCAAAGTATCAATATATTGACCTGCAATAATTCCATATTTTTCTGCTAGAATAAAACCATCAAATTTGATATTCTGACTTACTAATATAGTATTTTTCCAGTCTATAGGACTCTCGAATGAAGAAAAGAATGTTTCTTCTGGATACCATGTTCCTTCCCTACCATCTCGCATTATACCAATTCCAAATAATTTAAATCTTGGATCTCTAACATAACTTACAATATCCAATTTTCGTAAGTCATAACCAACTGCTTTGGAATTGTCATAGTAAGTCTCACAGTCCAGAAATAAAAAATTTTTCACTCTATTTTCCTCGTCTGTCATCCGTTCCAAGTTTATTAAGTTCAAAGTCTAATAGAAACATAATTTCACACATAGCATGAGCTAGAGGAGATAAACCTGTTTCGGGATCTCTATCTTGCCCACCCAACCATGCAAAAATGTGCCTTAAAGCTGCACTAGCTGGCCGACTCCAGACAAACCCTTTAGACCAATTCCAGGCATCATATTTTTTTTGCCCAAAATCAAGAACTTTTGCTACTTCTATTAACGCTACTCCAGACAAAAGAGCCATAGGAGGTTTTCCTTCATCATGTTTTTTACCACCGGTGTTAGTTATAGATTTCTCAAGCGAGTCTGCCATTACACTACCTCCTGTATCCCAAACTTCATACCAATCTCCTAGTTCATCTATACGATATTGATGGAAACTCATTTTACTTTTCCTCTATAGGCTTTACAAATGGTTCTTTCTTTGGTTCTGCATCTAATTTAGCGAGATTCTGGCGGATTTGATAAGACTCTTCTGCGATCTGTTGAATTCTTCTCTCGTTTTTGGCTAACAATTTTTCAAGGGTTGCTCTTACAAGTAACTTTCTGGTAAATTTCCGCATAAAAATTATCTCCTCTCCGCTTTTACTTTACACTCACAAATTAATTGTCCTATAAACTCAACTAATTGAAAATCTTCTATGCTTTTAAAGACATACTCAGTTTGATCGGTAGCAATAGCTTGTTTACCTGTCCCTGCTTGAATAATGAGAATTTTATAGCCATTTGCGACTCGTTTCACTCTAAAATCTAACATTTTATTTCTCCTGTAAACTTACAGAAATGTCTCGGTGTATTTGAAAAATATCTCCGCCATACATTCTAATAGTTTCTGAGTAAATTCCTCTAGTAATTTTAAATTCTATTCCTCCATCGGGATGGGTTCTAACAGATGAAATAGTCACAGGATTTAGTGTGATTACTTCTTTTTTAACGATTTTATCTTTCTTAAACCAGTTTAACATTTAATCCTCCTCAGATGAATCTAACTTATCTTCGTCAAGTTCTTCTATTTCGGTTGGTTCGATAGTAATAATCCGGCAGTAAATAAGCATCCTTTCCACCCCCATATTTGAGCAGCCATAACTAAAGCTAAAATATTTGCTAATAGTCCAATTAGATTAATATGAATATTATATCGTGCCATTTTCAACCTCCATATTATGTCGATCTATACATTCAACCATTGCCACTGCAACAGCAGCTGTTTCTATTAGTTCTTTTCTGGTATTCTCAATATCACCGACACGAAAATGAATTTCATTAATTTCTTTGGCCACTTCTCCGAACTCTTCGGCAAGTATTCCTAACCAGATCATTAATGAGTGATCTTGAATTCCCCATTTATTATTTTGTCGAAGCCGTTCAGTTAAGACTTCTTGAAGAATTAATTTAGATAGTTCCATTTTCTCGTTCTTTAAGGTCTTCATATTTTAAAACGTGATTGCGGAAAAACATCTGCCAGGCAAGATTAGCCGCTGACATAATATCCAGATCAGAAAATTTGTAAATCAACGTATCTCGCGTAGAAAGATAGAATTCACTTGTTTCCCAGTTTAAAATTATATCTTGGTAAAGATAATGGGCTGTTTTCCAACGAGGTTCGTTCTTCCATGTTGCCACCATAGTCTCATAAAAAATATAGCAGATGTCACCTACATCTTGACACGCTGTTAAACCTAGTCGTTTTATTTCATCCCTTCGTTCTGGCTTGATGAATGGCATTTACTTATCCTCCCATAGTTTATCTAGCTGATAGGCCGAATAGTAAGCAAATCCAGCTCCCCATAAAATAAGAAGAACGTTATTAAAAATAAAACCTATTATCATACCTATTATATTAGTAATTATACAAAATATATGCCATCGAATCAACCATTTTCTTAAAGAATTCATTGGAACCAGAATTTCAGTTTTAAGAAATAATGATGTAAGATACAACGGTTATATAACTGAAACCGCCATTGTAATCGCTTCCAATAAGTTCCATGTGTTCTGTACGCTTCAACTACTGCATCGAGTAAAGTATCCGTCAAGTAATCATCTTCAAATGCAGCTACAGAACTAGCAGGAGGTATTTGACCTGCAGGAAAGACTCGAATTACTTTTTTCCAATACGCATAACGAGCGAGTCCGATCTCATGTTTAACGCCTTCAGAATTTAAGTGCGGTGTCATATCCAAAATAATGTGAGCCGCTTGAATCATCTTTTTGTCTGTAGGCCAAAATACTTTCATGTGTTTTACATCAGATTGTAAAATAGTTTTTGTAGGTCTAACATGCTCTTTCAAAACGGGACAAAGAACTTCAATTCCAGCTTTCTCTAAGAATTCTTTATCGTGGATAGCTTCTTTTACAACATCCTCTTTAATACGCCCAGTCATCCCACGCCCAATATACATTTTTATTTTAGAGTCAAACATAGTTTACCTCGCAACCACTTTAATTTGCTCTTTGTTTGGCGTAACATCCTCAACAGTAACTAGAACCGGTGATTGTTTCTGACCATAAGAATTCTTAACGTGATGCACCCAAGAACTTGAACTATCTGCTTTAGAGGTGATTAAAATACTTTCTGCGACCTCGCTCATAACTAAAGCTCCAGCCATGTATTCAAAAGTTATTTCTTTCTTTTTCCCTGAAGAATCTAACCTCTCAAAACTACCCTTGTTTTCATGGTAGACGAAAATGAAACTACAATTAAATTCGTTTCTAAGAGCCTTTACTTTTTCTAAAACCTCTTGCATCCCTAAATGATCGTTAATTGAGAGCGTATGAATTGTTTTATAGCTATCTATAACGACAACCTCTGGACGTTCTTCCTCTAATAAATGTCTGAAACTCTTAAGAGATGCTTCTAAATTAAGCCTAAAAGTTGTGCCGCATCTTACCGTAAGGGAATCAATGAGATCCTTTGGGTGAATATTTTTGGCTAACGTTAAGGCTTTAAATCGGCGTTGCGTTTCTTCTTTAGGTCTTTCTTGGTCAAGAAATAAAACTTTTCCATGAACTACTGGATAATGTCCCATCCATATTCCAGATTCTTTTCGGGCTATTTCGATAGCTAAGTCTATTAAAATCCAAGTGTTATGAACGACTGTAAAATCTGCCAAAAGAAATCTGTGATTAGGCCCTGTTATTGTTATACCATAATAGGTTCCTATCCCCTGTGATTCTACTGTAAGACCGTGAACCAAAACATTGGTTATTTTTTTCCTCAGTGCTGCTTTTTTATAATTTATTCTGACGGGGATTTTGCAGATATTACCAGAAATAATTATCCCAAAATAATCTTTCCCATGCACTTGTCGGATATGAGAATACGCTGCAAATCCTAATGACCTAGCCAAAAATAAAATATCATCCCGCAATTGAGGATACACAGTCGTAATTGCGTAACAGTTGTGATCTAAACATCCATCTGTATCAATTAAACCAGCCAATAATTCAAGTCGAATAGCTCTTGAATTTGATCGGTATATAATAGGGATATGTTTATTATTAAGCACATTTAATTCGCGGAGAGAACGTCGAAATGCTCCCTTTTGACCTGAAATTCTCCACATAGAGACTCGTTTCGGATGCTTGTATTCTCTGATCTTTAAGTTGTTTTGGGCTGCAAACGTTTTCAAGGCTAAAACTACCGCACCAGTTCTATCTTTTTGGGTGATTTCGGGTTCTCGACACGTTCCATCACCTAGCCATACGCCAAGAATATAAGGATCAACAGGTACTTTTTTTTCACTGAAATCCGCACCGACACGATAACCCTTCAGCCGGACTTTTTCATTTTGGGGTAACCGAGAATATTCTTCCAGGGAAACATCTAAGGCCTCTCCATGTTTTCTTCCGTATAACGAACCTGATTGTTTCAGACATAAAATATGAGATTTATTTACAGTATATGTATCCCCTTTTCGAGGGTTAATCTTAAACATCTCGTCAATCCCATGTCCTATATTACTAACCATACGAGGATGGGAATCATCACCCATAAGTTGGTCTCCAACTAAAACTTCTTCAATTCGTTTTGTAGATCCATCAAACATTAAAACAAGAGTACCTGCAGCAAAACATTTAGCTGTTTCCGGTAATCCTGCTACAAAGGCGATCCCTCTCTTCGGAAAGATACCTGGAACTAGATATTCTACTTTCAAAGCGGAGGTAAGAAACTGTTCAAAGTTCTCAGGAATACTAACCTCTTCTATGGGAGGTCTTTGTCCCATAGGGTAACGTTCCATTCTATCGGCAATATATCGAACATCCTTATCAAGTAATCCAACTTCTCTACCTTTAGGTGCAAGAAGTTCATAAATCTCGTCGGGATTATACCCCCGTGATCGAAGTCCACCAGCAATTTGAAAAAGGGTATTATGTCGTGGGGAGTCTTTTAACGTCTGTAAAGATTTCTCATAGTCTAGTTTCTTGAACGTATCTTCAATCACTTTAACAGCATTTCTATCCGGTAGAAGATTAATCAACCATTGGGGAGCTGCAAAAAGAGATCTTAAATGCGGCCCATATTCAAAACCATAAAATGCAACAAGACCACCTGCACCTCTGACATCGACACCAGGGAGAATACCTGTTTTTGTTGTAGTTTTTGAATCCAAGTCTGATGTCCACTTAAAATAGAAGTGCCGACCTTTCGGAGTTTTCACAGAAATAGTTTTTGGAATATGATAACCTTTTAAACTGTTCTCACCTAGTTCACCATCCACATCCAAAACAAAAAGTCCTGAAATAGGGCCAGTTATAATACCAGTTCGATGACCAGGATACTTCGTGTCCCATTCAACACGCTCTTCACTCGTAGAATACCGATCTATATATTCTCTCCAACCGACCAATGGAACTTTTCCATTAAGGGGAATTAAGTTAAATATATTAGGCAACTTTTCCACGAACCCTCCAATCAAATCTAGGATCGTTCTCAATCTTTTTAAACTCGAAAGTAGCTCTACATCGTAAAGCTTGATCTATAAATGCTTGGATTTCACTACGCTCTGTAATCAAGAGGGTTTCAAATAATCCATCCTCTTTCCCAAATCGAACTACTTCCAGTTCCTCTACTATAAGACCATGCCACTCTCTTATAGCTAAAGTATATGCTCCAAGTTGGATAAACTGTTCGGGGTAAAATGCTTTGGCTGTTTTATAGTCTCGTAATCTTAAATGGCCGTTTACTTTATCTAAGCGGTCAAACTTTCCACAAAACAAATAAGTAGGCGAAGCAATTAAACCTTCTGCTAGAATCAATTCTCCTTTATCATGAGCCGCCCAATCAAGGTATTTATTTAAGCACCCCTCAATGATAGGCCACTTCTCAACAACCTTTATTTGGTCACGAAGAACCGTAGCTTCTTTGATTTTTCCTGCGCTATGAAGCTCTGCAAAAGCATGAGTAATCGTTCCTATATCAGCAGCTTCTTGAGCTACTTCTTCGTGTGCTGTTTCAGCTTTCTTAAATAGTTCTTTCTTCTCTTCTTCTGTATTAGGCCATCCATCAACAATAGTTGTTTGAAGAAGTAAATTATATAATGCAAGAGAGGATTGTCTTTTCATCCAGTTGATAAGTCCAATATTCATCGGGTATCCAGCTTTGCAAAATGTTGTGGTTGAAGTACAAGGCTTTTTATCTAACTTATAGCGATGAGAGCTTTCATTAAATTCTAAGATATGCTTGCCATCAAAAGAAGTTGAAGTAGTTATAATCGGGACAGTAGATTTAATTTCTCTTGCCATTTAATTCGCTCCTACTTTTTATTGCTTCCAGGACGTTTATATGAACTTTTATTTCTATCTTGGATATTCTCCCAAGATTTTATTCTGGAAGCTAATTTTCTAGCCATCTTTTTTGAGTGTTTCATAATTCTCCCTGGAACATAGCTCCGCGTTTTAAATCTTCTTGAACATGCTTCTCAACCCACTCTCTCGAAGCACTACCTATAAATTGTCCATGAATATTATTTCTAAGGGTTTGTCCTCCACTAAAATCCGTATGAATGTATCGAACTGTATTTCTAGTCACTGTAATAATATAAACAGGCCAACCCGAACCCTCTCGGTTAAATAGATTCATCCATCTACCTTCATCATTCTTTGTAAGCTTCATTTTAATGCCTCCCTAACATGGATAACCATACAGTAAGGCCGAATATAATATTAATGGCTAAAGTAATCATATCGTGCATTGCCCTCTAAAAAATTCAACATCTATATTCTCACCTATGTTCACTTGGAAATATTTACTCCCAGTACAACTACCATAAGGAGTTGTAGCGGTGTATAACCATTCTTTATCTATATTTAAGAACCCTGCCCCAACCACTCTTACTTCGGTAATTATAGCTATAGTTTTATGTCTCTCACCAGGTTGTTCATGATTCATAAATCTATATACAGGAGTCCACCATATACCCATAGTAAAAAGTAGTGTCCAAAGAATAACTATAAATATACGGTCTTTCATTTTATTTTCCTTAAATGGTTCGGCGATAGGGATTTATAATTTTCATCTACCGCTTTCCTAGATGTTTTCTAGGCAGTTGATTTGTATGTCGGCGATCATCCAATCTGTTAATTAGATTCGTCTAACTTTTGTCAACCCAACTTCAAACGATCTATTTCTTTTCCCATGTATAAGCCACACCTGCTTCAGCTGCTTGTTTAACTAGCACTAAAAATTCTTCTATAGTTTTAAACGCAAGACCCGCTAAGGCTGGCGATTGTAAAGCTGCTTCAAATAAAACGCAACGTACTTTACCTTCATTTTCTGACTGATAATCCCGTGGTTTATAATCCTTCATAGGTGCGCGGCCTTCTACTTTTGGAATAGAACCTTGGAGCCGTGAGATTGCAGCAGTAACACCTGATTCTGGTTTATTTATATCGGGATTATCTATTGGATCGGCTGATTTAATTAGTCCCATAACATCTCCTTAATCTACAAGAACTTCAAAGACCTTCATCGTACCTTTATTCACTTTGAGGGTAGATTTAAATGTAACTGTTACAACATCACTAACCATTAATTTTGGGAGCTTATCTTTAAGTTGTTTAGTAGTACCAATAAGAGTAACAGGATCACCTACTTTTACTTCAACCTCTTTATAGACTCCTTTACTGACTGACTTTGACGTTGATCCTTCAAGATCAATAAGTTCCATATCGATTGCTGGGTTACCAGCATTAGTTGTATGTTTTGCAATGACTTTCCCTTTCACAAAGTTCCCAATTTCTCGAATACTTACTACAGGATAATAATCTTTTTGTACTGTATCGCCTTCAATAACTCTTGACATTTAATTTTCTCCTTTAAGATATTTTCTGTTGGTTTCTGCTTCCAAAAAACCAAAGTACAATAGTTGTAAAAAGATAAAGAATTGTATTAACTAGTTTTTCAAGGAGCGCATAAGAGTCTCCTTGGTTTGTAGTGATTAATCCCCTTGTTTGAAAATAGATCAGAGAAACAAGAACCGCTAAATATATGGTCAAACCTGGCCGAATCACGGCGCGTAGTGCGTCTAGTAAAACAAAGAGCCAATTTTGAGTATGAGTTAGAAGAGTCTTTTCACTATATTGCTGTGGTTCCAATTCATAAGACTTAACTAAAGCATTTGCATCAGCTACATCTACCTCACCTTGCGTAGTTACTTGTGCAATTTGCGTACGACTAGCCCATTCTTGTTGGGTTTGCTGAATATCTAATTTTCGTTGCTCAATCTCGTTTAAACCTTTCTGTTTCTCTAGTTCCACATCGAGTTTTTTTGACTGATATTGAAAAATAGACTGAACTGCAGTTCCTATAAGTCCAGTCGCTCCTCCAGAAATCACTGAAAGTACGGAATCTAAAATAGCCATTTTATTATCCCCTTTTTAATTTACAAACCGCTAAGGCGGCTGCTTGCATTTCTTCGTATGTCCAATCAAATGATTTATGTCGATTACAATTTCCACAACAAGAAACAACGTTTCCGAAAATATATCCTTTCTTATTATCCATCCGATCTAGTCCATGTCCCGTTTCTATTTTACATCCACAATAAACACATGGATCAGCGATTAAAGACTTATATTCTTTAAATGAAAGCATATAAATTTTGTGTCGCTGCTTGGCATTACGTTTTCCTATCAAAAATCGAGCGTGTAGAGTTTTAAAGTAACGGTCTATTGCGGCACGTCCTTTTAGCGATTGACTATACCGTTTACGATCTGTTTTACACTTTAAAGTTTTTCCATATAAAGAATGACAGATTTTACATTCTCTATTCTTATACATATTTTGCGGTATTCTTGCATGACCCCTGTGACAAATATTCATATAATCTCTAGTAAAAAAGGTTTGTGATTTATTAGACTTTCAAATTTTCGTATAGCAGTTACCGACGAAAAAACTCCTTGCTGTCCGTCCATTTTTCCTCGACTCATTCCCAAGCCGATGCAACCAAGAAATTGGTTAGGGAAATTCCCACTATGAATTCGTATTCCTGCTCTGCCTTTAACTGGAGCAATTTCGTAAGTAAATTTCTTAAGTCTCGGTGATAAAGTCCATCTTACTTGATATTTTCCTGTAGGAATACAACTAACATTATTAGCATTATCTTTCCAGGGTAACTCTACTGCAAACAAAACCAATCCATTTATAGTAATGGTTCCAAAGGTTCCAAATTGGTTTTGCTCTACCCTCTTTAATCTCACCAATTTCATTTCTTTTTCTTCTTGTTATGAAAATGCTTTTCATTAATCCAATCTCTGCAACCGGTACAATAAATATAACATCCATTCTTGGGTGGTATTGCATACTTTTTTAACAACCTTACCGCTTTACGAATATCCTTTAGAGTTATATTCATTTCTTTTTCTTCTTGAGTTGTAGTTTGCTATTTATCTGAACAAGTTTTCCTTTCCAAATAATGTCGAGATATTTAGGAGCCTTCTTTATTTTCATCTTAATTGCTCCTTTAAACCTTGGGTAAATAAAATATCAATACTTTGTTCTAGTTGAAGAATTTCTTTTTTCATTCCGTCGATCTCTGCCTGGCGAGATTCATAACCGTCAATAAATCCATAGGCTTTATAAGTTCCTTTTCCGTCACCTTCTGGATACAGGGCAACTACTTTTAAGGCTTCTTCGATTGTCATCTTTTTGTTCACAGCTTTCTCCTATTAAAGTTCAATCATACTTCTTACTTGAGATTAATATCTCCTCCAACACTACCCGTGACTTATAGGAGGTTATCGACCTTTTCGCAAGGCTTTTTCTATTTATATTTTCTTAGCAGCCAAATTTACCTTATAACAGATCTGTATTCGTTTTCGTACCCGTTGAAGAGTCTCATTCACCGCCTGGCGGCTAATAGAGAGTTCTTTGGCTGTCTCTTCTTGTGTCTTTCCTAATTGGCCGCATAAATATAAGACTCTCTGTTGTCGAGGAGATAAGTCCTTAAAAACCTCTCGAATAACTTGAAGTTGGAGTTCACCTGTCTCGCTTAAAGGCCTATAATATAAGTGGTCATCTTCACTCATTAAGTCTGGATTAGAAAAGACATTCTCTTCTGGTTTACCTTCGGCATCAGTTCGTTGACTCGCGTTTAGAAAGTTCCAATATGGACTTGCTTCCCCTGAATGACTTTTACCGGTATCTAATTCTCGAATGTTCTTTTTAGGACTCTTGTAGTATTTTTTCATTAAGGCAACCTAATCTGACAAATAATTACTCCACAAAATATCAATATAGCAACTCCGATTAAAAATAAGTCTCTTTTCATATTAGTTCTCCTTATACTGCGATTTTATAGCACTCTATCTTAAAGTATGGTAAACCACTCTCATCAGGATCTCTTTCTTTTATAACTTTTGAGTGCATTAGTTTTATTATCATCTCAGCTTCTTTTTTAGTTATCCCACTGGCAACAACCGATCTTTTTTCTCCGTCTTGTTTTATGATCTGGTGCTTATCAAAAGTAATATAAGAAAATTCATTTGGAGTTTTTCGCGTCCCATAAATTTGTTGGTCTATTTGATGACACCGATTTGTAAACTCTTCAACAAAATTCACGTTATTTCTCCTGAATAGGAAGACGAATAAGCCATACTTTTAATTTTTTATCTCTAAATTTAATATCAAAAGCTTTTTCTTCTTTAAGTGTACTTACCCAAATATCCAATCTTTGCGTATGTCTTTTATTCATAGTATCTTCTACAAATTTTATTCCAATTCCCTCGATTAGAAGAGCATCACCAAATTTTAATTTTCCCCCATTGATTTTAAGCATATCCTGACTTACTGCCACGCCATGTACGTTACATCGTACGCCGCTGGCCGTCCATACACATCCTTTCGGTTTGGTCTGAGCCGGAGTTGACCGATAAGAAGTTACAGGAAATGATCCTAGCAATAAAGCGTATAAAAGAAGAAACTTCATTTTATTTTTCCTCCTCGATATTTATTTAACGCCCATATAGCCCGTGGTACTATAGAATCTATGATTTTATGGTGCTTCCTATCGGATATATTTATATGTGCCGAAGCTGCTATAATAAATAAACTTAAATGCAACAACTCATGAAAAACAGTCGTAGCAAAAATAGAAAATGTTTTTCCGGCTTGGCGTGAGATAGCCACTTGAAATTCATTCTTTCGGACTAAACATTTTCCATAACACTCTTGTTTATGAACAACTATTTTCTTTTGAAATTTAAGTTCACCTCGAATATTATTCACCGGATTGCCACCTTTGTAAGTAAT
>Ga0209777_10001959_pt1 | contig 28164 bp, 25 predicted proteins | sample FrelakmetHBP12HB_FD_187147 | JGI IMG/M metagenome (GOLD analysis project Ga0209777, IMG submission 187147) | Freshwater lake sediment microbial communities from the University of Notre Dame, USA, for methane emissions studies -HBP12 HB (SPAdes)... | ecosystem: Environmental > Aquatic >...
TAGAGCACCTTTTTTCGTCAAGTCGAAGTAATCTATGGCCTTGGTGATGTAGAGATAAGAATTGGCATCGAAGCGCTTTACGAAGGCTTCCCCGTGGTAGCTCAGATAGCTCTCCACCTGAAAGTCCAAGGAAGTGAAGTCGAAGCTGTACTCGCTCTTGTCCTGGAGCTTTCGCCCGAACTTCTGGTGCATCGACTCGTCGCTCAAGTAAGTGATGTGGCCGATCATTCTGGCGAGCGATAGACCCCGGGCAGGCTGAGCCTGGCCATAGTAGTTGCCGCTGTTCCAGTCAAGATCCGAGGTTATGGCCCTACGACCAACTTCGTTGAAGGCTATCTGCTGGGGCGAGGAGTATGCACTTGTGGCTATGGGCACGGCAAGGCGAACCATTTCAGGATAAGAGACACACCACTGCAACACCTGCATGCCACCGAAGGAACCGCCCACTACGGCAAAGAGCTTGTCAATCCCCAGATGGTCAAGGAGCTTCTTCTGAACGTCCACCATATCCTTCACTGTGATGAACGGAAAGTCCAGACCGTAAGGTTTTCCAGTCTTGGGGTTGATGGAGGAAGGCCCTGTGGTCCCTTTGCACCCACCAAGGACGTTAGAACAAATTATAAAGAATTTGTCGGTATCCAGGGCTTTGCCCGGACCAATGATTAGGTCCCACCAGCCCGGCTTCTCATCGCCTTTGTGCCAGCCTCCTGCATGGGAGTCTCCAGAGAGCGCATGACAGACTAGGATAGCATTGCTCTTTTCTTTGTTTAATTTGCCGTAAGTCTCATAGGCAACATTTACTCCGCTAAGGCGATCGCCATGCTCCAGGACTATCTCCTCGGGAATTCGATAGCATTGAGTCTCAACTATGCCGACCGATTCTCTTTTCATTTCACTGCCTTGGCTAAAGCCTGATCCAGATCTGCAATTATGTCTTCGACATCCTCGATGCCTACGGATACTCTTATGAAGTCCGGAGTGACTCCAGTTGCAGCCTGCTCCTCGGGCGTGAGCTGCTGGTGGGTGGTGGATGCTGGATGAATGACAAGGCTCTTGGAGTCGCCAATGTTTGCCAGATGAGAGAGCAGCTCAACCGACTCGATGAACTTCTTGGCAGCGGGAAGGCCGCCCTTTATGCCAAACCCAAGGATGGCGTTGTACTTGCCCTTCAGATACTTCATTGCCAGTGCATGGCTGGGATGATCATCCGATCCTGGATAGTTCACCCATGCAATGGCGGGGTGGCCTTTCAGGAATCGCGCCACCTTGAAGGCATTCGCCGAATGCTTCTCCTGTCTAAGGGCCAGTGTCTCCAGGCCTTGGAGGAATAGAAAGGAATTGAAGGGGCTCAAGGAGGGCCCTAGATCTCGGAGAAGCTGAACGCGTACTTTGATTATGAATGCTACATTGCCCAATCCGGGGAAGTTTCCAAATGTATCCCAGTACTTCAAGCCGTGGTAGCTTGGATCAGGCTGTGTGAACTCGGGGAACTTGCCATTAGACCAGTTGAATTTTCCTCCGTCCACGATCACACCGCCGATGGAGTTCCCGTGGCCATCGATGAACTTGGTGGCAGAATCCACGATTATGTCAGCACCGTAGTCTATTGGTCTAACTATGCCTATTCCTATGGTGTTGTCCACTATAAAGGGAAGGCCGGCATCGTGGGCAATTATTGCTATCTTCTCGAAATCCGGCACGTCCAGCTTGGGGTTGCCGATAGTCTCGGCATAGATCGCCCTAGTTTTGGGCGTTATGGCTTTCTTGAACTCCTTCGGTTTGGTGGAATCTACGAATATAACTTTTCTTCCCAATTTGGGGAAAGTGTAGTGGAATAGCTCATAAGTGCCACCGTAAAGGTTGTTGGCTGAGACTATCTCGTCCCCTACACGAGTGATGTTCAGGAGTGCTAGGGAGATGGCTGCCTGGCCAGAAGCTACGGCCAGAGCTCCAACGCCGCCCTCTAAGGCTGCAATACGCTTCTCGAAGACGTCGTTTGTGGGGTTCATGATCCGAGAGTAGATATTTCCGAACTCTTTCGGGGCAAACAGGTTTGCCGCGTGGTCAGTGCTCTTGAATACGTAAGAAGCAGTCTGATAGATGGGAACGACTCTCGATCCCGTGGCGGGATCAGGCGTCTCCTGGCCCGCGTGGACCGCCAGCGTGCCCAGGCCGTATTTTTTATCGCTCATGTTATTCATCTCAATTTTCTTTCAAGTCGGTTCATTATATTGATTACGAATTCTGCCATTTTGTTGCGGATAGTCCTCGATAAGCATACGATTTTCGGGGCGCCTATCTTTTTAACTCCATCACAGTTCACAATAGTGAAGTCATTATTCACGATTGTTATCAAATATAAATCTTTTCTAGTCAGGCTCTGTAAAGTCTTCGGTTGTTTGACCTTCTCCTAATTGCCTGTCAACTTTCGGTTGCTATCTAGTTAAGGATTTATATCGAGGCAAAATTTGACTCACCTCTGACCTGCATAAAAAGCGTCGAGGTCTACGAAGTACTTTTGCTGACAGCCACCTCGACCCTGATCATGTCTATCGAAAACGGGCGGCTATTTCCCCTACAAATCAAAAGGGCATCCATATACCAAATCCCGTTATTCTTTAATACCAATAGCTTGCGACATCTGATTCGTTCATCGGGTTCGCTGCTTGAATCGGAATGATTTGTGCAAAGCTACATTTTGGGTTGGATAAGTCTATTGGCAAACTTTATATCCTTTAATCGATTAACAATTGTTAATAGAGACTTAATGGTGGCTTAGAAATAGGATATACTCTTGAAAAATGATAAATAGAGAATTGTATCGGAATTGCCGCTATGAGGGCCTTTATCTTCCAGGAAAAGGGTAATAAAAGTGACCAAATAGCAGGGCTCTCACGTCACTGACATTTCATGAAGAGAAGAGGTTGACTTATGGGAAGGATCTACGAGGATCTAACCAAGACCATTGGCAATACGCCTCTGGTCAGACTGAATAGAGTTACAAAGGGTTTGGATGCAACCGTTGTAGCCAAGGTTGAGTACTTCAACCCACTGGGGAGCGTTAAGGACCGGATAGGTGTTGCTATGATCGAGGCTGCCGAGAAGGCGGGGCATATTAAAGAAGATACCATCATCCTTGAGCCGACCAGCGGAAATACCGGCATAGCTCTGGCGTTCGTCTGCGCCACCAAGGGCTACAAGCTTGTGTTGGTTATGCCTGATACGATGTCGATCGAAAGGCGCAAGCTTCTAAAAGCTCTGGGAGCGGACTTGGTGCTGACTCCTGGGCCCCAAGGCATGAAGGGTGCGATCGCAACTGCAGAAGATATGCTGGCCAAGAATCCTAGATACTATTACATTCCCCAGCAGTTCAGGAATCCAGCCAATCCAGAGATCCACAAAAAGACTACTGCAGAGGAGATATGGCGTGATACGGATGGCAAGGTCGACATCGTGGTGGCCGGGGTAGGCACTGGCGGAACGATCACAGGGATCGCAGATGTGATAAAAGCTCGCAAGCCCGGCTTTAAAGCCATAGCAGTCGAGCCTGCAGCATCTCCCGTGCTCGAAGGCGGAAAGCCGGGGCCTCACAAGATCCAGGGAATAGGCGCAGGCTTCATCCCCGATATACTCAGGCTCGACCTGATTGATGAGATCATTCCGGTTACAAACGAAGATGCCTTCGCTACCTCCCGCAGACTGGCCAAAGAGGAGGGATTGGTTGTAGGAATATCCTGCGGCGCTGCGACCTGGGCTGCTCTGAAGGTGGCCGCGAGACCCGAAAACAAGGATAAGCTAATAGTGGTGATACTACCTGACACCGGCGAGCGATATCTGAGCACAGAGCTCTTCGAGCTGTGAGGTTGCTTGATGATGAGCATCAGAGAAGATATCCAGACCGCCTTTGCCAAAGACCCTGCTGCGAAATCCACTCTAGAGGTCGTCACCTGCTATCCGGGCCTGCATGCTATATGGATGCACCGGATTTCCCACTTCCTATGGACCCATAACCTCTTTTTTTTCGCCCGGTTTTGCTCCCACATCGCTCGCTTCCTGACCGGCGTGGAGATTCACCCAGGCGCCAAGATAGGCCGTAGGTTCTTTATCGATCATGGCATGGGCGTGGTCATAGGCGAGACGGCCGAAGTGGGAGATGACGTTCTGATGTACATGGGCACAGTGCTGGGCGGAACAAACCTTGAGAAGAAGAAAAGGCATCCCACTGTAGAAGACGGCGTGGTTATTGGCGCTGGCTCCATCATCCTCGGACCCATCACAATTGGCAAGGGCGCTAAGGTTGGTGCGGGATCGGTGGTGGTTAGATCTGTACCTCCGGGTACAACCGTTGTCGGCGTCCCTGGCAGAATCGCAGAGCCGGAGTGCCCCTCAACAAAAACTGACCTCGACTACGGAAACTTGCCAGACCCCATGCTTCGTGTGGTGAGCAGGCTGCTCGACCGGCAGAACCGACTGGAAGAGAAGCTGCGCTCTTTAGAGAGATCCCTGCCCGGGCCAGAGGCCGAGAGGATAAAAGCTGATCTGGCCAAGGAAGAGATGATACGAGAGGCGCTGAGAGATGTTATCGATCCGGAAGTTGGAATTGACATCGTTGACCTGGGGCTGATCAAAGAAATCATTATGGATGGCAATCGGGTGGAGGTTAATTTGGTCTTGACCTCCCAGGCCTGTCCCCTGGTTGATCATCTCACTGAGCAGGTTAAACGTCGTGTGGAGGAAATCCCGGGAGTTGTGGAGGTGGACGTTAGGGTCTTAGACGAGCCCTGGAACTGGGATCGATTCATGGAGCAGCAAATCCTTCATGAGAAGCTGGAGAAAAAGCTGGAAAAAGAGAGCGTTGCTAAGACTGCAGGTTGAGGGCCGGTTTTCTAAAGAACTGACCGGGACGGTTCTGGAGCGTTGGAGGCATGAAAACGGATGAGATTCAACGGCGTGAAGAGTATCAGCAAATCTTGCCGCCACCAGCAGATATATTAGCGTGTCTTTTTCAAAGATAAGTGAATGCATGCCGGGGTGACTGACCGGTTAAGTGCGCGGCTGCAGACCGCGAGAATTGGGTTCGACTCCCAACCCCGGCCTTATGATGATCTACAGCACCATTAGCGGCAAGAAGGAACTGTTTTCGCCAATCCACGAAAATCGCGTTAATATCTTTGTCTGCGGGCCCACTGTTTACGACACTCTCATATTGGCCATGCCAGGACATATATTGCCTTCGATGTGGTCGCTCGATATCTCAAGCACAAGGGCTTCTCGGTATTTTACTTGCAGAACATCACCGATGTAGACGATAAGATCATCAAGAGAGCCTCCGAGCTTGGCGTAGAGCCTCTAGATCTGGCTCGCAAGTTCGAGCGCAAATACTTGGAGGACATGCGCTCCCTGGGGGTAACCAACGTCAATCTCTATGCACGGGCAACGGAGCATATCCCTGAGATCATCAGCCAGATAGAAAGACTGATGGAGAATGGATTTGCCTATGAGACTGAGACTGGCGTCTACTTCGACGAGTCGAGGTTTGAGGACTTCGGAAAGCTGTCCCATCAAACAGATGTAGACCTGGAACGTCACAGAATAGAGCCTGATCCCACTAAAAGGAACCCCGGAGACTTTTCTTTGTGGAAGAAAAGAGAAGACGGAGCCGGAGTTACCTGGGATTCTCCTTGGGGCAGAGGCCGGCCTGGATGGCATATCGAGGACACGGCCATCACAGAGACGTACCTTGGGCCTCAGTACGACATTCACGGCGGGGCAATGGACCTGATATTTCCCCACCACGAGGCTGAGATCGCCCAGATGGAGGCAACTTCTGGCAAAAAGCCCTTGGTCAGGATCTGGATGCACACCGGCTTTCTCAATGTCAAGGGCGAAAAGATGTCTAAATCGCTAGGCAATTTCCTGACCATGAAGGAACTGCTTACGAGGTGCGATGCCGATGCATTTAGGATGTTTGTCCTCCTTGCGCATTACCGATCTCCAATCGATTTTTCCGAAGAGGTGCTTAATCAGTCCAAGAAGAGCTTGGAGCGGATTCACCTTCTTATTGGGATCATTGAGGAGCAGTTAGAGAAAACAGGGGAGTTGAAGAATGGGGAAGATGAAGAGATCGATTCAATTGTGGCGGCTGCAAGAGAGAAGTTCCTGGAGGCTATGGACGATGATTTCAATACACCAAATGCCCTTGGCGCGATCTTCGATCTGGTGAGGGACGCAAACCGTCGTATAAACGAGAAAACCATATCTAGGAAAGGTTTGAGGGATACGTTTAGACTGCTGGAAGAGTTCGGAGGAATCCTTGGGATCAGCTTTTCGCCCAAATCGGAGAAGACGACAGAAGAGGACAAGACAAGCAGGCCGATCGAGCTTCTGATCGATATTAGGCAGAAGCTCCGAGCAAAAAAAGACTGGGAGATGGCTGACGAGATACGAAATAGGATGAAGGAGTTGAACGTTGTGTTGGAGGATTCACAGGCCGGTGGCAAATACACCGCTTGCTTCAAAAAGATATCAAATTAAGGCTATCTATAGACAAAATGAGGTCATCGAGGAAATCCTTGAAATTGAGCCTTCTTTCACTTGGAAGTTCTGTTCTTTTCAAGGATGTCCTGAGCTGTAGCAATGCCCGCCAGCTTGCATCCTCAGAGATAACGAAGAGCTAACAGGCAGATGAGGGTCTCCCTTAGTCATCATCCTAGCCAGCATGCCCAGGCCGTACTTTTTTGCTCATTTGCTCCTATGATTCTTAATCATTGCTTGTTTGTCCCACTTAATTGAGATCCAATCCATACTTTTCCGCAATCTCAATGAACGAATCAGCGGTGTACTTTATCTGGTCCCATGTGAGACCATAGGTGTTCAGCTTCCAGGTGCGGGTAGCGCCAGCGAACTCACCTATTATTCCGTGATCTTTTAGCTCATCGCTTAAGAAGAATCCCCGCCTTTTGTGGGTCTTGGCCACGGTGTCGAAGCTTCCAGTGGTGTCCACCTTGGTCAGGGTGTGCTTTCTGGGCTGCTCGCTCAACACCTTGTTCCCCTGGATTCTTTGGAACTGATCGAGGAAGTAGTTGGATTTCTTGACCTCCTCATCCCAGTTCTCTGTTCTGGCTTTTACTCTGGGGAACGATGCTATCATGGAGATCAGAGTGCCGCCCATAAGGGTGCATCCCATGTTCTCAACTTCCTTTACTCCGAACTTCCTCTTGGTGACGTCTCCTTCCATCTGAGTTGTGCGGAAGACCTTTGGAGCCCACTCGTTTGTAGTAGCCAGCACGCCTGATGGCGCTACGGAGGCCATGCTCTTGTGGCCAGAGCCGACTATGAAGTCTGCTCCGATTTTTTTCCCGTCAACGGGTCTAATACCAACTGTGTAGGCCCCGTTGTAGAGAAACGGAACTCCAAACTCCTTGGCTACCTTTGCAATTCCGTAGACATCGTGCTCGTTGGCGAACTGATAATCGAAGTGGTCGATCATTATAAGTGCCGGGAGCTTTCCTGTTTCCTTCTTCACGTCCTCGATCTTCCGGGCAGTCGCCTCTGCCGTGATCACGTGGTTTTCGTTTTGAGGAACCTCTTTGACTACTCCTCCGGCTACTTCTACCGCCAGGAATTCAGTGTAGTGTGCCAGGGAGGAGACGATAACGATATCGCCTTTTTCAAGTAAAGACTGGGTCACAACCTGAAAGCCCCTGCGGGCTCCGGGGACCACTCTAACTTGGTCCATGTTAACGAACTTTGCGAGATCCTGGTGAAACTCCTCGATTGGAGGCCTGGTTATCTTGTCGAGGCGGAAGGGCTTTCGGCAGTAATCGCAAACGGAGTAGCCATCTCCGTAGGAGATTATGGCCTTACGGGCTTCCGGTGTCAAGCGGCCTGCCGCCTGAATGGGTTGAATATTTATGAACTCTTCCTCTCTGGACCTGACATCCAGCTTGTTTCCTATCTTTGCGCAGGTCAGCTTGCCCTCTCCTTTTTCCAATTCTCCGATGATGGCCTTCACCCTGGACAGATTGCTGGAGAATTCCTCTTTCTGCAATTCATCGAAACCAGTTGGAAGAGAATGCCTGAAGATCTCTCTCAGATCCTCTAGGGCAAATAGGGCCTCGTACGTTTTTTGAATCTGCAAACTTCTATTGGATGGATTCACCATGTCACCTCAAAACGGATTATGACTTACTTATATATCCGGTTATCACTCATTGCTACATCGGCCCACATAAAAGTCTCTTCTGATCTACTCTATCTATCAGTCGTAAAATTGCATTCACTATTGTTATCTTATATAGGTTTTCTGCTAGATGGTTCTGTCAAGTCCTTGGTAGTTCTTTAACTAGAGACTACTGTCAAAACTCGGTAGCTAAGTTATTTAAGACTTGATATAAAGCCAAATTTTTGATTATATATTACCAATAAAATTATTTTTGTATATTCGACTTAATAATAAAAGGTTAGGATCTCCATATATTATTGATAATTCGTAAACTTTTAATGATTTTAGAAAAGAACAATACTGTCGTGTTATAGCAAAGTTGCCATATTTGATTGAGTAGCATATGCAATAGGAGTGTGGGACTTTTGAAAAGAAGTAGAGATATGATAATCTCGAAAATACTAGATATATGTACTGGCGGAGCACATAAGACGAGGATAGTGTACCAGGCGAATCTAAACTTCAGGACTGTAAACCCGTACATAGAACTACTCAAAAACAATGGCATGATCAATTCCAAAACAGATGGCAAGATTGTGATATACGAAACGACTGCAAGGGGTTTTGCATTACTGGATAATTTCAAACAGATTCAAGATGGTTTGAATAATAGTTAGCAGGGCCAGTCGAATTATCTCCGATAGTCGAAGATGCTTTCTGCACCGATGTAACTTTTATTATAATCTGGCACATCAAAGTAATCCTCGGAACAGCAGTGCAGCCAGCCATAGTTCAGCCAGAGACGTCGAATTGGCACCTGGATAGTCATGTTCTTTTCGATGTGGAAGTCTCCTACGTAATCTTCCTCGATGTCCAGCGACGGATTCCTCAAGGCTGTAGCTGAAGGGGGCTGGCCGTTACCGGGCGTGCCACCTTTCAGTACTCCTAAGCTTACCTTGCCTTCTTGGACGTCCTCAGTGACCTTCATCTGGACGCCGCTATTGCCCACTGTACCAAATTCATCTCGAAAACTTTCATCATGGGATGTCATCTCCAATGTTTGATTCAAGTTATGAGCGTTGCTGACTTCATGATTCATGGAGACGCCCGCTGCCTTGTTCTTTATCCACGTCTGTTGGCCTGTTAGGGAGTTGTAGCTGATGGGGTGATCAGCGAAATAGCTATTTCCAATAGCCATTATTTTGGGAGCCTGGGCAAAAACGGTGCGCTCTTTGGACTGAATGCTGGATGAGTTATTGCTGTAGATGCTGTAATTGATTGATTTGTTATTCTGAATGGCTGCTCCTGTATACGATAAGTCAGCAAAGACCGGTGCAACCACATGGGTCAGCAGGGCAAATAGGATCAGCGAGTATAACATCAATCTCATAGATCAATCACACTTGAAGAGGGCATTTTTCCTCTTTCAAACTCTGGTCTTTCTAGCTACAACCACATATTTCAATCTGATGGGTTCCGATGAGGTAACGACGGCAGCTTCTTTCACTTCATACTTGTTGTTTCTAGGGAACTTAATAATTTCCTGTCTTAATCAAAAAAACTTTAAGTACTATCGAAACCAATGTAAAATATGATTTCAATGGGTGTGGTAAATATCGCTCAGAAATATCAATGCACCATCTGCGGATATATTTACGATCCTGAGAATGGCGATGCTGACTCTGGAATCAAGCCTGGAACAACTTTTGAAGATCTTCCTGATAACTGGTCCTGCCCTCAATGCGGGGCATCCAAAACGGATTTTGAGAAGGTGTCTTAGATGACCCTGGTTAGAGACATTAAACCCAAAGTTCAATGGGTGGGAGCCATCGACTGGGACCGCAGACTCTTTGATGCCCTTATACCTCTACCCAATGGAACTAGCTACAACTCCTACCTGATCAGAGGCAGTGAGAAGACGGCATTGATAGATGCCGTCGATATTTCCATGTTGAATGTATTGTTGGGCAACCTAAAAGCACTCGATGCAAATAAGCTGGACTATATTGTCTCTCAGCACGCAGAGCAGGATCACTCCGGCTCGATCTCGAAGCTGGCTGAGCTTTTCCCGCAGGCCGAAATAGTGGCTTCGGGCAAGTGTAAGGAGCTGCTTGTAGCCTTTAACTTAGTACCAGAAGATAGGGTCATAGAGGTCAAAGACGGCCAGAAAATCTCTCTGGGAGACAAGACATTGGAGTTCATTAGTGCCCCATGGGTCCATTGGCCGGATACAATGTTCACCTACCTGCCGGAGGACAAGATGCTCTTCACATGCGACTTTCTGGGCTCCCATCTGGCCACAAGCGATCTTTATGTCACCAACGATGCCACAGTTTACGACTCCGCCAAGAGATACTATGCCGAGATCATGATGCCATTCCGGCAGAATGTCCAGAGGCATTTGGCCAGGATCAAAGATCTTCAGATCGACATTATAGCGCCCAGCCACGGCCCTCTCTACAACAGACCCCAGTTCATTCAAGATGCCTACAAAGACTGGTCCTCAGACAACGTCAAGAACCAGGTGATCTTGCCATACGTTTCCATGCACGGAGCGACAAGGGCCATGGTCGACTACTTTGTTGATGCCCTGATAGCTCGAGGAATAACCGTCAAGCAGTTCGACCTCACAAGGACTGACATCGGAGAACTTGCCGTTGCCCTCGTGGATGCAGCAACAATGGTTGTGGGATCTTCTACGATTCTTGCTGGGGCCCATCCATTAGCGCTGTATGCAGCCATCTTAGCCAACGCACTGAGGCCCAAGACCAGGTTTGCATCGGTGATTGGCTCCTACGGTTGGGGGGGTAAGATGGTGGAACAGATTACCGGAGCCATACCCAATCTGAAGGTCCAGCTGCTGAATCCAGTGGCTGCTAAAGGACATCCTAAAGAGGTAGACATGAAGGCTCTGGACAAGCTGGCAGATGAAATCCTTGCCAAGCATAAAGAGCTAAAACTGGTCTAGGTTGGATTGAGTTATCTATTGAGATGTCCTGTTGCTATACCTGTCCAATATGCGCAAAGACATTTACAGAGAACGTATCTATCTAGACTATTCCCGCTAGAAAAATATTGGTCCGACAAAGTATCATAGGAGTTTTATAAAGAATCCTACGAGAACAATGAGACTCTGATATTTTGACTGCTGATCCCCAGATCATCTACGTCCTGATATTATTGATTACAGGCATGGTAGTGGGCTTTGCCTGCGGCCTCTTGGGTGTGGGTGGAGGCTTTATAATGGTGCCTGTTCAGATCTGGACCTTAAGCTCCATTGGAGTCGAACCAACCATTGCCACCCGAGTTTCACTTGGAACGTCCCTAGCGGTCATCCTTCCCACGGCCCTAAGCGGGTGCCATGGTCATGCCTGCCGAGGTGTTGTTCTGTGGCGGCCTGGAATTGCCCTTGGGTTCTCTGGCCTTTTGGGGGCATTTTTGGGAGGGACCATCGCAGCCCACGCTCCAGCCGATCTGCTCCAAAGATTCTTTGGTCTGGTGGTGCTCTTAGGAGCGTCGAGGATGCTTCTCTCAAGAAAGATTGCAGCTAAGGAGTCCAGCATTCATAGTGGCGAACTCAAAGTTAGCCTTATCCGATATTTTGTTTTAGGCTCGGCGGTGGGAGTAATCTCAGGATTGAGTGGAATTGGCGGAGGAGTAATCCTTGTTCCAGCCATGGTCATAGCCATGGGCTTTGGTATGTACCAGGCAATTGGTACCTCGTCCATCGCCATCGCTATCATCGCAGTGGGAGGCATTCTGTCCTATGCTATAAACGGATTGGGCGTTGCCGGAAGGCCACCCTATTCTCTGGGATACATCGACCTATTTCAGTGGGTGCTGTTGGCAGGATCCAGCATTTTCATGGCTCGAGCAGGGGTCAGAGTTGCACACAAGATTCCTGCAGAAAAGCTAACTTATATTTTTATGGCTGTGATGCTTTACATTGGTCTCCGGATGATAGGAGCTTTCGGATGGTTGCACCTAACACTTTAATATATATACGGCGAACAAAAACTTCTGTATATTTAGGAACCAGTCTCTCTGAGGTAATATGCCGCAAATGCCTAATAGGCCAAAGACCAGCTCGCTTTGAATGTCGGAAGTGGCAGAGCAGCAATACAGCACAAAGGAGCTTAAGGAACTTTACGCTCCTGTAAAAGAGCAGATAGAGACAAGGCTTTTAGAGTTCAGACAGATATGGGAGAACGCCAGCGATGAAGACCTCTTCCGAGAGCTAGTATTCTGCCTTCTAACGCCGCAATCCAAGGCCAAAACCTGCTGGAAGGCGGTCGAACGCCTAACCAGAAAGAGCATGATGACCAATGGCGAACCGTGCCAGGTTCATGAAGAGCTAATAGGCGTCAGGTTCAACCAGAGAAAGGCTGAGTACATCTGCCAGGCCCGAAAGACTTTCTCATCGCGTTCTTTGAGGTCCACCCTGGAAGGATTCGGCGACCCTTTTGTAGCAAGAGAATGGCTTGTCGATGACATATTGGGTTTGGGCTACAAAGAAGCAAGCCACTTCTTGAGAAATATCGGCTTAGGTGAGGATCTTGCAATCCTGGACAGGCACATCCTAAAGAACCTAGTGCTCCTTGGGGTGATTGACAAAGTGCCTTCGTCCTTATCTAGAAAGACCTATCTGGATATCGAGCGCAGGATGGCGAAGTTTTCAAAGCGAGTTGGCATTAAAATGGGACAGCTAGACCTCTTGCTCTGGTACAAAGAAGCAGGAGAGGTATTTAAGTAGATCTATTAATCGATAAAAAATTGCAGCCATAGTCTTTCAAACGACGGGATGATGCTTCTTCATCCCCTCGACAACATCCCAGCAGGAGGATATCAAGACCTTGCTTGGTTGTCCTATAGGTCTCCAGCTCCTCAGGGTACACTCCCTTATTGCCGGGAACAAACGCCTGATCTTTGTATATCAGCGTTCTTTTCTTGGCCTCCTCCAGCAGCCAGGTCCTGAATTTAGGGTGTGCGATGGATATCAGGTCAATAGCCCTCTCCCGGATGTTCTTGCCGTGAAGGTAGGCTATTCCGTACTCTGTGACCACATAGTGCACATCTCCTCTGGTGAGGGTCACACCTGCTCCTTCTTGAAGAACCGGAACTATCCTGGAGACTGAATCGTTCAAAGCGGTAGAGGTAGGGCCAGAATTGTCTTGCCGCCTGAGCGAACAAAATATAAAAGGTTTCTTAAGCTATAGTGCCGTGAAAAGGGAGAAGCATAGCCTATATCTTACCCTTCAATTTCTTCTTATCCTTTAGATCAGCACTAGGTGATTTGCCAGGGATACTTGATGGTTATTAGATAATCTCCCTGCATAGGCCAGGAATTGCGTTACTCATCCCTTACAGCTCTTCACTTACGGAAGAGGCTCTTTAGGTGCAAACTCTCTCGATCTTTTCGAGCCTGTTTTGAGCGGGACGAAGGGCTTCACAGCGCCAGATATCAAGATCGATTTCATGATGGGTGGCAAATATTCTATTCTGCATAAGCGGAGCCGGTCTCTACGGAGTTGTGAATGACTTCTGGAATTTTGGCAAATTTACGGAAATTGTGCCGATAGAACGAATTGTCTCAATCCTGAGCTTCGCCGACGAGAAGGGCAATGCCTAGGTTGTAAAATTATCTTCAAGGGATTAGGAGTCGTGCCTCTATGTCCCGAATGTAAATCCAAGAACGTCAAGCGTGCGAAATGATGGGCAGAAGGATTCCGGACCCCTAATCCATTTGAGCCGCCGAGAGGATGAAACACTTACTTATACTGCAGACTACATACAAGGTTGTATGATTTGTTTATTCATTGAGATTTGGCTAAAAAGTTAAAAAGCACCCAATAATTTCCAAGCTAAGACTTGCGGATCGGAGTGAATTGAACTAATTCAATCAATACTTCCTATCTGAGAAGCTACAAATACAATTGAAACAAGATAATGAGTGTTTGACCATACTAAAAGTAGCGATGGTATCGTGTACCTTACATTCTCGGATATTTGGATGCAACGACGGAAGGAGGCACGTCATACTTGTCAGATATAGCACCGGATGCAGAGCTGGACTGCGTTGGCCTGTATTGCCCCCTGCCCATCGCCAGGACAAAAGAGGAGATTGAGAATATCGAGGTTGGGCAGGTGCTGAAGGTTGAAGCGGACGACCCGGCGGCAGAGGAGGACATTGCCAGGTGGGCAAAGCGAGCAGGACACCAGGTCCTTAAGTTCGATAAGTCCGGCAACCTAATGACCTTCTGGATAAAGAGATTGAAGTAAATTGTGAGAAGAAAAGCAGTTGTAGAAGCTGAAGGATAAGGTGAGGTATAATGAGCACAATACTCTATGTACAGACCAGCGGTGTGGACACGCCTGAGAGAACCTACGCCCCCTTCATCCTGGGTACGACCGCCAGGGCCATGGATATCGAGGCAGAGATATTTTTCATGATCAAGGGCATTACTATTCTCAAAAAAGGCGAAGCAGAGAAGGTAAAGATCGGAAGCTTCCCCAGTCTAAAGGATGTCATTGACCAGGCAATTAAAGCCGGTGTAAAGCTGTACATCTGCGAGCAGAGTACCCAGCTCTTTGGCATGGTCAGAGGCGACTTCATACCGGATGCCAAAGTAGCCGGAGCGGGAACCTTAAACGATCTATCTCTGGATGCTGACTCGGTTATTACTTTCTGAAAGAAGATAGAAGAGTAGAAGAGGCACAAAAGGACAGCAGAGGTTACATGTGTGGAATATATCTGGACTACCAGTCGGCCATGCCTGTGGACCCCAGAGTGCGTGAGTTTGCAGATAGATACCTTGCCAGAGAGTTCGGTAACCCGTCAGCCCTTCACTCTGCAGGACTGGCGGCTAAATCCGCGGTGGAGGATGCCAGGGCTAAAGTGGCGGAGCTGATTAATGCCGAGGACCCGTCAAATATAATCTTCACAAGCAGCGCTACCGAGGCCAATAATCTGGCCATCAGGGGAACGACCCTGAGAAATGCTGCCAAAGGAAAGAAAATCCTGGCAAGCAGCATCGAGCATATCTCAGTTCTCAACGCCATGAAGGATCTGCAAAAGGTAGGCTACCAGCTAACTCTAGCTCCCGTCGACTCTGCGGGTATTGTTGATCTGGCGACACTCGAAAACCAGCTCTCCAAAGACACAGTCGTGACCTCTGTAATGTACGCCAACAGCGAGATCGGCACCATTGAACCTATGAAAGAAATAAGTCAAATAGTCCATGATCAGGGAATGTTCCTGCACGCGGATGCTGTAGCCGCCCAAGGACGAATTCCTATAGACGTCCAGAACGATGGCATCGACCTGCTGACCATATCATCCAACGACATGTACGGGCCACAGGGCGCGGGGGCTCTTTACGTAAACCCCAATGTAAAACTCCAACCGGCATTGGTTGGGGGGGGCCAAGAGCGTGGCCTGAGGCCGGGAACGGAGAACCTGTTCGCAATTGCTGGCATGGGAGAGGCGGCCCGTCTGGCAAAGAGGGAGATGAACGAAGAAGGCAACCGCCTGCGGCCCATCAGGAACGGTCTGATCAAAGAGATTCTGAAGATCGAGGAGACATACCTTACTGGCCACCCGACCTATAGGCTACCGCACCATGCCAGCTTTAGATTCAGCCGCATAGAAGGCGAGAGCATCCTTCTGACGATGGACGCCATGTTCAATATCCAGGTCTCCACAGGATCAGCTTGCTCGTCGAGAACCTTAGAGCCAAGCCACGTCCTTCTGGCCATCGGCCTCAGGCACGAACAGGCCCACGGATCAATGGTAATGACAATTGGAAAGTATAATAACCCGGACCAGATACCTATGATAGCAAAGGCAGTAAACCAGACAGTTCAGAGGTTGAGGGCACTGTCTCCCCTGTAGATGTAAAAAATGATCATGTAAAAAGCTTTAGTCAGATATTCTAAGTTAAATAATCTGAGATTAGTCAAGGTGATTATCAAATGGCACAAGTGGGTTACAGCAAGAAGGTGATGGAGCACTTCATGAACCCCCGGAATGTTGGGGTGATCGAGAACCCTGACGGTTACGGGAAGGTCGGCAACCCTGTCTGCGGGGACCTCATGGAGATCTTCATTAAGGTCAAAGAAGACAAGATAGACGATATTAAGTTTCGGACCTTCGGATGCGGGTCGGCCATTGCAGTGAGCAGCATGGTTACTGAGATGGCAAAGGGCAAGCCGCTAGAAGAGGCCATGAAGATCACCAGAAAGGATGTCGCTGACGAGCTAGAGGGCCTGCCGCCTCAGAAGATGCACTGCTCCAACCTGGGGGCTGATGCTCTGCACGCGGCGATCAAGAACTACTGGGTTAAGATTGGGAAGATAAAGCCGGAAGAGGCAAAGGAAGAGGCTCACGAAGAAGGAGAGGCTTGCCCAACAGTATGAGCGAAAAAAGGGCGGTTAAACATTACATTTTAGCTTTATAATTAATATATTATAAAATTTATTTGCAGTAACCACTGATGTCGGGGTATATTTGCAGGATTTAATAATAAATGGCCAACATTCGACAACCTCCGACCCATCAAGCGAGTCTAACAAAAGTTTCAATAGCGGAACGCAGTTCTTCTAGTCTAATGGGCTTGGCAAGATAGCTATCCATTCCAGCTTCAAGACACTTCTCCCGATCGCCTTTCAGGGCATAAGCCGTAATGGCAATTACCTTTGGCCCGTCGTTGGGCCAACGCTGGCGGATGATTCGAGTGGCCTGTAGGCCGTCCATCTCAGGCATCTTGACGTCCATGAGCACCACATCGTATATCTGGTGTTCCATTGCCTGCAGGGCCTCTTTTCCGTTCGCTACTGCTTTGGCTCTGTAGCCCAGGTGCTTGAGCATGAGCATGGTTACCTTCTGGTTTGAAGGCTCATCTTCCGCTAGCAATATTCTTACAGGGTCAACACTATCCAGGCAGCTATTCTCCGACGTTCCTTTAACCCCCGGCCCCAAAAGGATTGCTAATCATGCGAAAATATCTATCGGATCTAACAATTAAAAATTGATGAGAATCTGAATTACGCAGAAATCTTACTATCCTTAATTTAGGAGTGGCAGGCACTTTCAAACCCATCCTTTTGCTTTCGTCGCCTCCTTTCGTGACCCAATAATGGTGCAGATTCCGCAAATGTATTCCCAACTCAGCCTTTCTAGTTCGCCTTTCGACAACTCCTTCGGGTTGCAGATACCCCATCCTTGGCTCCCCCTAGATGCAAGTCGTGTAAGCGCTCTCCACAGGCTCTGTTTAGGATGGAATCCAACTCCACCTTTGGTAGGTCCGAAGGTTATTGTATTGAACTCTGAAGCCCTGCAAGACCTTCAGCTTCCCGTTTTACACGCGTACCTGAAGGGAGAGCTGAAGCTCTCGCAAGGATGAGCGCAGTATTTCGAGCTAATTTTCGTCAAGGCCCAGATGGCAGCCGCTCTCAGGAGATGTGGGCCGCAATCTTGCTAATAAGGTTTGAATCTCGCATTTCCACCATACGTGCGTTGTTTGGACTTAAGCATCTTCAGGAAAGGAGAAACTTTTTATTAATAAATAATATTTGTGATGAACATTGATAAAGAATGATGGGCCCCAGGAAGGAGGATTTCAGGATGACCTTTGGGCTCTGCATGTCGGCGGGAACTCCTACCATTTATCTATGATTTTCACACTTTAAAAATAATTACTTATATATCTAATACAATTTAATTCTTTTGGTATAATTAATAAGTATGTGAGTCGAGAAGATCCTATACAAGCACGATAAACCAACAAACTACTCAGAATTCAATCCAAAAATAAATTATTAAAGGCACTAATGATCGGGGCAGAAGGCCTTCAGAGCAGCGTGTATAGCCTCATGGATTCCTGCCCATAAGTAGATAACAAATTGCCAAAAGGCTAGTTATGGCGAAGATGCCCTCGAATCCCGGCTGCTTGATGGCGGGCAGCAACTTGTTGGTGTTTGTCGTAGCGTTCTTGGTCGCGTTTGATGAGGCAGACGCTACAGAGGCGGTAGAGGCCCTGGTCGCATTTTCAGTCGCATTCTCCGAAGCAATCGTAGAAGGAGCTATGAAATTCTCTGTCCCGTTAGCTTCCGGGGCTACGGAAGAGGCCGTCATGTTGGCGGCCTCGAAAGTTGCTGCTCTATAGATGTAGTACCTAAGAGGGTTGTCTGCATCTATGGGGTCCTGATCGGCGGTCTTTATGTGGATATTTTGCATCAGGACGACATCCTTGTTCTTGCTGAGGGTCACCTGATTATCTTTGTTGTCCATGATGATGTTCATGGCTGTCGGGTTGACATTCCTAATAGACATCTTATCGTACTGCTGGTCGGACTTAAGAGCAGTGAGCTTATCGGATATCTGGAAGACTCCATCGATGGTGGCGATACTAGTGTCGGATCCAGCAAAGGCATTCTTGAAGTGAACAGCTAGCTGAACTATCTCCTTGGTCTCCCCGAGGTCAACCTTGTAGTAGTAAGTCTTATCGCTCATCTTGGCATCGTTTATGGATGGTTGAATTACCTTCTCATCAATTACCTGGCCGTTCTTCGTCAACTCGAGATAGGCCTTGTTACCTTTGACATCTACAGATTTTATAGCTAACTGATAGCCCTCTTCCAGCTTAAGCGGGTTGGAAGAGGTGATAGTCTGCTCAGTGTCATCATCCAGCAGAACCTTGCTGATCTGTTCGTTGGTCATCAGGTTCCTGTTCTTGGACTTGTCGTAGAGGAAAGCTATAGTTTCATTGGCATTCTCAATGTCTTCAGTAATATTGTCGTCAAAGGCGGCGAAGTACTCATCACCGAGGAATCCTATCACCTCATACTGGCCCCAGGGCGCGAACGAGAATCCCAATGGCTGCGCCTGGGTGGTGTAAACTGCGCCTCTGTTGCCGTTACTATTAGGTTGGTCGCTTAAGGTTGCGCTATCTGGGTTGATGTCAGATAGCCTGAATGTGAGTTTCTCGGCACCTACATTATCGTCGATGTCATAGTAGAATCCAGAGAAACTGGCATTGGTCCAATTGGTCTCTTTGGTTCCAAGGTTGGTTACTGACCCACGCAGCTCATACGTGCCTGGCTCGATGTATTTTTTGTATACGTAATACCTAAGTGGGTCGGCAGCGCTTATGTCATCCTGGTTCGAGGTCTTTATAGAAATGTTTTGCATCAGGACGACGTCCTTATTCTTGCTGAGGGTAATCTGGTTATCCTTGTTGTCCATGGTTATGGTCATGGTTGTCGGGTTGACGTTTCTTATCGACATCTTGTCATACTTCTGTCCAGACTTGAGCTGTGTTGGCATATCTGATATCTGGAAGATTCCATCGATAGTGGCGATATTAGTGTTGTTGCCCCTAAAAGCGTTCTTGAAATGGACGGCTATTTGGATAATCTCCTTAGTTTCTCCTAGGTCAACCTTGTAGTAGTAGGTCTTGTCGCTCATCTTGGCCTTTGATATTGACGGCTGAATGACCTTGCTGTCAATGACCTGCCCATCTTTGGAGAGATCAATGGATGCCTTGTTGCCATCGACGTCAATGGACTTTATAGCCAATTGGTAGCCTTCTTCCAGCTTCAGCGGATTGACAGAAGTGATAGTCTGCTCAGTGTCATCATCCACAAGAACCTCGCTGATCTGCTCGTTGGTCATCATGTTCCTGTTTTTGGATTTATCAAAAAGGAATGCTACGGATTCGTCGGCGTTTGACACATCTTCAGTTACGTTGTTGTCATAAGCAGCAAAGTAACCATCACCGGAGAACCCAATCACCTCATACTGACCCCAGGGCGCAAACGAGAAGCCCAATGGCTGCGCCTGGGTTGTGTAGACTACGCCTCTGTTCCCATTTGCATCTGCCTGATCGCTCAGTGTAGCGCTGGATTTAGCAGGGTCTACATTGGACTCTCTTAATGTCAGCTTCTCAGCCCCTATATTATCGTCGATGTCGTAGTAGAAACCGGGGAAGGTGGTGTTATCAAAAGAGGATTCGTTCTGGCCAAGATCGTAAACCTGGCCGCGGACCTCTAACGCCTCATCAGATGCATATATCGGCATCATCAATACAAGGAGTAAAATAACACCTGTAATACTAAATAAGCATTTAGTTTTCATTATTATTACCTGTTAGGATGACTCCTCATAAAGATAATTAAGTTTTTCGATTGGTCGTGAATTTCATACTTCAAAAATATTGATCACTGAAGATTACACTGACAATCAACCAGGTATTATAGCACGTATTAATCATAAACCCTCTAAGAACCTCATATTCGAAATTTGATCATGCATCACTCTGCTTTAGATTCAGCCAGATAATGTTCAATGTTTATGAATGTGGCCTTCCATATGATCATGGAGGTGTTCATGCACAAGCATGCCGTGGAAGTGCATATGCTCGTGAATCAGATTCGCTCCAAGGAGGAGCTCATAATCGCTCAGCACCTTGTCTGCATCCCCATCCTCCTTAATCCTGTGGTCTTCTCCCATTACGATGGCCCTTCTGCTTATCTGGTCAATTATTTCCAGGTCATGAGTGGCGGTAATTACGGTCTTTCCTGCCTGTCCTAGCTCCTGCAAAAGCTCTACTAGCCAGAGCTGGGTTCTTGGATCTAATCCGGCAGAGGGCTCGTCCAAAAGGAGAACGTCAGGGTTATTAACCAGCACAGTGGCGATGCATACCTTCTTCTTCTCCCCTCCGCTCAGAGTGTGAGGCGATCGATCCTGAATCTTGGTGATGTCCATCATTTCCAGGACGTCCTTAACTCTGGTCTTGACCTCCTCCGGAGTAACGTTGAGCTGCAGGGGTCCAAAGGCTATCTCTTCGAAGACTGTCGAGCAGAAGAGCTGCACGTCCGAGTTTTGAAAAATGAAGCCTACTTTGGTCCTGAAATATGTCCGAAACTCATTATCTTTGATGGCATCGAAGACCTCTTCCGTTATCTGATTGTCAAAGGCATAGAACTCTCCTGATGTAGGATAGATAAGCCCATTCAGGATGGCCAGCAGCGTCGATTTGCCGCTGCCGTTAGAGCCAATTAAAGATACTTGCTCGCCACGGCCTATCTTAAGGGTGATATCCTTTAGGGCATCGATCTTTCCCACGTATGAATATGATATATTTCTTAGATCAAAGATGGCATCCATGTTCTTATACCCGGATGATGTTTTGCGAGATCAACACGAGCACAACGCTCATGATTGTCGCCATTGCTCCCGCTATGTAATCACGGTTATGCATTTTGAACTCCTGCATGGTCTTTACATCACCGTTGTAGCCTCTAGACATCATGGCCAGATGGACCTTTTCGCTCATGTCCAGAGATCTTATCAGCGTGTAGCCTATGCGTCCGCCAACCCACTTCTGCTCTTCGAACATGCCTCTGGCCTTAATGGTCCTGGCTTTCTTGGCAACATACACCTCACGTACTAGGTCCATTAGCAGGAAGATGTATCTGTAAGCCATCTCCAGAGTAAGAACATAGAGCTTTGGAACACCTACTGTGCGTAGAGATTTAAAGAGGATTTGTTGCGGTGTGGTGAGAAATAGCAGGACTACAGCAGAAACGCACGTCGCAACACGCATCGTGAATATTACAGCCGCATTGACTCCTTGTCTTGTGACGTAGATGCTCTCAGGCAGTGAAAATGGCCCCAAATGGACCCCTGCTCCCAAATGCACTAGCTGAATGAGGGGATCGCCTGGAAAGAAAATATTGAATATCATGGGTATGGCGATGATGCCTGCAAAGATGGGAATGAAGAGCCATACCCGTTTGATGAAGAACCAAACATCGATCTTGCTGAGATATGAAAACAGAAGCGTTAGTGAATAGACAAAGATCAGTACCCTCAGGTTTCCAATTAAACTGGTTGCAAATATCACAGCCAGAATAGAAATCAGCTTGGCTCTGGGGTCCAGGCTCTGTAGTAGTCCATTACGCCTCGAGAAGCTCTCAGAGATAAACGCTTCTTCCAAAAAGCCGAAAATTCCATCAATTGTCTTCCCGACAAAGCCCTTCTTGCCGTGGTATATCGCAGAGCATCTGCATGGGCCGATATCCACTTCTTTCATCCAATCCGGGATCATCATTCACCAGTTCAGAAGCCTAAATTCCAACTAACTATTAAAACGTTGCATCCGATTATTGCTAAAACTAAAAAAATAACGATAAAGGGGCATCAATCTTTGGCGACCTTCTTCCCTACGAAGAATAAGACGCCACCGCATATTACTACGCCTATTGCTGCAGCTAAGATATATGCTGCCACTCTATCTGTTTGTGACCCATGATCGGGAAAGCCGTAGTCTTGAAAGGGAGCGCTCCATGTATCTGAGAGCTTTTCTAGACCCTGCGGGACAAAGCCAAGCTTCTCCTTGAGCTCAACTGGTGCCCATTCACCGAAAGTCTCGCCGAATGCGAAAAGGCCCAGTGGCGCAAGAATTATCAATACTATTAAGCCAATGGCAAAGTTCCTGTATATCTTATTCATGGTCTTACCTCAAGCCGGTGTTGCCTTCTTGGCTTTGCTCTTCCGCAATTCAGATATCTTCTCATAAAGGAGAGATGGATCTGTCCTCTGAATGTAGGAGAAAATCAGGACCGTTACTAACGCTTCAAGGATGCCGAATCCAAAAGCGTGTTCAAGGATCATTGTCGGCATGGTTACGTTTAGTCCGTAAGGCATATAGAGCGGGACTCCACTGGCGTCATGATGTAGGATGGGCTGTATTCCAAACTCGAATCCAACAAAAGCTGCAGCGATTGTGAGAGATGCCCAGCCAGCCATAGCCGAGGCAATTATCCTTCTCGATGAGGTGATCTCTGTGCCTTTGCTTACAAATCTATAACCGTAATAGCCGACAAAGGGAATCACCACTGCCATGTTAAAACAGTTAGCGGCAATGGCGGTTATTCCTCCATCTCCGAACATCAACGCCTGCAATACCAAAGCTACAGAAATGGCTATCACTGCTGCCCAGGGGCCCAGGACTATACCTATAATTGCCCCGCCAACGGCATGACCTGTGCTTCCCCCTGGGATGGGGACGTTGAACATCATTATTACAAAGGCGAACGCCGCAGAAAGCGCCAGCAGAGGCACCTGTCTGGACTTCAGCTCTGTGCCTATCTTCTTTCCTGCGTAATACCAGATGGGGATCATGATAATCCAAAAGGCAATATAGGTATATGGCCCTAAATAGCCATCAGGGATATGCATAAATTCACCGAACAGATAGAGTCACATTTAATTATAAAAGGATATCGGCAAAGAGTACGAAGTAAGAACATATGGTGAAATAATGCTAACAACAGGAAGGCATAAGTTTCTAAAAATCCGTCTGGTACAAGTAGCTTAGCTTAAATGAATTGAAGTCGCATTTTGAGATTTGGCTAGACAGACTTGATTACGGGCCCATTGCCGAATTAGTACCAATTTCCCTTTTAGTAATACTTTAGCTGCATATATTGTTACCAAATGAGATAATATTTTGGTTGTTAAGGGATGGATCCAAGTATCGCGCATCTTCTGACTGCATCATGACGAAGATCGGCTGTTTGTCGCAACTATTTGTCTTCTTATTTGTCTTCTTATATCTTATCACAGAAAGCGCCATAAGAATCTCTAGCGCTAATAGGGGTGCTAACTATTTTTTGTCAAGAGAAATCACATACATACACACGTCCATCTTTGTATTCTATCAGTTATCACTAGGCCGCGAATATTCATTAGTCTTTACGACTATTACTAATAATTTGATAGATATTTTAATATATTAAGGAAATATGAAAAACGCATATTCCGTGCACCAATGTTGAGGAGGGATTGAGCTGAAAGCCGGAATTCTTGTATTGCTGATTTTCTTTGTCGCGACCGGGATGGCCGCTGTAGATGATAGTATTTATTCGTCTAACAAAAATCTTACAACGACCGTCGAACAGAGCATCAAGGCGATGGGTATTATATGAATTACCGGTACATCAGGATGCCTAACGTTATGGAGCCTTCAGGAGTGACCTCCAATGGAGTGGTGACGAAAAGCTATGCTCACGGGAGCGGCAGAATGGTTCAGATTCATCACTTTCGGCGGAGAGCTCTAATAGCACAACAGACGGCTGATTATAGTGCAAAATTAATGGATTATCAGGAGGCGTTGAGCACCATACAGATAAGAGATGACAACAAGATAACCTACAACCCTACAACCATTAGCTTGGATCTAGGTTTTATGCCGTTCATCCAATAACCTTCAACTCCCTCTTGAAGGAGAAGAACATGATTTAAAATCGAGCCGGAGCGAACTCGATGCAAAGACAGATAGAATACGCTCATTCTCTTGACAAAAAGCTGGACATTCTTGTCAATGCCTTCCAGGAAGAGTGGGACCCCACTCAACATTGATGAACGTCTCCAAGAACATAACGGAGGGCAGAGCCCACATTGGCGTAATCCAAGGCAATGTCGATGCCATGGAAGAAAGCATAACAGGCGCTACCACAGAGGAGGCCGAAGGCATAGGCTTCACAAAAACTGTATTGAGTAACCTCTCGTCTACGTGGACGATGGCTACTTTGGGACTTTGCACATAAATGAGAGAATGGGCCTGACTACATATCTAAGTATCGACGATGAAGAGTACCTCTACGAATAGCTGCCTTGCACCTGTCAGACTGGATGGAACGACATGGATCTATATGATCAGAGGGACCATAGCGCTGATGGTATATTCAATTGTTCCTACTCGAAAGCAACAAGTAAGGCACAATGTCCAAAATAAGAGAGCTTATTTTATTATTTTGGATAAATTCCATGGGGACACTTCCTAGATTTATTTTAATATTAAATAATTATATTATCTCTCCTTCTCCAGCATTATCTATATAAGGACATCCAAATAATACTAGTTCGAGGAGTTTGATTGCTCGGTCAGGATTAGAGGAAACCATATAGATTCTCAAATATTAAATTATCTGTAGTTTTTTACTTTATTTAATATATGATTTCATATCTCAGGCATCATCTATATAAGTATAGGCCTTAATTGGTTTTTAGGGTGATAATTTGAAAAAGATGATCTTGATAGTAGCTGCAATATGCTTTGCAGCTCTATGCTTCAATGGATTTGCTGCCCCAGCGCCAGCTGCGACAAAAACTCCGTCAAACGCTTCGGCACCGGTGAATATAACCTCTACGGAAAATTTTTTAATTAGTGACAGTGGGACGAATCTCTCTATAATGAATAAGACACTTTATATGCCCTCATTCTTTGGACTACAATCCTTTGGCATAGGGCAGACTGTTAAATTCACGCCTCCAAAAGCAGGATGGAAGTTAGAGAGAGTATTAATATATGGCTCAGATGGATGGAATTCTTCACAGAATACCACGCCGATTCAGGGGATATTCGCCCTGGAGATCCGGGATGCAAAATTGAACCTGTTACATCAGTATTCAGATACTCAGCTCGCTTACTTTACATCAACAATTGGGGTTAGAACAGCGCTTATCGACATCCCCCCTATAACTATGAACGGAGATTTCTACGTATGCTTCTATGGCAGTAATCTCGTCCATTTAGTTACGGAGCTTGATAAGGCAACCGGTAAGTCATATTATTTTGTCAGGGATACAGGGCAGCTTTTACCGGGAGCAATACCCCTTAAGAACAACACTACTTTGCCAGTGAACTGGATTATGAGGGCCATTGGAGAGTAAATATCGAAATCGAAACAGCCGAGGTTGGCGAAAAGATGTTTATAGATGTACGCCAACCTCATTCTAATATTTAGGCGTTATCGAGATAAGACCTATTTTAGCCTTTCTTTTGGTGTGCGAAAAATGGCTATGTGTAGTTGAATCCTTTCTAGTGCTAGATTCTTTAAGAGATCTTTGAGGTTCTGCGACTTTTTTAATGACCTGAATTTAGCCCCTATTCGTTATGCTGCATTATGTATGCTGCCTTTGACAGCTCTGGCAGCAGATTTTCCGAGGCTCGCACAAAAAAGCTCACAGAGGAAATATTTTTTTGAGGAGCGATCCCCTCAGGTCCTCTGTGATCCGGCCTCAACTTGATATCCGTGGTTCACATAATGTAAGTATTTTGATATAATGTGGCCATACTAATGTGAAATCCAGAGTGGGTCTACGAAGAATCGGCGTCCATTCAACATACTGGGTCTCGCTGTGGATCGCTACATATGGATTGTCGCCACCTTGAGGTGGATGGCCCGAAGTGAATCCTCATTTCCCCAGAACGTAATCCCAGATTCAGAACCCACATCTATAAACCTACCATAGATGCTATAGCTTGTGACTACTAATAATCCGTTACAGCATGGTGCCTAAAAAGATGGAATAAGCTCAATCCATCCCACTCTCCAATATTGGCGAAGTGTCCCAGGAGGGCTTACATTCCCGCAACTCTTATGAGCCAATTCACATGTTGGGCTTGGTTATTTCTCCATGGCATAACGCCGTAATATAACTGAGCAGTTCGCTCATCGTACCAATAGGAGTTCCCGGTAGCATTCTGCAGCTCGGCGGCGAGAGGAAGTGCCCCATAACCGTAGAAACAAACATAGAAGACTCCATTCAGGGGCATGGGCGGAACATCTATAGTCGCCATCCTTACTCCGTTGCCATTTGTGAAGTACGGCAACTGAATTCCTTCATAGTGATACAGCAGCATCAAGTTTTGATCACGTACCTCGATGGTAAAAGGCAATGGTTTCGGCAGTTCTTTGCTGCTTGCGTTCCAACCATCAGTGGCCATTACTAAGATACCATCCAGAATCCAGCTGGGCTTTGGCGCTTTGAACTCGACAGCTTGTGCCAAACCGTAAGTGGGCGAATTTGTAAATGTGATATTCATTATTGTTAGGTTCGTCCCGCTATCTTGCTTCAATATAGTGATATTTCCCTGCGATACTGATACCGGTGCGGCTGGAGCAGTTGCTGATGTATTTGCGGTAGGGCCATTGATACCGGATTGTATAATCTGATTCAGGCCCAATGCTTGAGTTGGTGGATTTGCGGCTAAGGCGCTGAAACAGGCGGTTACACAACATAATAACGCTATTACCAAGGTTATTCCCCTCATTTGATCACCAGATGAATTGAAGTCGTTCATATATATAAATAGAGTCCTAAACAAGAGTATAGACTCCACTAGTCTTCAATTGGCTCTGCCCTATCGCAATGTAAGTGGTACAGGCTCCACATGTGGGAGCTAGGTTTGGGCTTTAACTTCTTCTTGTATTGCCTGAGCTTTGCCTCCTAAATCGGGCTTTCTATAGATATGAATCTACTTCTGGCTAATATCGATAACCGCTGCAACGTAGATCTGGATTGTAAAGACCCGCCTTATAAATCAGGAGAAGTCAATGAACCAGATACGATATACGTAAATCTGGTCATTGCTGAATTTCGAGGTAGCTTACCTTATACGACGCAGGTTTGCTGAACCTGGCCCTTCGGGACTTGTGAGTCCGAATCTTACCATTGGCGCTCTATTACCAGTAAGTATTGATTTTTATAATCATTGTTTTGAATCTTCACATCTCCAAATGGAGCCAGGACGGCGATGATAGATATTCCCGGCATAGCCATGAACGGGGATTTCTACGTATGCTTCTATGGTCGAGATGTCGTAAAAACTCTCACAGAACTCCAGAATTCAACAGGAAATTCCTACTATTACATCAGGGATAGCGGGCTAATTGGGCCAGGATCAATACCCCTTAAGAACAATTCTACTTTGCCAGTGAACTGGATTATAAGGGCCGTTGGAGAGTAAATATCGTGCCAGACGAGGTTGGCGAAAAGATGTTTATAGATGTATGCCAACCTTGATTTAATGTTTAGCTCCGGCACCATCTGCATTGGAGGCCTTCCTGGCGTGGGAAGCGTAGGCAAGATAGCCGCCGACTATCTGGTGACCTCCCTCGAGTGCAGCGATTTTAAGGCGTTCTATTCCAAA
>Ga0209777_10001960_pt1 | contig 28162 bp, 26 predicted proteins | sample FrelakmetHBP12HB_FD_187147 | JGI IMG/M metagenome (GOLD analysis project Ga0209777, IMG submission 187147) | Freshwater lake sediment microbial communities from the University of Notre Dame, USA, for methane emissions studies -HBP12 HB (SPAdes)... | ecosystem: Environmental > Aquatic >...
TATTATACTGATTTTTTTCGTATTAAAGACAAGCGGCTCTAGAGTTGGAGGTATTTATTTGGACTTGCCTCAGCTTCGGATAATCTTGCTCCGGCTCGATTATTCCTCAGGCAAATCTTTATTTATGTCCCAGACATAAGACTACCTCCAACTCTAGAGCCGCTTTAAGAAGTTCGTTGTCAATCAACCATGGGCAGCTATGCCTCAAAATAGTAGGAAGGAAAATGTCATGGCTAGTAAAGTCCTTTTCATTTTTGGGCTGTGTTGGTTTGCATTTGCGGGGCTTGTTGTTCTCCACAATTTGGCTGCCGGCACATTCTTCTGCGCAACTGCTTCTGCCATATTCGGCATGGCCTGCTACTTCAAGAAGTAGCGTCATCCCCAGCATCAGCTTCAGGCTCTGCGATTGCAATTTCGGTTGCGGTCGTCGGGCTTTTTTTGTTTTTAATTTACTTTTTAATTTTAGATTTTATTAGAAATTAGAAATTAGGAATTGGAAATTTGCGATTCATCTTCCTCAACTACTCTTAATACTTCTTCCAATGTTGTTTTTCCTAAAACAACATCAATTAATCCGGACTGGTACATCGTTATCATTCCTTTTTTTATGGCTAATTCCCTGATTGAAGAAACCGGGGGATTGGTCAAAATAAATTTTTCCATTTGCGAATCAACCAAGAATGCTTCAAACAATCCCTGCCTTCCTTTATATCCTGTAAAATTGCATGCCGGGCACCCGCCTTCTTTCACTTTCGCAATCTTTAATCCGTCTAAATCAGGAAGTTTTATTTTTAATCCCTTAAGTCCCTTTTTAATTTCTGACAATTCGCTTGAATTTGGCTTTACAAGGGTTGAGCATTTTGTGCAGACTTTTCTCAATAATCGCTGGGCTACTGCCATTTTCAATCCTGATGCGATTGACGATGATTCCACACCAAGGTCTACAAGTCGTGGGATGGTCCCCGCTGCGTCATTGGTATGCAATGTAGATAATACCAGATGCCCCGTCAAAGCTGCTTGCAGGGCTATTTTTGCAGTTTCAAGGTCTCTAATTTCACCGACTAAGATAACATCAGGGTCCTGCCTTACAATTGATCGGAGGCCGTCGGAAAAATCATAGCCCTTTTCAGGAGCTACCTGTGTTTGGGAGACGCCTTTCAAGTGATATTCAATCGGGTCTTCAATTGTTATGATTTTAATTTCGGGATTTTGAATTTTTTTCAAAAAAGCGTACAAAGTAGTTGTTTTTCCAGAACCCGTGGGGCCTGTAACAATTATCATTCCGTTCGGCTTTTCAATTTCTTTCTGGAAAGTCTTGTAAAGATCTTCTCTTAAGCCTAACTCGTCTAAAGAAATCAAGGATTTCGGGTTTAAAATTCTCATTACAATTGATTCTCCATATTCTGCGGGCAAGCTGGAGGTTCTCACCTCAATCAAAATTTCTTTGACTTCAATTGTGAATCTGCCGTCCTGCGGTTTGTCTGTAATATTTAATTTTAATTTTGAAAGAAGTTTTAGACGCGAAAGCAAATGATGATATGCATTATAATCAAAAAAAACAACATCCTGTAAAATGCCGTCCAATCTTATTCTTAATCTTGCCTCATCTTCTTGCGGTTCAATATGAACATCAGAAGTATCGAGAATTATTGCACCATATAAAATAATATCCAAAAGCTCTGTAATATTTTCAGTGAGATATTCTTGTATTTTCTTTTTGAATCCTCCAGTATCCTTCACCTGGGCTTCTACCTCGTCAATAATTTTTGGAGAAATCGTTACAGCTCCTAATAATTTCTTTGTTTCCTCCATTTCTTTATTAATTTAATTTAATATTATTTGTTATATCTTTTAAATCAGCTCCTTTTCTCATCAAATCTGAAGCTGTCTGAAAAATTTCAGCAGTTAATTTATTTTTGAAATTTTCAGTATAAAATACTAATCCTGATAAAAGACATGTAGCAGATTCCTTGTTTATATTTTCAATTAAACTAAAAATTATTTCTGAAAGGGAATTTTGTCCCAGCAGATTAATTTTACCAAATTTTTTATTATTTTGCGAAGCATCAACTCCTTCATCTTTTGCCGAAGATGAAGAATCAATGTTCAGAATCGGAGAATCTAATAAAAAGCCGAAAGAATTCAATTTGTCTGACAGTTCTTTAGAATAATCTTTCACGCCAATGGTTATAATAAGGTCTGGCTTTGTCTCTGAAAAGTAAAATGCGATATTATCTTTCTTTATATTACCATTTTCCAGAGTTAAGTGTATTTTTAAAGCATCATTATTTTTCTCATAATAGATCTGTGATATCTGGGCGACATTATTGGGAACTGAAATCACGAAGTTTTTAGGATAAGAAATAAAATCTAAAGATGGAGCTAAAAATTTAAGATTTTCTGGCAGGGTGTCTATAATTAAGTTTACATTTTTGCCAGATTCCTTTAAAGTATAAAAAAGAGCCAGTGCAGAGGTTATTGCCTCTGGTTCTTGGGAAGGTATTAAATAGATATTTTTAGAATCAGCTGTAATTTGTTTTGCCTCTATAATGTTTTCCATGGGTTTTATAATACCCTATGCGATTTCAAAAAATAATGCAAGTGGATAAAAAAATTATTACAACTAGCTACAAACAGACTCAAAAACTCGGTGAAAAATTCGCCAGAGAAATTTTTAAAATGCCTCCACAGAAAGAGGCAGTGGTTTTAGGTTTGCAGGGAAATTTAGGTGGCGGCAAAACAACTTTTTTACAGGGATTTGCCAAAGGTCTGGGAATCAAAGAAAATATATTAAGCCCCACTTTTGTAATACAAAAGAAATTCCAAATTCCAAACCCCAAATCCCAATCAAATACTAAATACAAAATACTAAATACTAAATACTTGAACTTCTATCACATCGATTGTTATAGATTAAAAAATGAAAAGGATATTTTAGCGCTGGGTTTTAAAGAAATAATTCAAGATTCAAAAAATATTGTGGCAATAGAATGGTCAGAAAAGATAAAGAAAATTCTGCCAAAAAATATGATTATGATTGAATTTAAATATATTCATCCTGAGCGAAATCGAAGGATTAACAAAAACAAGAGAGAAATTATTTTTAAAATATGATACAATCAGATAATGGCAAAGAGATTAATTATTATTGATTCAAATGCATTATTGCACAGGTCATTCCATGCATTGCCTCCTTTGACAACCAAATCCGGGCAGGAGACAGGAGCTGTTTACGGATATTTGCTGACTTTATTCAAAGCAATAAACGATTTGAAAGCTGGCTACATTGTTGCTTGTTTTGATACGAAAATGCCGACATTCAGGCATGAAATGTTCAAGGATTATAAGGCCCAAAGGCCGGCAACGCCGTCGGGAATTATTTCACAGATACCGATTGCCAAAGAAGTTTTAGAAGCTTTAAAAATTCCTGTTTTTGCAAAAGAAGGAGTTGAGGCAGATGATTTAATAGCCACGATTTGCGAATTATGCAAAAAAGAAAAAGATTTGGAAGTTTATATTTTATCCGGAGATTTAGACAATTTACAGCTGGTTAATGAAAATATAAAAGTTTATACTTTAGGAAAGGGCATCAAAGATACTGTTATTTATGATATAAATAAAGTAAAGGAAAGATTTGGCATAGAACCTGGCCAGATGGTGGATTTCAAGGCCTTAACCGGAGACCCTTCTGACAATATACCCGGAGTTGAAGGGATCGGCAAAAAAACAGCCGCAGAAATAATACAGAAATATGGAAGCGTAAAAAATCTTTATGACGAGCTTTCTACGGACACTGCTGTTTTGAAACCGAAAGTAAAAGAAATGTTAAAACAAAATAAAGAATCTGCTTTAATGTCCCGCGATTTAGCGCAGATGAAAAAAGATGTTGATATAAATTTTAAAATTGAAGACTGCAGATTTGGGGATTTTGACAAAAATCAAGTAGAAGAAATTTTTAAAAAGTTAGAATTTAATAGTCTTATAAATCGCTTATCATCAATTAAAAATTAAAAATTTAAAATTAATAAAATGCCCAAACGTACAATAAAAATCGCTATTCCAATAATTTTAACCGGTATTTTTGCTATAACTGTTTTTTTAGCTATTAATTATGAACAATTAGAGCCCAGTTTTTATGTCGTTATTTTTTTTCTTGTTATTTTTGTATTTTTCTTTGGCATTGCAACCGGCCAGAATCTTACTTCGCCTCTTAAAAAATTATTGGATAAAGCGACAGAATTAAGCAAAGGAGATTTATCCAGCAGGGTTTATTTAGAGACCAAAGATGAACTTTCAGAATTGGCTAATATTTTTAACAAAATAGCCGAAGAGCTCCAAGTAAGCCATGAGCAAGAAGCGAATGTAGAAAAATCTGTTGGCATAAAAGTAAAAGCCAAAACTCAGGAATTGGAAGAAACAATAAGCGCGTTAGAACAAAAGGTAAAAAACAGAACTATAGAACTGGAGAGATTAATTAAAGAATCAGATAGGCTTCATGAAGATGTAAAAAACAAAGAAACAGAATCAAGCCAGCTTAGGAAAGAGTTAAGCGATCTTAAACAAAAAACTAATCAATAAAAATATGCCCCAGCAGTAGAAATTTGACAGCCCTCGCATTTGTTTTTTATCGAAATAAAAAACAAATGCGAGGTTAAATAAAAGTCAAATTTCACTACGGGGCTACCCCGTATAGAATTTCGACAGGCGCTTCGCGCCGATAACTGTGGGGAAAATTTAAAAAAAGTAAATTAGGAATTGCGCTGGTTTGCGGGAAAAATTTTTCCCCGCAGGCTGTCAAAATTCTTATACTGGGGTGCCAGAACTTCCTGAAGTTCAAACTACTGTCTCTGGATTGAATAAAAAGGTCCTCAAAAGGACCTTTATTGATGTTTGGTCTGATTGGAAAAAAATAATCAAAAAACCAAAAGATTTTGAGCAATTTAAGGAAGAGATAAAAAATAAGAAAATAAAAAAGATATGGCGAAGGGCGAAAAATATAATTTTTGACTTGTCCCCCACTAATTTTGATGTTAAAGAAAAAAGACATAGGCAAAAAGGAAGAAGCTCAAAATTAGTGGGGGATAAATCAGATAATTATTCTCTTTTGGTACACCAAAAAATGACAGGGCATCTTTTAGTCGGAAATTGGAAATTATTAAATGGAAAATGGCAGCCGACAAAGGAAGGGCCGTTAAAAGATCCTTATAACAGGTTTCTCCATTTAATTTTCTTTTTTGATGATGGCAAGATGATGGCGCTTTCTGATGCCAGAAAATTTGCTAAAGTTGAATTGCAAAAAACAGAAGAAGTATTAAAAGATTTTGAAAAGTTGGGGCCAGAACCTCTTGATAAAAATTTTACCTTCGCGAAATTTAAAGAAATTTTAAAAAATAAAAAGGGCAGGATAAAACAGATTTTAATGGATCAAAATATTATTGCCGGCATCGGAAATATCTATTCTTCAGAGATTTTATGGCGGGCGAAAATACATCCGGAAAAAAATGTTGCAAAATTAAATGAAAAGGAGTTAAAATCGATTTACGATTCAATAAAAAAAGTTTTAACATTAGCTGTAAAGCTGGGAGGGGAAAGCTTCTCTGATTATAGAAAACCCGATGGAAGCAAGGGAGATTTTGATACTGAAAGAAAGGTATATAGAAGAGAAGGCCAGAAATGCAGCCGCGACGGCGCAAAAATAAAAAGGATAAGTTTGGGCGGCAGAAGCGCATTCTTCTGCCCCAACTGCCAAAAATAATTATATTATATGATCTACTTTATCTACGGGCAAGATTCTTACAGGTCAAAAAGAAAATTGGAAGAAATTATAGAAGGATATAAAAAAATCCATAAGTCCGGGCTGAATTTAATTTACATTGACGCCAAAGAAAAAGATTTTAAAGATTTTTACAGCAATTTTAAAATTACTTCAATGTTTGCCGAAAAAAAATTGATAATTTTAAAAAATGTTTTTGGCAGCAGCAAATTTTGCGAGGAATTTTTGGAAAATATGAAAGCTATTGAGGAATTGAAAGATATTGTCGTAATTTATGAAGATAACAAGGCAGACGAGAGGACAAAATTTTTTAAAGAGCTTAAAAAACATGCCAAATGCCAAGAGTTTGAGCTATTGCAAGGGCGGGCTTTGCAAGGCTGGGTTGAAAAAGAATTTGAGAGCAGAAAAAGCAGAATTGAGCCGTTAGCTGAAAATTTGCTTTTGAATTTTGTGGGGAGCGATCTTTGGCGCCTGTCAAATGAAATCGGAAAATTATCAGGATACAGAATGGGCGGAACTATAAAAAAAGAGGATGTTGAATTATTGGTAAAACCAAATACTGAAAATGATATTTTTAAAACTATAGATGCCTTGGCTTCGAAGGACAAAAAGCTGGCGCTGTCTTTGTTGCACAAACACATTGATGACGGAGAAGTTCCTCTTTATTTGCTTTCTATGATTGCCTATCAATTTAGGACGCTTTTAATTGTTAAAGAGCTTCAAGAAAAAAGAGAGCCTTATGCAGTAATAGCCAAAAAATCAGGGCTTCATCCTTTTGTGGCCCAGAAAAGCTATTATTTGGGTTCGCAATTTTCAATGGAAAAACTAAAAAAAATCTACCAGAAGATTTTTCAGGCAGATTCAGATATTAAAACAGGGAAGATTGAAGCAGAGCTGGCGTTAGATTTATTACTCGCGGAAATATAGTTTAAAATTATTCTAATTAACCTAATTATACTAATTATTCTAGTCAAATATTAATTTCTAATGCCTAAGTTCTAAAATGTTTTTAGTCATTAGGATTTAGTCATTGGCATTTGATTAGGTCAATTAGGTCAATTAGGTCAATTAGAACAATTAGAATAATTAGACCCTTTTATCTATTAGTCTCGTCAATCTTGATTTATGCCTTGAGGCATTATTTTTTTTGATTACTCCCACCTTGGCAGCCTTATCTAAGGCAGCATAGATTTCCGGCAAAAGCTTTTTGGCTTCTGCTGATTTTTTTGCCAGAACCAAAGTATGCGCTTGTTTGACAAGCGCTTTTATTTTATTTTTATAGACAGTATTCTGCTCGTTTCTTTTTGCAGATTGCCTGATAGCTTTTTTAGCTGATTTAGTTATGGCCATTCTTGGAAATTTTTAATTTTAAATTTTTAATAAGTATGAGTCGCTTCGCGACGTATTTTGTATATTAGCAAATTGTCTTAAAATTGTAAATAGGCAATTGCATTTCTAACTATTGACAGGTTTTATTTAATATGCTATACTATTATTAGTTCTTTAATAAAGGTTAATCCGTGGTAACGAAAAGGAAATTATATCTAGTTTTTTTCTCGTTGCTGCGGATTGGCCGTAGTGACAGGTCACGTTCGGTGAGGAACTCCATCCTCATATGGACTTAATGGCTTCTGATGAGCCGAAAAGGAGAACGGAAATGCCGAAGGTAATAAAGATTACGAACAGTGTTGCAAAAGCGCTCGAAGTTATGAGCAAACTCATCGAGGGAAATCTTCCTGGACATACAAAGCCCAATTGGGGTTGGACCAATGTCAAATCCATGGTGGTCGGCCCTATTGATCGCGAGTATGAAACTTGCGAAGAAGACGGCGGACATGGTAAAGCGGAAACGGTGCGGACGGGCGTTTACTGGATGTACCGGGACGTTTCGTTCTGGATTAGCGACAAAGAGTACGTCACCATCCACCTTATCAACGGCTGGGAGGGCGAAGAAGATAGCAAGGAGTGGAAATTAGACTCCATAACCTTCTCCGCCGAGAAGTAGACCTGTTAATGCCCTTGAAGTAAGCAGTAAGCAAAGACTCGCTTGTTCAGGGGTTTTTGCTTATAAATTATCGAAATAAATTTAATCTGCCCCTTTATTTGATTTATCTTTTAGCAATGGTAAGATTAATAAATCTTAATTTTTTAAAAATATGTCAAGAAAAGGGCCAGAAAAAAGACAGCAAGATCAGCTAGAAGGTGAAGAAGATGCCATGGCGCAAGCTTTCGGAGAAGCCTTGATAGATAAGATGAGCATGCAAGAAGTTATGGAAGAAATGACAGAAGAAGAGCAGCGCGACAAAGCAAGAAAGCTTTTTGATTATTTTGTTGTGCACGGTAAAGAGAAAATTGAAAATGGCAAACTTAAAATAGAGCCTTTCTCTGATTTAGACGGAAAATTTTCAGAAGAATTGTTGAGAATGGCTGGGTTTAAATCTATTAATAAAAAATTCAATCCAAATTATCCTGAAGAGGGCGGTTTAGAACATGTTGAAAAAGGGACGGTTGGTTCTAGGGAAGGGGGCATAATCTTTGATACGGGGAATGTATGGGGAATAAAGTTTGATCCCAAAACAGGAAAATTGATAATAGACCATCATCCAATTGAGCAGGGCGTTGAAGCTAAAAATAATACATGCGCTGCAAAATTAATATATGAAGCTTTTGTAACATTAGGATTTTTAAAAGCAGATAAAAATTTAGAAAAGGCTGTAGAGTTTGTAAATCAGGTTGATAACAGGACATTTCCATTGAATAAAGAAGATTTAAAAAATTATCACAGAAGCCTTTTTGGGCTGGCGGAATTTATTGAGCCTAGAGCGCTGATAAAATTTTTTAAAGAAGGAAGAGATCCAGCTCGTCCTTTGACAGATGATGAAATTAATGATTTGGATTATCAGAAAGGGAAAAGAAGGCAAAAAGGAAAAGACTTAATAGATAGAAGCGAAACATTAAAAGGCAATGTCGAGAGGTCAGTAAAGTTATTCGACCAGTTAGAAGATAAAGGGCTGATAATTAATTCTAAAGCTTATGGCAAAATAGCTGTGGATATGGGCGGTAAAATTCCGCCTCCGCTTGGTTTTGACATATCAAAGGCGTATGGATATGGGGCATATGTATCTTGGAATCCAAAGAGTAATGGTTTTTTTGTAAATACAATGAAAGATTTTAAGCCTGATCATAAATTCGGGCAAGGAATAGATATGAGAGCAAGGCATATGTGGCTAAAACCCCAAAAAGATAAAGAATCTTTAAAAGTTTCTATTGAAGATATTTTGATGACGCTTACCGATGGCGAATTGCCCGAGGAGGATTTAGCGAGAATTTTGGAACAAGAAAAAATTGACTTATCTGGCGCCAGTGGTAAAATTAATGAAAAAGAAATTTCATCAAAAAATATGGCGGAAAATAAATTTGAAGCATTTTTAAAACCTGAAAAAAAAGAAGTTGGAGAACAAATTGAAGTCCATCCTTTTGAGGTAATGGAAGCGCAAGATGTAGAAACTCTTAATAAAAAATATGTTAAGAAAATTGAAATTACAGGCCCTTCAAAGGAAATTATCAATGGAACTTTAAATGCGGACGCAAATGATTTGCGAGAGCGGTTTGCATTGCAATGGTTTAACGATCCCGAAAATAAACAAAAAATAAAAGATGCCGGATTTCCTATAGATAACCTTAATGATGAATATAAAATTGCTTTTGTTTTGGAGCATTGGAAACCTGAAAAGCAGGGAGGATGGGGAATCGGAGCCGAAATGAGAAGCGAAAAATATAGAAAAGATTTTGGAAATAAAATTGATAAAATACAAGTGCTTTCAGCTGATATGGTGAAGGATAGTCCTCCGCAGGTGACTTTGCTTCTATTATTAAATTATTTTGACAAAAAAGAGGGAGATTATCAAAAAGAACTGGCGGATTTGAAAGCAAAGGCAACTGGCGGAAATGAATCAGATAAACTTTTGGCCGCTAAAAAACAAGAAGAATTAAATGATTTGTTTTCGGCAAGAAAAGAAATAGCCGGGAAAATATTGCATGAGAATTTAGACGAGATGGCGCAACGAACAATACCTGTAGGAGAAAAAGAAAGATACTTTCAGAGATTTGTTGAACAAGGGAAAAGAGAAATGACAGAAAATGAAAATAATAGATTATTAAGAGAAGCTTACAAGGAATTTTATGGACTTACAGAAAAAGAAAAAAAACATTGTTTAAGAATAATAGAATACAAAGGTGAAAAAACCCCTGAAGGATTTATCAATGGTATGAAGGAATATGCCAAAAAATATGGAGAGGATGCTTTTTACGGACTTTTAAAAACAGGATATAAACCACATAGGGCATATGGAAAAGGTCACTGGCCTTTTAAGACCAGATATTTTATACCAAAACAAGGTGGGGTTGAAGAAATGTCAGATGATTTAGATGAAAGAACAGGGGAAAATTATGCAAAATACATTGAGGAACAGGTGAATGGACGAATAGAAAAAGGCTGGGAAAAACAGAGCGAGAGATTAGCGAATATTGCAATAGAAAAACGGATAAAAGAATTGGCACGATCTCCAGAGCAAGCAATAGGCAATATAGAAAAATTATATGACGATGCCAGGCACAGGATAATTATGGAGCATATAGAAAAATATTTGGAGAAAAAGGCTCCCATAACAAAAGCGCGGATAGATGAGATAGAAAAACAATTCGGCGGAAAAGGCCAGGAAGTAAATATAAAAAATGTTTTAGCGGAAGTAATGGATGCGAGACTAGAAGTGTTTTCTGAAAAGTTTAAAAAAAATGAAATGGTTAAACTTTTAAAAGAAAGTTATGGCATACCAGTGAGTATGGAAGATGTCGGGTTTATTACGCCAGACGATTACGCTAAAGCCAAGAAAACGCATGCGGGATTGTTTAATTTGATTATGAATGTGATAGAAAATTCGATTAGGATTGATGAGTCAAAAAAAGAAAAAAAATCCGCATCAATAAAAATTCCTCCCGTTGAACCGGGAAATAAGCCTGAAATAGAAGAAAAACCTCCTAAACCTGTTGAAAGCCCAAAAAGCTTCGCAGAATTGATAGAAGAAGGCAATGAATTGGTAGAAAGTTTTAAGGAAACGCGTCCTGGCCGTGAGAATTTGAACAAATTTAAAGATGCAGTTTTTGAATTAAATAAAAAATTTGGTGAAGCCGAAAAATATGATGAAAATGATAAAAATTTTATAGAATGGAAAAGAAAAGCCCGTGAAACCAGTATTAGGTTAAGAAAGAAAAAATTTGATAAACCAGAAGCTAAACCGCCTGAACAAGATAAAATTGAGAATACAACGGAGTCAAGAGAAACTCAAGAGAAAGTTTCAGGTAAAAAAAGTATAGAATCAGCAAGAGGGGAAAAGTCTGCTGAACAAAAAAGCTCTGAAGAATTGTTGTTGGAGTATGCGACAGTAAGAAAAAAATGGAATAAAGCTGAAGGAAAAGAGAAAGAAGAACTTGAAAAACAGATGAATGATCTTGGGGAACAAAGGAAAAAAGCAAAGGAAAGAGAGGAGCAAGAGCAGAGAGAAAAAGAGGAAAAACCTATTAAGCCAAAAAGTATTGCGGAATTAAAAAAAGAATTAGTTGATTTAGATAAAAATTTTCCTCCCCCAAATTATTTAGAAAATAGAGAGAATTATATGGAAAAATTAGATGAATGGAATAAAGAATCTAAAAAACGGGGTGACGAATTGATAAAAAAAATTGAAGAAGCATCTGAAAGGGAAATTCAAGAAAGATTGATTAAATTAAAACAAGAATCGGAGAAATCAAAAGAGAAAGGCGAAAAAGAAATTAAAAAAATAAATCAAGAGTATAATGAAAATGCCAAAAGAATAAAAGCCGAAACAGAGAAAAAAGTAGAAGATATTAAGCAAAGATATGCCGAAAAAATTGCTAAATTGACTAAGAAGAAAAAATCCAACAAAAAAGCGTAAAATTAAATAATATGGCAAATCCTATCTTAAATACCAATAATTTAAAAGATTTTATTGAAAGCTTGAGAATAAATGAAGAGCAGAAAAGATTTCTGCTTGATGAACTGCCGCAGATGGACGGACAAGAAAGATTAAAATTGCTGAATACATTGAAAGATGTTTATCTTTTGAACGAGGAAGAAGATAAGGCGTTAAAAAAAATCAAAGACAATTGGGAGGAATAGAAAAATAAATAATTAAAAAACTGGGATTATTTTCCCAGTTTTTTAATTAGGTCGCGGAGCTCGGCCGCTCTTTCAAAATCCAGATTTTTGGCGGCTATTTTCATCTCTTTTTCCAAAAGCTTTTTGTCATGAACCATCCAGAACTCCTCTGCAATATCCTCTTTTTTGGAAAAGCCCCAATCTCTTATATCTGTAATGATTGTTTTTGGAGTTATTTTATTTTTTTTATTGTAGTCGGTCTGAATTCTTCTTCTTCTGTTTATTTCATTAATGGCTGACTGCATTGAAAAAGTTGTCTTGTCAGCATATAAAATCGCGCGCCCATTCAGATGTCTGGCCGCTCTGCCCATTGTTTGTATTAAGGTTGTCTCATTTCTTAAAAATCCTTCTTTGTCGGCATCTAAAATTGCAATCAATGAAACTTCCGGCAGATCAATTCCTTCTCTTAAAAGGTTAATTCCCACTAATACATCATATTTCCCCTCTCTGAGATTCTTCAAAATTTCTGGCCTTTCCATTGTTTTGATTTCAGAATGGAGATATTGGGTTTTGATTCCTTTTTCAACCAGATAATCAGAAATTTCTTCAGCCAATCTTTTTGTCAAAGTGACGATAAGCGTTCTTTCTTTTTTTGCAATTTGTTTTTTAATTTCTTCTATTAAATCTTTAATTTGATTTTCTGTTTTTTTAATTTCAATTGATGGTTCCAATAAGCCCGTCGGCCTTATTAATTGTTCTGCAATATGCTTGCCTGCTTTTTGTTTTTCAAAATTGGCCGGAGTAGCTGAAACATAAATTGTCTGCTTTTGCCTTTTTTCAAATTCAGCAAAAGTCAAAGGCCTATTATCAACTGCTGAAGGCAGGCGGAATCCAAAATCAATCAGAGTTTCTTTTCTAACCTTATCTTGCACGGACATAGCGCGAATTTGTGGAACTGAAATATGGGACTCATCAATAAATATTAAAGATCCGTCTGGATTGAAATAATTAAAATAATCAACCAAAGAAAAAGGAGCATCTCCTGCTTTTCTGAATTCCAATTGTCTTGAATAGTTTTCAATGCCATGGCAGAAACCAACCTCCTGTAACATTTCTAAATCATAATTTGTCCTTTGCTCTAATCTTTCTGCCTCAAGTAGCTTATTTTGTTTCTTTAATTCCTTTAATCTGTCTTGCAGTTCTAATTTTATATTTTCTATGGCTATATTTAATTTGTCCTGGGGAGCTACCCAGAAGGTAGCTGGAAAAAGTTTATAGTTTGTAGTGAGTAGTTTGTAGTTTGGATTTAAACCTGGTTTGGCTTCTGAAATTTTAGATATTTTATCACCATCAAATTCTATGCGAAGTATTTTTTCGCCAGTTACTAAATAAATTTCTATTAGTTCTCCTCTTGCCCTGAATGTGCCGGGCTTAAAATCTATATCGTTTCTTTTATATTGTAAAGTTGTCAAATGCGAGATAAAATCTCTGCGTTTTAATCTTTGCCCGGTTTTTAAATCTAAAGAAACATTCTGATAGTTTTCAGGAGAGCCGATGTTATAAATACAGGAAACAGAAGCCACAACAATTGTATCTTTCCTTGATAAAACATCCTGGACAGCCGCATGCCTTAATCTGTCAATTTCCTCATTTATTTTTGAGTCCTTTTCTATGTAGGTGTCTGACTGGGGAATGTAGGCCTCTGGCTGGTAATAATCATAATAAGAAACAAAATAATGAACCGCATTGTTGGGAAAAAATTCTTTGAATTCCTGATAAAGCTGGGCGGCCAAAGTTTTATTGGGAGAAATGATTAAAGTTGGCTTTTGTATTTTTTCGATAACCTTAGCCATTGTAAAAGTTTTTCCAGAACCAGTCACACCTAAAAGCACCTGGTCTTTTACTCCAGCTTTTAAATTTTGAGCCAGCTGTTTTATGGCTTTTGGCTGGTCTCCCTTGGATTTGAATTTTGATTTTAGCTCAAATTTCATATACAATGAATTAAAACCCCAATGACCAAACCCCAATGACCAACAAAACTCTAAAATCTTAAATCCTAAAACGTTTTGGGATTTGGGACTTAGGATTTTGTTGGGATTTGGATTTTGGGATTTGGGATTTATTTTATGATATCATATCTTTCAGGTAAAATTATCTTGAAAAAGGAAAAATTTATCATTCTTGAGGTAAATGGCATAGGCTATAAGATTTTTTTGTCCCGCCAAACTCTCCTCACACTACCAGAAATCGGCATGCCAGTCAAGCTGTTTACATATCAAAATGTCAAAGAGGAGGCATTAGATTTGTATGGATTTTTAGCTTACGAGGGATTGGAATTTTTCGAAACTTTAATGGATATAAGGGGAGTGGGGCCGAAATCAGCTTTGGATATTTCGGCTTTAGGATCATTGGATAAAATAAAAGACAGGATTTTACACCAGGATGAAAAAATATTTGAAGGAATCCCGGGAATCGGTTCAAAAAAAGCAATGACAATAATTTTGGAACTGACAGGAAAAATTAAAATGCTTGGGCAGAAAAAAGGTTCTGCAGACGAAGCAGAAAATGCCTTAACCCAGCTTGGTTTTTCAAAACAGCAGGCAAAAGATGCTTTAAACCGTGTGCCTAATTCTGTAAAAAATCCAGAAGAAAGAATAAAATCAGCGCTTAAACATTTAGGTAAATAGTTGACATTCAGTTTTTAATTTTGTAAATTAAATTATAGATATGAGTCAGATTTCCAGAAATATAATTAACATTATTATTAACCTCTTTTAGAGAAGGAGCGTTTTTGCAAGACATAAAATAAAAAGCGCCTCTTCTCGAAAAGAGGTTTTTGTTTTTTAGGGGCATGCAGTCTCTAAAATCTTTTTTCGAAGGTTCTTTGACAATAGAAAGGGTCTGCGGGTATGTCGGCTGAAACAACACAAAAGCCCACAATGACGTGGGATGAGTATTGGGATTTCGTTAATAATGTGTGGAAAACTGCGAAAAAACGGGGCAACGGAAAGAAAGAATGCGAAATTTGCAGCGATGAGGCAAAACGAAGTGGAAAAAATTCTCCACTTTTCCCTTCGAGTTATGAAGGAAATTGCTCAAGGTGCGGCAACCCATTACGCAGTCATTTGCCGTGTTGAACGGCGTATTCATTGAAGTAGGTGGCTTTGGCCACGGTCGGTTCGCGCGAACCGACTTTTTTATTTAATTAAAAATTATAAAAAAGCCGCTGGAACATTCTGTCCCTGCGGCCTCACTGCTTGCGCAGCCCTAGTATCTCGCTAGCTTTCGCCAGCAATTGTTGCAGTTCATGCTGCTCTTCCTCTGGCAAAGACCTAGCCTGTTTCAGCGCGACGTTTACCGTCGAATGATTTCTTCCGCCGAAATGCATAGCTATCTCACGATCGGATATGCCTGGCACCAGGCTTTTGATTAGCCACATCAGACGCATTCGCGCCTGGAAAACTTCTCGTTCTCTCGATGAGCTAACCATCCTAGCAAGGGAAACTTCAGGAAAGAGCTTATCGGCTATTCCAAGAATTTTCTCCAATGTGCCCTGTGCCTCTGCGACATCCGCCGGGAACAAATCCCGCTGCCCAAAGCAACCCTGTGCTAGCTGGATTGTTATTGGGGTAGCGCCCGCTGACATCTCTAATGTGCCGATGAAGAACCCAGCGATTTCTCTTATCGCCGCTCCTTGAGGGATAATGATGTCGAGATATGCAGCGACCTTTGCCAGTTCTCTTTCATCGGGAGCCTTTCCTGTTTTCCCGATCATTTCCGCGATGAACTGCTCCCTTCCTTTTGTGGGGACACTCACTGGGATTAGTTTCATCCCCAACAATCTGCTCGTCAGGGCCGCTGTGGCTTGGTTGTCCTTCGGGTTATCGGTTTCATCGCTTGCGCCGATCTGTTTTGCCAGAGTACGGAGGCCCGTCATGTTTCCAGTGTAGGTACAGATGATTGGTCGTCTGCCCGCGGCTTCCCAGAGTGCCAGAAAGCCTTTTTGGGTTCCTGGCCGGTTAGTGTACGGAAGCGTGCCCTCTTCTCGTACAAGTCCTCCAAGTTGGTCGACTGCCAAGAGGCAGCACCTTCTTTCCAAGACATCTGTTAAACACTCGGGATTACGAGCTCCGCGAACTTGTTGAAAGCCCTTAGAGACCAGTTCCAGGTGCACGTAACCCGGGAGAGGGCCGGATGACAGCTTCCTCAGCAGTTCATTTATTGCTGCGCAAACTGTCGCCGTTTTCCCGACACCCGGTGGGCCTACGAGGCAGATCCTTTCGCTGTTGCCCTTTCCCCTCAGAGCATTCTCGACTAGTTCTCTTACGACGCTTATAGCAAGTTCATTGCCCGAGTGGACAACGAGGTCGTCGAGTAACTTTCTGTCGGGGATGGAGGGGACAATCCGTTTTTTGGCCCGCATGAAATCAGGCGATATTTGGGATTGCTGGGGTCTGGTCTGGACGGCTTGCGCCTCTTTCTCTTCGGGCACGATGCTTCGGTATTCTTGTTCGTTCTCTCTTAACCTCGCCTCTTTCGCTCCGAATACCCGTTTGATTGTGGGTAAGTAGTGGTCCGTTATCCAATTTGCGACAAATGCGTTGGGGACCAAGAGGCTAATGCAGCCATCTTCTCGGGCAAATGCTTTGGCTGTTGGGAGCCACAATCTTATCTGTCTAACTCCTAGTAGGTTTTCTCCTGCTAATTCTCGCAGGAGCATCTCGTAAAGACGAGAAATCTCGTCCGGGGAGGCAACATTGGAGTTGCCACTACCAACTGCATGCTGTATTGCGTCTTCCATGGCGGCTCCTTTCTTTGCCGTATTCACTTTTCAAGGTCAGTCACAAATTTCCACACCTCCACTTTAAAATAATATAACCTGGCTGTCAATAAAAAATTTTATTTGCTCATAGATAAACAATATGTTAAATTAAAAACAATGAATATAAAAGAAACTATTAAAAAATTTATACCAAAATTTCTTTTGAGGTTTTATCATTTTTGTCTGGCTTTATTGGGAGCTGTGATTTTTGGTTTTCCTGGTAAAAGCAAGGACATGAAAATTATCGGAATCACCGGCACCAGCGGGAAATCAACAACAACTGATCTAATAACAAGGATTTTAGAAGAGGCAGGAAATAAAGTTGCCTCGATTTCTACAATCAGATTTAAGATTGCAGACAAGGAATGGGAAAATAAATATAAAATGTCTATGCCCGGAAGATTTGTAATCCAAAAATTTTTAAGGCAGGCGAAGGATGCAGGATGTAAATATGTGGTTTTGGAAGTCACATCAGAAGGCATCAGGCAGTTCCGCCATAAATTTATAAATTTCGATACAGCTGTTTTTACAAATTTGACCCCAGAGCATATTGAAAGCCATGGAGGTTTCGAAAACTATAGAAATGAAAAATTAAAACTTTTCCGCACAACAAAAAATATCCATGTTATAAATACTGATGATAAAAATGCAAAATATTTTTGGGACATTCCCGCAAAACAAAAAATTGGATTTTCAATCAAAGATGCAGAAAAAATAAAATTCAAATTGAATTTAATAGGAGATTTTAACATTTTAAATGCTTTAGCCGCGATTTCTGTCGCGAAAGTTTATGGCGTTAGCTTGGAAATTTGCAAAAAAGCTTTAGAAAAAGCAAAAGGAATTTCAGGAAGAATGGAAGTTATATCGGAAAGTCCGGTTAAAGTTGTTGTTGATTACGCGCATACGCCAGAACAATTAGAAAGTGTCTATAAAACTTTTAAGGATAAAAATTTAATCTGCGTTTTGGGTTCTTGCGGAGGAGGAAGGGATAAATGGAAAAGGCCGGTTTTGGGAGAAATTGCAAAAAAATATTGCAAAGAAATTATAATTACGAATGAAGACCCCTATGATGAGGATCCAATGGAAATTATAAACCAAATTGCAAAAACTGCCGGGTCAAAAGCCGAAAAAATATTAGACAGAAAAGAAGCCATAGAAACTGCAATAAAATTGGCAGAACCAGAAGAAATTGTTATAATCACAGGAAAGGGATCAGAGTCATGGATGTGCCTCGAGAATGGGCGCAAGATTCCATGGGATGACCGCCAAATAGCCAGAGAATCATTAAATAAAATTCACCCTGTTAAATAAAATCTAAAAGATTTTAATTTCGCAAAGCGAAATTATTTAACTGGGTAAATCATTAAAAAATTTTAAATTATGGCAAATCCAGAACAGCCAAAAAGCGAAAATTTGGAAGTAGGACAAAATCCAGAAATAATTGCGAACCAAGCCGCTGTGGAGATTTTGGGTAAAGGAGAAATACAGGAAGCAGTAAATCCTGATGCTTCGTCTGAGGCTGTGCAAAAAGCTAAAGGTTTTTTCGCAAGAAAGACAGGAGAATTTTTTTCTTGGAAAGAAAATAAAAAGGATATTAAAAAGTATACTGGTGCTGCTGCTGTTGGAACATTTGGTGGAGTATTTCTTGCCGGTAAAATGCTCTGGGGGCTTCTAAGTTTTGCCAAAAAGGCAATAGAGAAAAAAGGGAATATTACTTTCAGGGAGGGATATGAAATAGGCAAGAAAACATTTGATTTTGATGCAAGAAAAGATAAATAATATAAAATAAATGGCAGACAACAAACTTTTACAAAAATTATCAGCAGAACAAATGAATTTGAGTTCAAGAATTTTTGATTTGGTTCTTAGCAGGGTTTTGAGCAAAGTTTATTCAAATTTTGATGAAAAAATTAAAGAAGATATGAGAATAATATTTGATTCGGACGACGATAAAGAAAAAGAAAAATTTATCAAAAAATACATATCCAATTTTGAAAAACTTTTTAAAGAAGAATTAAAAAAGATTGAGGATGATATTAAGGCGGAAATAGAAAGAAGAATCTAATAATAAGCAACTTTCAAGATTGCTTATTATCTTAATTTATGTTAGAGTAAAAAAGACAGGCAGAATGTCTTTTTTTATTTATGAAAAATCTAAAGAGAAAACCGAAATCTATCAGGAAATTTATTCGTACTCAGAAGGCGCAAATAAGGCGTCAGTTTTTAGATGTAAAAAAACAGGAGGAATTAATTAAAGAGATGTATAATAAGATTAATCCAGTTGAATAAACAACATGAAAATACAAGACATCTACAATTTAGCAATTAAAATGGGAATTGAATCTGATTTCAGAGGTAAAGATGGCGTTCAAAAATTATTGGATGATAAAAAGCAGAAATTTGATAAAATGCCAGAAAAAGAAAAGGAAGAATTTGATAAAGATGCATTGGAAAATCCTTATTTAGATTCTGCAATTTATAACGTCGCTGATGACAGGGAAATAAAAAAAGTTTTGGTTGGAATAGACATAGGTCCTGACGAGATTTTAATGGCAAAACATTTAGATAATATTGATTTGGTCATTGGCCATCATCCAGTAGGTAAAGGGTTGGCACATTTGGCAGATGTTATGGAATTGCAGGCAGATGTTTATAATTATTATGGCGTGCCGATAAATGTTGCAGAGGGGTTAATGAAAGAAAGAATTTCAGAAGTTGCCAGAGGCGTGAATGCATCTAATCATCAGAGAACAGTGGATGCATCTAAACTTATGAAAATTAATTTAATGAATTCCCATACTCCCTGTGATAATCTGGCTGCCAAATTTTTGAAAGATTTGATTGAAAAAAGAAACCCGCAGACAGTGGGAGAGATAATCAGCATTTTGAAAGAAATACCAGAATATAAAGAGGCAATGAAAATCGGAGTTGGCCCAAAAATTTTTGTGGGCTCGCCTGAAAACAGATGCGGCAAGATTGCTATGTCTGAAATTACAGGAGGAACAGAAGGCTCTCCAAAGCTTTATGAAAAAATGGCGCAGGCAGGTATTGGCACTTCTGTGGCCATGCATATTTCTGAAGAACATAAAAAAGAAGCTGAAGCAGCTCATGTTAATATTGTAATAGCCGGCCACATCTCTTCTGATTCTCTGGGAGTTAATTTATTTATGGATGAATTAGAAAAAAAAGGAATTGAAATTATTCCTTGTTCTGGATTCACAAGATTCTCAAGAGTAATTGAATAAACCCCATCACTAATTTCAGCGATGTTTGATAAAAAATAGTATTTTAGTGCGCGAAGCGACTCCGCTAGGTCGGGAATTTCCGCTTCGCGGATAATTCTCGCGACCCTACGCTCAGTCTGCCGTTTAGGTAATAGAGAAATTATTTATAAAATTAGTGAGGGGTTGTTTGGCTTTTATTTATATTTCTAATTGATGCCAAACAAAAAAAAGAGGGCGTTGACTTTCAGTCTTGCCCTTTTTGGTTGGTTCACCTCCTTTCAGGTGTGCCTTGTCCCATTTGGGACCTGTTGTTGTGTTGTGAAAGAACTTGATTGTGAGCAGGACTACCCACCCGCGTTTGAGCAGTCCTGCTCACTTTGGCCTCAGTCGGCCTTCCCCAGATAGGATTATTACGATAAGTGCCGTGAGCAGGCTGCTTCAGCAGCTGATTGCCTGGGGTGGCGATCAACACGCTATTGCCTCGGCGAGCAGCCTGCTCGACTGGCGTGAGCCAGCCTTGTCTTCGCTTTCCCTCATTCAGAAGATTTTTTCTAGCGGCCCACCCACTAGTGAGTCTCCTTTCGCTTTATTTGACGATGCCTACATTTAATCTCCTGAATAAGGTGCCAAAGACACTATGTAACTTTGATCATACTCTATTTATAAGAAGATATCAATATTTATATAAAAAAAACGAGCGCGCGATGTGCGTGCCCCTGGCCAAACTGTAATGCGCATCTCCTTTCAGACGCTGAGTTTGGGTTGTGTCCTTATGATAGGACGGTTGAGTTGTGAATGTTCTGTTTTGTTGTGAGCAGGCCGCCCACTGCTTGCTCCCCCGAGTGGGCGAGCACGCATTATTGTGGAGCGGCCTGCTCTACGACCTTGTTCGGTACCTTCAGCGGTCCTTACGTGGCCGTCGTTACGCCATGCATCTGGGCGGATTCGATCGCGTCCTCGTTCTTCTTCTTCGTGAGGGCCGCCGACTTGACTTCGCGTTTTCCGTGCCTTGCTCGGATCATGATAGTATCCTCCTTACTTTTCGTTCCATCTTTCGTTGAGGATTTCTCCTCATCCACTTGTCATCTTGTCGTCTTGCTGATGGCTACCTGTGCCTCCAACGTCTCCTCCCGCTTGAAGGGTCTCGCTGGCAATGTTGTGCCAGGACCTCCTTTCTCTCCTCTCGCTGATAGAAGCGTCAAAAACACTGTTAATTAAGTATATTTTCATTACCAAAAAATGTCAATATAATATTTGAAACCGTAAATTTTTTGTAGAATATTTTTAATTGACAAATTGATTTTTTTTAGTAGACTCATAAATATGTACCTTGACAAAGGCAAAACCGCGCATGATTCATTCTGCTATCGTGGCAGGAGCATGTGTAGTGCTTTATAGTCGAGGACAAGAAGAGGAGATACTGTAATGAAGCTATTCCACCCGAGTGTTGAGGGAGCTCAACACGGAGCCAAAGGGCTAGGCGGCTTTGTGAAGTTCGCCAAAGAGGCGGGCGCAGCAGGCTGTCAGCCTACAAATTTCATGCTGGAGGACGGCAAGGGCGGTTTCCGTACAGCCACGGAGATCAAGCAGATGTTCGCTGACGCCGGACTGATGCTCGATGGCATCAGCGCTCACTGCCCGTTCTGGGCCCACACTACGGCCTGGACTGGCAGCAAAACCATTCGGCCGTTTATTCCGGCCGATATGGCCAATTCGTCCCTGGAAGTAATCGAGAACTGGGCCGAGGATTACATCATGCGGCTCCTCTTCCTCTGCTCGGAATTGGGCGTCAAAGTGGTGCCTATGTTTTGGGGAGTAGCCTTTGGCTGGGAAGTCGCCACGGGCTATCCGTGGGGCTTCTGGAAGGGTGCAGACTATGACCTCATTGCCGAAGGCTGCGAGCGGTTCGTGGAAAAGACGCAGAGGATACGGGATCTTGCGTGCAATGAGAGTATCGTCCTTGCCCACGAGATCCATCCGGGTACCGCGGCGGTCTGCGCCCACGACTTCCTGAAACTGGTGGAAATCTGCGACGGCGATAATACCCTTGCCGTCAACGCAGACCCCTCGCACTGCTGGGAGGGTGAGAACTGGCAGGCCCGCTACAATGGGTCCGTTTGCTCTCTCGGTCTCGCTGGCCGCATTTACGGCTGCCATATGAAGAATCACCATATCTGGCCCGGCGAGCAGCTCCGCTGCATGGTTCCCGAATGGCAGTATCGGCCTATGCAGTTTACGGCGCTTGATCATGGCGACATCGATCTCGTGCGCTACACCGAGCTCATGATGATCGCCGGTTGTCCGGCTAGGTACTGCAAACTCATGGGCACAAAGACCGCCCCGCTAGTGGTTGAGGCCGAAGGCGCCTTCGAGAATCTCGACGCCATCAGCGCCCGCGGCATCCAGTGGGTACGCGATAACTGTTGCTTCGACGTGGCCGCTGGGTCCTTCGAAGACGGCATGGGCGCCGAAAAGGCGTAAGGCGAGAACAGCGTGGGAACGTATGGCTCGGGAAACATGGGGAGTTTCCTGAGCCTTTTTATTTTTTATGAATATGTATAAAAATTGTTAATAACTAGTGTTTTTGCGGTGGATAAAATTCTTGACCCTTCACCCTGTTTAACTGTTCAGATTTTTAGATTGTAGCAATTTTTAGCAGAGAAGTTTTGAACAGGGTGAAGAGTTGACATTTGGTTGTTTAGGAATAAAATAGCAATTATGAGGGGGCGCGAGATTTATTCTCAAGGACATAATAGCTTACAACGAAGGAGGTAGAAGTATATACCTAAATTCATTGTCCGAAATTAGGCTCGAGAAACGGACCGATATCGTTGCAAATTATTAGCCCCCTCACCAAAGAAACTATTGATAAAACCAATGGTTTTTTTGTTGATTATCGCCTGTTTTTCTGTTAGAATGCAATAAAGGTCGCATTTAAAAATAAATAAAAATTATGGCAAAAGAAAAAAAGCCTGCCTCCGCTAAAGCTACAGCGGGCAAGGAAGGAAAATTAATAGGCAAAATAACCCATTATTTTTCTAATATTGAAGTGGCGGTTATTGAGTTGTCGGCTCCTCTTAAAACAGGAGACACTATCAGGATAGTCGGGGGCCAAGAAACTGATTTTGAACAGGAAGTGAAATCTATGCAGATTGACCATGAAGAGGTGAAGTCGGCTAAAAAAGGCGACTCTGTAGGAATGAAGGTGAATGAAAAAGTTCACGAAGGATACCGCGTTTTCAAAATTTAAAATTTTGAAAACTAATTTTTAATTTTAAATTTTTATTTAATTCCGCAGAATTACAGCGAATGTAATGAGCGGTTATATTATAGTATCGCGCTTCGCGCGATGATATTTATTTAGATGGCAGATAACATACAAGAGGAAATTGAAGATAAGGTCATTGATGATATCAATTCTGGGGTTGGCGGCCGGCTGATAATTTTTAAACCAGAAAAAGCGCCCTTTGGGGCTGATTTGGCTGTAGAAAGAAGGGGAAAATATAAAGAAAAAGAAATATACTTTCAAATAAACAGCTTTGTCGCTCCGGCAGAAGCCAAGAATTTTGTAAAAATTTTTTCACAAGAAAGTTTTAAGGCAGACAAAAATTTTTATTTACTTTTTATTTATTTTGACGAAGTTATGCAAAAAATGAGCGATTATGTCTGGCTAATACCATCTTTGCAATTTATAGACATTGTCCAAGTTGTGAAATTATCAGAGGGCAAAAATTTATTAAGATTTGAAACGCCGCTAGATATCAAACAAAAAAATAAATATTCAAAATTTATAATAAATACAAAAGAATTGGGAAAAACAATATTAAATGCACTTGGAAAAGGCGGCAAATTTAATTTTAAAGAAATAGATTTTGGAGAGAAAAAAATAATAAATTTAGAAAGCCTGAAAGAGTTTTTATGCAATGCCCGCAGAAATACTTATGCGGCAGATGCTACTTCTGTTGACAACCCAAGGCTTTTTGCATCGACACAGCTTGAATTTCAAAAAGGAAATTATTTTTATCGAGACGTTTATTTTTCAGGCGGAAAAAAATTTATAGGCCAGGAAATTGTGTATCAGGACTCAGAACCAATATGGGGTATGAACTATTTTGGCAGCCAAATCGGAAAACTGGAAACAAATTTTTTAAAAGAATCGTTATTCAAATTAGCTGAAAAATGCCGTTTTGGGGAAGCTTGTGAATATAAAAAAAGAGAACTTAAATACCAGGACCAAGGGCAGGGAAATTTAGAAGAATTTTCAGGCGAAGAAGAAATTTTTTTGGAAGGTAAAAGTATCTATAAATTAAATTATCAAGGAGGATTAATATAGAAATAGCTGAGCTATTTCTATAATTAGTCGTTCAGTCGAAATTTAAAAATTAATTTTTTAATTACTCCTTCTCTCATAATTATGAAGTTTGTTGCTGATTTTCATATACATTCAAAATACTCCAGGGCCACATCTCCTTTGATGGATTTAGAAAATCTGGACAGATGGGCAAAAATAAAAGGGATCAAAGTTTTAGGTACGGGAGATTTTACCCATCCAAAATGGTTTGAGAGCATAAAAAAAGAATTAGAGCCGGCTGAGCCCGGTCTTTTTAAGCTGCGAGGTGGAGATTCTGGCACAAGATTTATTTTGACATCAGAAATCAGCTGCATTTACACAAAAGGCGGCAAAGTCAGAAAAATCCATATAATAATTTTTGCTCCCTCGATAGATGCTGTAGAAAAAATCAATACAAAATTAGGAGAAATCGGAAATTTGAAAGCAGACGGCCGGCCGATTTTAGGATTAGATGCAAAAGAATTAACAAAAATTGTTTTAGATGCAGATGAAAATTGTCTGGTAGTGCCGGCCCATGCATGGACGCCTTGGTTTTCCGTCTTCGGCTCGAAGTCTGGATTTAATTCTTTAGAAGAATGTTTTGATGAATATACAAAATATATTTATGCGATTGAAACAGGACTATCCTCTGACCCTGCAATGAATTGGCAGTTGTCGCAATTAGACAAAATCAATTTAATTTCTAATAGCGATGCCCATTCTTTGCCAAAAATTGGTAGGGAGGCGAATGTTTTTGATGCGGAATTAAGTTATGAAGGAATTTCAGGATCTTTAAAGGTAAAAGATAAAAATAAATTTTTGTATACTATAGAATTTTTCCCTGAAGAAGGAAAATATCACTATGACGGCCATAGATTATGCAATTTAAGTTTAAAGCCCCAAGAGTCAAAAAAATACAATAATATCTGCCCTAAATGCGGAAAGCCTTTGGTAATAGGAGTTTTAAACAGGGTAGAGGAGCTGGCTGATAGGCCGGAAGGATTCTTGCCAAAAAATGCAATTCCATTTAAAAGTTTAATTCCGTTAAACGAGGTGATTGCCGAATCAATCGGTGTTTCTGTTTTATCAAAAGAAGTTTCAAAGTATTATAATAATTTAATAAAAAATTTAGGAAGCGAACTGGAAATATTGTTAGAATCAACAGAAAAAGAAATAAAAGAAAAATCTCTGTCAGAAATTGCTCATGGGATTATAAGAATGCGCGAGGGTAAAGTTTCTATTGAGCCCGGATATGACGGAGTATATGGAAAAATTAAAATTTTTTCTGAAAACAAAAATTCAAATATCAAAAATAGCATCGTAAATCAAAAGACTTTATTCTAAGGGGTTGATTCTTCGCCCAAATTTTGTGGAAATTTAGGTGAAGGGTTGACATCTGAAAAACAGAAGCATATTATTATAACTACCCCTTAAAAAAGAGAAGTTGTATAATACTATAATAAAATAAATAATCATGGACGGAAAAATTTTTTATATAACTAAGATAAAATTAAATGAACTCAAAAAAGAATATGAAGAGTTGCTTAATTTTGAACGCAAAAAAGCTTTGGAACAAGAAGCTCCAAAAATTTTGGAATCAGAAGATTTAAATCCAGAATTTATAAGTTTTCAGGAAGATATAGGTTTTTTGAGATCCAGGATTGATGAATTAAAAAATATTTTAGAGCATCATGAATTGATAAAGAATCCGGCAAAAGACAAACAAGGGGTTATTGGGCTGGGAGCCAAGGTTAAGGTAGCCGTAGAAAATCAAAAAGATGAGTTTGTTATTGTAGGCACCCTCGAGGCAAATCCTGCCTTAGGAAAAATTAGCAATGAATCGCCTGTTGGCAAGGCTCTTTTGGGCCATAAGATCGGAGATGAAGTTATGATTTCTTCTCCTATTAAAACAATTTATAAAATTAAAAGCATTAAATATAAGATTAGTTGAAAAAGAGCACAGTAATCTGGCTCTTTTTCCTTGGATTTATAAACCTGTTGCATAATAAGCTTTTATTCTAAATTGAATATTTGGGCTGTAAATTTGCTAAAACTCGTCGGCTTACCACAGGGCAAACCTTCTCATTTTATCAAATTTTCGCCCGCAAATATTCAATTTTCACTACAAACCTTATTGCGCGACAGGTTTAAGATATTATGAAGGAACTGCTCGATTTTTTTGTAGAGGTAGGAAAACTAAAAAGGAGGGAAAGAAAAGGAATTGCATTTTACGGCGTGAAAAATCCTGAGACTACAGCTGAACATACTTTCCGCATGGCCATTGTCGGCTGGTTTTTAGGCAGAACAGAAAATCTCAACATCGGGAAAATCCTTAAAATTATTTTGATTCACGACATGTGCGAGGTTTATGCTGGCGATATTACTCCTTATGACGGATTTTTGCCAAAAAATAAAAAAGAAAGATTTAAATTTGTCAGAAGATGGCTGTCTCGTTGTTTAATAAAAGAAAAAGAAAAAATATATAAACAAAAATTTGAAAAAGAAAAAAAATCTTTGCAAAAATTGATCAAAGATTTGTCTCCTAAAGAAAAAAAAGAAATATTTGATTATTGGTTAGATTATGAAAAAGGTTTAACTAAGGAAGGAAAATTTGTTTACCAAATAAATGTAGCTGAAAATTTAATGGAAGCTTTTAATTGCTGGCAAAGGGACAAAAATTTTCCTACTATGCCTTGGTGGGAGCATGCTGATCAGGTAATTGACAATCCAGTTATTCTGAAATTTTTAAAAGAAATAGAAATTGAAGAACTAAAAATAAAGAATATAAAAAGAAATTTTCTGATGTACAATTTGCTTGGATTTTTCAATGAAATAGGAAAATTAAAAAAAATGCCAAGGAGGGGTTGGGTGATAAATGATATAAAAAATCCAGAAAGCATTGCATCCCACATTTTCAGGGCTTCTGTAATGGCTTGGATGTTAGGCAGCAAACAAAAGCTTAATATAGAAAGAATTTTAAAAACAGCTTTAATCCATGATTTGTGCGAAGTTTATGCCGGAGATATAACTCCTTATGACTCTCTTTTGCCAAAAGATGCCAGAAAAAGAAAAGAACTGATGAAGACTTGGCCTAGATTGTCTGATAAAAATAAAAAACAACTGAGAGAAAAAAAATATAAGAAAGAAAAAATCGCTTTAGAAAAACTTACCAAAAATCTGCCCAAAGATTTGAGCAATGAAATTATGCATCTTTGGCTAGATTATGAAAAGGGATTGACTAAAGAGGGAAGATTTTTCAAACAAGCAGACCGTCTGGAAAATTTTTTACAGGCGATGGAATATCGGGAAAAATACAAAAAACCGCCCCAGGGGCCTTGGTGGGCATGGGCAAAAGAATTTTTTGATGAACCTCTCTCGCTTGAATTTGTTGAAGAACTAGCCCAAAAATTTCACCATAATAATTCAAAAACTTAGAATGTGAAAACCCCAAAAATGGGGTTTTTTGTTTTTTATATGATACAATGTATAAATAATTAGTATGAAGAATCAGTATGAAGAATCAAGAATTAGCAAAAATTTTTAATGACATGGCAAATTTTTTGGAGATGGAAGGCGTGGCCTTCAAACCTTATGCATATAATAGAGCTGCTTTATCTTTGGAGGCGCTGAATGAAGACGTGGGCGACATTTATAAAAAAGGCGGGATTAAGGCATTAATGGAAATTCCCGGCATCGGCAAGGCGATAGCTGATCACATAGAAGAATACTTGAAAACAGGAAAAATAAAACATTATGAACATTACAAAAAAAAATTGCCCTTGAAAATAGATGAATTGCTTAGAGTTGAGGGAATGGGTCCGAGAAAAGTAAAGATACTTTA
>Ga0209777_10001962_pt1 | contig 28156 bp, 26 predicted proteins | sample FrelakmetHBP12HB_FD_187147 | JGI IMG/M metagenome (GOLD analysis project Ga0209777, IMG submission 187147) | Freshwater lake sediment microbial communities from the University of Notre Dame, USA, for methane emissions studies -HBP12 HB (SPAdes)... | ecosystem: Environmental > Aquatic >...
GCGAAAAGGGGGCGGCGGTGAGTCAATGGGAAGATACGCCACTCATGCCCGCGCACCAATCCCTCATCCACAGCTTCTTCCCATTTGGCGTGACGGTATTCCATACCATACTTTTCTCGATAACCCTCAATCTGTCCATGGCCGAACATTGGCAGTCCGGGTAAGGTCACCATCATTGTACAAACGCCAAAATATTTCTCTGTTGTACCGAACTGTTCAGCCGCAGTTTTTTCGTCAGGGTTGTTCATAAAATTGACATAACGTTTGAGCACCTGGGGGTCGAACTCGATGGTGTTCTTGATTACCTGGCGGTACTTGGCGTTGTCCTCGTCGCGCAGCATATGCATGAATGCCGAGTTATATACCCGGTGCATTCCCAGCGTGCGGACAAAATATCCTTCCATCATCCAAAATGCCTCAGCCAGTAGTAATGTATCCGGGACTTCCGCGGCGACACGGTCCACCACTTCACGCCAGAATTCGTTCGGTATTGCTGCATCAAATTGGGATTGGGTCATTCCATGTTCTGAACGGGAGGGGATGGCTCCGCCTTGCCCGGGCTCCGGGAACCACAGGCGCTGAATGTGCTTCTTGGCGAGGGTCATTGCGGCGTCAAAACGGATGATGGGGAAGTTGCGCGCCACGTGCAGGATGGTCTGAATGACCGCTTCGCGCACCTCGGGCTTGGAGAAATCCAGCTGGGCGGTGTCATTCCAGGGCATGGAGGTTCCATCGTTTCCATGGTAGATATAACGGGTGTCACCGGTCCAGCGATCGTAACGCTTGAAAACCACTGCAGCATCGTTTTTATCGTAATAATGGTCCTCGATCTGGATGCCCACACGGCTGTCGTTTGAAAGATCTGTGCTATTAAAAGAGTAGTTCGGATAGGGTGAATAAGGGAGTGAGAGGAACCAATCGGGGTGTTCGATGACCCAGCGTGAGTCGATCCCCATGTGGTTGGGGACCATATCCGCAGAGAGCCGGACCCCATGCTGCCAGGCGCGCCAACGCAGGTTTTGGAGTGCTTCCCACCCGCCCAGGTCGGCAGCGATCTGGTAATCCATCAGTGAATAGGCCGATGCCACTGCATCGTATTGGCCCATGATCTGTTTCATGCGTTGTGATGCAATGCTGCGTTCCCATAGGCCGATCAGCCACAAGCCGGTAATACCGCGCTGCTGTAAAAGATCCAACTCTTCATCCGGGATTTGATCGAGCTGGTTGATGGCACGTTGGTATTTTTTTGATAGCTGGTCAAGCCAGACATAGGAATTTTTCGCGATCAATACCAGGCGCGGCATCCAATCCTTGTCAGGACTGAAACGTTCATACTCTGTATAATCATGACCGGTAAACGTCAGGACGGGAGTATCTCCGGCAAATCCACCGGCAAAGTTGCCGCGAATGGCATTTTCCTTGATGAAATCAATGCTACGCAATATTTTCTGCACAAAACCCTCGCCGAGGATGTCTCCCCAGCGGTTAAGCAGGAATTGCAGTTGGGCAGTCAGCGAATGGGGTGCAATACGCGCTGGAGCAGACAGTACCTCGATTAATGTCTCGCGGTTATCGGTTTTTGTGGCAGGCGTTCCATAACCGGGTTGCGTCTTGAAAAAGACCTCCAATTTTTGAATGGTTTGCTCATAATTACTGGATTGTTTAAGCGGTTCTTCATCAAATAATTCCTTATAAGATTGAACTGCTGGATTCTGGTTCGTAATATGGAGGAGAAGCATCTCCTCCAGCGTTGCCGCACGGTTTGACCGACCGGCAGATTCGAGGCTGAGATAACTTTTAGGTTCCAGCTCACGGCGATAAACCGCCATCGGAGGAAAGTCCTCGGTGAATTTCAACAGGGTGGTCTCTGCCTCCAGGCCAGTCGCTGCCAGTGCGCGCGACATGATACCCGGATTTTGCATTTCGTATTGGCGGACAAGGATGTGCAGGATCTCGTCAATCAATCCCATGGCATTGATATCGCTGGCCGGTACGATCTGTCTGCGTACTTTTGTCATTCTCTCGGCAAAGCGCCGGGCGGCGGCGAAATCAGCAAGTACTGCATTTCCATTCAGGGCAAATAATTGCTCATCGAATTGATATTTTTCCCTGGCCTTGCGGGAGACATGGAATTCAAAACAATTGATTGCGAAAAAAGGGTGGAAAGCTGCATTCATAGATGAACTCCTGCGAAACTTGCTAATTCAGGAAGCAATTAATAATAACAGATAACCCGGAATCAAGGTTGCTTTTGATAATGCATTTTTTACTGTCCAAGCGTGGATCAGTTATTTTTATCCGATCAGTAGCCTGAATTATCTTCGTTCAAATTCACACTTGACGTATCCTAATATAGGCATTATTATTGAAATTGTAAGATGCCAGTAAGTTCACGTTGGAAGGAATAACGATGGCCCAAGGCTCTGCGCCTTGGGCTATTTTACAAGACCTACCGATGGAACAAGCCTGACACACTAATTTTCTTTTTGCTAGAAGGAGCAAATAAAATGTCTGAACGCATCGTCGGTACGGTCAAGTGGTTCAATGCCAGCAAGGGCTATGGTTTTATTGCCCGCGAAAGTGGCCCGGACGTGTTCGTCCACTACTCTGCCATCCAGAGCGAAGGCTTCCGCAATCTTGAGGAAGGCCAAAAAGTGGAGTTCGAGGTCGAGCAAGGCAATAAGGGCCCGCAGGCTTCCAACGTTACCATCCTGTAATTTCTGACCTAAACCAAAACAAAATCCCCGCCAACTTCGGCGGGGATTTTGCATTCAAATGGGCGTCTTATGCAATATCTTTGTGGTAAACCCGGTGGTTTTTATATTCCACGCCATTGAGGTTTTTAAGGTCGGCGCGCATTTGCTTGGTTGTTTCAGCCACCTGGGTCATCTCGACAAATTGGAACTGTTTGAAGTCGAGCATGGTTTTTCCCATTTCGTAATAAAGAAGAGCATTACCGCCTGTGCCCTGGAATTCAGGTAAAACACCCATGCCGTTGCCCGAAACGGTCTTGGTACGCTTCATCTCGATCAGCAAATCTACGATGCCGAAAGGAAAGAGATGACCTTTGGCGCGCTGGAGCGCTGCAGATGCATCCGGGAAAGCGAACAGGAAGCCAACGATATCCTCCCCATGCATGATGAGTTTGATGAGCCGGTGGTCAGCAACCATGAAGACGTTTTGTACCGCATAATCAACATCGCCTTGGGTGAAAGGATAATATTCCCAGTTATTAATGAACGTTTTATTGTAAGTTCTACCGATACGCTGCGCCCATGATACAAGTTCGCGCTTGCTCTTGAAATGCTTGACCCATAGGTTACCGCGTTGCAAAACCCGCTGGGCAATGCGTTCTACCCGTTCCGGGATGGCAAAGGCCTCTGATGGCAGGTAGCAGGAAACAAAATCCACTTCTTTTTCAAACCCAAGCGACTCAACTAATTTGGGGTAATAGTCATAGTTGTATGTCATCATGGTCATCATCTGGCGATGTTCGAAACCCTCGACTTGGATACCGTAACCATCGAATGGAGACAAACCTTTCGGACCGACCACTGTATTAAGGCTGTGGGCTTTCGACCAGTCAAAGACGGTGTCGAACAGGGCGCTGGCAGTTTGCAGGTCGTTTTCGGAATCGAAGAAATAGAACTGGGACTTTGTTGTTTTGTGATAATCGTTAAAAAGTTTATTCACCCCGGCGCATATGCGACCCACTACCTCGCCATCCCGGACAGCCAGGTAAAAATCTGCATCGGAATGCTCAAAGAAAGGATGTTTCTTGCGGTTCAAAGGGAGATATGCGTCTCCAAATAACGGTGGAACCCACTGTGGACAATCCTGGTAAAGGTCGTAGTAATACTGAACGAAACGCTTGACCTGGGACTTGTTCGCAGTGTCTACTTTTTCAATGGTGAGCATCGACCACTCCTGTAAATTATAATAATTGCTGTTACACAGTATATAACACAAAAATATTGTGGGGATACGGAAACATGATATTTCCAACTCCAAAGTCTTCATATTCATCGCTGAACATTTTTATTAGTGCGAGTTCAACCAAAATGTGCGATAATAGTCCCAGCGAAACATCCAGGAGGACTGCATGGCGGAAATCCAACGAACACAAACCTTTCCTGCACCTGTCAAGCGCTGTTTTGAAGGCCTGTTACGGGTATGGCCCGTTCTGGAGATCCAGGTTAAAAAAACCGATCCAGAAATGCATACTGCAGAAGGGTATTGGGATCCAAGCGGGGGGGCAAAGATGATCTTCCGTGGTGAATGCAGGGATGGAGGCGATGGTTCCACGCAAGTAACCTTGCGCCATGATTTGCAGTGGACTCCGGTCTTGTCGCGGCCGAATGTGACGAGCGAGAAAGCTGCCAAAGCTTTTGATGAAAGAATTTTTATACAGATGGATAAGGTTTTGGAGATGCTGGGTAAATTCCTTGAAGACGAAACCAGTCTCCCTAAAATAACCCCCGGTCTCGGCCTGGACCTGGATCATCTTGCATGGATCATTGGAGCGATCGTTTCGGTCGGGTTGCGTTTGTTGGCCGGCCTAGCAGGCTCAAGCTGGTTCCCGGGTATTGGCAATGGGGCGGACGGGCAAGCGACTTACTACCGCATTATGGGAGTTGTGGGTGTCCTGGTTGGTTCAGCAGTTTCGGGCCTGGTAAAGCGGCACAATCCCCGTAAAGGCAATGCTTTTTTCGAGGGATTGATCGTAGCCCTGGCCAATGTGTGGCTTAGCATCTTTGTTTATAAACCGTTCTTCTCGATGGGTTGCGTGGACTGGGGGGTTTATGGTTTGACCGGATTGACTGCTGCGGCCTTGGTTTCGATGCACTTTGGCAAGAAGAACGGTCAATCATAATCCATATATGTTAATTAGAGGAGATTGCAATGCCTACTACTCGTACTGAAGAATTCCGAGTCAACGGGGAGGAATTGATCGCCAAGATCAAGGAATTGATCCATGAGGGGAACATCCGCCGCATCATCATCAAAGACAAGGATGGAAAAGTAATGCTTGAATTTCCATTGACCTTTGGTGTGGTGGGTGCGGTTCTGGCTCCCACACTGGCAGCAGTGGGTGCGGTCGCTGCCTTGATCGGTGAGGCAACCATTGTCGTAGAGAAGACGGTGTAATCCTGACAACCTTATTCGGGAATGAAACGTATTCGTCCTGACCTAATCCTCTTGATTATAGGGTTTGTTTTCTTGGCGGTGGCGTATTCAATATTGTTGAGTTTATGTGTCGCCAGGTTAGGAATATTAAAGGAAGCCGACTTCAGCAGTTTCTATACTGCTAGGCGGCTTGCAGATACTGGTCAATATACCCACCTCTATGACATTCAAGCTCAGTTACAGAGGCAGGAACAGTTAACTGGTCGATCCCTGCAATCAGACGAACTTCTGCCGTTCTTTCATCCGCCATTCTTTGTCCCTATCCTTCAGATTATTTGCACACCGGATTACCTGGCATCCTACTGGCGCAGGATGCTGGTGATGGTCTGCCTACTGGGGGTGACGGCATACCTTATTGATAAATTGCTTCAGGGAATAAGGGTTGGAGGCGGCCCTCGCTTCCTGACCATATCTGTTGATGATCTTTCTGCCTCTATTGGCCTGGAGAACGGCAAAACTCTTTGAAGCAAAATAAATATTTAATTATTTTTATAATTGTAGGGCTAACCATCCAATTATTTTGGGAAGGCTTGCTTTGGTCGAATGTTATTATCCACCCAAAAACCTCCAGGCCTACGGATTTCAGTATTTTCTATACTGCCGGACGACTCGCGAACGCCGGTCAATATACGCACCTCTACGACATCCAGGCTCAGTTACGGGTGCAGGGGTTGTTGCTTAACCTGTCCTTGCGGCCAGACGAACTCCTGCCGTATAATCATCCACCGCTGCTGGTTCCAATCCTGCAGATCGTTTGCACGCCGGATTACCTTGCCTCCTACTGGCGTTGGACGTTGGTGATGGTCTGCCTGCTGGGGGTGACGGCATACCTTATTGACAAATTACTACGTGGAATAAAGGTTGGAGGTGGCTCTCGCTTCCTGATTATCTTAGCGGCGTTGTCGTTTTACCCGGTATTTACCAGTCTACTTAAGGGGCAGGATACAGCTTTCTTGCTACTCGCAGGTATGTTGTGGTTATATGGCATGATAAACAAAAAAGACAGTATTGCTGGATTGGGCTTGGCGATGATGGTTATCCGGCCACAGATCGCAATCATCCTGGCAGTGCCATTTCTGTTCAATCGCAGAGGGGTCTGGTGGTGGTTCTGTGCAGGGGGAGCTGTGTTATCTCTTTATAGCTTGGCGCTGGTGGGTTTTACAGGGATCCGGGATTTTGTAAATCTTCTATTTATCAGTGCCAGTGGACAAGGTTTTGGGATGAATCAGAATGCCATGTTCAATTTTACCGGCATGATGCTGCGTCTATTCCCAAGTCTGAACGTTGGCGTCATCCACGACCTGGCGTGGGGATTGTTCTTGGCAGCAGCAGTGGGATTGTCCATCCTCTGGAAGATCATAAAAGAGATCCGCCTGCGCCACCTTGTTCTGGCGGTATGCCTGAGTTTGTTTGCCGCACCACACTTGCACTATCATGATCTGGCTTTCCTGCTGGTACCCCTCATCGGAGTAGTGTTGACCACGGGAGACCGGAAATGGCTCTGGGGGTCAGTGAGCCCTGCGGTCATGCTTGTAGTCGCATCGCTTGTCCTTTTGTTTGCAGATTTTTGGGATCCCATGCGATTTACCGTTCCATACCTTCTTATGCTTGTCCTGCCCCTACTGGCCTGGTGGCTGGAAAAGCGTATAGATGCGTTAAGGGTCATTGCGATTCATCAGCAAGACAATATTGATGGAAATAAAGGTATTTTTTAACCAGCCAAACCCATGAAATTGTTATGGAAAAAACTCTTACCCACCTCAAACGCCAGGTCATGGGGCAGAAAGGGATGATCGCCGTTATAGTCGGCTGGATTTATTTGGTCTCCGGGAGCAGATTTTTATCGGCCAGTTTGACGGTCGTCGCCGGAAGGGCGTTCCGATTAAAATTATTGGGTATTGAGGGAAACATAAAGGCCAATGGGGTGTTCAATCATCCAAAGCCTTCCATTTGCCCTAAGGAGAAATAGAATGAAACGTTTGCGTTGGTACGATTTCATCACGATCAACCTTTTCTGGCTGGCATTGAACATGCGCAATACAGCGGTCGGTTCCCTTTTTCAACCATACCTGGTGGACGCTTTTGTCCGCCCTGAGATCAAGAACACGGCTTTTGGTATCATGAGAACGGCCGGCTTGATAATTGCTTTGCTGGTTCAGCCGGCAATGGGCCTGCTAAGTGACCGGTCCACCTCCCGCTTTGGTCGTCGCCGACCCTATATATTTATCGGTGTTCTTCTGGAAATGCTTTGCTTTGTTGCGATAGCATTTTCGTGGAATTATGCTTCCTTACTGATTGCCATCCTGTTGATCCAGTTTGCTGGTAATATTTCCCATGGAGCTCTGCAAGGGTTTATTCCTGACCTTGCACCGGAGGATCAGCGCGGGCGTGCCTCAGCATTTAAGGCGATATTTGAATTGTTACCGCTCGTGCTGATCGGTTTTACCATCTCCCCAATTCTCGCCACAGGAAATTTAAAGTTGGCTGTTTTCGTGACCGCAGCCATCGTGCTGGTTGTCATGCTGATCACGGTGTTGACGGTCAAGGAACAACCGCTGACAGAGAAACCGAATATCCCGTTCTGGCCGCCGATGTTGCGCGTGTTGGGGATGCTCGCCGGGATTTTACTGGGTGCTGTGGCTGGCGTGGTGGGTGGGGGTCTGGTGGGGGGAATATCGGGATTGATTGCCTGGCCTTTGTTGGGAAAGTCGACTGCGCTGGCGATATTGGTTGGGATCGGTGGGGTGGTGGCGATGATCGCTGCAGTTGTTGTGGGAGTCTGGTCTGGATCGATCGCGACCCTTGGGAAGGACGCCCGTAAACGACCGGAGTTCGTCTGGTGGGTGGTAAACCGGCTGCTGTTCCTGGCGGCAGTGACCTCCATCCAGGCATATGCCCCTTATTTCCTGATGTATGCCTTCAATATTGACCGTCAGGTTGCTGCTTCCATGACGGGGACACTGATCATGTTTGTTGGTATTTTCACATTACTATCAGCATTCCCCTCCGGATGGCTTTCGGATCGTATAGGACGGAAACGACTGGTTGGTCTGAGTGGGGTGGTGGCTACTCTGGGTGGCGTTTTGTTACTGACTACCATCTGGCTGCCAAATATTGTGCTGATCTATGGTTCCGGAGCTATTATCGGCCTGGCCACAGGATTTTTCGTCACTACAAACTGGGCGCTTGGAACAGACCTTGTACCACAGGAAGAGGCCGGGCGATACCTAGGAATTTCCAACCTTGCCGGAGCTGGGGCGGGAATTGTTGGTACTGGCATTGGCGGTCCAATGGCGGACTATCTCAATGGCTATCATCCGGGGCTTGGTTATTTTGCCATATTTACTGGATATGCCATCCTTTTTGCGCTGAGCATCGTTAGTTTGATCTGGGTGAGAAAGAGTAAATAACGGATAAAAACCGGGCGGTCACCTCTGATCGCCCGGTTTTTTATCTATTTTCTTCTTCATTCTCCAATATCATGACTTTGAACGCCTCAGCATATTGTAAGCCATTGTCTTTGCCTTCCTCCGCTGCCCACTCTTTAATCATTTTCTCCGGATCCCAATCTCCCAATTGGCTGACGTGTTTCTTTAGGGCAGCAATTTTTAAATCGATCGTCCCGCTGATATCCACCCAGGTATCAGATCTCTCCGTGTCATGAACGTATAGCCGCTTGACTTTATGCGGTTCGAACCCATCCTCAAGCAATTCAGTAAAAATAAGTCGCGTCTCTGCGGATGGAAAGACCGCATACAGGGCTGCCTGGGCAGCTGCGCGATGGTCAGGATGGTTGATGTATCCAATGCCAAAAAAGATACCCTGCGGGTCGCTGATCACGACCGCCTCGGGTTTATAGCAGCGGATGAGACGCGTTAAATCCTTACGCAGATTCAAGGTTGGCTCCAGTTCACCATCCGGGTAGCGTAGGTAGATCGTTTCCTGGATGCCCAGCACAGCGCAGGCCGCGGACTGTTCAACTTCACGTAATCTGGCGAGTTCTGGTTTGAACTCTTGACCCTTGGAGGATTCATTTGAACCAGCCTCACCGCTGGTGACAATGACTGAAATCACCTTGCACCCAGCTTGCGCCCAACGAGCCAGTGTACCTGCAACGGTGAATTCCTGGTCATCCGGGTGGGCGTGGATGGATAGGGCTATTTTAGGAATATATTCTTTTTCGCTCATGGAGCGATTGTAACCTATTCAGTTTATTTGGAGGGGTTAAACCTGGCTGAGTGTTTTATAAATGCAGTGCTGTCCTTCGGTTCGCATGACCCAACAGCCGCCGAAACAATCGTTCTTTGATCTGCAACAGATACAGTCTGCATCAGTATCCAGGATCTCACGGTTCCGGTATCGACTGAATCCATTTTGCCAGATTTCCTGGAAGGAAGTGTCCAGTAAAGAACCTTCCCTGTTTTCAGCCATATCAGGCTGCTCAGGACAGCCTCTGACATTTCCTTCCACACCTATACAGCAGGCTGTAAACCCTATAGGGCAGATCACCGGTGCATTCCTTACCCGCCTTTCCCAGTCTCCGAGGAACGTCAGGTTCTCCCCCAAATAGATGTGCAATTCCCGGGAATCATGCATCTTGACATATTCCAGTAGCCAGGCAAGCTGATCCATGTCCGGATTGAAGTTCGACCCTTGAGCTCGACCGATGGGCATGACCAAAGCCAGCCTCCAGAGTCTGACGCCCAGACGGGGAAGTAATTGCCTCAGTTCATCGATCTCAGGTAGATTGTTTTTTGTGATGGTGGTAGCTACTGACACAATTGGTACTTTGACCTTGTTCATTAATTCAATCGCATGAACCGCCCGGTCGAAACTCTGTTCGTTCCCCCTGATCCGGTTATGGGTTGCCTCCACGCCATCCAGGCTGACCTGGACCGAATGGACCTGGGCGGATTTAATCCATTCTTCGGAGGCCTGATCGATCAGGAATCCGTTGGTGGCAATCCCGGTTTTTAGACCTTTTTTGTTTGCGTAGGCGAGGACCTCCGCCAGGTCCTTGCGTAACAGGGGTTCACCCCCGGTTACGGCGAACATCCCGACTTTCATTGCCGCGAGTTGGTCCAGGAAACCCTTGATTTGTTCGGTGGATAATTCGCTGGCGTATTTTTCCTTGACCGCGCCACAGTGGAGACAATTCAGGTTGCAGCGCCGGGTGCAATCCCAGATCACATATCCTGGAGGGGGAATCGGTTTCCCCGCATGGTAACGATCCTGGATGCCTCCCAGGTAAAAATCAGTCCTGAGTTTGGCGAAATCATAACGGAGGTTTGGCGTCTTCACTAGAAACAGGTTGGGCTTTTATCAGGGTGTAATCCTGGGTGGAGGGCCATATACGACCATCGTGCTGGGTATAAATATTACCAGGGCCACGCATAGGAAAATCCCTGGCAATATGAATGTCAGGATGAGACCGACGATCAAATATGCTATTTTCCTGGTCTTTGCATAACGAACAATACAGTAGATACCCCCTCCTAGCGATATCACAGAAAGTACGACTGCGATCGCAATGATGAAAAAAGGTATAGGAAATGATTGTGTCAAAACAGCCTCCTCCCGGGAATTCGCTTGGAATATTTATTATTATCACACACTTTGGAATTGTTGACCTGCCTCTAAATGACATATACCAGGGTATTCTCGAAGTTAATGGGGATGATTAAACCCTGCTATTTCTTCCCCATCCTCTTCCTTTCGTGATACTTCGTGTATTAGGTGCCGAAACCTTTATTATTTTCCCTTTACAACCTAGAACAAATGTACTAAAATTGTTCCGGGCAAGGGACGGCCAGTTCGGATGTGCTGTCCCTTATTGATTTAATGGATCATTGATCATGCAACCCTTCCTATCCCAAAATCCCATCCTGTTCTCTTCTCTGTATTCGTTCCTCGATTGTTCCTCTTTATGCCTCTCTCAAAGGGTACTTAAATATGAAGGAACTCTTGGAGAGAATTGTTCCTCGTTCGTTTTGAGGATCGAATACACGTCCTCCCTCGCTTTCTGGGGTGGCCTCAAGCCGCCATCAGGCGTTTTGACCCCATTGCGAAACTTCATCGTGGAACAAGGATTCGAAGAAGACAGTTTTAGCCTTCACGGCAAAGCGTCGCCGTGGGGCACGCTGAAGGGGCAACAAGCCTCACCGGCGGTCTCAGCTCCATGTGCCTCTGTAGATTGGCTGTTTCGACGCCAAAAGGTGTCGATGGCATTTCGTCCCTTTTTTATTTAATAGGTCATCGATTATGCATCCCTTTTATCCCTCAGATTAATATTTTTCATTTCAACAGGTGAAGCCTTCCCTCGTCGTGAAGATAGGAAATTTGAAATATGCTTATTAGAATTCGATCCTGAAACCCCAACTTTCAATTTCAGAGCCACCTGCCAGATAATTATCCATGGAAAAAGGGAGTACAATCCCGATATCTAAAATCTAAGGAGAATTCAATGACCATTACTCTCGATGGTTCTTCCCTCACCATTGAAAAACTTGTTTCCATCGCCCGTTATAACGAAAAAGTGGAACTTGCTCCTGCTGCCCTTGAACGGATCAAGGTTTGCCGTGCCATGCTGGAGGAGAAACTTGTCAATAGAGAGATTATGTATGGGACCAATACCGGCATCGGAGAATTCTCTGAAAAAATCCTCACTGATGAGCAGGTTAAAGAGTTCCAAAAATATTTGATCTACAACCATGCGGCTGGAATTGGTGATCCGGTCCCGGTCGAGCAGGTGCGGGCAGCCCTGGCTGGACGTATCAATGTTCATGCTCACGGAAATTCCGGTTGCCGTCCTGAGATCACTCTGACCCTGGTCGAGATGCTCAATAAGGGAGTCACGCCGGTTGTATGTAATAAAGGTTCGGTCGGCGCATGTGGCGACCTGGCTCCGATGGCCCAGGCTATGCTTTTGCTGATGGGCGAAGGGGAGGCTTTTTATAAAGGCGAACGGCTGCCCGGAAGTGAAGCATTGAGGAGGGCACGCATTCCCGCCCCGGGCCTGCAGGCACGCGATGGATTGGCTGCCATCAATGGATCCAACCTTCTGACAGCCATGTCGGCACTTCATATATTTGACATGGAACGCTTTCTCAGACAGGCCGAGATCGCTGCGGCGATGTCCATCGAAGCGCTTCTGGGAAACCTGAAACCATATAACACCAAGCTTCATGAACTGCGCGGTTTCAAGGGTGCGATTGCCTCAGCCAGAAATATAATGAAGATCATAACCGGCTCGGACCTGCTCACCGGTAAGATTAAAACCAAAGTGCAGGATGCCTACTCAATGCGTTCCACACCACAGGTTATTGGTGCTGCCCGCGATGCAATTGCATATGCCCGAACCCAGGTGGAAATTGAACTTAATGGTGTAGGTGACAATCCCATCTTCGTCCCGGAATTAAAACTGACCCTGACCGGCGCCAACTTCCAGGGATCACCCGTAGCCCTGCCGATGGACATGGCTGGTATGGCGATTACGATGGTCTGTGTTCTGGCGGAGCGCCGTCTGAACCGTTTGACCAACCCGGCGCTCTCGCAAGGCTTGCCAGACTTCCTGGCTCATAACCCCGGATTCTATTCCGGCCTGATGCTCTCGCAATACACCGCTGATCATTTGATCGTTGAGCAGCGCATCCTCTCAGCTCCCGCATCGATCCAGTCCATACCTGCTGCGGCGGACCAGGAGGACTTTGTCTCAATGGGTATGAATACCGCCCTCAAGAATGGACAGATTTTGGATAATGCCTTTGGCGTCCTTGGAATTGAGTTCATGGCTGCCGCTCAGGCGCTCGACTTTCGCGAGTTTACTCCTGGCAAAGGCACGCTGAAGGCGCACGAGATTATTCGTAAGCATGTGGCTCATCTTCACGAGGATCGCCCCCTATATCCCGACCACAATGCCATGAAAGCGCTGGTCAAATCGGGTGAGATCCTGGAAGCGGTGGAAGCTGAGGTGGGAAAGCTCGAATAAAAGCGGATCAATAAAAAGTGTACTTGATTGGAAAATAATTCTGCCCAGATCCGGTGTACTTTTTTGTTGATATTGAAATGAAAAAACTCACCTTCCTTACCCGTACATCAATCCTGCTCTTTTTCCTCTTTGGCGTAGATAAAGCCCTGGCTTTTTTGCGTTCTATAATAGTCACCCGCCAATTCCAACTATCAGCTACATACGACGCCTTCAACTCAGCCAATAACCTGCCGGATTTGCTCTACGCTCTCGTTTCCGGTGGGACCTTGGCAATGGCGTTGATCCCGGTTCTAAGCGAAACACTGGCAAAGAAAGACCGGCGCGCCTTGTGGGATGTTTTCTCAAAGGTCGCCAATATTTTCTTTCTGACGGCAGCTACGCTGGCTGCCCTGATCGCGGTTTTTGCCCAGCCCATTGTAGAATCACAGATCGGAATCGTTCCCGGTTTCACTGCCGCTCAACACACTCTCGTTGCTAGCCTGATGCGACTGAACCTGGTTGCTACACTTATTTTTTCCATCAGCGGGCTTGTCATGTCAGGTCTGCAAGCCAACCAGCATTTCCTTTTCCCGGCGCTGGCACCGATCTTCTATAACTTTGGTCAGATCTTTGGGGCACTTGTGCTTGCCCCGACCAAGCCTTATTCCCTCGGCCCAATAACGCTTCCAGCCTGGGGGCTGGGCGTTCACGGACTTGTCTATGGGGTCATTATAGGCGCTGTGCTGCATCTCGCCATCCAGATCCCTGGTTTGGTGAAATACCATTTCCGCTGGACGCCGTCGATAAGCATAAAGGATGAAAATGTCCGCAAGGTTCTTGGGTTGGTTGGTCCACGCCTGGTCACGATGTTCTTCATCCAGGCCACCTTCATTGCCCGGGATAATCTGGCTTCGCGCCTGCCCGGAGCAGGGGCCATCTCTGCCCTCACCCTCGGCTGGATGATCATGCAGGTTCCCGAGACGCTGATCGGGACTGCCATCGGAACCGCCTTGCTCCCGACCATTTCTGAACATGCTGCCCGGTCGGATTGGGAGAAATTCCGTTCCACAGTTGAACGGGCGGTTCGAGTATTGGTGGCCTTATGTTTGCCGGTGGCGGCTATCCTGGCGGCGGTGATGCACCCGCTCATCCGGTTGGTCTTCAGGCTGGATGATACGGGTACCTCATTGGTCACCTGGACTGTGCGGGTTTACTTGCTGGCGCTGGCCGGGGAATCGGTGCTTGAGGTAGCTGCGCGGGCTTTTTATGCACGCAAGGACGCCTTGCGTCCACTTGTTGCCTCCTTCTTGAATACAACGATTTTTATTGGGGGTGGTGCAGTCATTTTGCTGCGATGGCCGGAGTGGGGTGCCCCTGGCATAGCTTTGCTTGAAATGGCTTTTACAATCGAAGCAATCATCTTGCTGATCTGGTTGAACCGGTTGCTGCCGAAAAAAGTTACCCTCGGATCCTCGCTTTGGAGGGGGTTGGCGGCTGCAGCGATCAGTGGGGGTGTGGCATATGGGCTGGCCTTGTGGTTGCCATTCTCAGCAGTATTGTCAGCCCTATTGGCGCTGCCAGTTGGGACGGCAGTGGCTGTTCCGTTCATCTGGCCGGAAATTCGCCTGCTTTTCCGCCTTTAAACTTGGAGTATAATCGCCCCCATGTCTGACGAATTAAAAGATACCCAACCCAATCCCATCAAAGGTGGAGTCCTGACGACCAATGGTCACCCTGATAGGGTGAGAAAATTCCCGCGCTGGTTAGTCGCTTTGGTGGTGGTTATTTTGATCGCTATCGGTTTGTTGGGGGGTTATAGCTCCGGCATGGATCAGCGTTATACCGCACAAAATACACTTATCGGTGGGCAACTCCAGGATCAGTTCCAATTGGGAACGCAGGCGATGAACGCCGGTAATTACGACATTGCCGAACAATATTTCAAATTCATCCTCCAGACGAACCCGAACTTTCCCGGAATCCAGGCAGCCTACGCGAACCTGGAACTGAAGATGCAGGTTTCACCCACCCCGGTATTTTCCCCCACTCCTTATGTCTCCCCGACCCCTGACCTGCGCGGAGCCGAGGAAATCTATAACACGGCCCAGCAATTGCTTAATTCCGGCGACTGGGATGGCGCGATCACCAACCTGGATTCCTTGCGCAAAATTTCTCCAACCTTTCACACCGCCGAAGTGGATGGCATGTACTATATTGCCTTGCGCCAGCGCGGTGTGGCAAAGATCACGGGTGCCTGCCAGGACACTAATCTGGAAGGCGGAATTTACGATCTGACCCTTGCAGAACATTTTATCGGTTCGGGGAACCTGGATAGCACTGCAGAAAGCTTGCGCACCTATGCACGCCTGTACATCATTGGAGCCAGTTTCTGGGATCAGGATTGGGTGCAAGCGCAGGACTTTTTTGCTCAGGTAATGACTGGTTATCCGAACATGTCAGATTCTTCCTGCATGTCCGCCACCAAACGCTGGTATGAGGCCACTATTAAGTATGCCGAACAACTTCTGGCTGCCGGGGATGCCTGTGGTGCTTCAAAGCAATATGCTTCTGCTTTCACCGTGAATGACCCTTTCAATTCCACCGCTTACCCCACTGCAACAGCAGCCGACGACCAGTGCAATGGAGGCAGCGCTCCGCATCCTAAAGGTACACCAAAAAATAGCCCTACTCAGAATGATACAACGCCCGGAGCTCCCACCGAAACGCCGACCGCAGCACCCACAGAAGCACCAACTTCTGAACCGACCTCTGGATCCACCGCGATACCCGTACCTTCTGCCACTCCATGACCTTTAAAATTGCATCATTGAACCCTGCATTTTTTTACTCAGTAACTTTAAATATTCAGCCCCATGCAATTGCATGGGGCTTGAACTTTATGGGCGCGAAGAGACTTGAACTCCCGACCTCATCAATGTGAGTGATGCGCTCTAACCAACTGAGCTACGCGCCCGGGGTGAGCGGGATTATAGCCGAGGAAACTCGCTTTTGCAAGGTTGCTCGTTATTTTTAGAATATTATAAGGTAGACTAAAAATAAAACCGTTGCCGTATGAATAACGAAAGGATCAGGGCGATGTGATGTCGAAAATCACGTGAGGATTGATGTGGGCACCGTTATAGCTTAGTTCGAAATGCAGATGTGGACCGGTTGAGTTACCAGTGCTGCCCATCAAACCAATAACATCACCCTGACCAACACTTTGACCGCAGGAGACATTGATCTGACTAAGGTGACCATAAAGGGACTGGTAGCCATTGCCATGATCCAGCATAATCATGTTGCCATATCCCCATGTATTCCAGCCTGCGTATACGACGGTACCCGCATCTACTGCATATATGGCATTACCCATGCTCCCGGCAAAATCTACCCCGTAGTGTGTAAGATCCGGGCGATAGTCTGTTCCTGAGAGCCAATGTTCGACGGTGGGGAAGACAAACGTACCATATCCCAACTGGACTGTGGTTATCCCGGTGCAGACTCCCGGTCCCCAGACACTGACTGAAGGATCTTCTCTGACCAGTGTTGCAGGTGCAGTCCAAGACGTGAACGGACGACTCCCGCCGGGAACCACCAGCCAAGTGCCGGCTGCAATATTTGGATGGCTCGGGTCGCCGATCGTGTCCGGATCGAGGTGATTGCCGGGGAAGTCGATGATGGTTTCAGGATCCACACCGAAAGTCGAGGCTACCACTGACAGGCTTTCAACACCTTGCCACTGGTAATAAGTGCCGTCAACCGGAAGGATATTCAGAACCTGACCCGGCGCCAAGAGATCAGGGGAGTCTTTGAGATTCGCATAGTTTCCAAAGAGGATCGTGGTCGGTTTCAAGCCGTAGTTGTCAGCGATCTTGAAGATGGAATCGCCCGACTGGACCGTGTAGGTAATAACATCAATGCGCGGACGGCTTGGGATGATGGTATGAAGTTGAGCTTGGCGTGGAATCCCATTGAGCGAAAATACCACTTCTGCGGGCATCTGTATCGCTGGTTGCGACGCGACGGGGTTCAGATTGGAAGCGGCGGAGACGGTCAAGCCACCACCTAGATTGACCCGTTGGAGCAACCAGACTACTACCACCACCAGGAGAACGACAACAATATTGGTCCCAATACGCATCGACAGCTCGCCCAGTCCGAAGTGGGTCAAGCTTTCCATCCATTTTGTGACCAGTTTGAGTCCCGGTTCAGCAGTTTCCCCCTGGTTTTCCTCGTTCTCCTGAGGAAAATCCTGCAATGGCTTTTTATCCATAGGAAATCATGATAACATGCCAGCAGATGAGCGTCAAGCCAGGCATTAAGAGAAGATTAGAAAATTAAATCCGAAAATAAGGTGAAAATTTGGTAGTAAAAATAAATTGAGGCGCTCTTAAACAGCAATGCGATCAATCAGGTGCGATGCATTCAGGGCGGTCATAAGCCGGGCTGTTGACCAGAGTGGAGACGGGGTAGGCTTCCATCTCCCCGGCAGGATAGGTGACAAGCAGTTGCTGGAGACTGGGTGGTTGCTGCGGAGCGAAATAAAGCCACTGCGTGTAGGCATTACATGCCAGACCAATAGGATGTGATCTCAAGCGGATAAAATCGGGAATTTTCATCTTGACTCCCGGATGTGCCTACATTCTAAGAACTAGCTCGTAAAGTTAAGAAAGACATGGAATTTTATGCAAAACGAAAGGCTGGTTTTTAAGCCAGGGTTTCGGCGCGAGCTTTGGCCATCCGGCTGCCGATGGATGGATCTTTCGCCCAGGATGGGATCAAACCCCAGACGAAGAAATCAGCTCAATTCGAACCATTATTTCTTCGGTAGATCGGGAACAATAATGGATAATTTCAAGAAATCGATCTCCATTTAACAGTAATGTTTTCTATTCCCCACCCCTATGAAAGCATAACGACTAACTGAATCAGATTATACTCTCAGACGTCGAAAATCCCCTTCGCGCTGCGTTACATCGGTAGCATCCAGATATTCCAGGATAGCCTGGGCATAACGGCGGCTGGTATTGAGCAAGTCGCGTACCTCAGCCAATGTCACTTTTCCTTTTTGGCGGATGAGCTGACTTATCTTCTCCACAATTAAATCAAAATCATTTTTGCGAAAAACAACGTCCTCGGAAACTGCTACCAAATCTCCGAATTCCAGCAAAGCATTAAAAACATCCTCTCCTACTTCTGCCTGACATTCCTTGACAGAGGGTGGGGCGATTGGCGCTGCGGCGAACTGGGCCAGCAATTTATCCACTTTCACCTGTTGGAATGGTGAAAAGCGGACCTGGTGGTTTGGCAGGGCGATCCATTTGGGAGCTTCTATCAGCGTGCCCTCCACAGCAAACCGGTGGATAACCAGATTGAAAATGTGCGGGGAGAGTTTCAAACGGCTCTTCAATTCTTCACGTGGAATGCCGCGCCGCAAGGAATAGGTTTGATGGTAAGCGGTTATGATCGCAACCAGGGACTCTTTGAGTGTGGACCACTGCGAGACAGCGATTACCAAGCCATCCAGATCAATCAGATTACCGGAAGAGATGAGTTCCTGCAAGGCGGCCACTGAAACGTCTTTTTCCAATCTAGAACGAACAATGACATCCCTGGAGAGTGCCGGGCCAAGGGCGATGGCAGTTTGAAGGAGTATTTCTGCCGGAGTACCTTGCGCAATGCTTTCCAGAGCCTGAATTACACCGGCGTCGAAGCGCTTATGACGAGACTTCGGCTGGGTATCCACCACTTTCCCACCGCCGATGGTTTCGCCTGGGGAGGGCCGGCGCAAAATAAAGCGATCACCGCGTACAGCCACCACAGGGTCGCGGAGTTCGAGCTGCAACCACCCAACTTCACCAGGGTTCAAGACTTCCGCGCCGAGGAGACGAACATCGACAACATTTTCGGATGTTCCAATGAACAGTTTCGCTTCAGTGTGATGGTGGAGCGGGCTAGAGACTTCGGCCAGCATGCGGAAACGGACGTCAATACGGCGGGTTGGACGATATTGTCCGGGGTGGACCACAACATTGCCACGATGGATCTGTTCCCCATCCACGCCGGAGATATTTACTGCCGTGCGGCTGCCGGAGATTGCCACCTCTTCCTTTTTTTTGTGAGTTTGAAGGCCGCGGATGCGGCCGCGCAAACCGGAAGGTAATATTTCGACTTCATCCCCTGTGGAGAAGTGACCATCGGTCAATGTGCCGGTGACGACCGTACCGAATCCGGCAATGGAGAAAACCCTGTCCACATGAAGGCGCGGACGTCCCAGGTCGGAACGGGGTGCTGTATTATGGAGAATCATGTCTAGCATTTGTAAGAGTTCCGGGAGACCTGCACGGGTGCGGGAAGAAACACGGACAATGGGTGCATCCTGCAGAACAGTTCCACGCAGAAGATTGCGGATATCCCCTTCAAGCAGGTCAAGCCATTCGACATCTTCCACCAAGTCCATCTTGGTCAGAACAATGATGCCTTGATTTACCTGCAGAAGGTCTAGGATGGCAAGATGTTCCCGAGTCTGGGGCATGACGCCTTCGTCCGCGGCAATTACTAGCAGGGCGGCATCGATTCCACCCACTCCGGCCAGCATATTTTCGATAAAATCCCGATGACCGGGGACATCAACAATACCGACCTCTTCTCCACCTGGCAAGGTAAGCCAAGCAAAGCCGAGATCAATCGTCATCTCGCGTACCTGTTCTTCTTTGAGACGATCAGGATTGATGCCAGTGATAGCGGCGATGAGTGTGGATTTCCCGTGATCCACATGCCCTGCAGTGCCGATAACGCGCATTATTTCTCAGGATTAAAAGAGTATGATTTAAGCATTTCTCAAAGGGTTTATTTAATACTCATGATCCGCTCATAGGCGGAAAGCAGTTCGTGAATCTGGGCAAGCATACCTTGGAACATTTGCTGATTGGCGTCTTTAGTCTGTTGGAGAACATCCTGTTGGGTTTGGGTCAGATCCTCGAGGGCGGTTAGACGTTCTTCCAATTTAATAAAAACACTACGGGTATCTTTATGAGTTTCATCCTGGGAGAGCGTGAAACTGGTCCAGCGTTTCTGGTCGTCAGCTTTGAAGGTGACCCATTCCTGGCGGAAGCGATCTTCAGCCAGACGCTGCATTTCGGTTATCTCGTTGATGCGTCGTTCAAACTTTTGAACAATTTCCTCGTAAGTTTCCTGGGCGCGTTTGACTGTGCGCTGGACTACTCCCCAATCCTGAAAATAACGATCCATGATCCCAGACTGTTTGTTAATGGTCTCGAGGCTTCCTTGCCATTCCTTCCAGGCATGGTCGCGCTCAACCTGAAGCCTGGATTGGGTCTCAATGAATGTTGTCTGAGCTTGACGTCGTTCCGCTTCTGAAGTAAGAATTTCATTAAGGCGGGTATCAATACGCCGTATATTATCGGAAAATAGATCGGTTTTCTGGCGTGATTCGTCCAGACGTTTGCGAGCAGCACTAAGTTCTCCTTGAAGGTCGGCCAGACGCTTGCTGTCCTGGCGGCGAGGTTCTTCGGTAAGTTTTTGGGCAAGCTGCACTTCTTCGACAGCTTGGACCATATCCTGCATCCGCATTTCCCACTCGGCTATCAATTTGCCGCGCCGGGCCTCTTCATCAGCATGGATCTTAAGTTCACGTCTGAAGTCGGCGATGGGATCTTTTAATTTTTGCAGATCCGTAATGGACCGGGTGAGACTGTCAAACTGGAACTGGTAGCGTTTGTCAATTTCCAACAGGTTATCCTGCCGCTTTTTATCTTGATCGTCTATATATTTGAGTAGATCAGTACGTTGGTTGGTCAGGGCTGTATCATTCTGTTCGATACGCGCCGGTAACGAGGACAGTTTTGAGATCTGATTGGTGAGCTCCTTGATTTTCTTGTTAGAAGTCTTTAGATCACCTTCCAAGTTGCTTATCTGTTGAGTGAGTATATCGATGGTTTCTTTATACTTACGATGCTCGTCATCCAGCCAATCCAAGCGCTTGATTATTTGTTCGAATTCCATCTGATCCATCTCCGATGAAGTGGGATAAGTATTATCAGGCTCTAATCGAGCAAATTATAGCACGGCCATAAATTTGTCTATTGCACGAAGTGTGTGAATATTGCCGGGAGGTTTGACCACAACAGAAGTGTCCATTGGGGAAATAATCCGATCAGGAAAATGGTCACGATGCCTATTATGAGGAAAAAATGTTGCAAGATTGTTTCGCGCGACCCCCAGGGGGATTCTTCGTTGACGGTTACAAAATTAAATATCGTACGGAGGGCGTTGATAAAAAGGCCAAGACTACCAACAAGGATCCAGATGAGCGCAGGGAGCGACCTCGAAGCCACGCCTTCCCAGATGGCCAAGTGGGAAGGAAACCCTGCCAGCAAAGGCATCCCAACTAAAGCCAAGTTTGCCAGCACTAACCCGGACGCTACGAAAGGCCAGGTATGAGCTAAACCTTTCAGGTTGTCCAAGTTCAACGTGGAATAATTCTCTTTCAGAATCGTCAATGCGAATGCCCAAAGCAGCAAGCTGAGAACCCGGGGGATGAAAAGCATATAAAAAATACTAAGATCTGATTTTACTCCCAGGCTAATTGCTAACAGTGAAAATCCATTCTCTATTATTACAGCATAACCCATGGTGCGACCCAGATTGCGCTGGAATGCAGCGAGAAGTCCGCCAGTGACAATCATCAGGATTCCTGCCGATATCAGGATTATCCCCAAGGAAGGGGAATCGCGCAACCAAGTGTAACGGTCAAGGAAACTTAACCCGAAGAAGATAGTCACAGTGGAGAACATCCAAAGAATAAAGCCAACTGCGAATGGTGAGGCTTCTTCAGCCAGCATAGGAATCCAACTGTAAAAAGGGAAAACTGCCAGAAGGAATGAAAAGCCAAGACCGATCAGTATCGTAACTTGTTGGACCAAACCAAGGTCACCTGGATTAGCGTCAACACCCGCCAACAACCAACCAGAGAACAGGATAAACGGCATGGCTAAAGTCTGGAAAATCAGAAAACGGATCAACCCTTTGCCTGGCTTTTTTCCGGGGGTTGAAAGAAGAGGAACTGAAAGAAGAACAGCCATCTCGATTAATAGAGCTGCGTACAGAAAAGGTTCGACTGAAAGGGCTGCGACCAGGAGGGAGGTGATTGCCAATCCTAATGGAATAATACGACGGGGAGTCTTGTTTGCCAGGGAGGAAGCAAACCAGAAGATGGACGAGCCATATATCAAAGCTAATAGGGATCTATCTGCAGAAGTCAGTATAAGACGACGGCCCAAAATTTCGAAAGAGGAAGATAGTTTAAAGGACCAATTCCCAAAGTTTAGGGCAGTATCAATGGGTACCAACCAAGCAGCCAAGGTTAGAATTAATGTGAAGACACAGGCAACCAAGGCAACCACTTTTTGGTTACGAGGTAGGAAAAGGAAACCTGCCAGAAGAAATGGGAGAAAAATCCATAAAACTGGTGCGCTCATGAATTTTCATCCTGCGTTACATTCATGAAATAGGCACCGGTCAAGGCCAAACCGAGATTGACTATCGAGAGTAACGCCGCGACAAGGACAGAGCTTTCCACGGCGGCGTAAAGTATTTCGAAGCCTGCCAGAATTGTCAGCAGGCCAAGAATGACCCGGAAAGACCGGGATGTAATACCCAGCTGAAGCAAACCCATACCAATTAATAAGAGGCTAGTCCAGGTTAGTGGCATGCCAAGCCCCAACCAGTTGGAGGCGCGCAACGAAAGTGCGAAAGTGGCTGCCACGATAATACCGGCAGTAAAAATACGGAATAGTCGCCCTTGTGGCCAGGAAGCCTCAGTATCTCCGCTGGTTTCTGCATTCATATTTGCCATGCCAAGAATAACGCACGCCATCCAGCCGGTGACAAGTTTGGCCGCGGCCATCGAGACTGGCCAATGGGTCTGGACCAGCCAAAATATGCTTAGATATTGAACAGCAAGCAGCCCCACCCCCCAACGCCAATTTTGATGAAGCAACAAACCGATAGACGTCACCATTGCTGCCAGTAATGCAATCCAATTCAGAACGGATATCATGGCTATCGACCCCAGGTGGAGAGGACGGAAAGGATCAAAGCGAGCAGCATTAGTGACCAAATCAAACCACCTTCTCCTTCTAAAGAAAATGAAATTATATTGGCTATCCCATGGAGGAAGCGATAGAGTGCCGAAAGTGATTTCAAAAACCACTCGAGGCGGAAGATACGTGTCAAGTGAGTGGAAACGTTTGTGAGAGCTAAACGAGGCAGGAGGGTGAATGCCAGTGCAGAAAACCCAGCGGCAAGCCCTAATGCAACCAGTGATGTCCACCAAAGACCAATCGTGCGTGATCCGTCCCAACCCCACAACCCGAGCACTACAGAGGTGCCAGCGAGTAAGAACAAGCCGGTTGGATAGAGTACTTTTGCCCATCTTGCCTGTGATTCAAGGCTTGTTTCTCCAGGATGGAGCGTATGCCGGACAAATCCAGCCATCAATAGTGCTTGGGCAGGAATGAATGGGATGATAAACAACCAAGAACTCTGATTCCCTGTCAGCCAGGCGGAGGCAGACGGGGAGAAGGGTAGAGTTGAAAGGCCCCAGAGGGCGAGCATGGGCAACCATAGAATTTGTCTTTGGCGGGCTGAGAACAGGAAAAGCAACCCGCCACTTAGAATAAGTATTACCCCCCAGCCAATACTTCCAGATGGGTTCCCGCGCAAGCTGGCAGCAATGGATAAAGATGCCATTCCCAGAACCCAAAAGGGCCGGCCCACGAGTTCATCAGAGGCGCGCAACCAGAGCCAGCTGGCGTAAAGGGCAGCAACCGCTGCTAGGATAAGTAAAAATGGTGATAATGTGGATGATAATGCACTGGCCGGGATGCGAGCGAGTAGTGACAAGGAAGCGGCAGCAGAAACAAGCCACAAGGTTGTGCCAAAGCCACGCCGGAGAGCACTTTCCTGCTGATAAGGCAAATTCAGGGGAAAAACACCCAAACGCAGGCCGGATGCAATTAAAAGGTATATCCCAGCTGATGTTGGGATGGATCGAAAATTTAATAATGTTCCACTTGAAATAGAGACCAGGCTGGCCCATAAAACCAGTCCGGTCGCGATTACGCGGGCGGCAAAGGCGATAATAACCGCCTTATTCTGGCCTTCGCCTATCGTAGAACGGAGCATGATGATCAACTCCGCCAGGTCAACTGCTGACCAAGCGAGCACCAGAGTGATGGGGTTTTCAGCGGAAACTGCTAGGATACCAAGCGCAACCAATAGAAGTGTTCCAGCCCAGGCGAGCGGGTCCTTCTCGGTGCGCACAATGGATGTCCAGATAACCGCTGCTGCCAGGGTGGCCAATGATAGGGCATAAGGCCAGGAAACCTCGTCAATCGACCAAGCAGGTGAATAGGAGAAGACTGTCACCGGCTGCCATAGGCCTAGAGAAATATTCTGCGGGAGTCGGATTTGCCAAAGAAATACGACTGTTAGCGCAAATGTAACCCCCGCGATGGCGATCATCCATGGATATTTAAAGTTTGGCCGGATATAACGCAAGATAACCAGGGTCAACGCGGCCAGAACCAAAATTAATATAGACAAGAGTATCAGCATAATCGGAACTATTGTAACAGAAACGATGGCCCTATCCTGGTGTTCTCAAGTAAAATACAGCATACCCTGCCTAAGGAGATCGTTTAATGTCTAGATATCTTGTCATAGTTAATCCTGTTTCTGGACGAGGATTTGCGAGGCGCTCCCTTCCTTTGATCGAAGGTGAACTGAAAAAATACAGTATTGATTATAAATTGGCGCTTACGGAACGCCCCTGGCATGCGGCAGACTTGGCAGAGCGGGGAGCCCATGATGGGTATGAAGCAGTGATCATCGCCAGCGGTGACGGAACTGCAAATGAAGTATTAAACGGCTTAATGCGAGCGAAGCTGGCAGGGTTCGATAAAACTGCAATGGGTCAAATCGCTGTAGGCACTGGGAATGACTTTGCTTACGGAATGGGCGTTCCAGGTGGGGTAGAAATTGGCTGCAAGATCCTGGCTGATAATTTCCGTCAGAAGGTGGATGTAGGCATTGTAAAAGGGGGGGATTATCCAAATGGGCGTTATTTCGGGAATGGCGTTGGTATCGGCTTCGACGCTGAAACCGGATTTGTGGCAGCTAAAATACGCTGGATGCGCGGACTTTTACTTTATCTGGTTGCAGCCATAGAAACCATTTTTATATATTACAAAGCCCCCACAGTTAGATTGGTATATGAGGGAAAAGAAATCATCCAACCAGTCTTAATGGTCTCCATTATGAATGGGCGGCGCATGGGTGGAGGCTTTTTCTTTGCGCCTAAGGGGGACCCTACCGATGGGTTGTTCGATATGTGCATTGCCAGGTCAGCAAGCCAAATACGTATTTTTGGACTGATACCCTACTTTATGAAAGGCACCCAGGCGTCGCAGAAGGAAGTCAAAATGGACAAATGCCGTAAAATAATTGCCACAGCTGTGGTTGGTGAAATGCCGGTTCATTGTGATGGCGAAACTGTCTGCTATAAAGGTACAGAATTAACAATAGAACTGCTGCCAGCGCAGATCGAATTCATTACACAAAAGCCAAGTGCATGAATCTTATACGCAACTTTGTTTCCTGGTTTATTCGGGCATGGACGAGTATTTTATGCCGGATCGAGCATGCACCACTGGCGCAAATCCCGCCGCGAGGACCGTTAATCCTGACCGTAAATCATATCGGTTCGCTTGAGGTGCCATTATTTGCGGCACATCTCCAACCGCGTACAATGATCGCACTAGCGAAAATTGAGACATGGGACAACAAATTCATGGGCTGGCTCTTTGATCTGTGGAATTCTATACCCATCCGACGGGGTGAAGCAGACCTGGAAGCCTTAAGGCGCTGTTTGATCGTACTTAAAACGGGAGATATGCTGGCTGTTGCCCCAGAAGGGACGCGTTCTTACAACGGCTGCCTCCAACGTGGTCAACCAGGGATCTCATTAATCGCCCTGCGTTCAGGTGCACCCATCCTGCCGATCGCTCATTGGGGCGTAGAGAGTTTTGGAACCAACCTCAAGCATCTTAAGCGAACAGATTTTCACATCCGTGTGGGGAAACCGTTCACCTTGGACGCACAGGGAGAAAAAGTTACCAGTGAAACCCGCCAGGAAATGGCCGACGAGATAATGTACCAGCTCGCGGTGTTAATGCCGGAAGATTATCGAGGTGCATACAAGAACTGCAACCCACCGCCCACAAAATATTTACGTTTTGCATAAGCATAGACTGGATTCCATATTATAGCCTTGCTCCCTTTTTTTATATATTTGATATTGCGTGGTAAGATTCTTATCAAAGGCGATTTATGGTCAAGCTGATCCTACGTAATAAAGAATATGAAGTCCGGTCTGGAATGACCCTATTGGATGCACTTAAAAAAACGAATATTCTGCCGGAAGGAGTTGTTGCAACGCGCAACGGCGAGTTGATCGAGGAAGATGAAATTTTGAAGGAGGGTGAAATTATCAAACTTGTAGCTGCCATTTCAGGAGGATAAATGAAGTGTCGTATTTGTGGTGAAAAAGCCTCGGTAAACATGCGCGAGCATAAACTGGCGCTATGCAAAGAACATTACCTGGAATGGGTACCTGCTCAAACAGAGCGCAGCATCAAGAAATATGGGCTTTTCACGCACAATGAGAAGATCCTTGTAGCGGTTTCTGGAGGCAAGGACTCACTTTCATTATGGGATATTCTCCAGTGTCTTGGCTACCAGGTCGAGGGTCTTTACATTTGTCTTGGTATTGATGAAGGCATCAGCTACTCGGGCGAGTCTCAGCGGCTGGCAGAGAAATTTGCAGCCGAGCACAACCTGAAATTGCATGTAGTGAATATCCAGACGGAATACGGTGCCACCATTCCCCGGATCACACAGGAAACCCATCGCGGGCGGATAAAACCATGTTCGGTTTGTGGCCTGATTAAACGGCATGTTATGAACCAGATCACCCGTGACTTAGGTTTTGACGTGTTAGCAACAGGTCATAACCTAGATGATGAGGCAGCGGTTCTTTTCGGGAATACACTGACCTGGGCGGGTGAGTATTTGCTCCGCCAGGGTCCAATACTACCTGGAAACCCAGGGCTGGCACGAAAAGTTAAACCACTGTGCCGACTCTACGAACGTGAGATGCTGGCTTATGCCCTATTACGAGGGATCGAATATATTTACGAAGAATGTCCCTATTCCATCGGTTCTACATCGATTTATTATAAGGAGTTACTAAACAGACTGGAGAATGACCGCCCGGGGGCAAAATTAACCTATTATCTATCTTTCCTGGAAGCCCGAAAAACCGGGTTATTCACAGAGCGGGAAAAAATACAGGCAGAACTACACTTATGCCCCCAATGCGGACAGCCAACCTCAGCTCCCGAGTTGTGTTCATTTTGCAGGATGATGGAACGAATAATTCCCATGTCTTTTAGTAATAGGTAAAAATGAAGCAATATCGTTATTTTGATCTTATTATGGCTGTCTTCGTAACAGTACTGATTGTCAGCAATATTGCTTCATCCGCCAAGATAGTAGATTGGGGATTTAGCATCTTTGGAGTCCGCATGGCTTTCGATGCGGGAACCATTCTATTTCCGGTCAGCTATATTTTTGGTGACGTCCTCACTGAAGTTTATGGCTATAAAAACTCTCGACGGGTCATCTGGGCAGGGTTTGCCTGCCTGGCGCTGAGTGCGGTTATATTTTGGATGGTCAAGATCATGCCAGGCGAAGCTCAATGGCAGCAGTACGCCGGGGACACAGCGTACCTGGCTATCTTAGGCGGCATGAGCAGCGGAGGGATCGTTCTGGCAAGCTTGGCAGGTTACTGGTCGGGTGAGTTCACGAATTCATTTGTATTGGCGAAGATGAAGATATTCACCAGAGGTCGCTGGT
>Ga0209777_10001963_pt1 | contig 28146 bp, 22 predicted proteins | sample FrelakmetHBP12HB_FD_187147 | JGI IMG/M metagenome (GOLD analysis project Ga0209777, IMG submission 187147) | Freshwater lake sediment microbial communities from the University of Notre Dame, USA, for methane emissions studies -HBP12 HB (SPAdes)... | ecosystem: Environmental > Aquatic >...
GTCACGCCAGTTTTTCGAGAGCTTGACACGCAGTTCGAGATAGACCTTTCGCCCGCTCATGGTTTCGATTTCTTTACGCGCCGCCGATCCAATCTTTTTTAGCATCGCCCCGCCTTCACCGATGACAATACCTTTCTGGGAATCTCGCTCGACGAACAGGGTGGCAGCGATGAAAGCACCCTCTTCGCCGCGCTCAGTGAACTCATCCATGCGGACGGCCAGGGCGTGCGGGACCTCATCACGCAGGAAGATAAGCGCAGCTTCGCGGATCAATTCTGCCGCGATCTCGCGTTCGAAGAGGTCGGTCAGTTGCTCCTCGGGAAATTCTGGCGGACGAACCGGCAGACGGGTGGTCAGCACAGCGATTAATTCATCCAGCCCGGTGCGACTCGTCGCCGAAAAAGCCAGCGTCGGAGTCTCTGGAACCAAAGCCTGGTAAGAAGCTCGACGCGTCTCCAACGCTTCAGCCGGGAGGAGGTCGAGTTTGTTGAGACCCACCACCAGGTCTGGTCTATGGCGCATTGACAATAGCAGGCTGGCAATCCGCTGATCGTCCTCGTCCGGCTCGATGCTGACATCTACGAGGAAGAGTATGATATCCACGCCGTCCAGGGCTTCCTCGGCTTCTTGGTTGAAGAACTGGCCAAGTTTGTTACGCGGGGCATGGATTCCGGGTGTATCCACAAAGACGAGCTGGGCCTCGGCGTTGGTCAGGATGCCAAGTTGACGGCGGCGTGTGGTCTGCGGGCGGGGAGAGACGGCAGCTATTTTCTGGCCGAGCAAGGCATTGACCAGCGTGGACTTGCCCACATTGGGTTTGCCAAGGATGGCGATAAAACCGGAACGGAAATCAGTCATGGTTATTCCTCATCACAGGGACCACTGGGAACATGGTGAAAATCAAACTATCTCTGTGGTTTCCAAGTGCTCTGTGATAAATTATTATCGGGTTTTTCAATTAACAACCACAATGCTGGCAAAGTTAATTGAAGGCGAAGCAGTGTTTTGGCTTCATAAGCTTGTGCGAGTCTATCATGAATCACATCACTCCACGCGTTCTAAGGGTATGTTTCCTAGCCAACAAAGATCAGGCCTCCGGGTTAGTCCTTGGAGGCCTGATCATTACGATATTCGATTGGGTGGATTTAATGGCTCGTTATACTTTTTTACCGCAATACGGGCAAACTTTCCAGTCATCCTGGATGGGTCTGCCGCACTTCTTGCAAGGGTTGACGATTGCAGCAGGCATTGCAGCAGTCATTTCAGTAGGTATAGCAGCAGGCACAGAAGTTGGCACATCAACAGGCTTCGGTGTGCGCAGGCGTGTCACCAGCCAGACGATTCCCAGCACGACGAGTGCCAGGAATCCGAGACAGAGCAACCCTCCGAAGAAACCGCCGAAAGGCATCATGCCATAGCCCATCATACCAGGACCGCGCATACGCTCAAATCCGCCATAAGGCATCATCTGAGGGCCGCGCTGAGAAAAGCCGCGTGAAACCTGGGCTTCGGCGCGATAGACATGGAAATTGCTGCGGATCATGAATCCCACGCCAACCAGGACTGCAAGAACAACAAGCCCCAGAACGATACCGATAATCCATTTCCATACTTTTTTCATAATTTGATTCTCCTTTTTTTCTCTCTATGAATCACACTGGCTGCGGGGGTTTCAGGTGATGTTGATGGGGTATAAACTGCCAATATCACCATATCTATTCCTCTATCCATGGAATTCTTAGAAAAATGTTTTATAGACTATAACAGTATAATCAACAATTATGAATATTGGATGAAGATTTGCTGTATACCAATTAGATTAACTCGCAGAATCTGAGGCTAACCATTCAACATCGAACTTTTGTAATGATATACTACGGTCATGCCAATGCTTATCGGGCTCTTCGGTGGTACATTCGACCCGCCCCATATCGGTCATCTCATCCTGTCTGCCGAGGCACGCTTCTCACTCGGCCTTGATCGTTTGCTTTGGATATTGACTCCCAACCCGCCTCATAAGCAGGACCAGCCGATCACCCCGCTCGAACACCGTCTGGCAATGGTCAAACTGGCCATTTCAGACAATCACCACTTCGAGCTGTCAACCGTCGAAATCGACCGTCCCGGTCCGCACTATGCGCTGGATACGATGAAAATTATATCGGAACAAAACCCCGCTGCGGATCTGGTCTACTTAATGGGAGGCGACTCTCTTCGCGACCTCCCAACCTGGCACCGTCCACTAGACCTGATCTCTGGACTCCGGTGCATCGGCGTGATGCGTCGTCCGGGTGATTCCATTGACCTGCCTGCACTCGAAAAAATCATCCCCGGCCTGACAGCCAAAGTCCGGTTTGTGGATGCTCCGTTACTCGATATTGCTGCCCATGAGATCCGCCAGCGCGTTGCCGATGGTCGCCCCTTCCGCTATTTTCTTCCAACAGCGGTTTATGACTATATTGTGGAACACAACCTGTACCGTAAATCCCAATCTACAGGGTACTCCGTAAGCATTTGAACCAAAATCATCGTTTTATGCTCACATGTTGGCCGCTAAAGTCAAATAATGCCTGCAAGGAGCAGTAAACAGAAATCCGGCTTAGATGTAAAACCGGTTTTTTGATTACAAATACCTGCCATGGAGCAGTTCTTGTATAGAGATTCCCCAATTTGCATGTTGCCGCGCTTGCCTCTCCAGCCACTTTATGCTAGACTTTATTCAAGTTTGCAAAGGATATCCTATGGCCGAAAAAATTCTGATCATTGACGATGATGTTGATACCCTGAAGCTGGTAGGCCTGATGCTTCAGAAACAGGGGTACCAGATCTTCGCAGCTGCCAATGGCGAGCAGGGACTTACCCAGGCTGAAGCAGAAAATCCCGACTTAATTCTCCTGGACGTGATGATGCCAGAGATGGACGGTTACGAAGTCTCCCGACGTCTGCGTGCCAACTCACTGACAGCCAGCACTCCCATTCTGATGTTCACCGCCAAGACGCAGCTGGACGACAAAGTAACCGGCTTCGAAGCCGGGGCGGACGATTACCTGACCAAACCAACCCACCCCACCGAACTAAGTGCACATGTCAAAGCCCTGCTGGCTCGTTCCAGTAAAGGCAAAGTCTCCACCTCGCCGCTGTCGGCGGAGAAACGCTCGATGACGGTTGGCATACTTGCACCGAGCGGCGGACAAGGGGTCACGACGGTAGCGGTCAATTTGGGGGATGCCCTCAGTTTAGCAACCAAGGGTGATGTCATTGTGGCGGAACTGCGCCCTGGAATGGGCACCCTCGGTCCCGATATGGGTGAAGACAATCCCACTGTCCTGACCGAACTCCTGTCCACCAATCTGTCAGACATGACCCGCCAGAAAATTCAGGAAAAACTACATACCCATAAAACCGGACTGCGCCTGCTGTTCGGCTCGGTCCAGGCAAAAGACGGACTATTGATGAACGCACCGGCACTCATGGAGGCATTGGTCAACCGTATGAGTTACCTGACCCCCTACCTGGTACTCGACCTGGGAGCCGGTTTAACACCCCTGATCCAGAAACTATTGCCTGCCTGCAATACTCTTCTGGTGCTTGTGGAACCGGTGGCGAATTCGGTTGTTCACTCCAAGGCGCTTATCCACGATCTTGCTGACCTGACCGGAGGCAAGCAGAATATTCACGCCATCGTGGTCAACCGCATTCGCTCGGATACCCAGCTCAACATGTCACAAATTGAAGAACTCCTCGGCCAGATCCCGCTGATTGCCATCACTCCCGCACCCGAACTGATTTATGCCGCCACTCGCATGAAAACCACAGTTATTGCCAACCGTCCCGACAGCCTGATGGCCCAGCAATTCACCAATCTGGCAATGGAAATATTGGGCTTTGAAAAGCAACTCAAAAAATAAGTGGTGTTGAGAAACGGCTCGAGGGCTGCCGGCGCCTGATTGCCATTTCTCGTGATCTGGTTTTAACTCTCAATTTTAAGGTTTAGTTCAACGGCATCATCTGCACCGCCGATATTACTGAAGCCTAGGCCGTCTCCACCGTGCTCTCCGACGACGCTCGAACGGTTCTGGGGCAATGACAGCTTCGCTGTCAGCAGGATAGGATGCTCACCGTGGTACCGGGATGGGCATCCTTGAAAAGTCCCCGCTTCATCTCCTTCAGAAATTCAACCGGGTGCACGCTACCGGGGATACAGCCCTTGACACCGGGCGGGGTTTTCGATTTGCAAGCAGATTGTCTCCGAGTATGGAGGCAGTATCGAGGTTGAAACAAAACCTGGCAAGGGTGTGGTCTTCATCATCCACCTGCCAAAGGGCGACTATACCAGCCGGGATGCAGTGCCCTGCATACCGGATTTTTATCCCAACAACACCTTCAACATCCCTGGTTTTTTGGCGTCTTCGTACGCCTCCAACGCCCTGCTCAACGGATGACGCTCCGCAATGAGCACAGTTGGGTCCACTTTGCCGCTCTCCAGCAGCCGCAGCGCCGGTGTAAATGGGCCGCAGCGTGAGCCGACAATGGTGATTTCATCCACCACGAACGGTGACCAGTTAACGGTCATCTCACCCTGGTAAGTGGACTTCAGCACAAGTGTCCCGCGCGGACGGATCGCCTGACGAGCCAATTCGAAGCCGGACGGCGACCCTGTGGCTTCCACCACCACATCCCAGCGTCGTGGTTGTATCTCGTCCTCTGAGATCAACCGGATCTGTCTCGCTCCCAGCAGGGCCTTTTGGTATGGGTGACGCGCCGACACATGCAGATCACATCCAGTTAGCGCCAGTGTCTGGGCCACGAGCTGCCCCAGTCGCCCCGCACCGATGAGCAGGACGCGGTCAGTGGGTTGAAGGTGGACCTGTTCCTGGATCTCCAGCGCTGCGGCTAGAGGCTCGGTGAAGACTGCGGCTTCGTCCGTAACCGAATCGGGGACAAGGTGCAGGTTCGTCAGCGGCAGGGACGTGTATTCCGCGTGAACGCCATCCCGGTCGGCGATGCCCAGCACTGTCCGTTTCTCGCAGTGGGTGGGGCGGCTATTCCGGCACTGCTCGCACTCACCGCAGACCACATTGATTTCACCGACAACACGCTTGCCAATCCAGGCCATGCTGAGCGCAGCCGAAGCGTCGGGTATTTCAACAACTTCACCGACGAACTCATGGCCTGGCACACCGGTGAAGGGATAGTAACCGCGCACCAGTTCGAGGTCTGTACCGCAAATGCCTGCCAGCCGGACGCGGATGAGCGCCTCGCCTGGTTTATTGGGATGGGGCATGTCGCGCAGGGAAAGGGTCTGATTTTCGAGCCAGAGGGATTGCATGGAAACACCTATTAATATATTGGAAACCAAGGCATTGAATTGTAAGTACCAAATCTTGGTGTACCTAATTGTTATTTGTGTTTAAAAAATCACCGCGCGCCCTTGCGTCCAAATTGACGTTCCAATGTATCCACGGACAAATGGATCATGGTCGGCCTGCCGTGCGGACAGGTGCGCGGCGAGGCGCAGGTTTCCAGATCGTTCAGCAGGGCGCGCTGTTCATCTGGGGAGAGCACCTGCCCGGCTTTGATTGCCAGTCGCTTGCAAACGCGCCCGGCTATTTTGGCTTCGAGTTCGTTCTGAAGCGGGGCTTCGTCTTCCTCGAAGTCTTCCACCAGTGCGCGCAGAGCCGCCTCCGGGTCGGAGTTTGCAAACAGACTCGGCACGGCGCGTACCTGGTAGCTGTTCTGCCCAAAAAGATCAACGTGGAAACCGAAGTGCTGTAACACCGGCAACTGGTCCTCGAGCAATTTGGCGCTGGCGGGCGGCAGGTGCACCACTAGAGGCGTTAGCAACACCTGGGAGGGGATGGCCTTCTTTTCATGCTGTGCCATCAACTTTTCGAACAACACACGCTCATGGGCGGCGTGCTGGTCAATCAGGTATAGTCCATCCGGGCCTTCGGCGACGAGATAGGTCGAGCCGATCTGACCGATTAAACGGAGCAGCGGAACGGTAATGTTGGGCGATGCAAGTTGCTGGTCATCAGCCGTAGGTGAGGGAGAAACAGTCCCGCTGTTCTCCACTCCTGACTTTTGACCTTCAACGCCTAACTCGTCATGTGCGAGACTCCATATCGGGTCGATCGTCCGCGGCTGGGTCGGGACACTTCCCCATAAGTTCTGCGGCGCCATCTGCGGTACGGGTGTGAAGGCCAGGATGGCGCGCCGCGCCGAACGTAGGACAAAACTGAAGACTTTGTCAGGGTTGCGGAAACGAACCTCGGCCTTGGCCGGGTGAACGTTCACGTCCACTTCCTCGGGCGGGATTTCCACAAAGACCGCCGCCAGTGGGTAACGTCCCACCATCAGCAGAGTGTGGTAGGCCTGGAGCAAGGCAGTCGTTAGCGGGGTGTCCTGCACCCAGCGCCCGTTGATAAAGAAGGTGATTTCTTTGCGGTTGGAACGGGTCAGTGCGATGGGGGAGATAAAGCCAGTGAGTTTGAGACCATCTTCTTCTGACAACACATCCAGCATCTGACGGGCCACATCCACGCCATAAAGGGCTGCCAGGATCGCCCGCCGGTCGCCATCCCCGGCAGTTTGCAGGGATGGGCTATTCCCCTCCGAAAGTTTGAAGCGCACCTGCGGGTAAGCCAGAGCATAACGCGTCAGCAAGGTGTCAATCGCCCGTCGTTCGGTCACGTCCTTTTTTAAAAACTTGAGCCGCGCCGGGACGTTGTAGAATAGTTCTTCCGCACTGACCACCGTCCCTACCGGCGCGCCGACCTTTTCCAGCCTGCCGATGATCCCTCCTTCCACACGCAGGCGCCTCCCGGCAGGTGCATCCGCTGTCCGTGAGGTGATGGTCAGACGTGAGACCGAGCCGATCGCAGCCAGAGCCTCGCCGCGGAAGCCGAGCGTGGCAATCCGGAATAGGTCATCAGCGGAAACCAGTTTGGAAGTCGCGTGCCGCTCAACGGCCAGCGTCAATTCGTCAGCCGGGATACCAACTCCGTCATCGGCCACTTGGATCAGGGTCCGGCCCGCCGCGGCGATAGTCACGGTCACGGATTTTGCTCCGGCGTCCAGGGCATTTTCCAACAGTTCCTTCACCACCGAGGCGGGGCGTTCCACCACTTCGCCGGCGGCGATCTGCGAGGCAACTTCGGGAGGCAAAACCCGGATGGTCATGTCTTTATTCTACCGTATAATAGTGTCATGCGTTTTAACACCTTTTTCTTCGACCTCGATGAAACGCTTTACCCAGCCTCCAGCGGGTTATGGCTGGCCATCCGGGAACGCATCAACGCCTTCATGCACGAGCGAATGGGATTCCCATCAGAGCAAATCGAGGTGCTGCGCGACCAGTTCTTCCGCGAATACGGGACCACGCTGCGCGGCTTGCAGGCCAACTACTCTGTGGATATGGACGAGTACCTGGCATTCGTCCATAATGTCCCACTGGAAGCGCATCTCCACCCGGACCTGGATCTGCGCGGCGTTATCGAGGCCCTCCCGGCCCGCAAGTTTATCTTCACCAACGCCGATTGCGCCCATGTCACGCGGGTCACAAAGGTCCTCGGCCTGGACGGGCTGTGGGACGGGTGCATTGATGTGCACGTTCTCGCGCCTTACTGTAAGCCCATGCCCGGGTCGTTTGACCTGGCACTGAAAGCAGCCGGCAGCCCGGATCCGCGTGCCTGCGCCCTGCTCGACGACCAGGCTCGTATCACACGCGCCGCCCGCGGCCTGGGCATGTATACGATCCTGGTGGGGAAAGAGTCCGCAGGCGAGGATGCCGATGCAGCCCTGGTAAAATGGACCGACTTACCCGGATTACTTGACGGGCGAATCTAACGTTGCTCTTACACCAGGCTGTTAAAATATCCGGGTATTTGGGAATTTCCGTAATGGAGGGAGTACCCAGAGCACCGGATTTCATTTTGCTTTAATCCAGGTATGTTAAAGTAACGTACTAAAATTAATGGGAGATTTCCATGCAAAATAAAACCTTGCGTTCAGTTTTGATCGTTTTTGTGGCGATTGTCCTGGTCGTGTGCGCCTTTGGCGGCGGCTTCGCAGCCGGGCATTTCCTGCCACTTGGAAGTACACCCACCCAAATTGCGGCAATTACCCCGTCGATATTCCCAGACCAGGGCGGCACACCGGCTGATCTGCAGTCGCTGTTTGCCCCCTTCTGGCAGGCCTGGACCCTTATCCACCAGAACTATGTAGACCAGCCAGTGGATAACACCAAGCTCCTCCAGGGAGCGATCAGCGGTATGATGAACGCCCTGGGTGATCCCCATACCGGGTACTCGAATCCGCAGGATACGACCAATTTGAGTAATTCCTTGCAGGGCAATTATGATGGCATCGGCGCCTACGTGAATATCAAGGGAACTTATTTAACCATTATCGAGACAATCCCCGGCTATCCTGCCGAAAAGGCGGGACTGCAGCCCGGTGACCAGATCATCGCCGTGGATGGCCAGGATGTGACCGGGATGGACCCCGAGATTGTCCAAGTTTCAAAGGTAATGGGCCCGGCTGGGACCAATGTTACCTTGACGGTTCAACGCACCGACATTGACAAGCCGCTCGAATTTACCATCACGCGTGCCCACATCGTCATCCCCAGCGTCACCAGCAAAATGCTGCCCAACAATATCGCTTACATCCAGATCACCCAGTTTGGTGCTGACACTGCGACGAACTTCCACGACCAGTTGAGCCAGCTCATATCTCAGAAGCCGGCCGGCATGATCCTGGACCTGCGATACAATGGCGGCGGCTACCTCGATGCCGGCATTTCAGTCGCTACAGAATTCATCGACCATGGTGTGATTGTTTCCGAAAAGAACAGCGACGGTTCGATCACCCCGTATGATGCCACCCCCGGCGGCCTGGCGACCACCACCCCGCTGGTGGTGCTGGTGAATGGCTTATCGGCCTCGGCTTCTGAGATCGTCGCAGGCGCGATCCAAGACGATGGACGCGGCAAGCTGGTGGGTGAGCTTACCTACGGCAAAGGCTCCGTGCAGGGATACTTCTCGCTTTCCGATGGAGGCCTGGCCCGCATTACCACTGCCAGATGGCTGACCCCCAATGGTCGTACAATTGATAAAATTGGGCTGACACCGGATGTGGTTGTCACGATGACCCAGGCTGATGTCACCGCCGGGCGCGACCCGCAATTGGACGCGGCTGTGCAATTACTGCTGCATCCATAACTACAAGGTATTACAAAGATTGCCAGCCCAACCGATCAAACCTTAAACCAGTTGAACTGGATGGATGAAAGGAGAGAGAAATGATGTTTTTTAACCCACAATACCTGCTCTTTATGGCCCCGGCTTTCCTGCTGATGCTGATAACCTCCTGGTATGTCAAATCTGCTTATAAGAAGTGGAGCCAGGTGCCGGCACGCAGTAGGTTGACTGGCTCCGAAGCTGCCCAGCGCCTGATCGCCCGCGGCGGGCTGTACGGCATACAGGTTCAGAACGTATCTGGGAACCTGACTGACAATTACGACCCGCGCACCAAAATTCTGCACCTGTCACAGGGCGTTGCGCAAAATGCATCCGTTGCATCGCTGGCCGTTGCCGCCCACGAACTCGGTCATGCCCAGCAGGATGCCGAAGGCTATTTTCCGCTGCGCTTTCGCGCTGCGCTGGTGCCAATGGTCAACATCGGCTCATACCTGGGCTGGATCCTGGTTATGCTTGGCCTGCTCTTAAGCTATGCCGGCATGGCTCTGGGGACGAATATTGCCTGGCTGGGTGTTGTGATCTTTGCTGGGGGGGCGGTCTTTGCCCTGGCAACTTTGCCGGTGGAACTGAACGCATCCGCTCGTGCCCGCCGCCTGCTGGCTGAGACCGGCATCATCTCCGGCCCGGACGAGGAGCACGGCGTCAAAACGGTGCTCAACGCCGCCGCGCTGACTTACGTGGCCGCGCTGGTCACAGCGCTGCTGCAATTGCTCTATTACGTTACTCTGGTCGGGGGTCTGGGGCGCCGGCGGAGATAGTCCGCGACAGCCTGGAAAAACATTCAATAACCTCCCGCGGGCCACAGGTCCCGCGGGAGGTTATTATTTGGAAAAATCCAGTATAATTCCGTCATGCGAAAAATCATCGTGGCGCTGATCTTGCTCCTGGCGATTGTGTTTGTCATCCTGCGTTTTTCCGAACTAAAAGACTTCCTGAATACCCTGCATCACAGCAATTACCGTTTTCTGATAGCTGCACTTATCGTCGAATTAATCTGGATGTTCAATTCTGCAACCGACTACGGTTCTTTATATCTTCTGGTGGGACTTAAAGAAAAAACTTCTCATCTGGTGCTGGTTGCCACAGCTTCCAATTTTGTCAATGTGATCGCACCCAGTGTAGGCATCGGAGGAATGGCCGTCTTCCTGGATGACGCACAGCGGCGGAACCACTCGACCGGCCGGGTGACGGTGGTAGGCGTGTTGTATATTCTGTTCGACTACCTGGCCTTTTTTTGTGTCCTTACACTTGGCTTCATCGTTTTGATCCGCCGCAACAATTTAAATGCAGGTGAATTGACGGCTGCCGCCATCTTGCTGGCGATTGCGGGAGGCGTGGCCTTCCTCTTATTTCTGGGGTACAAATCAACAGAAAGACTGGGTAAAGCACTTTCGTGGATCGCGCGACTGATCAATCGCATCCTGCGGCCCTTTATTCACCAAGATTATATACAGGAAGAGCGTCCAATTCTTTTTGCACAGGAAGTTGGAGAAGGGATCTCAATGTTGCGCGGCAAACGCAAGGAATTGCTCTGGCCTTTCCTTTTTGCGTCGAATAACTTTGCCCTGCTCATTTGTGTGCTTGCCTTTACCTTCTTGGCTCTGGGAACGCCCTTCACGGTCGGTACACTAGTGGGCGGGTTTGCCATCGGCTATCTGTTCCTGATCGTTTCGCCGACTCCATCTGGGCTGGGTGTGGTCGAGGGTGCCATGACCATTGCATTGAACACATTACGCGTCGAAATGGCAGCGGCCTTGCTGATCACCCTGACTTACCGTTTCATAACCTTTTGGTTCCCGCTTGCCGTGGGAGCAGTTGCTTTCCGAATGTTGGGTGGCAAGGCAAAACATCTAAACGGGGAGAAACCGACCGAAAGCGGGGAGTAAGTGTTCGAATTACCCGAATTCACCACCTTGTCTAATCAGATCAACGCGGCCCTAAATGGGAAAACCATTTCCAGGGGACAGCTGGGGAACTCGCCCCACAAGTTCGTCTGGTACAACCGCGAGCCCGAGGAATTCACACGCCTGACCAAAGGAAAAACGATTAGCGAAGCACGCGCAAGGGGCAAGTGGCTGTTCGTTCCCCTGGAGCCGGGTTATGTGCTCCTGGTAGGGGAATGCGGTGGAAAATTGCTCTATCACGCACCGGGGACGCATCTTCCCGAAAAATATCACCTGTTTATCACCTTCGAAGACGGTTCCGCTCTGACCGGCCTGACCCAGATGTGGGGTGCATTCGAACTCTATGAAGCCGGTAAGGAACAGGAACGGCAGTATATTAAAGGCATGCGCCCCACCCCGGTCGACCCGGAATTTACCCTCGAATATTTCACTGCCCTGATCGACAAACTCCAGCAGGGTGAGAAGCGCAGCGTCAAAAGCCTGCTGACTCAGAATCAGCTCATCCCCGGTCTGGGCAACGCCATTGCGCAGGATATCCTGTTCAACGCGCGTCTCCATCCCCGCCGCTCCCTGGCGGAATTAACCTCCAGCCAGTTGTGCGACCTGTATATGGCCATTTTGGATACAGTCCACGCAGTGATCAAGAAGGGTGGCCGCAACGATGAAATTGACCTGTTTGGTAAACCCGGCGGTTACATCCGCCTGATGGACAGCCACGCAGCCGGCAAGGCCTGTCCCAGGTGCGGGGGAACAGTGGAAAAAATGCAGTACCTGGGCGGAGCATGTTATTTTTGCCCGAAGTGCCAGGTGTAAAACATAAACGAACCGATCAGGAGCCAATGCTCCTGGTCGGTTCGTTTATTCACCCCAAAAGACATCCTTAAGCAGCCGGCGCGCCCTGGGCGCGACCCGCATTCCAACACAACCGCGCCCCTTGTCCGCTCTGATGTGTTCAAGGTGGAAGACTTCGCTCCCGGTATGGTACTCAAGGGCACGGTCTGCAACTTGGTGGACTTCGGCACTTTTATGGATATCGGTGTCAAGCACGTCGGTCTCCTACATCGCACCCAGATCCCCTTCAGGACGGTTCTCAAAGTCAGCGTTTTCATTGACATGGAAATTCTGAAAATCGAACCCGAGCGCAACCGCATCAGCCTAAGCTGGCTGTAGTACCAGTTCCAGCAAAGCAATCCCGGTTCCAGTACGGACGTATGTCCCGGTTCCAGTACGGGACACGGTTTGCACGATCTTTTTTTTAAACATTGCGCCTCGGGTATAATCCTCTTCATTCTATGTCTATTCAGGCTTTGCTCTCCCGTTGGCGTACGGATCCAGAAACCGCCTCCAACCTCCCCATCTGGCGGACCACTCCGCCGCGTCCTGCCGACTTGCGTCCCTTCCCCGCGGACTTGCCGTCCGTTCTGGCTGAGTCGCTTGCCGCGCGCGGTATCACCGCGCTCTACAGCCATCAGACGCAGGCCTGGGAGTCCACCCGGCGCGGTGAAAATGTTGTTCTTGCCACCGGTACCGCCAGTGGCAAGACTCTTGGTTACAATCTGCCGGTCCTGGCCGCGTTGCTCGAAAATCCGGAAGCCCGCGCCCTCTATCTTTTCCCCACCAAAGCCCTCACCCAGGACCAGCTTTCTGGTCTCAATTCTTTTCAATCTTCGATCAAGAATCTGAAATCCGCCATATATGATGGCGATACGCCTCAGTCCCACCGTTCAGCCATCCGTAAGAATACCAACATCCTATTCACCAACCCCGACATGCTCCACACCGGGATCCTGCCCCACCACACCAACTGGGGTGGCTTCTTCCACAACCTGCGCTTCGTTGTCATCGACGAGATGCACACCTACCGTGGGGTTTTCGGTTCGCACGTGGCAAATGTGATCCGTAGGCTCAAGCGGGTGGCAAAATTCTACGGGGCCAACCCACAGTTTATCCTGACCTCCGCCACCATCGGCAATCCGCAGGAATTGGCCAGGCGGCTCATCGAGTCAACGGTCACTCTTTTGAACGTGGATGGCTCCGCTCATGGGGAGCGTCATTTTCTCGTTTACAACCCACCGGTCGTTGACCCGGCTCTGGGAATACGAAAAAGTTCGACGCAGGAAAGCCTCCGCCTGGCCCAGGATTTACGGTCGCAGAATGTCCAAACCGTCGTTTTCGCCCGTTCAAGGCGAAGTGTGGAAATCCTTTTGAAACAATTGCAGGAAGCACCCCTTCCGTCCCTTCGGGACACCTCCCCTATTTCCGCTGGAAATGGAGGAGGACGGGAGGGGGTCCGCGGTTACCGTTCCGGCTATCTCCCTTCCCAGCGCCGCGAAATCGAAAAAGGTCTGCGTGACGGAAGCATCCGGCTGGTAGTCGCCACTAACGCCCTCGAACTGGGCATTGACATTGGCGGGTTGGGGGCAGCGCTGCTCGTCGGCTATCCCGGCACCATCGCCTCCACCTGGCAACAAGCGGGCCGGGCGGGTCGCGGGGACGAACCGGCTGTGGCAATTTTCGTCGTCACGGCCAACCCTCTCGACCAGTTTCTGGCCCACCATCCCGAATACTTTTTCGCCCGCTCGCCTGAACAGGCGCTGGTCAATCCCGACCATCTGCTCATCCTGCTTAACCACCTGCGCTGTGCGGCTTTCGAATTGCCCTTCCAGCCGGGTGAATGCTTCGGGGAACTGCCTGCAGAAAAACTCAAAGAGTTTCTCGATTTCCTGGTCGACAGCCAGGAGTTGCATCTTTCAGGCGAACAATATTTCTGGATGGCTGATGCGTACCCGGCCGCGGCTGTCTCGCTGCGTTCAGCCTCGCCCGAAAATGTGCTCTTGCATATCGAGGATGGTCAGGCGCCGCGCATCCTCGGCGAAGTGGACCTGGCCTCAGCAGCCTGGATGGTCCACCCGCGTGCTGTCTACCTACACGAGGGCCAGCAGTATTTCGTCCAGGATCTTGACCTGACCCGTAACACTGCAACGCTCATCCCGGTGGCGCTCGACTACTACACCGAACCGCTGCGCCAGACCGATGTGAGTTTGCTGTCAACGCTCGAACTCACTCCCTGCCCCTCCCTCTCAGGGACAGGGGAGTCCTGCACAAAGGCCTACGGCGAACTCCAGGTCACCACGCAGGTGACCGGTTTCCGCAAGCGAGCGTGGGTCGGCGGTGAAAACCTGGGCGAGGAGCCGCTCGATTTACCGCCGTCTGAAATGCAGACCACCGGTTACTGGCTGACGCTTTCCGAGCAAACCATCGAGGCACTGCGCGCGGCCGGGAACTGGGCCAACGACCCGAACGATTATGGCCCCGGCTGGAACCGCCTGCGGGAGGCGGTTCGCCTCCGGGATGGCTACCGTTGCCAGGTTTGCGGCGTGGCCGAGAGCGGGAACCGCCAGCATGATGTGCATCACAGGGTACCATTTCGACAGTTCCCCTCCAATGTCAATGCTAACCGCATGGACAACCTCGTCACGCTTTGCCAGTCCTGCCACCGCAAAACTGAAACCAACCTCCGCATGCGCAGCGGGCTGGCTGGTCTGGCGACTGTGTTTGGACAGCTGGCTACCCTCTTCCTGATGTGCGACAGTGGGGATCTGGGTATATATACCGACCCATCCTCCACGGTCTTCGGACATCCGTCGGTGGTTTTGTACGACCAGGTTCCGGCTGGAATCGGTTTCAGCCTGAAGTTATTCGAGATCCACGACGAATTGCTGAAACGTGCGCTGGAACTGGTGGAGGAGTGCGAGTGCGAGGATGGTTGCCCTTCCTGCGTCGGTCCCGCCGGTGAGAATGGAGTGGGAGGCAAGCAGGAAACACTGGCGATATTGAAATTACTGGTTTCGTAAGATTGAATTGCCCCATAAACGAAACCGCCGCCGAGAAGAATCTCAATTCTCTGGGTATCGCTCAGCCGATAGGATAAATATAAAAGGATTGCGGCGCTCTAATAAGAGCGCCGCAATCTTGTTGTCTTGAAAACTAGGAAGCCGGGGGTAGAGGTCCCTGCGGGGGCAGGACATCTACAGGAGCAGCCTCGGGGGCGACTTTCTTATTGCGCAGGGTTAGCACACCGACCACAATCGGGATGGCAATAAAAATAATTCCGCCGCAAAGTGCACCTATGCCTGTGAAAAAGGCCGTATTAGGATCACTGCTGCCCCCAATATTGATATTGGCGCCAGGGATGAAACTTGCAATTGCAGATATTGCTCCCCAGCACAGACCAAGCAATCCAGGACAACCGCACAGCAATGCAGCGACAATAGTCCCGATAATGGCTCCAGTTTTCTTCTTGGGTGCGGGTGGGAATGGGGTTACGTTCATATTATCCACTGCGTTCCTCCTTGAAAATAATTGTTTATCGAAGTATACAGTCTTACCATCGGAAGCGCAAGTGCGCTAGCTCCGCAGCAGCGCACCTAGTTCCTGTTCGAGGCGGCGGACGATGCGCGTGCGCATCCCGGCCACATCTTTGTCAGAGAAGGTCTTGTTTACGGCTTGATAGGTCAGGTTGTAAGCCAGGCTTTTCTTACCCGCGCCGATCTTCTCGTCGCGGTAAACATCGAACAGGCGTACTTCGGTCACCACTTTGCCGCCGGTCTGGCGTATGATTTCGGCCACGCACTCGGCTGGGACGTTTTCGTCCACCACGATGGCTAAATCCTCCAGAACGGGAGGGAGCGTGGGGACAGCCTCGGTCTGGTAGAGAGCGGGGATGAGCATCAGCAGGCTATCCAGGTCGAGGTCAGCGGCCAGCACCGGGTTCCGGAATGAAGCGGGCCAGTCATACTGCCCCCGCACTTGCGGATGCAGTTCTCCAAAGATACCAATTTGATTCTCACCAGATATCACTTTCGCACATTTCCCTGGGTGGAAACTGGGGTGTTCCGCCGTTTCAAAGCGGACTTCTGGGATGCGTAAACCGTCGAGCAGTGTGGAGAGGATTCCTTTGATGTCGTAAAAGTCCATGGGCGCGGTGTCTGCCGACTGCCAGCCGGGAAGGAGGCGTGGGCCAGCAAGCAGGATGGCTATGCGCTGGTTTTCGTCGGGGAGGTCTCCGGACTCGGAGGCCAGAAAGGCCGGACCGATCTCGAACAGCGCCAGCCGTTCCCGGACGCGGGCATTGCGCTCGGCTGTGTCCAGCACGCTGGCAAGGACACTGTGTCGCAGGACAGCCTTGTCGGGAGCAATGGGGTTGGCTATTCGGATATAAGGCTTGTCATCAGGCGGAGCGTCGGGCCGCAGGCGGCGCGACTCGCGCAAGGGGGTGGTAAGGCGATAGCTGATTATCTCTTGTAAGCCCTGAGTCACCAGCAGGTCACGGACGCGTTCTTCTTTGTCCAGCGAAGGGTTACCCAATTGGGGCGGGAGTTCGTCGGCCATGCGCGTTTCGGGGATGTTGTCATACCCGTAAATGCGGGCGATTTCTTCGACGATATCGGCTTTACCGGTGACGCCCTCGCCAATGTCAATGCGGTGGTCAGGAACAGTCACCAGCAAACTCTGTTTGGATTTCACAATACATATGAACTCAAGACGTTCCAGCATGGACTTCATTTGCTCAATGGACACTTCGACGCCCAGCCAGCGTTTCACATCGGCGGGTGCGATTTCGACTGTCGGATCTTTGGGCGGGAGCGGGTAGGCATCCACAAGACCGGGGGCTACGCTGCCATTTGCCCAAGCATGCATTAGTTCCACCCCGCGCCGCACGCCGCGCTCGGCCATCGCCGGGTGGACGCCGCGTCCAAAGCGGTAGGAGGCTTCCGAGTTCAAGGCGTGGGTACGGGCGGTTTTGCGGATATTGATAAAGTTCCAGGCCGCGCCTTCGAGCAGGATATTGCGCGTCTTGTCGCAGACCTCGGATTCCTGTCCGCCCATCACACCGGCGATCGAGAGTGACCCGGCCTCATCGCACACCAGAACGGTGGTCGCATCCAATATGCGCTCCACGCCGTCGAGGGTGGTCAGGCATTCCCCTGGTTTGGCGGTACGGGTAATGATCCTGACTTGCTTGCCTTTGGCGCGTTTAACCAGCACATCATAGTCAAAGGCATGCAAGGGTTCGCCGATTTCCAGCATGGCATAGTTGGTGACATCTACTATATTATTGATAGGGCGCATCCCGGCCATCTTGAGCCGCCGCTGGGCTCTATCCGGGCTGGGATGGATTTCAACATTCTGGATGAGGCCCAGCACGAAACGTGGATTCATCTCGGGGTTGGTGATCTCTATTTCGGCAAATTTACCGACTCCATCCTTTAACGTTTGATGAATAACTTGTGATGCTTTTAGGGGTTTCCCGGTAATGGCGGCAACCTCACGTGCCAAGCCCAGGATGCTGGCGCAGCGTGCGAAACTCGGCAACAGTTTCACGTCGAGAACGGCATCGCCCATGTAGTTGGCCAGTGGAGTTCCGGCCTGGGCATCATCCTCCAAAATCATGATGCCTTCGTGCTCGTCGGAGATGCCCAGTTCTTTCTCCGAGCAGACCATTGAATATGACTCGACACCCCGGATTGTGGCACGTTTGAGCTTGGTCAATACCAAGCCTTCCTGATGGCCGTCATAGATCTGGGCGCCTTCCTTCGCATAAGCCACCTTGAGTGGCTTAGAGAGCGGGCCAATCCCCTTGAACTCGAACAGGTTCGGCGCGCCGGTCAGCACGATATGTTCCTGCTGGCCATCGAAGAGTTTGCAGAGCACCAGCCGGTCGGCATTGGGATGCGGCATCACTTCCGAGATGGTGGCAACGACGATTTTCTCGCGGTCCCATTCCAGGCCGGAGAGATGGGCGTCCACGCTGCCCGGGGTGGGCAAGGGCAGGCCGATGATCCGGAGTTCTTCCACCTCCATGCCAGCCATGGTGAGGAGGTGGGCCAATTCGGCAATCGATAAATCGATGTCTACGAAATCTTTTAACCAGGATAAAGGTGCTTTCATCTCTTTCTCCTAGAACTGCTCAAGGAAACGTAAATCGTTCTCCCAAAAATACCGGATGTCATTGATGCCGTACCGCAGCATGGCAATCCGCTGGGGCCCAAGGCCGAACGCAAACCCGGTGTTACGCTCTGGGTCATAGCCGCCATTTTGCAGGACGGCCGGGTGAATCATGCCGCAGCCGCCGATTTCCAGCCAGCCGCCTCCACAAACCGCGCAACCTTTCCCGCCGCACAGGAAGCACTCAATATCATATTCCGCCGACGGTTCTGTGAACGGGAAGAACGAAGCCCGGAAGCGCGTCCGCACATCCTGTCCGAACACGCGGCGAGCCATATCCGCCAGTGTGCCCTTCAGGTCGCTGAAGGTGATGCCCGGGCCGACCGCCAGCCCCTCGATCTGGTCGAACTGCGTTTCATGGCGGGCGTCCACCTGCTCGTAACGATAGACCATCCCCGGTAGCACAATCCGCACCGGCGGTGGATTTTGCAGGTTACGGGCGGCAACCTCGCGCATGGCGTGGATCTGTCCCGGAGAAGTGTGCGTTCTTAGAACAATCGGGTTGTCCCCGCGCCGCTCGCTTTCCACAAAATAGGTGTCCTGCATATCACGCGCCGGGTGCCCGACCGGGAAGTTGAGCAACTGGAAGTTGTATTCATCGCTTTCCACCTCGCGCGAGCGATAGACCTGAAAACCCATCTCGCCGAAAATGCGATACAGTTCACGCAGAATCTGGGTATCAGGATGCAGGCGGCCCAGCGGTACGCGTCGTCCCGGAAGAGTGACATCCAGCCGCTCCTGCTCGATTGAGCGCTTGAGCGTCTCCTGCTTAATTTCCTCTGACTTGACGACAAATGCCGCTTCGAGAGCCTTTTTAACCTCGTTGGCGCGTTTCCCAACCACCGGTCGTTCTTCCTTCATGAGTTGCCCAAATCCGTTAAAGAGTTGCATCAGCGCCGAACTGCGTCCCAGGTGCGCCACACGCCAGGTTTCCAAGGCGGTCTCGTCCCGGACTGCTTGCAGAGCATCCAAACCGAGGTGTTCGATTTCATTCAATTTTCCGAGCATACTCACCTCCGATAAACAAAACTCCCGTCCACTCTGGGACGGGAGGGGGTTCCCGCGGTACCACCCAAATTAGCCATCCTGAATATCGCCAAAGGATTGGCCCACTTTGCGCTGACCATCATCAGCCTCCCTGCTAACGCTGGGATTACGGCTCAGACTAATGGCCCACGTAGGGCGTTCCCCTGAGCGGCTCAAGAGGGAACTTCGGTCGGTCTCCACCGGATGCGGGTCTCAGTCTATGCCTGCATCTCCCTGTCGGCTTTCATTGACCTACTTTCCTCTGTCATTGCTATTAGTAATTAGGCTCGCCTGTTGCACTTTATTATCCGCAAAAACCACGGACTGTCAAGGGCGGTTGAGTTCCCAGATCATCCTCAGCCCGTCGAGGGTCAACCAAGGGGCATGGATCTGGATGCTCTGTGTTTCTTTCGCCACCAACCCTGCCAAACCGCCGGTAGCGATGGTTTTCATTTCCGGGCCAAGTTCCTGGCGGAAACGTTCCACCATTCCCTCGGTCATGGCTACATAACCATAGATCAAGCCTGACTGCATGGCGTGCGGGGTGTTCCGCCCAATGACGGACGGAGGCTTTTGCAGATCAATCCGTGGTAGTTTGGCCGCGTGGGTGAAGAGTGCCTCGGCAGCCAGGTTGATCCCGGCAGTGATCGCCCCGCCGAGGTAATCGCCTTCTTTGGTGAGAGCATTGAAGGTGGTGGCAGTGCCAAAGTCAATGATACAGGCCGGTCCGCCATACAGGTGCATGACCGCCACCGCGTCCGCCACCCGGTCCGCGCCAACTGCTTTCGGGTCTTCATAGCGGATACGGATACCGGTCTTTACGCCCGTGTCCACCACCAGCGGATCCTGTTTGAGGTATTCACGGCAAGCCTGGACAATCCTGCCTGTCAGCTGCGGGACGACCGACGCCAGGCAGATACCGGTCAGGTCAGCAAGTGTCCGCCCGGCGTTCGTCAGCAGGCCGAGCAGTTGCAAGCCGTACTCGTCGGGCATGCGGGTTTGTTCGGTGGCTAACCGCCAGTGATGCACCAGTGTGTCGGCCTGGTAAAGGCCAATAGTCAGGTTCGTGTTTCCAAGGTCAATGGTGAGCAGCATATTCTTAATTATATGGCAGAAAAGCTGTAAATCAAGGATTTACTCCCGTACCGATGGTCCCATCTTGCAGGCCGTTCAGTACATTCTGCACCAGGCGCATTTTGGCGTCACTAAGCAGGTCCGGGTTGACGTCGGTCAGCGATAACAGGGTGGGAGCAACTTGCCCGCCTTTACCCGATACCAGGTCCGGGAAGATGCCCTTAACAGCAGAGATCAGGTCAGGCTGGATACTGGCAATCCAATTGGGTCGGACATCCTCACCCGGCAGTTTCTGGCTGATAAGCAGCACGCCGTTTTGAGACATATAGGAAAGCAGGTCGGGCGTGGCAATATCCGGGTAAAGAAAAGCAACCTTGACGAAGTTTTGGATCAAAAGATTGGCATAACCGGTATAGTCGCTTGCAGGCGCATCGGTTGGGATTCGGACTATGATCGGGTAAAGACCATGGGAAAAGGGCTGAGAAAAATTAGGATTGAAACAATCACCGCAATAAAAATGATACCCATTCCCAAACGCTGTGACCGCCGCGTCGCCGCCAGGAGTATCTTTTTGGGAAAGGATGCCAACACGCCACTCCGGGGCGACGATCCCGGCGATGTATCCGGCCAGGAAAGCCTGCTGGTCCACCGGGAGACCGGACGCGCCAATGCTGGACAGGTTGGAGGCCGCCGCTAGGCCGGGGATGCTGACTGCCAGGAACTGCACGCCCGGAGCAGCGGCCGTCAGTGCTGCCAGACCTGGGTCTGGCGGGAGGGCAACGACAACTTTCAGAGCCGGGCCTTCGAAAGCCATGTCAGCGGGAGTGAGCACGTTGCGGACCTGGAAGCGCATCCCGTTCGCTTGTGTCAGGTCATAAACAAGTTTTTGGTACTGGTCTGATTCGGCCAGCGGCAAATCAGCCGGTAACACCAGGATGGTCAACGGTTTGGAGATGGGAGTGGGGGATGCGGTGGTGGTAGGAATGGAAGTGGGAACTACCGGCGCGGGGGTTGCATTTCCGCGGAGTGTGCAGGCAGTGAGCAACACCAAAGTAAAAAGGAGGAAGACCAGTTTGCGATGCACGGTTGTGGCTCCATACAAAGAATGCAGGTATTTTACCTGAAAACGTTCTCCCCGGCGGGGTGGTGGCGTCGTAGAATGCGTTATGAAAATTCAAAAATCGACCGGAGACACTTGCACCAGCACGCAAGTGCAGGTGTGAACAGGGATAAACGTGATCGGCCATGATGAACAGTGCAAGCTCGGCTTTTCTGGTCGTGAAATTGTGTTCATCTCCGTTTACACCTGCACTCCCTGGCACCGCCCGCCACACCGTCCCGGTGTCCTTTCGGGAAGGTAGGTATGCAGCAGGTGCAAGTGTCCCTGGTGAAATATAATATCAGGACGCCCGCGTGGGCGTCCTGACTGAGGAGAAGAATGTACACAAACTGCGTTCTTTTTACTTCACGTCGACTTTGATGGTCTTGGGACGGGATGATTCGGCCTTGGGCAGGCGCAGGGTCAACACGCCATCGGTGATCTTGGCCTGGGCCTTTTCAGCGTCCAGGGTGGCGGGCAGGCGCAGGGTCCGGCGGAAAGAACCGTGCGGCAGTTCTCGCATCAGGTACTCATTCTCATCAGCCTTGAACTCGCCTTCCACAGTGACCACATCTTCCAGGACTTGGATGTTCAGTTCTTCAGCCTTCAAGCCGGGGACAAGGGCGCTGATTACATAAGCGTCATCCTCGTCACGGACATCTACGGCCAGGGTGAAATCATGGGTGGGTTCTTCGAAACCGGCCATACGGGCCCAACGACGGGCCATGCGATACGGGTAAGGTGAAACAAAGTAAGTCATAGGGAACTCCTTTCGGGAATTGTTATGTTTGAATTAAGCCTATTCTATCGGGCAGATATAAGAAATGCGAAAAAGGAAAATAGATATTATGTTAGAAACCGAGGCGCCTTACGATGACGTTGGTATCTGTGAATGGCCAAAAAATACCACCACGGAACAAACACACCGTCCCGGTGTCCTTCCGGGAGAGTTCACAGGGTATAAACGAATAGTTATCTCTGTATACCCGATAGTCACTTTGTTGAATATGGTGTTTAAGCCCACGAATAAGCCATTCCCTGGAATCTACACCAGGCTGGCTGAGAGTATAATCATCCCATGGATAAACAGGAAACTGTATGGCTGATTTCGCTGGGAAAATCGTTTTGATCACCGGCGCAGGCAAGGGCACCGGCCGCCGTGTGGCGGAAGCCTTCGCCGCCCAGGCGGCGACCGTGGCTGTGAACGATGTCTCGCCGGTCAACCTGGATGAGACGGTGGCACATATCCTGGCCGGCGGCGGGAAGGTGAGGGCTTACGTGGAAGATATCGCCAAGAAGATGCCCGTTCAAACCCTTCTCAACTCCGTGCTGGACGATTTCGGGCGGATAGATATCCTGGTCAATTGCGCCGAGGTCGAGCCGCTGAAAACGGTGCTCGAGATGGACGATTGGGACTGGCATCGCACCCTGGACGTTAACCTGAGCGGGCCTTTTTTGCTGACCCAGTCAGTGGGGCGCATCATGAAGGAAAAAGGTGGCGGGGTGATTGTCCATGTGGGCGAGCGCGCCAGGGATCCGGAGCATCGCGCGGCCTACTTCACCAGTAAGGCCGGGCTGGCGGCACTGTCCGCACTGGCTGCATACGAGTTCTCCGAGTTCGGCATCCGTGTCTTTTATTTACAGCCGGAAAAGACGGCCGATACGGCAAAACAGATCCTGGAGCTGTGTGGCTAGCATGACCGTCCGCTTGCGAGACCTGTTAGTGGGACTGCGCGACCTGCACTTGGCGGGTGCGCCAGTGATTGTCCATTCGTCGTTAAAATCGTTTGGACAGGTGGAAGGCGGCCCTGGGACAGTGGTCAATGCGCTGGTGGCGGTATTCGAAACAGGCATTGTTCCGACATTTACCTACAAGACGATGATCATCCCGCGGATCGGCCCGGATAACAACGGCATTGTGTATGGCTCCCAGCAGGGCCTGAACCAGATGGCCGAGTTTTTCACACCGAGAATGTTCGCCGACCCGCTGATGGGCATCATCCCGGAGATGTTTCGCAGGCACCCGCGCGCCAAACGCTCCAACCACCCCATCCAATCTTTCGCCGGTATCAACGCCGGGAAGGTCCTCACCGCGCAGACGATGACTGACCCTCTTGCCCCGCTCGGGCTACTGGAAAAGGCGGACGGCTGGGTCGTGCTGATCGGCGTGGACCACACCGTCAACACCAGCATCCATTACGCCGAAAAACTGGCCGGGCGCAGGCAATTCATCCGCTGGGCGTTGACGCCGAAGGGAGTGGTGGAATGCCCCGGCTTCCCCGGCTGCTCGGCCGGCTTCCAGGCCATTGCGCCAGAGATGGAAAAGTTTACGCGGAAGGTACAGATTGGGGGCGCTCTCGTTCAGGCGGTTCCATTAAAAATGTTGTTCAAAGTGGTGGTGGGGCGGATCAAGAACGACCCGCTGGCGTTGTTATGCCAGCAGGAGGATTGCGAGCGGTGCAATCAAATACGGAAGTTAGCATAGTGACGAACAGTTGGTCCCCACTACTGATATAAAATCGGCTCGACGCGCAGGTTTTCTTCGCCGACCGCCTCTCTGATTCTCGCCGCCAGTTCGGCGCAAAGGTGGGTGGTATCGTTGGGGAACTCGATCAAATGCCCGCGCCCCTCCTCGAAGATCTGGAAGGCAAAGCGGTCTTTGCCGGGGTATGAGATGAATGTTCCATGGAGGCGGCTGATGCGGCGGATATCGCGGCTCGGGTCGCCGGTGGGACGCAGGATGACGGTCACCATTTGGGGGGCATGGTTTTCGTCAGCCACGGGAATCCAAATGTTTGTAGAAACCTTCGGCTCAGGTGTCACTGCCAAAATAGTTGGTTCGATCGACGATTGAAAATCGACGATCCCCGAAGGGGACGCTGCCGACGATTGGTAAACATCTTTCGCCTCTGGGTTGCTGGCGGCTGATCTCTGACCGCCGACCACTACCTGCCCTTCCGGTAAATCCGGTTTAAGGGCAACCAGGTCCTGCACCCCGAAGGTGGCTTTGGAGGGTGTGTAAGTTTCCCAATCCGGCGGGGCTTCGGGCAGGGGCGGCATGGACTCCCAGTCTGTGTCTTCCGGTTCCGGGACTGATTCCCGGTAGGGGGCGGGAGGTTCAGAAACACGCCCGGACGGGGCGACTGGCCCTTTCCCCTGCGGGGACGATGCGGCTTTGCCCGCGCTGTCCCGGTGTCCTGCCGGGAGGGTACTGTTCCGGTCCTGGGTGGGAGGCTGGGGCTGGGATTTTGGCTGCAGGGGTATCTGGGCAGGCCCTTCCCCCTGCGGGGACGATGCGGCTCCGCTCTGGGCAGGCTCGGTCAGCTTGATCTCGGTTCGGATGTTATCCACCAGAACTTTGGAGGGATTGGACAGGGCGTCCACTTTGCCTTCGGCCACGATCACCCCGCCAACCTCCAGTGCGAACTGGTATTTCTCCCAGGTGCGCGGGAAGAGTACCAGTTCGATGACGCCGGTCAGGTCTTCGAGCGTGACCCAGGCCATCATCTTGCCGGTCTTGGTCTGGTACGGGCGGATGCCGCTCACCATCCCGGCGACACGGGTTCTCTCCTCGTGGGCGGCCTCGCCCAGGTTGCTGGAGAAATGCGTAACCACGCGGCGGATCTCGTTCAGGTAGGGCGAGAGCGGGTGCTCGGACATGTACATGCCGATCAGCTCGCGCTCCCAGGCGAGAGTCTCGCGGCGGTCGGCGTCCGGGACAAGCGGCAGGGTGATGTTCTCGGTGACGCCGGTGGCCGTCCCGAAAAGCGACAACTGCCCGGCTTCGGCGGCGCGGAAGTGGGAGGAACTGACCGCCATGAGGAGGTCGAGGACCTCGAGCAAGGCGGCGCGTGACCCGAACTTGTCCATTCCCCCGACCTTGATGAGGCTTTCCAGGGCGCGCCTGCCGACTGCTCGCAGGTCCACACGGGCAGACAGGTCATTGAGGTCCTGGAAGGGGCCGCCCTTCGTGCGGGCCTGGCAGGTGAGTTCCACCGAGCCCTGGCCGACATTTTTAATGGCGCCCAGGCCGAAGCGGATGGTGGATTTACCCGCCTGCTCTTCAATGGCAAAATCCCAGGCGCTGGCATTAATATCCGGCGGCAGGACGGTGACACCCATGTTGCGGGCATCATTGACATAGAGAGCCATCTTCTCGGTCTCGTGCTTGGTGACCGAGAGCAGGGCGGTCATATATTCCACCGGGTAATGCAGTTTCAGGAAACCGGTCTGGACGGCGAGCAGACCGTAATCGGCGGCGTGGGATTTGTTAAAACCGTAGCGGGCAAACTCATTCCAATCGAGATAGATGGCGTCGGCGGTGTCGCGCTCCATACCTTGTGCCACCGCTCCCTCCACGAACTTATGGCGATGGTTTTCAATTTCCTTGGTCTTCTTCTTTGAAATGGCGGCACGCAGTTCGTCCGATTCGGATGGCGTGTACCCGGCCAGCTCAATGGCGGCCCGCATTAATTGTTCCTGGTAGAGGGGAATACCATAGGTATCCCCGAATATCGGTTCCAGCGCCGGATGCCGGTACTCGACCTCCGCCTCGCCGTGCATGCGGCTGATGTAATCCGGGATGAATTCCATCGGGCCGGGGCGATAGAGCGCCACCATGGCGATGATGTTATCCAGCGACTGGGGTTTCATCTGCACCAGCCACTTGGTCATCCCCGAACCTTCCAACTGGAAGACGCCCAGGGTGTTGCCCTCGCCCAGGAATTTGTACGTCTCCGGGTCGTCGGTGGGGATATTGCCCAGATTGTATTTAATGTTATGACGCCGGGCGATCAAACCACAGGCACGCTCCATGATGGTCAGCGTGGCCAAGCCAAGGAAATCCACCTTGAGCATCTTTAGCTTTTCGAGCATGCCCATTTCGAATTGCGTGACGGTCTTGATGGGCGTCTCTTCGGAGTTGCTGGTCGGACGGTGCAACGGCAGGTACTCGACGAGCGGTTTATCCGAAATGACCACACCAGCGGCATGCGTCCCGGCGTTGCGGACTACGCCTTCCATCCTGGAGGCGGTATCGATCAACTCATGGATATGGTCAGAGGATCCATAGGCCTCCTTCAACGCCGGCAGACCCTTGAAGTCTTCCGCGATCATGTCCCGGAGCGGGACGGCTTTGGAGGGAAGATTCGGAATGATCTTGGCCACTCGGTCCACTTCAGGGAGCGGGATGTCCATCACGCGGCCCACGTCGCGCAGGGCGGCACGCGCCCCCAGCGTGCCGAAGGTGATGATCTGCGCCACTTTGTCCTGCCCGTACTTTTTAACGGTGTAATCCAGCACTTCCGCCCGGCGGTCATCGGGGAAATCCAGGTCAATATCCGGCATCGAAATACGACCGGTGTTCAGGAAGCGTTCGAAGAGCAGTTCCTGCTGGATGGGGTCCACCAGCGTGATGTCCAGTGTGTAAGCGACGATCGAACCATTGGCTGAACCACGCGCGTTGTACCAGATGCCTTGTTCGCGGGTGTACCGGCACAGATCCCAGACGATCAAGAAGTAGGTATCAAAACCCATTTTCTGGATGATGCCCAACTCGTAGTCGAGGCGTGTGCGGACCTGCTCGCTTTCGGCGCGTTCCCCATAGCGGCGCTTCAAACCGTCCTCGCACAACGCCCGCAGGTAGGTCTCGGCCGTCTGCCCTTCCGGGACCTCGAACTGCGGCAGACGGTACTTCTTCACATCCAGGTTGACGTTGCAGCGTTCGGCGATCAACAGGGTGTTCGACAGAGACTCGGTCACTTCGGCGAACAGTTTCGCCATCTCCTCCGGGGAGCGCAGGTAGTACGAGCCGTCCGTCATGCGCATCCGGTCGGGGTCGGCAAGCAGTGCCCCGGTCTGGATGGCAAGCAGGATGTCCTGATACTTGGCATCTTCGGGGTTGATGTAGTGGGCGTCGTTGGTGGCGACGAAGCGGGCGTTGTAATGAGGACCCAATTCCAGCAGGGTGCGGTTGATCTTCTCCAACTCAGGCACGTCGTGCCGCTGGAGTTCGAAGAAGAAATTATCCCTGCCGAAAATCTCGTAGTACCAGTCGAGGCTCCGGCGGGCTGCCTCCACCTGACCCTGTTTGATCAGGCGCGGCACCTCGGCAGACATGCAGCCGGAAGTGCAGATCAGCCCTTCGGTATGTTTGGCGAGGAATTCCTTGTCAATGCGGGGGTAATAGTAGAAACCTTCCAGTTGTGCCGCCGAGGCGATCTGGAGCAGGTTCTTGTAGCCGGTCTCGTTCTCAGCCAGGAGCAGCAGGTGCGAGGATTTGCGGTCCTCCTTCGGGTCGTGCTCCTGCATGGTACGGGCCGCCATGTAGGCCTCCAGCCCGATGATGGGCTTGATCCCGGATTCCTTCGCGGCGTGGTAGAACTCGATGACGCCGAACATCGTGCCGTGGTCGGTGATGGCCAGGGCAGGCATGTCCATCTCTTTGGCACGCTTGACCAGCTTCTTGATGTTGCTGAAGCCGTCGAGAAGGGAGTATTCGGTGTGAACGTGTAGGTGGGCAAAGGACATGGTCAGACCGATAATTGATTGAGAAACTCTATGCGATTATAGCATGCATGTTTTGCTTAAAGATTGATGAGGGTGGCGATAAACAAGAGTAAGAACTTCACCACAGAGAACACGGAGTTCACAGAGAAAGAACGAAGATAAATCTCTGTGCTCTCAGCGGGCTCCGGGGTGATTTCGACAGCCCTGTAAAAAAGCGGATGTACCTTTGGCGCCTCGGCCAGCGGCGAGGCTTTTCGTTTATACT
>Ga0209777_10001964_pt1 | contig 28111 bp, 29 predicted proteins | sample FrelakmetHBP12HB_FD_187147 | JGI IMG/M metagenome (GOLD analysis project Ga0209777, IMG submission 187147) | Freshwater lake sediment microbial communities from the University of Notre Dame, USA, for methane emissions studies -HBP12 HB (SPAdes)... | ecosystem: Environmental > Aquatic >...
TGTGCTCATCGGCGAGCAGGGGACTTTCGGACTTGGCCGGCGTGGCCGCGCGGGTTATACTCGCGGTATGAAGACCGCCGTCTCGGTGCCCGACGACCTGTTCGCCCAGGTTGACCGCCTCGCCCGACGCTCGCGCAGGTCGCGCAGCGAGCTCTATAGCGCCGCGCTGCGGGAGTACGTCGCCCGGCACGCGCCGGACGAGGTGACGGCGGGGCTCGACCGCGTCATCGCGGAGGTCGGCCAGCCGGACGGCGACCGGTTCGCGGCGGCGGCCGCCCGCGGCACCCTCGGCTCGGCCGAGTGGTGATCGCCCAGGGCGAGGTCTGGTGGGCCGACCTCGGAGAGCCGGCCGGATCGGGGCCCGGGTTCCGCCGCCCGGTGGTCGTCGTCCAGGGCGACGCCTTCAACCGCAGCTCGCTCCGCACGGTCGTTTGCGTTAGCCTGACGAGCAACCTCCACTGGGCGGATGCCCCCGGCAACGTGCTCCTGCCCGCCCGTGCAACGGGGCTGCCGAAGGATTCGGTGGCCAACGTGTCCCAGCTCGTGACCGTCGACCGGGACGCCCTCACCGAGCGCGTCGGCGCGCTGTCGGCGTCGAGCCTCGAGCTAGTGCTGGCCGGGATCGACGTGGTCCTCGGGCGTTCCTGATCGCCGCAGCTCCGGTCACCTGGACCGGGCGCGCCCGACGGATGAGCCCGGCCGACGACGACGTCGGTGCCGCAGGGTCAACCCCTTTCGCCCCGACGGATTTCACCCATGAGCGGCACCGACCACGACCGCAACCGTCACGGTCTCGTTCCCAAGCAGAATGTCGCGGGTTCGAATCCCGTCTCCCGCTCCATTTCCTCAGTCTGAGCTCAGGGCGACGCTCTGCTCCTGGCCGAGGACTTGTGTTTCTTGTGTTTCTCTGCCATCATCGTCGAATGGATGAAGAGGTGTGGATTCGGACCGGGGATGCCGCCCGGATCCTGGGAACCTCGCGCCAGCACGTGGTGGACCTCTGCTCGCAAGGGTTGCTGTCATGTGTACGTCGCCCGACGCAGCGACGCCTGCGCCAGACCGAGGTCCAGTCGTTCGCGGCGCACCGCGGGTCCCGGGCGAGTCTGAACCGGGATGAGCGTCAGTCGTTGTGGCTGCACGCGGCGGTAGCCGGCCACCTCGCTGCCGATCCGCCTGGAACCATCGGCCGTGCGCGGCTGAACCTGGAGCGGCTCGGTCGCGTGCATCCGTCGGGCATGAGCGCGCACTGGCTGTCGGGCTGGCGGTCCGTGCTTGACAGCGGGCCCGACATGATCCTCGAGACGCTCACCTCACGCTCGCCGCAGGCGATTGAGCTGCGCCAGAACTCGCCTTTCGCCGGCGTGCTCGCCGACGCTGAGCGGCGGAGCGTTCTCGCTGCGTTCCGCAACGGCGAGGGGTTGGATCGCCGGTGAACCGCGACCAGCTCGAACACGTGCTCCGGGCGGCGTCGACGATCGTGGACGAAACCGATGTCCTGGTCATTGGCAGCCAGGCCGTGCTCGGATCGATCCCCGATGATCAGTTGCCGCCCGAGGCCACGACGTCCATCGAAGCGGACCTCGCGTTCTTCGACGATCCCGACGACGAGAAGGCCGACCGGGTCGACGGGGCAATCGGAGAGCTGTCGACGTTCCATGCGACGTACGGCTACTACGCCCAGGGCGTCAGCGTCTCGACAGCCACCCTGCCGGCGGGCTGGCGTGACCGGCTCGTGGCACTGGTCACGCCGAACACCGCACCAGCTCGAGGCCTCTGCCTGGAGCCTCACGACTGCGTCGTCTCCAAGCTCGTGGCGTACCGACCGAAGGATGTGGACTTCGCGGCGGCGCTGCTTCGCGAGGAGCTGGTAGACCCCGACGTCCTCGTCGAGCGGATCGAGCTCCTGCCGTCGCCGACCGCGGTCAAGGATCGGCTCCATGCCTGGGTCAAACGGCACCGCTAGATCCGTCGAGGTTGCACCGCCTGGGGGTTCTGTCTAAACGGCAGACGCGTCAGCTGTCGGCAGCCGCAGACCTACAACGCTATGCCGAGAATGGCCGGGCCATGAGCCTGGACGTGGCCGTCACGTACGCGTGCCAGGCCGAATCGTCCCCCGGGCGCGCGCCCGATCGCCTGAAGGCATCGAGGGAGCCGGCCTGGCGCACTGGGACGCCGGTCCGCTTCCCGAGCAGAATGTCGCGGGTTCGAATCCCGTCTCCCGCTCCAGTCCCCTACTTCACGCTCACGACCGAGGTCGTTACTCACAACCTCCGCCTCTAGCGCGACATGGCCGGTTCCACGATCGTCTGAATCGCGATTGAACTGGCCGAGGTGCCTCGGAGGTGCCCGATGCGAGCCACGACCACGCGTTCGCTCCTTCTTCTCCTGACGATCGTCGTCGTGGCCGGTTGCTCGAACGCCCCGGCGCCGACCGCCACCATCCAATCCCCCGCGTCCAGCCCAAGCCCGATCGCCACGCCCGTCCCGCCCACGGCGCTCCAGCTGGGTGACGACCAGCCGCTCGTCCCGTTCGCCCCAACACCCAGCCCGACGATGACGGACAACGGGGTCGGGGCCATGATCGGCGACATCGACCAGCCCTTCGACCACGACCACTACATCTACTCGCGCGGCTTCCGCTGGATCCGCCTGGGCGGGAGCGACTCCCTCAACTGGCAGTTCGTCGAGAAGACACCCGGCAACTTCACGATCGACACGAAGGCCGACGCGGTGATCACGGACTACGCGGCGCACGGGCTCACGATCGTCCTGAACCTCGGCATCGGGGAGTGTGACAACGTCGTCTACGGCCAGCACCTCGCGAACGCCGAGGAGGTCCGCCGCTACGGCGAGTACGTCCGCGTCATGGTCCGCCACTTCAGAGACCGTGTCCGCTACTTCGAGCTGTGGAACGAGCCGAACGGCGCGATCGCCGTCGCCGACTACGTCGCGATGGTCCGCCACGTCGTCCCGATCGTCCGCGCCGAGGCGCCGGACGCGGGGATCGTAATCCCGGCGTCGAACGAGCGCGGGTGGCTCATCGGCGTCCTCGACTCCGGCGTCGCCCCGCTGGTCGACGGCATCTCGTGGCACCCGTTCTACGGCACGCCCGCCGATGCCCCCTTCTACCAGACCTACCCGGAGGGCGTCCTCCGTGACATCAAGACGCGGGCCGAGGCGAACGGCTTCCACGGGGTGTACCTCGCCGAGGAGATGTGCTGGCGGACCAAGGAGGACAACCTGGACCCAGATCAACCGCGGTACTCCGACATCGTCGCGAGGAAGTACATCGTCCGGACGATCGTCACCCATCGCGGACTCGATATCGTGGCGATTCCCGCGGGCACCTCGGTCGGTGTCTTCTCGACCACCGATGCGAATGTCCTCCTCGCCGGTGCGACCCCGACCGACCTCCCGGTCAAGGTGGAGACGACGGCAACACACCTGCGGCAGTACAGCTTCGCGCTCCCCGACGGCAGTCACCTCGTCGCGCTGTGGAGCGACTGGCTGCCCGCCGACAAGGACCCCGGCGTCGCCACGACCGTGACGATCGGCGGGCTGGCCGGCTCGAGCGCCCAGGCTATCGACGTCGTGGACGGCCTATCCCAGCAGCTCAACACGTCGGCCTTCGGCGGCGCCCTCGTGATCAAGGACCTGCTCGTGAAGGACTGTCCGACGTTCCTGCGGATCGGCGGTTGATGAGCCGACCGCAGTACTCGGGCCCCAGGCAGCCGACGGTCACGCGACAGGCGGCCGCCTTCACGACACTCTAACTATCGGCGTTTCGCTCGCCCTTCCGCGCTCGTGCTACAACGCTCACGAGCTCAGGACTTCCCAAGCAGAATGTCGCGGGTTCGAATCCGGTCTCCCGCTCCAGTTCCCCGTCCTCTCAGGCGCGCGTGTGAGCGCGCCTTCGGCGAACACCGTAGCCGTGTCGAAGCAGACCGTCTTCGAGAAGCGCAGACGGCGGTGGCCACCCAACCCGTGCTCCTGGCCAAACCGCAGCAGAATGGTTGACTCGAAGGCTCACCTGTCATACTGTGTATGACATGAGGCGATCATCCGCAGTGCTGTCGGTTTCTGTCCCACCGGAGTCCGCGCGCGAATTCGAGCGTTTGGCCGAGCGCGAGGGGCGGAACAAGAGCGAGCTGTTCCGCGAGATGCTGGCGGTCTACCTCACCTACCAGGAGACACAGACGTTCGAGTCGCTGCAGCGATACGGGGCGTCCGCGGCCCGACGGGCCGGCGTACGCGACGAAAGCGACGTCGAGCGGCTGATCCAGGAGTCGCGAGGGCAGTGAGCCTCTGGGCTCCTGGCCGTCCGCAGTCCCGATCGCAGTCGAGCTCACGGGCATGAAGGCCGTCCTGGATACGAATGTCCTGATCTCGGCCTATGTCTTTCCGGGCGGCAAGCCGGAAGCGGTCTACCGCTTTGCCATCGAGGGGCGTCTTGAGATCGCGACGTCGCGGATTCTGCTCGCCGAATTCGGCCGCGTCCTTGACCAGAAGTTCGGCTGGAGCCCGGATCGAGTCGAGGGGGCCGTCGCCCAGGTCGCCCGGATTGCAACGCTGGTCGAGCCGCGCGAGGTGGTCCAGGTCGTCACAGCCGATCCGGCAGACGATCGCGTTCTCGAGGCCGGCCGCGCCTTTGAGGCGGACGTGATCGTGAGCGGCGACCGGCACCTGCTGGACCTGGGGGCCTGGAGCGAGATCGAGATCATCTCGCCCGCGGAGCTCATCACCCGCTGGAGTGCCTGAGCGGACGGGCAGGGCTCGGCCGGCGGCTGATCCGGTCCCTGGCGGTGCGGCAGTGTGCCGGTGCCGACTCGATCCTCCGCAGGCGGCTGCCCGTGTAGTCCTGCAGACGTTCGGGCATCTCAGATGGCCTAGCTCGTGGTATTCTGTGGCCCACATAGGAACTGTGGAGACGATGATGGCGCGGGCAAATCTGACCCTGCAAATGGATGCGGAAGCGATCAGGCGTGCGCGGATCGTGGCCGCAAAACGCGGGACATCGGTCAGCGCGCTGGCGGCAACGCGGCTGATGGAACTGGTGGACGAGGACGAGCGATTCGAGCTGGCCCGTGGACGCGCCGAGGCAATCCTCAAGAAGGCGGCTCCCCGCGGCGGTCGCAGCTGGACGCGTGAAGAGCTGCACGATCGCCAGGCGCTTCGGAACTCATGACTTCCGACCATCGAACGTTCGTCGACACCAACGTTCTGCTCTACGCCCACGACGCCGGCGAGACCGAGAAGCAGCCGATCGCCCGCACGGTGATCGAGGAACTGTGGGCGGACCGCTCGGGGGTCCTGAGCACACAGGTCCTCCAGGAGTTCTACGTCGTCGCGACCCGCAAGTTCACTCCCCCGATGCGCCGGACCGAGGCTCGCGCAATCGTCGCGCTGTACTCGACGTGGTCCGTCGTCCAGGTGGACGTCGAGCTGATCCTCGACGCAACGACGCTCGAGGAGGACGCCCAGTTGTCGTTCTGGGATGCCCTCATCGTCGAGGCTGCGCGTCGGGCCGGAGCGGTGCGCCTCGTCAGCGAGGATTTCCAGGCCGGACGCACGATCGCCGGCGTGGAGATCGAAAACCCTTTCGACACGGTCTCAGGGCCAGCCGGCCGTATGACGTCCTCTCGATGAGCGCGGTCTGACCGGGCCGGTTTCACTGACTCCCTGCTCGCGTTGCATCTGCCACCGGAAGCCTCGGCTTCCCAAGCAGAATGTCGCGGGTTCGAATCCCGTCTGCCACTCCACTCCCCTCCCCTCGATGCGCCGGGCGAGCCACGCCTTGCCCGGATGGCCGGCGCTGCGTATCGTCCGGCGAACTCGAAGGGAGAGCCGGCGCACGACGCGGGCCGGCCAGAGCGAGGAGCAGGCACGGAATGGTCAATCACGTGGGCGGCGACCGTACGCCGGGTGCGAGCGGCGGACCTCGACGTTCATCGCCTCACGCAGTGTCAGACCGCGCGAGCCGCTGGCGCCCCGATGGGCAGCGTAGCCGCAAGCCTGTGGTCGCCCTCGTCCTGCTCGCGGTACTGGCGGCCGCCTGCGGCTCCGCCGCCACCGGGGCAGCGGGGCCCGTAGCCACGCAAGTGACCGCCGGCACCGGTAGCGCCACTCCCGGTGCTGCGGGCTCCGCGTCGATGTCCAAGGACGATGCCCTCCTGACGTACGGCTACGCCCCATCGCCAAGCCCATCGGTCAAGTTCCAGCCCGACGTGGTGATCGTCGGCGGCGGATCGGCCAGCGTCCGATGGGCGAGCGACGACGGTCACACGTGGGCGATCGACCCGACCGCGAGCGGCGCCTCGGACCTGAAGGTGGGCTCGGTGATGTTTCTTACCAGCCGGGCCGTGGGCCGCGTCGCGGAACTGAGCGACCAGGGCGGCAGCAGAATCGTGGCCCTGGCGCCGGTACAACTCGGCGAGCTGTTCTCGAGCGCCGACTTCCACCTCGACCAGGCGGTCGATCTAGGCTCGATGAACTACCAGGCGCTGCCGGTGCTCCCAGGTTCGGTCTCGGATCCCTCCGCCTCTCCCTCGGCCTCACCGGGCGCGAGCGGAGGGCTGTCGGACGCGAGCGGACGGCTGGGGCCCTCCGACTGGGGGCCGGCCACGACCGAGAACGTGGTCACGGCGCCGACGATCAGGTTGGTGGCCGCTCGACGACGCCCGGCCGGCGGCTCCGGCGTCCAGGGCGCCACGACGGCCACCCAGCTGCCGCCGGTGGTGAAGTCCTGCGCAGAGGTCACCCTGGCGCAGGCCTGGTCGATCAAGCCGTGCGTGGAGGAGCAGAAGATCTCGCTCGGCATCGATTACAAGACGGGCTCGGGCGGCGTACAGGGAGGTGGGCTGAAGTTCGGCGGCGTCGTCTCGATGAGGTTCGACCACCCGCACATGACCGGGGACATGAACATCCAGGGCGGCAGCGTCTCGGACGCGACCGTGCTCCTCGAAGGCGTCAAGGGAGTCGATGTCTCTCTGGACGCGGGCGCGGCCGACGGCGCAAAGGACGACAAGAAGTTCAAGTTCGAGGTGCCGGTCGAGGTCGAGGTGCCCATACCGCCGAGCCCGGCGACACTGGGCATACCCCTCAACGTGGTGCTCGAGTTCAAGGCCATAGTGGAGGTCGCGTTCGCCGGCAAGAACGGGACGCTCTCGGCGGTGGGCTCGTACCAGCTCGACGGGCCGATCGGCGTGCAGGCCGGCATGGCCGCGGCGCCGGCAGTGACCGTCACCAAGTCGCTTGCCGACTCGATAAAGGGCCTCGTCCTCGCCCCGAGCGGGCTCGTGCTGGCGGGGAAGTTCAAGTTCCATGTCGGCCTGGGGATGGACGGCTTCATCGCGGGGCCGTACGCCGTCACGACGGTCTCGGTCGGGATCAGCCTGGGCTCGGCGCTGGGCAGTCCGATCGGGACCTGCGCGGGCGCAACGATAGACATGTGGGTGGGCGGCGGAGTCGGAGCCACCATCGACTTCACGCAGTTCAAGACCTTCCTGCCCGACGTCCTCACCAAGTTCAAGAACGAGGTCGAGAAAACGTGGAACGTCTACACGGTCACTACGACCATCCCCGACGTGCCGGTGTGCAAGACGTGAGGGCGGGGGGAGGCGTGCGCCTCCGTTCGAGGGTCCTTGTTCTGGGGCTGCTTGCCTGCGCCGCGCTGGCGGGGTGTGGCACGGCGACGCCGACCGTGACCCCGGCCGCCCAGCCGCCCGCGGCGACCGAGCTGCCGTCCGTCGCGGACGTCACGACGCCGGAACCCACGGCCAGCCCGACACCCGCCCTCCCGGATCCATGCTCCCTGCTGACCCAGGCAGAGGCCGACCAACTGGCGGGCCTCAAGCTGCGCGATCCCCTGCCGGAGGGCGATCCACCCACCAACTGCGTGTGGCCGGCGCCGCTGACCGGCTCGGTGGCGCAAGTGGAGGTCGGCGTGGGCGACGGGGCGAAGAAGTTCCTCGACACCGACAAGGATGTCCTCCAGCACGACTTCGCGCGGGTGCCCGGGCTGGGCGACGAAGCCTGGGTCGAGGACGACACGGTGTTCGTCCGGGTCGGGGAGTTGTGGTTCTCCCTTCACCTCGTCGGCTACGCGGGTACGTCCGAATACCGGCCGAAGCTCGAGGCTCTTGCGAAGACGATCATCGGCCGGCTCTGAGGGCAGGAGCGCCCGACGCGCGGCCGAGTCCGCTTGGGCGTCTGCGCCGATGCGGTCGTGAGCAACTGATCGGGCGACCGCAGGCTGGGACGCGTGGCGGTCGTCGGGATCCCCGACAGGAGCCCGCGGCGCGAGGCCATAAGATCCGATCGAAAGGGTCCACATGCTCCAACCCGAGCCGGTCTGCCTCCTGATCGCCGATATCTCCGGCTACACGCGATATCTCGCGGGCGTCGAGCTCGACCACTCGCAGGACATCCTGGCCGACCTCATCGGCACCGTCGTCACGATGCTGCGCCCGACCTTCCGGCTGGCGAAGCTCGAGGGCGACGCCGCGTTCGTCTTCGCGCCGGCCGGCAAGCTCGACGGTTCGCTCCTGCTCGACACGGTCGAACGCTGCTACTTCGGGTTCCGCCGGCGCCGCCGCGATGTCCGCCAGGCGACCTCGTGCAACTGCAACGCGTGTGTCCGGATCCCCGACCTCAATCTCAAGTTCGTCGTCCACCACGGCCAGGCCGTGCGCCACCGGATCGCCGGCAGCGAGGAGCTGCTAGGGTCGGACGTCATCGTCGTGCACCGGCTCCTCAAGAACGAGGTCGTCGAACGGCTCGGGATCGACGCCTATGCCCTGTTCACGCAGGCCACCGCCGACGCGGTAGGCATCGAACCGGCGGGGCTCGGTATGCAGCCGCTCACCGAGACCTACGAGCACCTCGGCGAGGTCCGGACGTGGGTCCACGATCTCGAGCGGCGCTGGCAGGAGGAGGAGGCGCGCCGGCGAGTGTTCGTCACGCCGGAGGCCTCCTGGTTCACAACCACGGTGGCCACGACGGCCCCGCCCCAGCTCGCCTGGGAATTCCTCACGGCCCCGGGCCGGCGGCCCTCCTGGCAGGTCGGGGTCGTGCAGGTGACTCTTGACTACAGCCAGGGCGGCCGTCGTGCCGTCGGGGCCACCAACCACTGCGCCCACGGCGCGGAGGGCGGAGTCACCGAGGAGATCCTCGACTGGCGGCCCTACGACTACCTGACCGACCGCGGGACCCACACGACTCCCGGCGGGCCCATAAAGATGCTCGAGACGATCGAGCTCGAGCCGACCGCCACGGGGACGATGATCCACTTCCGGTATGAGCCGCCCCGGACCGCGAAGGAACGGGCGATCGTGAAGAGCCTCGAGCCGGCGTACCGGGACCTCTTCGCGGCAAGGATGACGAAGCTCGTCGCGCAGCTCGACGCCGAGATGGCCGCCCGGGGCGCCGAGCAGGCCGAGGAGCCCGAACTGCCGGCCCCGCGGGCGGACGGCGTCCTCGCGGGCCTCGTCCCGGACGCTGTGGCGGGCTCGCTGTAGTCTCCACGGGAAGGGCACTGCCCAGACTGCGCTCTGCGAACCCAGCGCAGTTCTAGTCGGGGACGCGACAGGAAGAGGGACTCGGATGGAACACGGATCGAGACCACACATCCCCGCGACCGAGTACCCGGAGCGCTGGCGCAGGGTCCAGGCGATGATGGCCGCCCAGGATCTCGACTTCCTGGTGGCTTATGCCGACGACCGGGCCTCGTTCGGGCCGGCTCACGCTCGCTGGCTGGCCGACTTCCCGGTCCACTTCGAACCCGCCTGCATACTGATGCCGCGTGAGGGCGAGCCGGTGATGCTGGTGGGGCCTGAGAGCGACCAGTACGCCCTCCTGGCCGGTCGCATCGCCGACGTCCGGATCCTGCGCGAGCTGACGCACCCCGACGAGGACTATCCGTACGCCAGGATCCAGAGCCTCGCCGAGGTGATGTCGGAGACCGGTGGCGCGACCGGGGCCAGGCGGGTTGGCCTGGGCGGCCGGGGCCTGATCGGAGCGGATGTCCTGGCGGCCTTCAAAGCCGCCCTGCCCGAGGCCGAATGGGTGGACGTGGAGAACGTCATGTGCGAACTCCGGTCCCGGAAGTCCCCGGCCGAACTAGAGGTGATTCGACATGCGTACGAGATCGCACAGGTCGGCATCGACGCCGGCGTCGAGGCGGTAGCGGCGGGCGTCACCGAGAGAGCGGTAGCTGCCGAGATCGAGGCCTCGATGCGCCGGGCCGGCGCCGAGGGAACCGGCATCGACACGATCGTGGCTTCGGGACCGAACGCGCGGCCCATCCTCGCCCGGTCCACATTCCGCCGCGTGGAGCCCGACGACCTCGTGCTCTTGACCGTAGCGCCGCGCTACGAGGGCTATCACGCCGCAATCGGCCGAGTCGTGCTGGTGGGCAATCCCGGTCCAGAGGTTAGACGTGCCCGGGATACGGCCATCCGCGCCCAGTACGCCGCCGCGGAGGCATTGCGCCCCGGCATTGAGGGCCGCCGGGTAGAGGCGGTTGCCCGCCGCATCATGGCTGACGCCGGCCTGGGGCAGTACTTCCTCTACTCAGGCCTCCACAGCGTGGGCGTCATCGAGTTCGAGCCTCCGATCTTCGGCCCCAGCAGCCCGGCGACGCTGGAGGAGAACATGGTGATCTCGATCGACGTCCCTGTGTTCAACGCGCCCTGGGGCGGCCTGCGGATCGAAGACGGCTACGTCATCACTGCTTCGGGCGCGGAGCCACTCAACCGAACGCCCTACGAAATAGAGAAGAAGACGGGCGGACGGGCACGCTGCGGCGCGATTCCCGACGGCGTCCCGTGGTAGGTTCTCGGCATGCCCAGCCGAACCTTCGACGCCGTGATCTTCGACATGGACGGCGTGTTGTGTGACTCCGAGCCGTTCATCGCCGCGGCGGCCGGCGAGATGCTCCGGCGCCGCTACGGGATCGCGGTCACGCGCGCGGACTTCCTGCCGTTCGTCGGCGCCGGCGAGGACCGGTTCATCAGCGGGGCGGCCGAGCGCCACGGCGTGACCGTCGACCTCGCGATCGACAAGCCGCTGACCTACGAGATCTACCTCGAGCTGATTCGGGGCGCGCTGCAGCAGATCGAGGGCGCGCGTGAGTTCCTCGCCGTCGCGCGGGCAGCCGGGCTCCGGCTCGCGCTCGCCACGAGCTCCGACCGTCCCAAGCTGGAAGGCAACCTGGCGGCCATCGGCGTCCCGGAATCGACGTTCGACGTCGTGATCTCCGCCGAACACGTCACCCTCAAGAAGCCGAACCCGGAGACGTTCCTGCGTGCGGTCGAGCAACTGGGATTGCCGGCCTCGCGCTGCCTCGTCGTAGAGGATGCCAGGAACGGGGTAAGAGCGGCCCGGGCGGCCGGCTGCGCCGTTCTCGGGATCTCGTCATCGCAGCCCGCGGCAGAGCTGCTGGGCGAGGGCGCGCTCGCCGTAGCGGCCGACTTCACGACGCTCCCGGCCGAACTCCGGGCGGCGCTCGGCCTGATATAGCGGGCGATCGGGTGGGAGCCGACAGCCACCCTTTCGGTGCGCAACATCCCCGATGTAGCATGGCCGCGTATCAACTTCGCCCGGGCGCCAACCGAGACCGGCGAAGGGGAGGGCTCGACCATGAAGCGCCGTCTGCGCGCTCTGGGTGCGGGGCTACTGATCGCGGGCAGCCTGTTTCCGGCTATGGCCCTGGCACCCGCGCCGGTCCTGGCGACCACCCCCGTCATCGATCAGTACCAGCTATCCATTCCCTGGGAATACTATCTCACCGGCTGGAATACCCAGAGCGACTACGCCCAGACCTTCACGGTCGGCAAGACCGGCACGCTGATGACCGTAGCCCTGTGGCTGTTTTCCAACGGCCACGTGACCGTGGACGTCTACATCTTCCCCCTCAACGCATCCGGACACCCGGCCGGCTCCGCCCTGTCGAGCGGGTACGCCAGCGTGGGCACCACCGACGGCTTCTTCCTGTTCGCCATGCAGCCTGCCTACTTCACGGCAGGACAGCGCCTGGCCATCGTCATCCACCCGGTCGTCGCATCGCCGCCGAGCACGCACTACGATCTGCTCTGCCGATATTCCAACACGAACTCGTACACCCGTGGCATGGCGCTTGAATACGGCAACACGGGCTGGCGCCCTTTCCAGTTCGAAACGTTTGATGACTTCGCGTTCAAGACGTACGTGGTCCTGCCCACGCCAACCCTCGCCCCGCCGATATTCGCGACGCAGCACGTCACGGCCCCGCCGACGCCGGTCGCTGCGACTCCGCATCCGACGCTCATCGCCAGCGCATCGCCCGAGCTGACGGCTACCCCAACGGCTTCCTCGACCGAGGCGCCGGCGGCCACAGAGACGCCAGTCGCGGCGGGATCGGCCGCCGCGACTGGCTCGTCCGAGATCGCGGGCGCGTTCGGATCTGCGGCCGCGACCACCAGCGCGTCCGCGCCCCCGGGATCGGCTGTCTCAGGCGGCGCCAACGACGCTCCCCTGCCCGCGATCCTGGCCGCGATCACGGCGCTGATCGTGGCTGGGGGCGGCGTCGTCTTCTTCTTCCTGGTGCGGCGCCGCCGGAAACCCGAGGCGGCACAGGGCGACTAGGCGTTCGCGTGTCTTCCGAGCCGGCGAGACACGCCCGGCTCGACGATCGTCTCAATGACCGTTGAGATGCGCGAGGCTTCCCGGGGAGGTGCCGGATGCGAGGCGAGACCAGCCGTTCGTTTCTCGTTCTCCTGACGATCGTCGTTGTGGCCGGTTGCTCGGGCGCCCCGACGCCGACCCCGAGCCCGGCGGCGACCCCGAGCCCCGCCGCCACGCCCGTCCCGCCCACGACGCTCCAGCTCGGCGACAACCAGCCACTCGCCGACCTGGTCCTCGCGCCCACGTCGGACATGCCGGACAACAGGATCGGGGTCTCGGCCGGCCCGATCTGGGACCCGTTGGGCGTCGTGTCCTTCTACCCCTACGGCTTCCGCTGGGCCCACGTCGGCTCCGACTGGTCACGGGTCGAGCAGACGCCCGGGCACTACACGATCGATGCGAGCGAGGACGCGGTGATGAGCGGCTACGCCGCGAGCGGCGTCACGACCATCGCGTGGCTCGGCAACGGCAACGTCACCGGGGACCACGTCCTGCTCGCGGACCCGGCATGGATCGAGCGCTACGGCGAGTACGTCCGGTTCATGGTCCGCCACTACAAGGGCCGCATCGGCTACTTCGAGCTGTGGAACGAGCCGAACGGCGCGCCACCGAACCCCACGATCACGGTCGCCGACTACGTCGCAATGGTCCGCCACGTCGTCCCGATCATCCGGGCGGAGGACCCCGGGGCCAAGATCGTCATCCCCGGCTCCTCGGGCTCCTTCGAGTTCGGCTACCCCGGCTACGGGCCGTACGGGCGGAACGTCTTCGACCGCGACTGGTTCTTCGGGATCCTCGACTCCGATGCCATGCCGCTCGTCGACGCGATCAGCTGGCACCCCTTCTTCGGCAACCGCGCCGATGACCCCTACTACCAGACCTACCCGGACCTCGTCCGCGAAATCAAAGCGGAGGCCGAGGCGCACGGCTTCCACGGGGAGTACCTCGCCACGGACATGTGCTGGCGGACGCCCGGGGAGAACGTCCCGAACGAGCCGCAGATGCCGGAGCGGGTCGCCCGCGCCTACCTGGTGCGGGCGGTAGTCCTGCACCGCGGGCTGGACCTCACGACGATCATCGCCCCGTCGGATGGGAACCAGCACGCCACTGCGCTCACGAATGTGAACGTCCTCCTCGCCGGGGCCCGTCCGCTCGACCTCCCGGTGCACGTCTCGACGAAGGCGACGCACCTGCGGCAGTACAGCTTCGCGCTCCCGGACGGCAGCCGCCTCGTCGCGCTGTGGACCGACTGGCTGCCGGTCGAGCACGATCCTGGGGTGGCTGCGACCGTGACGATCGACGGGCTGGGGGGCCGTGCCGCCGAGGCGTTCGACGTCATGTCAGGGTCCACCTTCATGCCTGGGTCGACGCAGCAGCTGATTACCTCGACCTCGGACGGCGCCCTCGTGATCAAGGACCTGCTGGTGAAGGACTACCCGATCTTCCTGCGGATCGGCGGCTGACGAGCCGCCCGATCTCCGCCCGCCTCAGTTGGAGGTGGCGTCCGTCTTGTGGGATCAGTTCGTGCTCCACGCAAACGAGCGCACGATCACGCGAACCGAGCAGGACGACGAACTGGCAGCCTGACCCACTTCCCCCGCGCATCTGCGCGGATCCCTCCTCCCCCGGAGCCAGCGGCCGCAGGGCCGCCGGTTCGAGGTTTCGCCGGCGTGCTACCGGCTCCTCATCTTGGACGAGGCGCCGGGGCTTCACCCGACGTACACTCGGCCGATGGGCACGACGGCACCCAAGGACCCGAGCTCCGATCTGCGGGCCCGGCTGGCGATACCCGCGGACCGGCTGGACGCCCTCAACACGTTCCTGCTGGACCCCGATGCGCGGATCGTCAACGACCTGCTGGCCGTGGTCGCGCGTTACGGCACCCCGGAGGAGATCAACCGCCGGGCCCGCGCCGCGGCAGAGCTACCCGCGCTGCTGGACCGTGTCCGGACCGCCCACCCGGAGCACCTCGCCGATCTCGAGTGGCTCGCCGAGCAGCGCGATCGCCGCGCCTTCGTCAGCATGGCGGACTTCCGGCGGGGCGTCCTCGGAGACAGGGCAGGCTCGATGACCTTCCGCGACGACATGGCCGTGACCCTGGAGGTCAGTTCGCTCCACTACTTCCCGTGGGTGATCGCCGCCGCCCGTCGGGCGATCGCCGATCGGTCGCTGATGCCCGGCCGCTGGATCCGCGTTCGCAAGATGAAGGAGCAGGAGGCGGACGGCGATCTCGCGGCGGTGGCCGCGGCCATGAAGATCATCGGCGCCAGCGTGGTCGAAACGCTCGACACGAAGGGCACGGACGGCTCGAACCTCCATCTCGACGGACCGGCGACGATCACCGGCTACTTCGGCGGGGTGGGTCAGCCGAACGACCATGTGCTCATGTGGGTCGACGAGTACCTGCACTACTACACGACCTACGGCGTGCGCCAGGTCCTCAACGTCAACCCCGGCACGGTGCTGGCCGGCTATCTCCTCTACCGCTTGGGCGTGGACATCGAGTTCAAGATCTCCGTGTTCATGGGCACCGACAACCCGTTCTCCGGGCTCTGGATGCTCCTTGCGGCGAAGCTGTTTGCCCGAGACGACGGCAGCACCCCGCTCGTCGGGCTCAACTGGGGCAACTCGGTCGATAACGCGACTCTCGAGTCCGCCGCCGAGATCCGCCGGGCGCTCGGCCTGGAGAACGCCGTCCGGTTCGAGCATCACATCACAGAAGCCTACAAGAGCATCGTGCGCCAACCCTACGATCGGCGCGACGAGCTGATCGAGCTCGCCGGCCACGTGCCGAACATCTCGGCCAAGCACGAGGGCGGCGACCCGGCGGCGGATGCCGCGCGCGCCCACCCGTCGGACATCCTGGACTACTTCCGGGACAAGGCCGAGGTTCTCGCCAGCGGCGACTGGGATGCGCTCCAGGGCAACTTCCTGGACAAGGTCGACGCGATGAACCACACGGCGCGGGCGCTGACCGAGGGCGGCCTTAGCCTCGTCGCGGCTCGAAACCTGCACCGCTGAGCCCCGACAACTCCCCGGCGGCCTCGCGCCACGCGAGTCCGACGCAGCCGGTCAGTCATCGCGTCTAGTGAATGGCCGGCGCCGTGGTGATGGTGATCCCCGCCTGGGTCACCGACACGGAGGCCACGCTCTGCCGGGCGTTGGCCACCGCCGTGTTGACTTGATCCAGCAGCCAGTTGATGGCCTGGCCCGGTCCCAAGTTGAGCTTGGCGGCCCCTTGCGCTCCAAAGCCCTGGATCAGCTCGCCGAGACCCTCCTCACTGGAGACATCAATCTTCGACAGGTCCAGGAAGTCGAGAGCGAGCTTGCCGTTCTTGACGTTCGGCGTCGCTCGCAGCTTGCCCAGGGGGCCATCGATGGAGATCGACCCGGCCTCGAACTTGACCGCCGGAGGAGGCTCGGGAACCGGCTTGCCCAGGTCCCTGGCCTCTGCCGCCGAGTCTGCCATGGCGTTCGAGCGGAACCTGTCGAAGACGTCCGCGGGGATCGTCAGGATCCCGGGGCCGGTCCGAAGGATGGCCTCTCCCTGGTCGAACAGCGGCCGGACCAGGTCCTGTTGATCCAAATACAGCCCGTCCCTCCAGTGCCGGAGCTCGTCTATCCCGGGCTTGGGCTTGGGCTCCGGCGCCGCGCTCGACACGGTGTCCGCGGCCTTCTTCGCGCCGGCCAACGCCGCCGCCGCGGCTGCGAGAGCCGCGTCCGCGCTGGCAGTCGCTGCCGTGGTCGTCGCGGAGAAGTCCGGCGGCGGGGGTGGCGGTGCAGCCGGCGGTGTGGCCGGCGGCTCCGGGGGTAGCTTGCCCGGGTCGATCCCTCCGGCCTCGGCGATGAGAGACACCGGCGTGCGGTGGAACAGGTCCCCGAACTTGATCGTGCCGATCACGAGGCCGAGGATGAGCGAGGTGATCACCTCGAGCAGCGGCGTGTCCTTGTCGAATGGCAGGATGCCCGTCACGCCAGACAGTAGCGCCAGGCCGGCCCCACCGATGGCCCCACCGATGATCCCTCCGAAGGCGCCGGTCAAACGGTTGTCCCCGCGACCGCTGGCTAGGACGGTAGCGATGCCGATGAGGCCGAGCGCCGCCCCGGCCACGAAGCCCGGCGTTCCGATCGGGTCGCCGCGCAGCTTGATCCAGCCCGAGCCCGCGCAGTACGTCGAGCCGTTCATCTCGACCCCGCCGCTGACGTAGACGAGCCCAACGATGTCGAACGGAAGGACGTCATGGACCTTGATGCTGTCCGAATTGCTCGAGGCGACGCTGTCGCCTTTCATAGAACCGCCGAGGGGGGTCGGGACGCCGAAGATCTCGACGTGATATGAGGCATGGCTGATCGGGCTACCGCCCGTGGTTGCGGTCCACTCGACGGTCCCCTTCGGGTCGACGACCAGCGGGTCGTCGCGCGTGCCGCCTGCGCCGCCCCCGGTCGCGGTGCTGATGACGTTCCCTGATGCGTCCATCGACGTGATGGTCGCGGTGCAGGTCGTCAGCGGAAAGGCCGACGCCGGCGGCACCGCAATGAAGAAACACCACGCCAGCGCGGCCAGGCCGGTGGCGAGCGCCATGAGTCGTCGCATCCCGCATACCTCCGCCCTAACGGGACGCCAACAGGAATCTACGCTCGCGGTCGAGCCTTCACAAGTACGATCCGAGCCTATTCGCGGCCGTCTGCCGGGGCGCTGGAACCCTTTCGCCACGTGAGAGAATGTCGACGGCGAGCACCGACATCGGGCCCGGTGAATGGAGAGGAGCGTCCCCAGGAGCATTGCCCTGACTGTCGGGTAGCAGGGCCCCGGGGCTCGCCCGGGCGCCGATGCCGTCGCCCCGGCTCGGCGATGAGACCGCGATGGCGAGGATCGCTGACTGCCGTCGGGAGGGGTCGAATGCCGCAGAGTCCGGGAACGCAATCGTCGCCCAGGCATCGCTTTGCCGTTCCGGCATCGAGGTCGCCGGCCGGGCTCCCCAGCCTCACCCTTGCCCTGGCGCTCGTTCTCACGTCCATGGCGTTCGTCATGGCCGCCAGCCCCGCACCGAGCCCCTCCGCCTTCCCGCTGGATATCACCGGGCACTGGGTCTCGATCTCCTACGGGGGCATCGATTTCGTCCAGAAGGGAGCCAACGTCACGGCGACTTCGCCGGCCGGAGTGAGCATATCGGGAGTCCTGTCCGGCCAGCACCTGAGCTTCTCCTTCTGGCGCGGCAAGTCCTACTCCGCGGCCACCGCGGAGAACCGCGGCCACGGGACGATGGACGTGGCGGCCGACGGCAAGACCGCATCGGTGACGTGGGCGAGCGAGGATCCGAAGGGGAACTTCCACGGAACTTTCATGCTCATCAAGGTCGGTGGCGACGTCCCCCTGGAGACATTCGAGCCCGAGCCGAGCCTCGAGCCGGCGCCGACCTTCTACGAGTGGCTGCAGAGTGCGATGATCCAGCAGATCGACGACATGGCCTACTCCCTTGGCGACGACGACGACGTCACCTTCGGCGGAGTCAGCTTCCTTCTCGTCTGGAAGGCCAACGCCGAGGCCAGCGCCGAGATGAGCGCCGAGGCGGCACGCGGCACGGCCAGCCTCGAGCCGGTCGAGGCGACGCCCAGCCCGTTCGATTTCGAGCTAACCACTCTGCCGCCCCCCGAGCCGTTCCCTTCCGGCGATCCGCCGATCGACCAGTACGACGTCAGCCCGAACGACTTCTCGACAGGGGGGCAGCAGCCATGAAGATGTCACGCCTGGGCCTGGCGCTGGTGTGCCTTCTCGCCGTGGGCGGCTGCGGCGGCCAGACCAGCCCGTCGAGCTCGACCGGGCCCATCACACGACCCTCCAGTCCGTCGAATCCCACGGCAGCAACCTCGCGCCCGGCGTTCGACACCTCCGGATGGACCGTCTTCCGCCCGCCCGACGGTTCGTTCGAGTTGAGGATGCCTGGGCAGCCGACAACCGTCTCCGCGAACCTCACGTCCGCGGATTGGGCGTCGCCGTATACCGAGGCGGTGGTCCTCAACCCGGGCGGCACGACCGGGTTCAGCATCGGATGGATCGACTACAAGCCGTCGGCGCTGGCGAGCAAGTCGCTCGATACGATCCTCGCCCACGGCCAGGCGACGCAGGTCGCGCGGATCGCGAACGCCACCATCGTCGAGCAGAGCCAGATCCAGCTGGCCGGGCATCCCGGTCGTGCCTGGACGCTGAAGTTCAGCGGCGGCTTCGCCATGACTCGAGCTTTCATCGTCGGCGTACGTCTCTACACGCTCCAGGCAATCCTCGCCGATGGCGACGAGGCACGGGGTACGGCCTACCTGGACTCGTTCACGCTGAAGTCGTGACGCAGGCAGGCCGGCCGGTCTGCCGACGTCCCGGCTATCATCGCGAGCGGGTCGCTTCCGCCGGCAGGTAGGAGCCACGCCCATCCGACCTCGGAGCTGCCGATGCCACAGCGACAGCATCGTCCCCGCGTGCTCGTTCTGGGCGACCTCGTCGTCGACGTCGTCCTGGCGCCTGCCACCGATCTCGTGACCGGCACGGACGTCCCCGGCCGCGTGATGCTCCGCCAGGGCGGGTCGGCCACGACCACGGCCCGCTGGCTCGGCCGAAGCGGCGCGCGCGTGACCCTCATCGCCGCCGTGGGGCGGGACGCCGAGGGCCGCGCTCTCGTCCGGACGATCCGCCGCGACGGGGTCACGCCGCACGTCGTCCGCGTTCCCGGTTACCGGACAGGGCGCATCGGCGTCCTCGTCGAGCCGGGCGGCGAGCGGTCCTTTGTCCAGGATCGCGGCGCGACGCTTCGACTCGCTCCGGAGCACCTGCGCGAGGCGTGGTTCAGCGGCGCCCAGCTGCTCCACCTGCCGGCCTACTCGCTCCTCGACCGTCCGCTGGGCGATGCCGGCAGGCGGGCGGCCGAACTCGCCCACGTTGCCGGAGCGCTGGTCACCGTGGATCTGTCGTCGAGCGGGCCGCTCCTCGCCCTGGGGCAGGAAGCCGCCCGCGGAGTTGTCAGTTTTGCGCAGCCCGACCTGCTCTTCGCGGCCGGATCGGAGGCACGGGCGCTCGCCTCCCGAGACGAGGACCTCCTGGATCTGGCCCCGATCGTCGTGCTCAAGCGTGGCTCGGAGGGCGTGACGGTCATGTACCGAGAGGGAGCGTCGGGCGGCCGGTTCGATGTCGCGGCGAAGGCGGTGCCCGCCTCCGACACCACGGGGGCCGGGGATGCCTTCGATGCCGCCTTCATCATGGCCTGGCTGGCCGGGCGTCGCGAGGGCGTCTCGACCGCGGCTGCCCTTCGAAAGGCGGCGATCGCCGGCAACCGCGCGGCCGCACGGCAGCTGCTCCGTCCCCGCGAGGAACTCGAGTTCGACTGACCGACCTGACGCGCCGCCCGAGGTGGCCAACCTGCCGTACCATCGATCCATGCAGTCCGATTCGAGTCAGCCGCTCCTGGCGGGTCTCCGCGATCGCCTCACCATTGCCCCCGAGGTGGCCGCCGCCCTGGCCGCCGGGCGTCCCGTCGTCGCCCTCGAGTCGACGCTCATCAGCCACGGCCTGCCCTATCCCCAGAGCATCGAGGTGGCTCGGGCGGCCGAGAATGCCGTGCGCGAGAGCGGAGCCGTTCCCGCGACGGTCGCGATCAACTCCGGCCGGATGATGGTGGGCCTCGACGAGGGCCAGCTCGTGACCCTGGCTACTACCGCTGGCGTGATGAAGGCCGCTCGGCCGAGCCTCTCCCTTGCCCTCGCCGGCGGCGGATGGGCAGCCACGACAGTCTCCGCAACCATGATCGCCGCCGCGGCAGCCGGGATCGAGGTCTTCGCCACTGGTGGTGTCGGCGGCGTCCACCGCGGCGCTCTCGGAGTCCCGGGTAGCTCGGCCAGGCCTACGCTGGATATCTCGTCCGACCTCGAGGAGCTCGCCCGGACTCCGGTCGCGGTCGTGTGCGCCGGGCCGAAGGCGATCCTCGATGTGCCGGCCACGCTCGAGTACCTCGAGACGCGCGGCGTCCCGGTGGTGGCCATCGGCACGGACGAGATTCCTGGCTTCTGGTCGCGCGGGAGCGGCATTCCAGCGCCCGCATCCGTTCCGGACGTCGCGGCCGCCGCAAGGCTGGTGGCAACCCACCGAAGCCTCGGCCTCGGATCGGGGTTGCTCCTGTGCGTCCCGGTCCCCGAAGCGGACGCGTACCCCCTCGCCGACGCGCGCGCGGCGGTGGAGCGGGCCATCGCCGACGGGGGCGCCGCCGGGATCGAGGGGCCTGCCCTCACCCCCTGGCTCCTCGCCCGCCTCGCAGAGATCACGGGTGGCGGCTCCGTCCGGGCCAACGTCGCGCTCATCGTCAACAACGCGCGGTTTGCCGGACAGCTCGCCGCCGCATTGGCCGCCATCTCATAGCCGGAGCGCTGGAAAGGACGCCCTTGGGCAGCCCAAGCAAGTTCGGGATCGTCGGCAGCGGCTGGCGCTCGAGGTTCTTCCTGAAGCTGGCGAATCTGCTGCCGGACCGGCTCGAAGTCGTCGGGATCGTCGGGCGCAATGTCGAGCGGGCGGAGCAGGCGGCGGCGCAGTGGGGCGTGCGCCCCTACGGCTCCCTCGCGGAATTGGTAGCGGCCGGCCATCCCGACTTCGTCGTGAGCGCCGTGCCGTGGAACGTGACGCCCGAGGTGACGCGGGCCGCGGTCGAGCTCGGGACGCCGGTCCTGTGCGAGACGCCGCCCGCGCCGGACCTCGACGGGCTCCGGAGCCTGTGGGGCGCGGTCGGGGCCAGCGGGCTCGTCCAGGTCGCCGAGCAGTACGCGCTGATGCCCAGCCACGCCTCGCGCCTCGCCCTGGCCCGCGGCGGTGCCATCGGGCAGGTGACCTCCGTTCAGGTCTCGTCGACGCACATGTATCACGCCGTCTCGCTGATGCGGACCTTCCTCCGGACACGCTTCGGGCCGGCGACAGCGAGCGCCCGGACCTTCGCCGCGCCGCTGATCAACCCCCTGGTCAAGGACGCCTGGACCGACGACGACCAGCTACACGACGCCGGGACGATCATCGCCACGATCGACTTCGGCGGCGGCATGGGCCTGTACGACTTCACCGACAACCAGTGGCACAACCAGCTCCGGTCGCGACGGATCGTGATCCGAGGTTCCGCAGGGGAGATCGTGGACGACGAGGTCGTCCGGCTTGTCGCGCCCCGAACGATCGTCCGGTCCCAGCTGGTCCGCCGTCAGACCGGCTACGACCTCGACCTCGACGGCTTCGACACGGACCACATCAGCCTCGGCGATACGATCCTGTACCGAAACCCCTTCATCGGTCTGCGCCTGAGCGACGAGGAGATTGCCATCGCGACCCTGCTGCTGGCGATGGCCGCCTGGCGTCGAGACGAGGGCGCGCCGCCCTATCCGCTCGCCGAAGGATGCCAGGATCACGCGGTCGCCCTGGCGGTGGAGCAATCGGCGACGAGCGGTGAGCCCGTCACCACGGCCGTCGAGGCCTGGGCCGTCCCCGAGTAGACCGGCGACCTTGCCCGCCATTCCGGCCGGTCACCCGGCGCGGGCGGCGGGCCGCCGGTTGCGCGGGCCGAGCCACGCCCGATCGGGTGGCTTCGTATCGCCCACAATCCTCGCCTGAGTCCAGCGGACCAGCCCCGACCGGCCGGCCACCGGCTCGAGGAGAGGGTATGACCACCGTTCGAACGAACTCGAGCCAACGCATGAGGGGCCTGCGTCGAGGCCTCATCGCCGCAGGGCTGGCGTTGCTGATCGCCGGCTGCTCGACAGCCAGCGCCACGCCCACCCCAACGCCGGCGCCGCTCCCAACAGCAACAGCGACCGCAACCGCGACGCCGACGCCGACCGCAACTCCGACCGACACCCCGACCCCGACTCCGACCGACACGCCCACCCCGACGCCCTACCTCGCGGCGGTCACGCCCAGCCCGGCGCCCGTCGCGATCCTGCGGCGGTTGTGCACCGGACCTGAGGAGGTGGCAGCGATCACGATCTGGCACGTGGTTGCCGGCGGGACCGAGATCGACTTCTTCACGGGAAGCCACACCAGCACGTCCGGAGGAACGCTCTGCTACCTGCGGGGGACCGCGGAAGGCCAGATAGTGTCCGGCGGCTCGATCATTGCCGACAGCGGTGCGGCGTCGGCGCGCATCGTCAGCAGTGACCTATACGTGACCCAGGTCCCCGGAGACAAGGTCTACTCCAGCATTCTCTGGAGCAACTGGTGTACCTCGCCGCCCGTGGGTCCGATATCAATGTCCTTCGTGCTGCCGAGCGGGCTGGGGAGGGTCGTCGTCGCGGGCTCCGGTATCCCCGTCCCGCCGTGCACGTCGAAGAGCTCACCCAGCACCGTCACCGCAACCTCGGCCTGGCACCACTGAACGAAGCAGCCGACCGCTCCCGCGGCCGGCTGCGCTCAGTCCGGGTGGAGATGATCAGGCGGAGACGCTGATCGTGCTCGAATTGCCGGCCGAGCCCGTTCCCCAGGGCTGCGTTCGGTCCTGGGATGGCCCTGCGACCAGCCGGGTGGCCAGGCGCGTGGCCTGATCGGCGGAGAGCGGGGAGTCGGCTCCCTGCAGCGCGGTCGACATCGCGGCGACCAGGTCGTTCCGGCCGGAGGGGAAGCCGCCAAACGGCGGACGGTGGAAGATATCGAGGGATCCGGGTCGCCTGAGTGCGAGCCGAACCGATGGAGGAGGATCGATGGTCGAAGGTATCGCTCCCGCCCGGGCAGACATCCTGGTTGTCGGCTATGCCGACATGCCCTCGGTCGCCGGGACGGTGGGCCTCGTCCGAGACGGCGACCGCGTCATCGTCGTAGATCCGGGCATGGTCAGGAGCCGCTCAGTGATCCTCGACCCCCTCGAGCGGCTCGGCATCTCGGCCGATGACGTGACGCACGTCTTCGTCTCCCACCACCACCTGGACCACACGGTCAACATCGCCCTCTTCAGGCAGGCGGAGATCGTCGACTTCCGCTCGGCGCGCCGCGACGACCAGGTGAGCCCTCACCAGGGAGAAGGCTACAAGATCGGGCCGAACACCACGATCTGGGCGACCCCGGGTCACACGCCCCAGGACGCCAGCCTGATCGTCGACACGGCCGAGGGCCGCCACGCCTTCACGCACCTGTGGTGGCGAGCCGACCGGACGCCCGAGGTCGATCCCTACTCGCCCGACCCGGCCGAGCTGGCACGCAACCGCCAACGGCTCCTCGACGGCGTGGACGTCGTGATTCCCGGACACGGTGCTCCGTTCCGCGTCAGGTGAGGGCCGCCCCCGTCGCCCCCTCCGCGGCCCCTACTCGCCGCCTGCCTGCGATGTGTCGGACGAGTTGACCGAGTTGTTGATGTCGTTGATGAGCTGGTTGATCTGGTTCAGCTCGCTGGCCACCGGATCGGGTGTCGGCGGGCCGGCCGGAGCGCTCGGCGAGTCAGTTGCCGAAGGCGATTCGGAGGTAGAAGGCGCCGGGCCGGAGGCGCCGCTTTGCTGAGCGGTCGGGCCGGGAGTGAGCTGTGCCGCGGTCGGTGATTCGGTAGCCGCATGGCGGCCGCAGCCGGCAGTGGCGAGGCCCACGAGCAGTGCCCCGGCCATGATGGCGACGGTCTGAGCACGGTTCCGTTTCACCACGATGTCTCCCCTGGCGGCCGAACCTCGCCGGCGAGGAGATGATCGACCCGGCCGGAAGGTATTCCTACCACCGCAGCGTAAGACGAGTGTAAGAAACCGCGGCGTCCAACAGGCGGCGCCGGGCCGGTTCACTCCGAAAGGGTTTGCCGCGCTACTTCAGCGCCGCCAGGACCTCCTCGGTGGAGCGAACCCGGCCGATCCGCGGGAAGAGCGAATTGACGGTGTGGCGATGTTCCTCTGCCTCGCGGGCTGCCATCGCGTCCTCGACGAAGACCTGCTGGTAACCCCGCTCGAAGGCATCGCGGGCCGTGCTCTCGACGCCCATGGTCGTCGAGATGCCGCACAGCACGATGGTGTCGACGCCGCGGCGCCGGAGCTGCAGGTCCAGCTCGGTGCCGTAGAAGGCGCCCCACTGGCGCTTGGTGATGACGATGTCGGTAATCTCCGGCTTTAGCTCCGGGACGAACTCGGACCAGTCCGGGGGCATGGACCGGCCACCGGCCTGGACGGGCGCGTCGGTGACCGGGCTGAGGCCGTCCTTGCCGTCCGGCGAAGGGGTCACGTGGACCAGCACCACCGTGCTGCCCTTCGCGCGCATCGCTTTGACCAGGCCGGCTGCCCGGGCCACCACCTCAGCCGACGAGCGGGGCGCGGCCGGTATCGCGACGATGCCGCGCTGCAGATCGATCACGACCAATGCCGTCCTGGACGGCTCCAACTTCAGTTCCATGCCTTCCTCCGGCGATCTCGATGGCTCGATCCTACACAGGGATCGGCCGGCCTGCCGGGAAGCTTGCGAAACTGCCGCCGGGCCGTGACACTCAACGCAGAGGCGGTTCGCCCCGCCCGCGCACGGTGCCGGCATGGGCGGCGGGCGGGCGACCGGCGACGGGGAGGCCAGGTGGCGAGACTCTCGGATGGCGTGGCTCCCATTGGCGCCGGCGGCGCCCTCCGCGCCGAAGCTATGCCGGCCGCGGGGGCGGGAGCTCGACCGACTGCCCTGCTGCCGACCTCACAGCTGATCCGGATCTCGGCCTACTGGCTCGGCCTGACCGCCATCGACGCGGCGGTCGGCCTCTTCATCGGCTTCCGGCTGGCCTACTCGGACATCAAGGGTGACATGGGGCTCGGCGCGGCTACGGCCTTCGTGACGATCGGCGGCGCCGTCGTGGGAATCCTGGTCCAGCCGACGGTAGGGTCGATCAGCGACTACACCGTTTCGCGCTGGGGCCGCCGCAAGCCGTTCATCGTGTTCGGCTCCCTGCTGGACCTGGTGTTCCTGCTCGGCATAGCCGTCTCGAACACCCTGGTCTCGATCACCGCGTTCGTGATCCTGCTCCAGTTCTCCACGAACACGGCCCGCGGGCCGTTCCAGGGCTACGTGCCGGACCTCGTTGCCGAGAAGCAGGTCGGCACGGCGAGCGGGCTGGTCGGAATGATGCAGGTCATCGGCAACATCACGGGCTTCCTGCTGGCGAGCCTGGCCGCCGCGGCAGGCAACCTGCCGGTGGCGCTGTTCGCCGTGGCGATCGTCGAACTCGTCACGATGCTCAGCGTCGTGCTGCGGGTCGGCGTGGGCCTGCCGCCGAAGCCCCGTCGTGGTCGGTCCTGGTGGTCGATCGCGCGCGAGACCTGGGGCGCGGACATTCTCAGGGAGCGGTCCTACGTCTGGCTCGTCGCCTCGCGCCTGTTCTTCATGGTGGCCGGGGGAATCCTGTTCGCCTACTCCGTCGCGTATCTGAAGTACACCTACGGCTACGAGGCGGACGAGGCCGGCGCCATCTACATCGTGCTCCTGGCCGTCGTGGGGGTCGGGAATGTCGTTGCCGTCATGCCCGCGTCCAGACTCTCCGACCGCATCGGCCGAAAGCCCGTCATATACGTGGCCAGCATGATCGGCGCCGTCGGCGTCGGCATAACGGCCCTGGCGCCCGCGGTGCCCATCGCGATCTTCGGAGCCGGCCTGTACGGGGCCGCGAGCGGCACGTTCCTCGCGGTCGACTGGGCGCTCATGACCGACATCATCCCCCGCTCATCAGCGGGACGGTACATGGGCTTGAGCAACGTGGCCACGGGCTCGGCCACGATGCTCGCGGCGGCCGTCGGCGGGCTGGTGCTGGATGCCGCGACTGCGGTCGCGGGATCGGCGGCGGGTCCGCGGGCGGCGTTCCTGGCGGCGGTCGGCCTGTACGGCGTGGCGGCACTGCTTCTGCGGCCGGTCGTGGAGCCACGGCGCCGGGAGGTGCCCAAGGCCACCGTGGACACGGAGTTCCAGCCGGTCTGATCCCTGCCGATGGCCCCCGTCAGGCTGCCCGAGTCCGCCGCGCGACAGTCTCCGGGCGCCGTGCCTCGCGGTCGTCGAACACCCGCTTGACCACTTCCACCAGGGCCAGGTACGCAAACACGATCGCGCCCAGGAGCGGCCAGAACTGCCACGGCAACCCTCCGAAGCCGATCACCGATCCGAGCGGGCTGATCGGGATGACCACCGCGGCGGCCAGGGCCGTGACGATGGCCGACGCGAGCTGCCAGCTGGGCCGGCTGAGCCAGAACGGGCTGCGTCTCGTCCGGATCGCGAGGACCACCAGGATCTGGGTGAAGAGCGACTCTACGAACCACCCCGTGTGGAACGAATCCTCGTTGTTGCCCAGCATCAGGAGAAGCACGCCGAAGGTGGCATAGTCGAAGATCGACGAGATCGGCCCGAAGACGATCATGAACCGCTCGATCTGGTGGACGTCCCAACGGGCGGGCTCGGCCTCCACGTCCGCGTCGACGTTGTCCGACGGGATGGCGGTCTGCGACGCATCGTAGATCAGGTTGTTGAGCAGGATCTGGCCGGGGGACATGGGCAGGAACGGAAGCACCATCGCGGCCCCGGCCATGCTCAGCATGTTGCCGAAGTTGGAGCTCGTGCCCATTCGGATGTACTTGAGCGTGTTGGCGAAGGTTCGCCGGCCCTCGGTGACGCCCTGCGAGATGGCTTCGAGGCTGGGCTCCAGCAGGATGATGTCGGCCGCCGACCGGGCCACGTCGGTGGCGTTGTCGACGCTGATGCCGACGTCGGCGACGTGGAGGGCCGGCGCGTCGTTGATGCCGTCGCCCATGTAGCCGACGACATGGCCCGACTCGCGCAGGGCCCGGATGACCTGCAGCTTCTGGTCCGGGTCGACACGGGCGAAGATCGTGGTCCTGGGCGCCCGTGCCACAAGCGCCGGGTGCGTCATCTTGCGCATCTGGTCGCCGGTCAGGACCTCCTCGACCTTGAGCCCCACCAGCCCGGCGACGTGGCGGGCCACGAGATCATTGTCGCCGGTGATGATCTTGAGCGCGATGCCCTGGTTCGCCAGAGAGACGATCGCCTCGCCAACGTCGGGCTTGGGCGGATCGCTGAACAGGATCACGCCTTCGAACGTGAGGTCGCGTTCCAGCTCGGAAGCATCTGGATTCGAGAGCCCCGCCACTTCCGCCGGGCTGATCTCGCGCGACGCGACCGCCACGAGCCGGAAACCGTCGGCCGAGGCTTCGTCGACGAGCTTGTTGAGCCGATCCGACTCGCCATCGACCGGCCGGGCGTACATGCCTCCGGGGGCGGTCGGGTTGTCGTCCTCGCGAACGTGGCTGCAGCGAGCCATGATCGACTCGGGCGCGCCTTTCGAAACCAGCAGCGGCGGCTGTCCATCGCGCGCGACCACCACGCTCAGCATTCGGCGGACGAAGTCGTACGGCAGCTCGGCGATCTTCGAGTAGGCCGCGAGGTCGGCCGGCGGCTTGGCCGCCGCCAGGATCGCGTCGTCGAGCGGGTTCTTGAAGCTGC
>Ga0209777_10001965_pt1 | contig 28107 bp, 22 predicted proteins | sample FrelakmetHBP12HB_FD_187147 | JGI IMG/M metagenome (GOLD analysis project Ga0209777, IMG submission 187147) | Freshwater lake sediment microbial communities from the University of Notre Dame, USA, for methane emissions studies -HBP12 HB (SPAdes)... | ecosystem: Environmental > Aquatic >...
AGCTGTCCATGACGTCACCGGCAGGCGGGTCTACAACCTGATGAACGTCAATCAGCGGCCGGGCATCTACAACGTGACGTGGACCGGCAGAGACGACCGACAGCGACAGTTGCCCGAAGGCATCTACTTCGTACGACTCCAGACGCCGAACTACTCTGAGAGCAGGAAGCTCATTCTGACGCAGTAACCAGCTCAAGCTGCAAGCCACAAGCTCAAGCCGATAAGGAAGGGCGCGGGAAACCGCGCCCTTCTGATTCCCAGAACCGGGTAGAGAGCCCGTCGAAATGCTGAATGATGAATGCTGGGTGATGAGCGGCAAACCCGAATCCCGGCAAGACCGCAGAGCCCACTAGAGAGTGGGGTGGAGAATCCCCTGGAGAGTCCCCCGGAGAGTGCCCCCCTGAGTCCCCCGCAGAGTCCCCGGGAGAGTGGGGGGGAGCGCGTGGGGGAGAGTCCCCCGGAGCATGTGGGGGAGAGTCCCCTGCAGAGTCCCCCGGAGCATGGGGGGGAGCATCCGGGGGAGAGTCCCCTGGAGCGTGTGGGGGAGCGTCCGGGGGAGCATGGGGGGGAGCATGGGGGGGAGCACTGCCTTTGTTCAGGCTTCAATCGGTAAGAAGCTGGTATTAGGTGCGTTAGACTGGAAATGCTTGATTTCGGGCTTGGGGCAGGGTATAGTCAGATATTGACAAGTTTGTCAAACGAGAGGACAGCGGATGACCGGAAACGATGCATGGTGAAAGATGAACGCAGACCAGGCCTCGGATTTCCGAATCGGCATGTATCGGCGTTTGTCGGCGGCGGCCGGCTCAGTTCAGGAAGCGCGGGATGAGGTTGATGTTGCGCGTCGGCTTGATGCCCTGGGGGAGCGAGTTGAGGAAGACCCGGCCATAGGGGCGCTGGATGATGCGCTTGTCGAGCACGCAGACCACTCCTTTGTCGGTCCGGTTGCGGATGAGCCGGCCGAAGCCCTGGCGGAACCGGAGCACGGCCTGGGGTAACTGGTAGTCGGTGAACGGCTCGCGGCCCTGGTTGCGCAAAGCTTCGGCGATGCCCTCGAGGCGCGGGTCGTCCGGGACCTCGAACGGCAAGCGGGTGATGATAAGGCAGGAGAGCGCCTCGCCCGGCACGTCGATACCTTCCCAGAAGGACTGGGTCGCGAACAGAACCGAGGAGACGTCCTGCTTGAACTCGTTCAGCAGTTCGAAGGTCGAGGCATCGCCCTGGCGCAGTAGCCGGTACTGGTCGGGTTTCATGAGTTCAAAGACCCGGTTGAGCAGGTCATAGCTGGTGAACAGCACCAACGCCCGGCCTTTGCTCAGGTGCAGTATCTCCTCGATGCGCCGGGCTGCGGCTGAGGCGAACTCGGGCGCATTGGGCAGGGGCAGGGCGTCGTCCAGAAACAGCAGCACCTGCGCCGGGAAGTCGAACGGCGAGTCGAGCAGCAGGGTCTTGGCCTGTTCCGCGCCCAGGCGTTCGGCCGAGAAAGCGAACTCGCGGTTCACGGTCAGGGTGGCGGACGTGAGAATGACCGTGGAAAGGCGTTCCAGCACGTCGGTGCGGAAGTTCGCGCTGGTATCCACCAGGGCGCTGCGCAGCCAGACCCGGTCGGCGGATTCCGCCTCAATCCAGTAGGCCGAGTTCGGGTCCTGGTGGGCGAGCATTGCCTCGATGCTCTGCTGCTGGCGCTCGCAGTTCTTCATCAGGCCCAGGACTTCGCCGCCCAGGTCCTCGTCATCCGCATCCGCGGCAAGCTCCTTGAGGGCACCGGCAAGCTGTTTGAGCGGTTCCTGGAGCAGGTTCGCAGCAAAGCCGGGTTCGGTGATGCGCATCCGGTTCGCGCCCGGGGGCAGTGAGCCTTGAACCGCTGTGAAGAAGTCGCGAGCGGCGAGACGCGCGTCAGCGAGCAGTCCGTCAATGGCGTGCCGGGCCGTGCGGGAACAGGGCATCTGGGTCAGGATGCCGCGCTTCCGGCCGGGGTTGTGGATGCTGTTGAACAGCCGGTCCAGTCCCAGGCTCGAGACCTCGAGCCCGTAATGCCGGGCGCAGACGTCTTCCAGCCGGTGAGCCTCATCGAAGATGATGCAGTCGAATTCCGGGAGCAGGCGATACCCGGTCGCGGCATGGGCGAAATACAGGTAGTGGTTGATGACCAGCAGGTCGGCCTGCTGCCAGAGTTCCCGCGCGCGGAAGTAATGGCATTCGTCGCGGTATGGGCATTCCTCGAAATGGCAGGCGTCCGAGTTGCGGCCGACCCGAGCCAGCGTGCGCGGGTCAATCGCATGCGGGAAGTTGACCAGCACGCCGTCGGAGTTGCTCGCCCATTCGATGACTGCCTCGATTTCCTCAGCCTGGCGGGGCGAGTCGAACAGGCCGTAGTTCACGGTGGCGCGCAGGCGGCGAAGACACAGGTAGTTCTCCTGGCCGAAGACCGGCTCGGCGCGCAGGTCAGTGCCCAGGGCCTGCTTGAGCAGGGGAATGTCTTTCTTGACGAGCTGGTTCTGCAGGACCTTGGTGAAGGTGGAGACGACGACCCGGCGTTTGCCCGAGAGCGCCCAGTCCGCGGCCGGAACCAGGTAGGCCAGGCTCTTGCCGATGCCGGTGCCGGCCTCGACCAGCAGGTGTTGCGACTTGGCGAGCGCGTCCCGTACGGCCTCGGCCATTTGAATCTGCTCCAGGCGGACTTCGAAGTTGTCAAAGACCTGAGCCAGCCCGCCATTCGGGCCGAGCATTTCCGTCAGCGTCTGAGTTCGACCAGCCGTCGTCACGATTCTACCAATGGCGGGTCTGGCGGGCTGGAAATGCCAACATCCAAATCCCAACCGCCAATCAACGAATCAATACCCAAACAAAGAAAGCAGATCGAGCTTGGGCATTTGAACTTGGGATTTGATTGGAGCTTGGCGCTTGGTAATTGGGATTTGCGTCGCGTGAGGTCGCCAACCGACCTGATTGAGCTTACCACGTCGCGCCCTGTCAAACCGGCGTCGAGCGGCACGCGGTCAGTGGATGATTCCCAGCCAGTCGCGGAACAGGAACTGGAACCGCGCGATGAGCAGGGAGATACGGGCCATTACGGTGTAGCCGAACGACGCACCGAATCCAACCATGATGAAGATGATGCCGGCAAAGGACATCGGCTTCAGGATGCCCTTCCGCTCGGAGGAGAAGTAGAAATAGGCAATCGTGCAGATTGCGCCGACTAGAATCAGAGGCTGGCCAAACGCGTTGAGCACCGACAGCAGGGCCTGGTCCACGCGCCAGTGCGCAAGCTGATGTCCGGCCTGAGCCATGAGCATCGGGAACTGGACGAAGTCGCTGCGGCCCAGCAGCGTACCGCCGGCCTGCCTGAGGATGCTCGCGTCCATGCCGCGGGGAATGGCATAGCCGGAGTAATAGCCGAGCGTGATGGCAATCGGTATCCGGACCAGCCACGAGAGATTGGGGAAGAACCGGGAGAAGTAGAGGATGCCGATGAGCGCGCCGACGACCGAGAGCACCAGTTCGGAAGTGAGCTGGCCTTTCGCAATCAGGTCAATCAGGTTGGGCTTCAGAATAAGAAACCAGGCCACAGTAATCGTGTAGCCGTTGGCGACGCCGACCACGAGGTGCTCGGCAAACCGATAGAACGGGTTCTCGCGATACAGGAACGAGAAGATGGCCAGCGTCAGGAGCGCGGCAACCCAGACCCAGGGGTTCGTGCTCATGATTTCCCCCCAACCTCGGAGAGAGGCCGAATTTCAGTGAAGTCAGAAGTCAGAATACTGAAATCTGAAGTCAGAAGTGCCGATTCCATTCTACCTTCACTATTCAGATCTCCGCCTTCTGCATTCGGGCTCATGACTTCTTCCTCTTTCGGGTCGCGAAGAAGGCGATGTTGCCGACGATGATGAGCAGCATGATGGCGAGGTGGCCCGTGGTCTGTGACGACATGCGTTCGGTTGCGACCCGCCGGAGCCCGGCGACACTGGCCGGGTACTTGTCCATGGTCAGTTGCTCGTACTCGGAACCGCCTTTCATGCCGGCCAGGATGCCGCTGAACTGGCGGGTCTTGGAGTAATAGGGGTAATAGTCCGCGGCCATGACCGCAGTGACACCGGTGCCGACTTTGACGCCATAAACCGTCTGGCCGTAGGTTATCCACCAGAGCGGCACTTCGGTGCTCGCCAGCGAGACGACAATCCCGACGTCGCGATAGTTGCGAATCGCATCGCTGATGGGCAGCGTATCGGTGCGGTTCCGGTAGGCGTCGGTCGGGAAGACCTTGCGCGCGTCTTCGCCCAGACCGGCGATGACCATCAAGGGGACGGGCTGATACCCCCAGAAGATATAATCCCGGCCATAGCGGAGACTCTCCTCCGGAGTCTTTGCCCGGGAGTTGAACTCGCCGACCACCTGGCGGATTGCCGTGTCGGCCAACCCCATCGCGGTCAGGGTCAGGGTGACAACGCCCACCTTGGTGTGGCGCGCGAAGGCGTGGCGCAGCAGCGCAATGGTCATCGGCTGCAGCTCGGCCTCCGAGCCCGGGTCATAGTCAACCGACAGCACCAGCGCCTTGTTGCGCGGCATCGTGTCAATGGTATTGAACAGGTCAATGACCGGCGGCATCGGGCCGGGCTTGACCGTGAAGCGGATGAAGAGCGGCAACGCTACCGCGACGGCAACTACCAGGTAAATAACCTGGCGGTTGATTTTGAGCAGGCGTTCCCAGAAGTCATGCTTCGGGGCGTGGACCGGAGCCGAGGTCGGAGGTGGAACCGCGCTCATTTCTCACCTCCGAGCCAGCCGCGCTCAACGCCGAGGATAATCTTCAGGGAAGTGGCGAGTGAACCCAGCCCGACCCCGAATGCAATTCCGCGTTTGGCCGCGGTATTCGGGACGTCGAGAATCCACTGGGCAAAGCCGGGCAGGGTATCAAGTATCTGGCGGCTCAGGGGCACCGAGCCGAGCATCACGATGAACGCCGCGACCAGCAGCAGAGTCGCCTCGAGGTTCCGCGCCCGGAACGACCGGTATGCGGCCGAGGCCATGTAGAACGCGAGAATCGCGAACATCGTGGCGCTGATGGGCACCAGGATGTAGCTGAACAAGGTCTGGATATGGAATGAGAAGCCGCCAATGTGCGTCGGAATCAGACCTTTGGCGCGGACGTTCATGCCGCCGCCGAACAGGCCGATTACCGCGGAGAGTAAGAGGCTGACAAGCGTAACCCAACTGTACTGCCAATACTTCGAGTGGCGCCGGATCTTCTCCACGTGGTGGCGCAGCAGGCTGGAAAGCCCGAGCACGATGCCGAATACGCCGACCATCCGCAGCGTGTTGTCGCGGAACAGCTCGTCGGTATTCTGGACAATCGAGTGCGGAATGAAGTACGTGACGATGCCGAAGATGCCGAAAACGAGTACCAGAGTCAGAGGGAATTGGCGCTTCATTGCCCGAATATTCTTGGCACCGGGACTTTCGCGGCCAGCATCAGAATGGTGCCCAGAATCAGCAGCACCGCGATAATCGCCTTGCCGTAGTCCTCGGCCTTGATGGCGCCCAGCAGGAGTGGCTCTTTCGAAAGATACGCGGACGCGGCATAGAGTTCCTCGCCAATGAGCGTGTAGTCGCAAGCAGTAATGAAGAACGGCAACTGCGTCACCGAGTCAGTCCCGGCAATCTGGATGGCGCCGACCGAAGAGCCGGTCTCGGCCAATATCAGAGCCTCGGCCCAGAAATAGCCTTGCAGAAAAATAGTCGCGGGCCGGTCCCGAACCATGATGCCGTCCACTGCGGCGGCGAACGCGAACTGGTTGTCGGTGATGAAGAAGACGGAATCCTGGCTAAACGCATCCGGCCGGCCGGCCTGGGTATAGGATTCCCGGACGATTTCGCGCGCCACGGTGTAGACAATCGGGTCGCGATTCGGCACAATCAGCGGCGTGCCGTACCGGGCGGTCTTCTTGGCGACCTCGCCGAGGATGTTGAGCGCGGCGATGGTCGCGACATCCGACATGTCGGAGAGACCCGGCACATAGAGAATCGGCCGACCCATCTCGGTTGCGCGCCCGAGCGCTTCTTCGACCGCATCGAGTCCGGAGATGCGACGGATAAAGAGCTTGACCCCGCGCCGGGCCTGGGCGGTGAAGAATATCGCCAGGAATGAGAAGAGGGCGACTGCGACCAGGACGTTGACCCGGCCGGCGTGGAACCACTGAGGATGACTCTGGACTAGGGCCGTGGGTTCCGACTCGGCGCTCGTGGTCGTGCCGGCCGCGACAATCCGGTACCGGTACTTGAGCCGGTCGTCGGTCTGGTCGTCGACGAAAGTCGTGACGCCGTGACCGACGAACCCGACCTCTTCGAATTCCGCCGAGTCCACGGCCTGGCGTTCAATCCGGTAGCCGTCAAGCAGGCTGTCGGTCTTGGACAGCGTCCAGTTCAGGAGTATCTTGCTCCCGTCATCGTTCGGGTTGTCCCGGGCCTTGACGCCGGCTGGGGCCGAAATGAGCGGCAATTCAAGATGCACTGCCGGCAGAACGGAATCCGGTGCCGGGACAGCGGTCAGCGCAAAGAACAGGCTCAGGATAATGGTCATTCAGCCGATCCTGGTTCAGGTATGGGTTGCGGCATCCGGGCTAAGGATACGGGAGAAATCGGGCAGGTCAAGAGCGGCGATTCGAGTGCTAACTTCTGCCTTCTGATTTCTGACTTCCTTCAGACCGAATTCTCGAATATGCGGTACTTCTTGTACAGCTTGCAGCCCCACATCTCAATCGGCCGGATGATGGCGACATTGTCCTCGAGAATCCAGGAGACCTCAGCCCACTTGTAGCCCTTCTTGCGCGCGCCCAGGAAGGTCTCGTAATAGAGCAGGGAATCCAAGCCGTACATGTGGTACTTGTATTTGACGCCCAGCGCCCAGAGCCGACACGCGTCAATCTTGCCGCGGTTAAACAGGAACTTGATCACGTTAAGCTTGCCGCCCATGACCTTCAGAACCTGGTTGTAGTCCGGGAGCGACACGCTGACGCCCGCGACTTCGCCGTTGACCTCGACGCAGGGCACGATCTCCGGAACGATGAGCATTTTCAACTTGCGCGCCATGTCGTCAATTTCGGCCTCGGTCATCGGGGAGAAGTCCCAGTTGTGCGACCAGGCGTCATTGTAGACTTCTTTGATCAGGCGCACTTCGCGGTCCAGGTGCTTGGGGTCGAGCGGGCGGACGGTAATCCCGGCGCGCTTCTTCAGGCGCTCCATCACCCGGGTTATCTTCTCGGGCGGTTTGTCCGGGATCTGGACGGAATAGGCGAAGTAGTCCTTGGCCTTGGTCATGCCGTAGCGGTTGCAGAACTCCATGTAGAAGGGCGGGTTGTACGTCATCTTGACCATCGGCGGCGAGTCGAAGCCTTCGTACAGCATGCCGGCTACATCGTTCAACGAAGGATTGCCCGGGCCCCGCATCTTGTTCATGCCCTTCGCGCGCAGCCAGGTCCGGGCCTGGTCAAACAAGGCCACGGCGACTTCGTAGTTGTTCGAGGTTTCAAAGAAGCCAAAGAAGCCGCAGTTCTCCTGGTGATGGGCGATATAGTTGCGGTCAATAATAGCGGCAATCCGGCCGACCGGCTTGCCTTCGAGTTCGGCCAGAAACAGTTCGCGCTCGGCGTGCTGGAAGAAGGGATTCTTCTCGGCGGACAGGGTTTCGGCAACGTCGGAATTGAGCTCGGGCACCCAGTTCGGGTCCCCGTGGTACAGGTCAAACGGCAACCGGATGAATGCCTTCAGGTCGGCTTTGCTCGCGACCGGTCGAACGACGATATCACTCATGCGATTATCCCTCGCTTCCTGCCAATCCGTTCCAGTATCTCCAATGCTTCATCCAGGTCCTCATCGGTGTGAGTTGCCATGTAGCTGGTCCGGATGAGCGACGCGTTGGGCGGCACCGCGGGCGGCACGACCGGGTTGGCGAAGACCCCGGCTTCGTACAGGTCGTGCCAGAAATTGATTGTCTTCGTCATGTCGCCGATGAGCAGCGGAATGACCGGGGTCTCGGCGGTGCCGATTTCATAGCCCATTGTCTTCAGGCCCTTCAGCATCTTCTCGGTGTTCCGCCAGAGCCGGACCCGGCGTTCGGGCTCGGACTTGATAATCTCCAGGGCGGCGAGCACGGTTGCGGCGGCCGGCGGCGGAATGCTGGCCGAGAAGATCAGCGCCCGGGCATGGTGCCGAATGAACGTGATGACCTCACGGTCGCCGACCACGTAGCCGCCGATGGTGGCAAACGACTTGGAGAACGTGCCCATCACAAGGTCTACCTTGTCCTCCAGACCGAAGTGGTCAGCGGTGCCGGCGCCGCGCCGGCCCAGCACGCCGATCGCGTGCGCGTCGTCAATCATCACTTTCGCGTGGTGGTGCCGGGCGACGGGCAGCAGCTCAGGAAGCTTGACGATGTCGCCGTCCATGCTGAAGATGCCGTCCGAGACAATCAGCGCGGCGGCGTTGGACTCGAGCGATTCCATCACGTGCTTCAGGCTCGCCATGTCGTTATGCATGTAGCGCTTCAGCTTGCCGAACGACAACTGGCAGCCGTCCATGATTGAGGCGTGGTCGAGCTTGTCGGTGACGACGTACTCGTCGCGCCGGAGCAGGGAGGAAATGACGCCGAGGTTGACCTGGTACCCGGTCGGGAAACACAGGCAATCCTCGCGGCGCATGAACTCGGCGAGGTTGTGCTCGAGTTGTTCGTGCAGGTCGAGCGTGCCGTTCAGGAACCGCGAGCCGGTGCAGCCCGTGCCGTATTTCCGGACGGCATTGATTGCGGCTTCTTTCAGTTTCGGATGCGTGGTCAGACCCAGATAGTTGTTGGAACCGAGCATCAGCAGACTCTTGCCCTTAATCACGACCCGGCGGTCGGGTTCGGAGTCAATTGCGCGGAAATAGGGGTAGAAGCCGGTCCGCTTGGCTTCGCGGACTATCGGATAATAGTCATGACACTTCTTGAACAGATCCACCGCTGGATTGTAGGCGATTTGTGCGGGGAGTCAAGCGAAAATCGGCCTGACTCGGACGGTTCTCAGTCTGGGCGCTAGTTGACTATGGAATCAGGACTGCCGCAGCAACGACGGTGGTCCAGAAACCGCGCTTGTCGCCGATCGCGGTCTGCGTGATGTTCAGCGTCCGGTAGATCTTGCCTGAGATCTTCCAGATTTCCTTGCGTTCATCGTACCCGGTCGAGGAGTCGAACTCGACACCCAGGGTCGTCGCCAGCATCTGCGCCGCGAGGTCCTCGGCATAGTCGCCGGAGTGGGCCTCGGTTTCGCCAAAGGAGTGATACTCGGACAGGTAGCCGTATTGATTCCTTTCCTTGGGAATCGCGACGCCGATGGCCGCCGAAATGAGCCGGTGGGGCTCGTTGGTTGAGTTCTCGCTCAGGACCACGAAGGTGATTTCACCGTACGACATGTACTCCAGGCTCTGCCGCCGGGGGATGAACTTGCAGCCGGGCGGGAGAATGCTCGAAACGCGGACGAGATTGTAGGCCGCGATGCCGGCGTCGCGCAACGCCGCCTCAAAACTGGAGAGCTTGTCGCGGTGGCGTCCCACGCCCTTGGTCAGGAAGATTCGCTTGGGCAGGGTCAATGTGCCCCCTCGGAGAAGGGGTCGAGGATTCCCGGGGTCAAGGGGGCGAGTGTCTCCCGGCCGGACTCCCCGACTCCTCGAATTCTCGAATACCGATTCGAAATGGAGCAGAGCGGAATTGAACCGCCGACCTCCAGAGTGCGATTCTGGCGCTCTCCCATCTGAGCTACTGCCCCGTTTCCTCGACGCTGAAACGCAGTCGGCCCATGCGTCGGCCGCGAAGGACTTCAGCGGATGGAATGTTCACTACGGTGCGATGTTACAGCAGTGGCGGCCAAGTGTCAATAGTGAATCCGCAGCAGGGCATCAGAATTCCTGCCCGAAGATGTGACAATAGACCCGGGCGTCGCCGACCATGTTTTCGATGATGCAGTACTCGTTCGGCTGGTGGGCACAGCCGCAGTATTTGCCCCAGACCGCAGCCGGGATTCCGGCCCGGCGGAAGAATGCGGCGACCGTGCCGCCGCCGATACCAATGGTCCTGGTCTCTTGACCATAGACGTCTTTGACCGCGCGACTCAGGACCCTGACGACTGGCGCGTCCGGCGAAGTCGGGGGCGCGGCCTGCTCAATCTGCTCGGTGGTGACTTTGACTTCGACACCCATCTCATCGCCGAGCTTCTGCGCTTCGGTCCGCACCAGCTCGAGCATCTCCTGGATGGAGTATTGAGGCAATATCCGGCAATCGAAATAGAATACGTCTTCGCCGGGAATGGTGTTAATGTTCGGGACGTTGTTCTCCTTCTTGGTGGGTTCGGCGGTTGAAAACGGGGGAGAGAAGAGCGGGTCCTCGGCCAGGTAACGCTCGCGGAACCAGTGGTCGATGTGGAGCAGCAGGCGCGAGCCGGCGCGAAGCGCGTTGCGACCTTTGTTGGGAGTCGAGCCGTGGGTCTGGCGGCCGGTGGTCGTGAACTTCAGCCACGCGATGGACTTCTCGGCAATCTCGATGTGCGAGCCTTCCTCGTTGCCGGCGTCCGGAACCAGCACCAGGTCATCATTTCGGAAACGCGCCTCGTGCTTCAGCACATATTCGATTCCGTACCGGCTGCCGGTCTCTTCGTCGGCAACAAAGACCAGGCCGACGTTGAAGTTCGGTTTCAGCTTGAGGTCCAGCAGCGCCTGCACGGCGTGAAACGAGGCGACCAGCTCCTGCTGATTATCCTCCACGCCCCGGCCAAAGAGCTTGCCGTCCTGCTCGATGACCTGGTACGGGTCGGTTGACCAGAGCTCCCGCGGGCCGGGCGGGACAACGTCAACATGGGTCATGATCCAGATCGTCCGATCCGCGCTCCGGCCCGGCAGCAAGCCAATCAGGCTCGGGCGATAGCCGCAGGGAACGCGGTCATCCGGGGCGCGATGTTCGGTCACTGGCACCCCGATTCCCTCGAGTCGGGTCTTGAGATACGCGCATTTCTCGACTTCGCCGGTGCCGCCGTTGGTCGGCCCAAGCGCGGGTCGGGCCGTGAGTTCGGCCTGCATCCGGACCATCTCGGGTCGCAGGGCGGCAACCCGTTCCGTAATCTGCTGCCAAATCCTATCCTGCCACACAATACCCTCCAGTCTTGAACATCCCGGTAAATCATAGCCGGTTATCCCGCGCGGTCAAGGCCGGCGGTGTCGCGCGCGACCCTTGACTGGCCCCACCGAATCTGTAGAATGGAAACCATGAAAACGAGAGCGGTTTCCGGAGTACCGAACCCGGATTGCACGGCACTGCGTGACCGGATTGTGGCGGTCGCCCGCGACCGCTTCTTCCGCTACGGTTTTGACCGGGTGACAATGGAGGAGATTGCGCGCGAACTGGGAATGAGCAAGAAGACCATCTACCGTTGCTTTCCGGACAAGACCGAGCTGATTCGGTCGGTCGCCCGTCGGATAATGGAGGAGTTCGCGGCCCCGGTGCGGGAGTTGATGAAGGACCGGGAACTGGATTTCGTGGCCAAGCTGCACGGGATGATGGCGATTATCGGCGGGCGGCTCCAACGGGTCGGGCCGCAGGCGCAGCACGAACTGCTGCGGGCCGCGCCCGAGGTCTGGCGCGAGGTCGAGGAATTCCGGCGCCGGAATATCACTGAGAACTTCGGTCGCCTGATCCAGGACGGCATCGCGCATGGTTTCGTGCGCACCGATGTGAACCCCGACATTCTGGTGAATATCTATCTGAGTGCGACCGAGAGCATCGTTCACCCGGTCCGGCTGGTGGATTTCGGGATTTCGGCCCGCGACGCCCTGGAGGCGGTCATCAGCGTGGTCTTTGAGGGGCTGCTGACGTCAAAAGGCCGAAGCCATCTGGCGGCCCAGCACCGGCGGAAAAAGCAGAAAGGAAAGGCATGAAGAGCATATTCAAGCCGGACAATCCGGAGTCCGGTCGTTCGCGCCGAGCGGCGTGGGCCGTGCTGGCGCTCGCGGTCGTCTTTGCCGGCTGTGGCGGGAACGGCCGCAATGAAATCCGCGCCTCGGGTACGATTGAGGCGACCGAAGTAAACGTCGCGTCGCCGACCGGCGGCCGCGTGAAGAACCTGCGGGTCGACGAGGGCTCAGCGGTGCGCGCCGGCGATACGCTGGCCGTGCTCGACACCGGCGGTCCCGGGTTCCAGTTGCGGCAGGCCCAGGCCGGGATGGACCTGGCGGATGCCCAGCTCAGTCTGGTGCTGAAGGGCGCCCGGGATGAGGATATCGCCCAGGCCGGGGCACTCGTGCGGCAGGCCGAAGCCGCCCAGCAAACCGCGGCGAGCGATGCCCGGCGCGCGGATGAGCTTTTCGCAGCCGGGAGCGCAACGCGCAAGCTGAAGGACGATGCCGAGGCCCGGCTGGTCGGCGCGGACGCTCAACTCGACGCCGCGCGCCAGGGTTTGAGCAAGGTCCGGCAGTTTGCCCGGCCGGAGGACATCACCTCGGCCCGGGCCAGACTGGATCAGGCCCGGGCGGTCCGGGACCTGGCGCAGAAAGGGTTCAGCGACTGCTTCATCACCGCTCCGGTGAATGGCGCGGTCACGAGCAAGGCCGTGGAAGTCGGCGACCTCGTGATTCCGGGTGGCACGGTCGTTTCGATCAGCAAACTGGACACCGTAAACGTGATGATCTACATAAGCGAGCGCGAGCTTGGTCGCGTGAAGCTCGGGGCCCAGGCCGGAGTCAAGATTGACGCCAGCCCGAAAAAGGTGTTCCCCGGCAAGGTGACCTACATCTCACCAGTGGCGGAGTTCACACCCAAGAATATCCAGACCCGTGAGGACCGGGTGAAGCTGGTCTTTGGAACCAGGATTCAGATCCCGAACCCGGACGCGGAACTGAAGCCGGGCATGCCGGCCGACGCGGTGGTCGAAACCCCGGAGGCCAAGCCGTAGCCACGCGCAACGCGCCGGGCGCCTGACCCATGCCGGATAACGCAATCGCGACTCAGCACCTGACGCTGGCGTTCGAGTCGGTCACGGCGGTGGACGACCTGAACCTCGAGGTCCGGCGCGGTGAGATGTTCAGCCTGGTCGGGCCGGACGGCGCGGGCAAGAGCACGACCCTGCGCCTGCTCTGCGGCGTGCTGAAGCCCAGCCGGGGTTCGGCCAGGGTCCTGGGCCTTGACTTGGTGCACGAGTTGTCGAAGATCAAGCCGCACATCGGCTACTTCTCGCAGCAGTTCAGCCTGTACGGCGACCTGTCGGTGGACGAGAACATCGAGTTCTTTGCCGAGATTCACCAGGTGGCGAACTACAAGGCGCGGCGCGAGGAGTTGCTCCAGTTTACCCGGCTCCGGTCATTCCGCAAACGTCCGGCCGAACAGCTCTCGGGCGGGATGAAGCAGAAGCTGGCCCTGGCCTGCACGCTGGTGCATACGCCGCAGATAATCCTGCTCGATGAGCCGACGACCGGGGTGGACCCGGTATCGCGCCGGGACTTCTGGATTATCCTGTCGAACCTGTTGAAACAGGGCGTGACGATTCTGATGACCACGCCTTACCTCGACGAGGCCGAGCGCAGCACCCGAGTCGGGATGATTAACCAGGGCCGGCTCCTGGTCGCGGACACGCCGCAGAGTATCAAGTCCCGGATGAAGGGCGCGGTGCTGGAGATTGTCGCGCCCGAGATACGGCGCGTGCGGGACATCGCGCGCCAGGTCCCGGGGACGGAGGTTCAGATGTTCGGCGACCGCGTGGACATCGTCGTGCGCGACCCGGTGGCGGATGCCGAGCGGATTCGCGCCCGGCTGGCGGATGCCGGACTGGCGGTCACCAGCTGGCGCACGGTCGCGCCGTCGCTGGAGAACGTGTTTATCTCAATGCTGAAAGCCGGTTAAGAAAGGAATAGCATGTTTCGCAGAACAGTCATTTCGCTCGGCGGGTCGATTCTCCTGGCCGGGCTGCTCCAGGCGGGCGCGCCGCAGAGCCTAACCATTGAGGAATGCCTGAAACTGGGTCTGGCGAACAACCCGGGTCTGAAATCGTCGTGGGCCGGGGTCAGTTTGGCCCAGGCCAAGGTGCGCGAGGCCTACGCCTCGGCGCTGCCGTCGGTGAAGCTGTCCGGCGGCTATACCCGGTTGAGCTACGTTGACCCGTTCGTCATCACGCTGCCCTTGCCGGGTCGGGTCGTGTCGGAAACGGTCGCGCCCGTGATTCCCAACAACTACGCGGCGAAGCTCACGGTCCAACAGCCGATCTTCGCCGGTTTCCGACTGACCAGTGCGACCAAAGCCGCGCGCGAGTACCTGCAGGCGACCGACGATGACTTCGCGGCCAGCCGGGCGAAGCTCGCGTTTGACGTTCGAACGGCGTACTGGAACCTGTACAAGGCCGAGCGACTGGACCAACTGCTCGCGCACAGCCAGGCCCAGGTGCAGGCGCACCTGGACGATGTCCGCAATCTCCTGGCCCAGGGATTGGCCGTGAGGAATGACGTACTCAAGGTAGAGGTGCAACTCGCCAACGTCGGGCTGCTGAAGCTCGATGCCGAGAACGCGGTGCGTCTGGCCCGAACCGCGTTGAACAACCAGATTGGTCTCGCGCTGGACACGGAGACCGAACCCGCTTCCGAGGCGGATTCCGTCGCGTCCGCGCCGGATGCCGGGCTCGATTCGCTCATCGCCGAGGCCCGAAGGAACCGGCCTGAAGTCAGGGCAACCGAACACCGGGTCCGGCTGGCCGCGGCCGCGGTGACGGTGGCCGAGGGTGCGTGGTACCCGCAGATTGCTTTCACCGGGGACTATTACTACTCGCGCCCGAACCAGCGTTATCAGCCCCCGCAGGACAGGTTCAACAAGAGCTGGGACCTCGGGCTGGGCGCGTCGTTCGACGTCTGGAACTGGGGCATGGCGGCGCACCAGACCGCGGAGGCCAGGGCGCAGCTGATCCAGGCCAAAGCCGCGCTTGAAATCGCGCGCGACGGGGTTGCGCTGGAAGCGACTCAGGACTATCAGAATCTCCTTGCCGCAATTGAGAAGGTCAAGGCGACCGGCCAGGCGCTCGGCCAAGCCGACGAGAACCGGCAGGGGGTTGAGGCCAGTTTCAAGGCCGGGAGCGCGACCAGCTCGGACGTGCTTGATGCCGAGACCGCTCTGCTCCAGGCGCAGGTGAACCGGACCGCGGCGCAGGTCGACATGGAGCTGGCACGGGCAAAGCTCGCCAAGACGCTGGGACAAGAATGAGGCGGCGCGTGAAGGCGCCGCCAAGTTCAAAGCTCAAAAGTCAAATGTCAAAGGTCAAAGTGAAGAAACTCCCTTCGCATCTATCTCTTTTGGATTTTGAACGTTGTTTGAGCTTTGGACTTTGGATCTTGAACTTCGCTGGCCAGAAGCACTGGAGCGATGCATGAGCGCCGCCGCCGCCGCGGCCATCACCGTGGACCACCTGACCCGCAGGTTCGGCAAATTCCTGGCCGTGGATGACGTGTCGTTTCAGGTTGCGCGGGGCGAGATATTCGGATTCCTGGGCGCGAATGGCGCCGGAAAGACGACGATAATCCGGATGCTGTGCGGGTTGCTGAACCCGACGTCGGGCCGGGCATCGGTCGGCGGGTTCGACGTGGGCCGGGAACCGGACCGGGTGAAGGAGAACATCGGCTACATGTCCCAGAAGTTCTCGCTCTACCAGGACCTGACCGTGACGGAGAACCTGCAGTTCTTCGGCGGCGTGTACAAGCTTGCGAGTGCCCGGCTGAATGAACGGATCGACTGGGCGCTGGAAATGGCCGGGCTCAGGGGCCGGGAGAAGAGCCTGACTTCCCAGCTTGCCGGGGGCTGGCGCCAGCGGCTGGCGCTGGGCTGTGCGATTCTCCACGAGCCGAAGATCATCTTCCTGGATGAACCGACGAGCGGAGTTGACCCGCTCTCGCGGCGCAGTTTCTGGGAACTGATTGACCGGCTGGCCGAAGGCGGGACTACGGTCTTTGTCACAACCCACTATCTGGACGAGGCCGAGTACTGCAACCGCATCATGCTGATTCATGCGGGCAAGCTCATCGCCGGGGGCAGCCCGCAGGAGCTGAAGTCGCGCACGTTCCAGACCCCGGTGCTGGAGGTGCAGTGCGACCGGCTGATTGACGCCCTGGCGATTCTCCAGCAGCAGAGCTGGGCATTCGAGACATCGGTGTTCGGTCCGGCGCTCCACGTCCGGGTTCAGAGCGAAGAGGAAGGCACGCGCCTCATCCGGGAGAAACTCGGAGCACAGGGAATCAAGGTTGAACGGGTGGCTCAGATCATTCCGTCGCTGCAGGACGTGTTCATCGACCTGGTTGAGCCCATGACCGAGAGGGGTCAGGGATGAGACTGGCGCGCGTCAAGCCGATTGCGGTGAAGGAGTTCCGCCAGGTAGTCCGGGACACGCGGACGCTGGCGGTGCTGCTCTTCTTCCCGGCGTTCATGATGTTCCTGTTCGGCTATGCCCTGAGCTTCGACGTCAAGCACATCCCGCTGGCGGTGCTCGACAACGACCGCACCGCGCAGAGCCGGGACTATATTCAGAGTTTCCTTCACTCGGAGTACTTCGACCTGCATTTCTACCTGAACGGGCCGGACGAGGTGGACGCGGTGCTGGACGACGGCCGCGCGCAGGTCGTGCTGGTGATCCCGCCGGACTTTGCCGACCATCTGAGCCGGGGCGACCAGGTCGACGTCCAGATCAATCTCGACGGGTCCAATTCCAACAGCGCGGCGACCGCGCTGGGATACGTCAGTGCGATTACCGCGGACTATTCCGAGCAGATTCGCACGCGGACCCTCAAACGGGTCGGGATGACCAGCGTGCAGTTGCCGATTGACTACCGGCCCAGGGTCTGGTACAACCCGGAACTCAAAAGCGCCCGGTTCCTGGTTCCGGGAATCATCGTCCAGATATTGCTCATCATGACCGTGATTTCGACCTCTCTTTCGGTCGTGCGCGAGAAGGAACGCGGCACGATGGAGCAGATTATCGTCTCGCCGCTGCATCCCATCGAGGTGATTATCGGCAAGTGCATTCCCTATGTCCTGCTTTCGATGGTCGGGGCCGCGGTCGTGCTGATGATGGGCTGGCTACTGTTCGGGGTGGCCGTGAAAGGCAGTATCCTGCTGCTCTCGCTCGCGATGCTGGTGTTCCTGATTGGCGGCCTGGGCATGGGACTGCTGATTTCCACACTGGTCGGCACCCAGCGCGCTGCGTTTCAGATGTCGGCCCTGCTTACGATGCTGCCGTCAATCCTGCTTTCCGGGTTCATCTTCCCGCTGCGCAACATGCCGATACCGATCCAGGTCGTGAGCTACATCATTCCGGCGCGCTACTTCCTGCCCGTCCTGCGCGGCATCATCGTCAAGGGCACCGGCCTTATGACCTATTGGCGCGAGATGCTCTTCCTGATAGTATTCGCGGTCGCGGTTATTTCGCTCAGCACCGCGCGGTTGCGGAGGCAGATGTCATGAGGACCATCCTCCACATCATCCGCAAGGAGTTCATCCAGATTCGGCGGGACCGGCGGATGTTCATCATGTCCTTCACCACGCCGGTGATTCAGCTCTTGATTCTTGGCTACGCCGCAAACCTCGACGTATCGAAGATCCCGCTCCTGGTCTGCGACCGGGACCTGTCCCGGTCGAGCCGCGAGTTCGTGGCGCGGTTCACCAGTTCGGGCACGTTCAAGCTCGCGGGCTATGTCGAATCCACTAACGAGATAGACTCCTGGATTGACCAGGGCCGGGCTTCAATGGCGCTGGTCGTGCCTCATGGATTCGAGGGCGACATTCTGGCGCACCGGTCTACGCCGGTACAGATGATTGCCGACGGCTCGGAGAGCAATTCGGCCGGGATTGGCCTGGGTTACGCGGCCCAGATTGTCGGCCAGTACTCGCGCGACGTGATGCTTGACGTCCTCACTCGGCTTGCCAACTCGGGCTTGAGAATCGCGAACGTCAACCCGCAGGTCCGGGTCTGGTACAATCCGGCGCTCAAGAGCCGGTATTATATGGTGCCGGCCGTGCTGGCGATGGTGCTGCTGATGTCGACCATGCTATTCACGTCGCTGGGCGTAGTCCGGGAGAAGGAAGTCGGCACGATGGAGCAGTTGATGGTCACGCCCATCCGACCGGTCCAGCTCATCATCGGCAAGCTGTTGCCGTTTACCGTGCTCGGACTGGCCGACGTCGTGCTCGTGCTGCTCGTGGCGACTTTCTGGTTCCATGTGCCGCTCAAGGGCAGCGTACTGTTGCTCTTCGGGCTGTGCCTGGTTTTTGAGGTCGCGACGCTCGGGCTCGGACTGCTCATTTCCACCATCTCCCGAACCCAGCAGGAAGCGACGATGACCTCGCAGTTCTTTGTGATGCAGCCGATGATGCAGCTTTCCGGGTTTGCGTTCCCGATTGCCAACATGCCGAGGCCGGTCCAGCTTGTTACCCTGCTGATGCCGCTCCGATACTTCATGTCCATCATCCGGGGCATCTTTCTCAAGGGCATCGGGTTCAACCGGCTCTGGCCCGACGCGCTCGCGCTGTTCGTGCTCGGGATACTAATCCTGGGCGTTGCCGTCTCCCGGTTCCGCAAGAAACTGGGCTAAGCGGCAACCGACCCGAACATCGGGATTATTGAGCCCGGCCCGAGCGGCGGGCGTCGTGCTGGAACATCGGCCAGCCCTGGGCCGGACCGGTGCCGGACACGCGATAGGCGGCCAGCATCCGGTGCGAGTCAATAACCAGCAGCATGCTGTCGGCCAGGACCGGGTGGGACTTGACCCATGAGCCGCTGACACGCCAGAGCAGCTTCCCGTCCGCGTCGAACGCGGCGAGCATGGGATTATCGCACGCCATGTAGATGCGTCCGTCATCAGAAATAACCGGCATGATTTGCCCGTCCCCGGGCAGATACGAACCCCGGCGTCGGGTGCCGTCGGGATTCACGGCAAAGAGAGTATCGCCGACGCAGGCGTATATCGTCCCGTCCGGTCCGACCGTAGCCCCCTCCGTGATGTAGTGGTTTCCGGAGGAAGTGAACATCCAGCGCATGTTCCCGTCCGGCGCGAACGCCGAGAGCGAGTAGCCGGTGACATAGATCGTGCCGTCCGCTCCGAGTGCGAGCGGGTCGTCGCCGCCGTAGTCCAGGGGCGCAGTCCAGTAGTTCGTGCCGCTCGAATCCACTGCATGGAGACCGGACGAGTTCGCAACATAGACTGTTCCGTCTGTCCCGACCACCGGCGCCGAGATCCGCCACGAAGAGCCAAGCGGGCAAGACCAGAGCGCGACGCCCTGGCTGTCGCAGGCATCGAGCTCGGCGCCACCTGAACTGTAGACGACGCCGTTCCTGCCGAGCGCGATGCCGCCGCCTCCCGCCACCGGACACGACCAGAGGCTCTCGCCCTGCGGGTTCAGCGCCAGCAGTGACGAGGAGTACTTGACGTATACCCGGCCATCCTCACCAATCGCGACTGCGCTCGCGTCGCTGAAAGGCAGGGGCCGATTGCTCCTCTGGTTGCCGGACTGGTCATAGCCGAGCAGCTCGGAGTTGTTTGTGACCACGCAGATTGTCCCGTCCGGGGCTATCGCGGGCGGCGCGGTAATCCCCAGGCTGTTCTCGGCGATCCAGATTCGTTGGGCAATTTCGGGCTCAAACGTGCGGGTTTCCTTCGGACTCACCGTGAACGTGTCCTCCCAGTAGCAGTCGTCGAAAGCGACCTTCAGCCAGTGCATTCCGGCATAGACGCCAGTAAACGTGTGCGGCGTGACGAACTCGGTGTGGTCGCCGTCGAGCCAGATTGCCGCGCCCGAGGGCCGCGAATTGACGACAATCACGGCGTCGCGGTGAATGCAGGTCAAGCCCGCAAGCGCGACCAGCAAGACCGGCCAGCGGCGCATCAGGGCGGCCTGCGGCTACTGCGTCAGGGCGACAATCAGGCCGGTGATGAAGAATGCCCCGAGCGTGCCGTAGATACAGGCCGCCGGGGTCCGGACGGTGCCTTCCGGCCCGAGCCCGGGCGAGGTCAGGCCGAATCCGAGCCCGGCCGAGGTCATGGTCCCGAAGTCCTGGGTGAAGAGCACGGTCGCTCTCGCGTCGGCGATTGCGCGGAAATAGTAGGTGCGGAAGAGCAGGAGCCCGCCGCTCGCGGTGAGCGACAGCCCGTCGTCGTTCCGGCTGGCGAGCGGGTAGTCCGGGCTGAACGACATCCGGTGCACGCCGATCCCGCCGCCCAGGAACGGCGCGACGTCCTTGAGCGAGTACAACCGGTGGGCCAGCATGTCGAAGTGCAGGTCGGTGAAGCCCTGCTTGCCGCGCATGATGCCCATCTGGCCCTCGGCCAGGAACGTGGGGGCCTCGTAGGTCACCGCGGCATCAAGGGTGAACAGCATCGTGCCCGGGTCATAGGGCAGCCGGTGGCTGATCGGGAACGTGTAGCCGGTCGTGAACAGGACCGAGCTGTAGGGCTGGCGGGTGCGCGGCTCCACACCTTCCTGTTCGCCCACCGCGCCGAGTTCGAGCGATGCCTGGTATGGCTTGCCCGCCTTCAACGATGCGGCGATGCGCGTAGTGAGGACGTCAAACTCGTTTTCGCTCTCCACGCTGGTTCGGTCGCTCAGCTCGATGACGCCGGTCGAGGCATTCAGGAGCTCATAGGAAACCATGTACTTCATGCCCACGCGCGTGACCTTGCCCATCACCAGCTTCTCGACGCCCAGAGCCCGGGCCAGGCTCTCGGCTGCCTCGACCGGGAGGATTCCGATACCGGCCGGCGGCTCGACCACGGCAAAGGCCCGGCTGTCGGTCATTCGGTCCCGGAGCAGGCTCGAGATGACTGTGGTGACGCTGGAATCAACCATCACCGGCTGGAATTGGAATACGAGGGTCCTGGGCTGTGCGGCCAGCATCGTGACCGCGGTTGCAAACAACAGTGCCAACCTCCGCATGCTTTGCATGTCAACTCCCTTCGGTTTGCTGCCTGAGAATAGACCAATGCTCGGGATTTGTCAAGAGGCTTGACATTCGGCGCAGACCGGCGTATATTCGCTTGACTGGAGGAGCAAAGTGAGCAAATTGCGATGCCGAGGACTGCAGTTGCTGGTCGGGGCTGGCTTGACGGCCCTTCTGGTCGCGTGTTATCCCCACAACCAGGCACCCAACACTCCGTCGCCGCCGATCGGACCCGACCAGGCGGGGACTTACTCATATGAAGCATACCGGGCGGTTTCGACCGACCCGGACGGCGACACGATCTATCTCGGATTCGACTGGAATGACGGCTACTACTACTACAATGAAACTACCTGGTCAAGCGCCACTGCATCCGGGGATACCTGCCAGAGCTGCTACCACACCTGGTACTCGGCCGGGGTCCACGAGGTGAGGGTCAAGGCCGTTGACGTCCACGGTCTGAGTTCCGGCTGGTCCGCACCTCTGACCGTAACGGTTCACAGCACTGATCGGTAGGCAGGTCCGCGCTTCGAGCAGTACTTCGTTTCGCCGGCGATGATTCACGGCATGGACTGCTCGGACCACCGGACCTACTGGAAATACGGAGTCCACGCGCTCTTGATTACCGATACCGCTTTCTTGCGCAATCCGTACCAACACACGGCCCGGGATAGTCCTGGGACTCTGGACCTCGGAAAGATGGCGGAAGTGGTCCGGGCGGTTGCCCTGTTCCTGCTCGCCGGGGTAAGGTAGCAGAGACAGACTGCCCCAGTGTTGACACAATCGCACGATTTCATATACTAAAACAACATGCCCGCTGAAGGCATCAGGTCCAGACTGGAGAGCCCGCAGGTGAGGACCTGGCTGTGCATCGGGTTCGGTGTTGTTCTGGCCGCCCTGGTCTATCTCCTGCCGGTCGTCTGGCATTTGGATCTAACCTACCTGTTGCGGTGGCCGAATTTTGTAGAAGGCACAATCGGACAGAGCCTGTTCACCGGCAAGTATCACAAGGTCATCGAGACGCCAAGACCGCTGCTCGACGTCCTCTGGGCGCTGAACAAGAAGCCTGCCGCCGTGTATCCGGCGATCTCGATTCTGTTCGGGTTGCTGGCCCTGATCCTGGCTTTGATTTCCAACCAGGTGTTCAAATCACCCTGGCCCGGCCTCTTGACCGGGTTCATCTTCCCTTTCTCGAGCGGATTCCTGGAGATTCTCACGAACGGCAGTTGGGGCCTGCCTTATCTGGTACTGATCATGTCCGCAGTCTACTGCTACCTGAAACAGCGGACGCTCCCGTTTGCGATCCTCCTCTTTCTCTCCGGGCTGATTCGACCCGAGAGTTGGGCGCTGGCGCTCTTCATCCTTGCCGTCCGCATCGGTCGCAAGCGGTTCGAGTGGTCGTTACTGATTCCCATCCTGGCACCCATAGTGTGGGCATTCTATGACTGGCGAATCTCAGGGAATCCGCTGTATTCCTACAAGATTACGGCCCAGTATGCCTTCTACACATCTCTGCAGCCGACCTCTTTGCTTGCTTTCTGGCCGCTGGTCATCCGGGGATTTGCCGGTCTGGTCGGAATCCCGATTCTGGTCCTCGGGGTGGCAGGCATGATCCGGCGGAGTTGGAAGCGGGATTGGTGGAAGCTGCTCGACGATCCGATAATCATCTTCGCGCTGGTGCCTTTGCTCTTTTCCTGGGCCTCGATTCTCAAAGCCAAAATCCTCTTCATGCCGAGATTCTTTCCGACCAGCGTTTGCCTGCTCGTCCTTGCCGCCTTCTTCATCCCGTACGTTCAGTTCGGGCCGAAGCACAGGGCGGGCTTTATCGCCTCTCTTGCCCTGGTCTTGGCGCTCGCCGGTATCAGGGTGTCCCGGACGCTTGCCGAGGCGCACGCCGGAATGGAAAACCAGGTTCGAGGGGAGAGGATCATGAGTGAATTGGTCGACAGCCTGAAGCAAATTGACCCGGCGCCCTACAGGCACATCTTCATTTCCTTGCGCCGGTACGCCGATGTCTACCAGCTGCTGGGTGAGAAGTATCACGACAAGTGCCTCAGTTACCGCGAGATCTTCATGACAGTTCCGACCGCCAAGGACTTTGCGAAGATGCTGCCGTCGCTCGGAGTCTGGATGACGGGTTTCGACGAAGTCAACTGTGCGGCATGGTTGGGATACACTCTGGACCGGGGCCGATCAACGTCGCACCCGTTCACTGACGAGGGCGTGCAACTCGATATCAAGCTGCTATGCAAGACTCAGGAATCCAACGGGTTCATCTACGAGTTCACTTCTCGACAATGACCCTGGGGAGTTCAGACAAACTCCATCTTGCCTGTTTCCTGCATCACTCGTCGCAACGCCCTAACCTTCCAGGGGCTTGCTCAGTCAGCCTCGGCCGATTGCGGGTGCGGCGGAAGCTAGGCACGCTCCCTTACTTCGGTCTCGATTTCTAACGCCCGCTGAAGCCACGGCCTCAAGCTACAAGTCGAGTATCAGACCGTCTGCCCAAGAACACAGTGACAACGCGATGCCGCCGTCCCTGTTCGACGCAGATGCCGACCAAGGTCCACTCGGAATCGTGCGGACTCAGGCCGGTCGTCTCGATATCCAGATACGCGCTGCGGACTGAAGGCACAGAGTCAATATAGCCCGGCCCGGTCCGAAGTCAAGATGAACGGCCGGTCGCGGACGCCTGCCGAAGAACACGACGGCAACGCGATGGACAGCCTGGTGCAACGGCAGCTTGACAGTCAATGGGGGAAGGCTACCATTGAGGGGTCAAGGAGGATTAGCCATGAAGCGAATCGGATTACTGATGCTGATGTGGGGACTGGTTGGAGTTGGGCTGGCCAAGGACTGGCCGCAGATGCGGGATGAGGCGGATAAGGGCCTGCCGCCGTGGATTCAGTACTATGACCGGCTCAAGGGCGAGCCGAGGCTGGGGCCGTTCTGTCAGCATCTGAGTGAGCCGGAATCGTTGAATGTCCGATTGGTTGGGAAATGGGGCCGCGGACCCGCAGCCAGGGTTACAGGAAGAGATACCCTCGTTTATCTGGCCCTGGGTAGTGAAGTCGCAATCCTCAACTGCGTCAATGCCCATAACCCGATAATCGTGAATGAGATTCAGTGCCGGTATGTCGTGGACCGGCCAATCCTGAAGGACAGCATTCTCTACTGCGTTCTTCAAGGCGGAATTGAGGTCTTCAATATCGCCAACCCGGCATCCCCGACCAGAGTCAAGTACCTGCCCATCACTGCGGTTGACATGTGCATCAACGACACAATGGCCTATACGGTTGACGCCGACAGCTTCAAGGCATATCGAATAGTCGCGCCGGACAGCTTCCAGCGACTCGGGGCCTGCGCCGACAGCGGGTATTACATTGCCGCGGACTCGGGCTTTGCCTATCTCTGCGACCGCTGGGGTTTGTACGTCATAGACGCCACCGACCCGACGAATCCGCATCAGGTGACAATCCTGACCGGGGCGCAGACTTGGTCGGTCTTGGTTGATTCAGGTTGTTGCTACTACACGACTGCGGGGGTCAGCCCGAATTCACTCCGGATTGCCGATGTCTCAGACCCGTACCATCCGGCTGAACTCGGCTATCTTGATGGCGTTGCATCCTATGACCTCTGCAAGCTCAGTTACTTCGTGTATCTGGCCGGTTACTATATCGTGGATGTCTCGACTCCGAGCTTCCCGACGACAGTTGGCAACTTTGCTCCGGGTGGCATTGGAGTCTGGACCAGGAGTCCGTTCAGCGCCAGTTTCCTGGCCGCGGAATGGGACGGGATGCGCGTCCTGAACATCACTGACCCGGTGCATCCGGCGCTGGATACGCTCATCCCGGGCGGGGACAGAGCCAATGATGTCTGGTTGGACGGCAGTCGCGCTTACGTCGCCGACCGCCTGGCCGGGACGAAGATTCTGGATATCTCGAATCCGGCGCGTCCGAACGAAATTGGGGAGTACGACACGGCTGACTTCGGCAACGGAATGAGCGGCGCCATAGCCACCGGAGTGAAGGCGCGAGATACTCTTGCTTTTTTGCTGACGCCGCAATGGGGGTTGTTCGGGTTCCGAGTGGTTGACGTGACATCGCCAGATGGCCCCAGCCTTCTCGGCGGCCACTTCACCTGGAATCCGGGCAATGCGATAATCGTTCGCGACAGCCTGGCGTATGTCGCCGAAGACGCCCATTTTGAGATTTTCTCCATCGCCAATCCGCTGAATCCGAGGCTGGTGGGTAGTTGCTGGTTTCCGCAAGCTTCAACTGACGTGTGTGTCGTAGATACAATCGCGTACGTTACGTCATTGCCTACAAGGGTCATCAACGTGAAAGACCCAGCCCACCCCGACACGGTAGGCATCATCAACGATGGGGCTGCCTACGGAATCTCCGTGCAGGACACGATTGCCTTCGTAGGCGGTTCGTCCAAACTCGACGCCGTTGGCGTCGCCAACCCGGCCCACCCCTACGTGATTTCGAGCTTTCCGCTCCCCGGTGAAGACTGTTACGGCATCGCGTTGGACGGCTCACTGGCCTATGTTGGCACATCGAGCGAGCTTCGGGTCTTTGACTTCAGCGACCCGTCAGCCATGCGCTGCATCGGCTACCATCTAGCGCCTTCCGCAGTGCTCCGAGTCTGCCGGCAAGGCGATTTGGTCTACGCCGCGTGCTGGAATGCCGGCGTATGCGTCTTCGAGACAACGAGCACAGGGGCGATAGCTGAAGCAAGTCCTGTTGCGCTAGGGCCGCAGGCGTTTGAGTTGGCTCCGAATCCGGCGTCGAGCTTCGTGGACATTAGATTGGAGGTGGAACAGAACACAAACACGAGGAATACGGTCAGGTTGTATGATGCTGTTGGGCGAGTCGTCCTAGATATTCCATTCGTTCCTGACCGGGAAAAGTCGCCTTGCTCGCAGCGAGTTGATATCAGCACTTTGCCTGATGGCTGCTACTTCGTGGCAGTCGAACCATGCGGGCTGGGCAGAGTGCAAAAGGTCATCAAGTCCGGAGAAAGGAAATAACCAATGAGACGCATTCTCATTGCATTACTCGCACTGGCGGCGGTGGCCCTGGCGGCCTGTCGCCAATATGACGTTGACGTGTATCGAAACGTCAACGGCAAGGTTCCCCAGGGTGTGTACTACGGCGTAGGCCAGAGCTTCGTCTGCACGGCGGATTCGTTGTTGTGGGCGGACTGCTTTATTGGGGCGGCGAACGACAGCGGGTCGTACCATTTTGTGATTCAGACTCCAGACGAGCAGAATCTGTTTTACGGCGATACCATTGCGGGGTATTCAGTTCACTACCAGTATGTTCGTGCGCGACTCATTCCGTACACAGGTGCGCCGAAGCTCGTCAAGGGCGAGACCTATGTGTTGAAGGTCACGCTTTCAGACCCGCACCACCCGAACGATAGCCTCAACTACTATTACGACCCCTCGAATCCGTACAAATACGGCAGCATCCAGTTTCCCGACCTGGGCTATCATCCGCCGCCGCAGCCGTGGGAATCGGACAGCGATTTGTGCGCAAGGATTGAGGGGGTGAATCGGGCGGTGAGTAGGGAGTTCTTCGGGGTGAATGAGAATCTTGAGGAGTACCGGAACAACGGTTGGCCCTGGCTTCAAGTTGTGCCCGTGTTTGACTCGTCCGGCACAGGTTGGTGGCGGTGTTGCCGAGGAATGTGGATTCAAGAGTCCTCGGGCGCACCCGTGGAGTCGTGGGACTGGACGGTCTCGGACACCGCGATAGAATCGCTTGCTTGTCGCGGAATCCGGACGCTATTCTGTCTCGACGGTTGCGCTCGCTGGGGATGCACGGATACGGCACTCGCCGATAGCGAGCACTGGTGGGTCTGGAGGAATTCCCCGCCTCGCAACCTGGCCGAGCCGGTACTGGTCAATAACGAAATCAACCCGGCCAACTACTGGGGGTATTTCGTGTACCAGGTAGTCAATCGCTACAAGCCGCGCGGCACGTTCTGGGCTGACTCGGCGCTGAGCGACAGCCTTGGAATTCGGACCTACGAGTGCTGGAATTGTCCGAATTACATGACCAGTCCACAGCCGGGCTTCGGCTACCGGATCGGTACCGACACGCCGGACTCGATTTGGGTAGTTGAATCGCTCTATGCCCGGATTTGCGACGTTACAATTGAAGCCGCGCAGAAGGCCTATCCGGAGGCAAAGGTTCTAATCGGCGGTCTGGACGGCATTGGGCAAGAGGACCTGCACCCAAGTCCGCCCAATACCTACAAGCGCCTGGTCAAAGGCAAGGACTGGCTCAGAGGTTACTACCAGCACCGCCAGCGCACAGACGATTTCGGAGTTTCAGTGCATCCCTATCAGGAATCGTCCGCGTTGGCGCTGAGTCCGGCGATCTTCACGCAGGACATTGACACCATCCGGAGCATCATGAGGGGCAATGGCGACGGCGACAAGCCTCTCTGGGCGACCGAGCTTTCGTGGCTCGCTGGTCCGCCGGACCTGTCAGCGCTTTCGGTTCCAGGCGGGCACGCTCTGGCAATGGCCGGCGCCCCGGTCAACTTCTACGACCGCGTGTTCTGGGCCAGCGGCGGTTACAACTCAGGATTCCTGTGGCCCGACACCAGCAATCCTGGTCACATAGCCTGGACCCGGGAGCCGTGCTACTATGCCTACCGCCAGATGACGCAGGAACTGGTGGGCAAGAGACTGAATGGCAGGGTGCTGAACGGCGATTTGACCACTGACGCCAAGTCCCGGGTCTATGAGCTGGAGGACACGACGACGCACAAGAAGACCTGGGTTGGCTGGCGGAATTACGAGCAGAACGCGGGCTGGGTGCCGCTCAAACTTGCAGTCCGAACCGACACAATCACCATAGCTCCGTTGCAGCGAACACCGAGCGATGAACCCCCGCCGAGTCCGAGCTACTCGGTCGGGGCCGACGGCTGGCTGACAATGCCTTTGGATACGATACCGGTCTACATTGGCGAGTCGGGCTCGCCAAAACGCCCAGACCTGGTCGTGGACTCGGTTTGGACGACCTACTTGCCCTGGCCGGGTTGGCCGCAGAGGAGACGGCTGTGGGCGTGGGTGCGCAATGCCGCCAGCAATGATCCGAGTCCCGCCATGAGTGAGTCA
>Ga0209777_10001966_pt1 | contig 28107 bp, 25 predicted proteins | sample FrelakmetHBP12HB_FD_187147 | JGI IMG/M metagenome (GOLD analysis project Ga0209777, IMG submission 187147) | Freshwater lake sediment microbial communities from the University of Notre Dame, USA, for methane emissions studies -HBP12 HB (SPAdes)... | ecosystem: Environmental > Aquatic >...
CTTTGTCACGAGGTTCCAGCCCGGCCAGTTTCCCGACCGAACCGCTCGCCAGCTATCGAATCTAACCATCAACTGTTCGAGTGGGTCCTTCCCCCACTGGTAATCTGCCCCTTTGGGGCACACGCTTCAGTCGCTGCGGAGACGGCACGCCAAAACCAGGGCAGCCCTCTGAACCCTACGGTGCGGTTCATGGAATTGACAACCCCGGCCGGGGCGCCAGTTTTCGATGCCGGGAAGCCAGAGGCTAAAGCCTTCGATTTCCATTCCTGCGGCACGGCTGAAGCCGTGCCCTGATACAAAACCGACCACCGAATTCCATTTTTGTGCCGTGCACCCGGAGAGGCCCGGTCGTTGACCGATTCCGGGCTGCTCCGATAAACTGAATGTTCCATCGCACGCTCCACGAGTGTGCCGGTCTCCGGCACCGGCGCGACGACGCCGTTGAGGGGCTGTTCTCGTTCACAGGAGGATCATCAGGTGGCACGTAGTTCCATATTCACTTCAGAGTCGGTGACCGAGGGACATCCCGATAAAATCGCCGATCAGGTATCCGACGCGGTTCTGGATGCGGTTCTCGCCGAAGACCCGCTGGGCCGCGTCGCCTGCGAGGTGCTCGTCACCACGGGGCTGTGCATCGTTGCGGGCGAGATCACGACCGCGCCGGACTGCCACCTCGACGTCCAGACACTGGCGCGCGAAACGATCCGCGGCATCGGGTACGACAATGCGGCCTACGGTTTCGATTGCGACACTTGCGGCGTCGTCAACGTCATCCAGAAGCAGTCCCGGGATATCGCCCAGGGTGTTGATACAGGCGGCGCCGGCGACCAGGGTCTGATGTTCGGCTACGCCTGCGACGAGACCGCCGAACTCATGCCGCTGCCCATCATGATGGCGCATAAGCTCGTGCGCCGGCTCAGTGACGCGCGTCGCGCCGGCGAGTTGGCGTTTCTTCGCCCGGATGGCAAGAGCCAGGTCTCGGTCGAGTACGTGGATGGCAAGCCGCTGCGCATCACCGCCGTCGTCGTCTCAGCCCAGCACGACGCCGACGTTTCCTACGACACTCTGTGTGCGGAAGTGAAGAAGCACATCGTCGATCGCGTCATCCCGGCGGGCATGGTGGATTCCGCGACCAGGTTCCACATCAACCCGACCGGGCGCTTTGTCACCGGCGGTCCTCACGGGGACACCGGCCTCACCGGCCGCAAGATCATCGTCGACACTTACGGCGGCATGGGCCGTCACGGCGGCGGCGCCTTCTCCGGCAAGGACCCGACGAAAGTGGACCGCTCCGCCTGCTACATGGCGCGCCACATCGCCAAGAACGTGGTTGCCGCCGGCCTCGCCACCCGCTGCGAAGTGCAGCTCGCGTACGCCATCGGCGTCGCGGACCCGGTCTCCGTTTCCGCTGACACTTACGGCACCGGCGTTGTGAGTGAAGACCGCATCGTCGAGCTCATTCGCGCGCACTTCCCGCTCACGCCGCGCGGCATGATCGATTACCTGCAGCTCCGCCGCCCCATCTACAAGGCGACGGCCGCCTTTGGCCACTTCGGCCGAACCGAGGACACCTTCTCGTGGGAAGCCGTGAACAAGGCTGACATTCTCAGGGAGGAAGCTCGCCTGACCGAGCCGGTCGCACAAGGCTGAGTGGCTCGCGGCCGGGACGGCATCCGGACCTGCCGGCGGCCCACATGGAATAGCAAGGAGGCTCATGTCTACGAATCCGCAGACCTCGATTGCCTGCGATGTGAAAGACCTCACGCTCGCCGACCAGGGCAAGCGCCGCACCGAGTGGGCGTTCCAGTCCATGCCCGTCCTGCAGACCATCCGGAAGCATTTCATCAAGACGCAGCCGCTCCAGGGAATCCGCATCGCCGCCTGCCTGCATGTCACCACCGAGACGGCGAACCTGATGATCACCCTGCGTGACGGCGGCGCGTCGCCCGTTGTCTGCGCCTCCAACCCGCTCTCGACCCAGGACGACGTCGCCGCCACTCTCGTGCGCGACTACAACATCCCGGTCTACGCGATCAAAGGCGAGCCGAACGACGTATACTACTCGCACATCCTTTCCGCGATCGAGCACAAGCCGCAGATCACAATGGACGATGGCTGCGACCTGGTCACCGTGCTCCACACCAAGCGGCGGGATGCGCTGGAGGGAGTCTTCGGCGGCACCGAGGAAACCACGACCGGCGTCATCCGCCTGCGCGCAATGACCCGCGAGGGCGTTCTTCGCTACCCCGTCATCGCCATCAACGACGCGCTCACGAAGCACCTCTTCGATAACCGCTACGGCACCGGCCAGAGCACCCTCGACGGCATCATCCGCGCCACCAACGTCCTGCTGGCCGGGCTTAACGTCGTGGTAGCCGGATACGGATGGTGCGGCCGCGGCGTCGCGATGCGCGCGCGCGGGCTCGGCGCCAACGTGATCGTCACCGAAATCGATCCCACCAAGGCGATCGAGGCCGTCATGGACGGCTTCCGCGTGATGTCCATGCTCGAGGCCGCCGGGATCGGCGACCTCTTCGTTACGCTCACGGGCAACAAGAGCGTCATCGCCAGGGAGCACTTCGAGCACATCAAGAGCGGCGCAATCGTCTGCAACTCGGGCCACTTCAACGTCGAAATCGACCTGGAAGCCCTGGCGAAGATGGCTTCTTCCCGCCGGCATGTCCGCGAGTTCGTCGAGGAGTTCGCGCTGCGCGACGGCCGCCGCGTCTACGTGCTCGCCGAAGGCCGCCTCATCAACCTCGCCGCCGCCGAAGGCCACCCGGCTTCCGTCATGGACATGAGCTTCGCGAACCAGGCCCTCTCGGTGGAGTATCTCGTTCACAACCACGCCTCGCTCGAAAACAAGGTCTTCGCCGTGCCTGAGGAACTCGACAGGAAGGTCGCGAAAATGAAGCTCGAGTCCATGGGCGTGAAAATCGACCGGCTCACTCCCGAGCAGGAGCGCTATCTGGCAAGCTGGTCGGAAGGCACCTAAACACAAATCTGTTTGTTCGGCAGCCGGCTGCCGCTCGCCTCCGGGCGGCAAACGGCGCCACCGTGTCGGAGAATTCAGTTGGCAGATCCCGAAAGCATCAAGCACTCCCTCGAAATCACAGTTCCAGTCGTCGAAGTCGAAGCCGAGACGGAACGGGTCATCGACTCGCTCCGCCAGAAGATTCGTCTCCCGGGCTTTCGTCCCGGAAAGGTGCCCGCGGAAATCATCCGGCGCCGTTATGACCGCGACATCCGGCAGGAGGTCATCGAAAAGCTTCTGCCGAAGCATTTCCACGATCGCGCCGAGAAGGACGGCCTTATCGTCGTCGGCACACCCAATATCACGAATGTGCACTTCGAGAAGGGCGAGCCTCTGCGCTTCAAGGCCGAGTTCGAGGTGGCGCCCACCATCGAGCTGAAGGAGTACAAGGGCATCAGCGTTCCCTACCAGGAGCCTGAAATCACCGGCGAGGATGTGGACCGCCGTCTCGCGCAGCTTCGCGAGCAGAAGGCAGATTACGTCAACGTGGACCCTCGACCCGTCGAGAAGGGCGATTACGCGGTGGTCTCTCTCGAAAGCCTGGCAGGCGTCGAAGGGCAGCCCATCCGGCAGGATGAGGTGGTTCTCGAAGCCGGCGGCCAGGACACGCTCGCCGATTTCAGCGCCAACCTTCTCCGCATGACGCCCGGCGAGGAGAAGGAATTCGACGTCCGCTACCCGGAAGACTACGGCCAGCCGAAGCTCGCCGGGAAAACCGTAAGGTTCCGCGCGGGCCTCAAGGTGATCCGTCGCAAGGAGCTCCCGGAGATCAACGACGAGTTCGCTCGCGACCTGGGCGACTACCAGAACCTTGATGAGCTGAAGGAAGCCGTTCGCCGCGCCCTCTTTGTCGAGCGGCAGTTCATGGCAGAGCAGGAAGCGAAGAACAGGATCATCGAGTCGTTGGTGGAACAGCACGAGTTCCCCGTGCCTGAGGCGTTCATCGACCGCCAGATCGAGAACCAGGTGGAGCGCCAGCTCACCGCCCTCGCCGCCGAGGGAGTGGACCCCCGCTCCATCAAGCTCGATTGGGAAAAGGTGAAGGCGACTCAGCGCGACAAGGCCGTGCGGGAAGTGAAGGCCTCACTGCTGGTCAACAAAGTCGCCGACGCCGAGAACATCTGGCCCACGCAGGAAGAGGTGGATCGCGAGGTGCAGCGCATCGCCCGCCAGGAGCGCGAGCCCGTCGCCGCCACCCGCAAGCGCCTCGAGAAAGAAGACGGCCTGCGCCGCATCGCCAGCCGCATCCGCACCGACAAGACCCTGTCGTTCCTGTTCGAGCACGCCCGCAAGACGTCGGTGGAAGCGTAAAACCGGGGACAGACGGAACGTTTTCAAAACGGCCGGACCGCCGGCGGCGGTCGTGCGCCGCGTTCTACGGCGTCCCGGACCCGCGCTGCTGCAGTGTTTTCCCGGGCGCGGGCGGCTCGGCGTCAAAGTCGAAAATCTGCCCGGCCACGTGAACCATCAGCCGTCCCGGCCCGAGCGGCTTTCCCGACGTGAAGAAGAACACTGCGCCGTCGGTGGATTCCCCGGCCCGCAGCCGGGTCTCTACGAGCGCGATCGCCGATGCCGCGGCCGCGGCTCTCAGCCGCGCCGAGCCCATCTCGGCCAGGGCATTTTGCCGCCGCGCTTCGAAACCGTTCGTGGAGCGGAATCGCGTCACGCCGTTGAGGGTGTTCTCGTACGTCGAGATCAGCTTGATCACATCACCACGCGATGCCCGCGCGAGCACCGCGTTCACAACCGTCCTGGCCGCCGTCGCGTAAACCCGGGTACCGTCCTCGCGCTGGAAGATAAAGTCTTCGGGGCGGACGACGCAGTAGTTGTCCGAGCCGTTCGAAACGCCTACCTGCAGCGTGTCGTAGTCCCGGAGGTGCGCCGGCAGGTGAGCAAACATCACTGTGACTCCCCTCTTGCTGAGGGTCTGGTAACGCAAGCCGCCGGATTCAAACTGGATCACCTGCGCCGCTCCGTGCGCCGCCGAGGAGAGAACCAGCAGCGCTGAAATGATCGGGACTCGCAGGTTCATCATGTTCATTATGCAATGCCGCCCGGCGCACGCGCCGGGTGAGTAGCCGCGCCCGGCCGCTGTGCTGTATTGAACGCCCTGAGGCGGTCCCGGGCGTTCCGCGAGAACTACTCGATGCGAGCGGCATGTGGAAGGACCTGGCCGCCACGGGGCGCCGACTCTAACTCTGGTAACCTGTTATCCCTTCGACTACGTCGGCGCCGCCCCGCGCAGGTTCGTGGTCCGCGCTCGCGAAGTGCCGCCCGGACTCACGCAATCGCCGCCAGGCTCTTGAGCTTCGCCGAGAGCGTCGTCCGCTTCAGCCGGAGCATTTCGGCGGCCTGCTTCTTGTTCCCCCCCGTGCGCGCCAGCGCCTGCTCGAGGATGTTGCGCTCAATCTCGCTGACGGTCCGCTCGAAATCCAGGCCGTGTTCAGGCACCCGCACTGAGGGTACGGTGCCCGGCGGCGCCTTAAACAGCGCGGGCGCCGGCAGCGGGAAATCTCCCGGGTAAAGAATCGTGGCCTCGCCGTTCAGCGCCACGGCCATTTCCACCGCGTTCTCGAGCTGCCGGACGTTCCCCGGCCAGCAGTAATTGGTAAGCCGGTCCAGTGCCGCCCGGCTGATCTCCTTCATCTCGATTCCTTCCTGGGTGCAGATCTTCTCAACGAAGTGCTTCGCCAGCAGCGGGACGTCCTCCGGCCGTTCCCTGAGGGGCGGCATGCGGATGGGCACCACGTTCAACCGGTAGTACAGGTCTTCGCGGAAGCGGCCCTGCCGCACTCGCTCCCCCAGGTCGGAGTTGGACGCCGCGACTACACGCACGTTGAGCCGGACTGTCTCCGAGCTGCCCAACCGCTGCAGCTCGCGCTCCTGGAGCACCCGCAGCAGCTTCGCCTGCAGATCGAGCTGCATATCTCCGATCTCGTCCAGGAACAGCGTGCCCTGGTGTGCCTGCTCGAACCGCCCGATCCGGTTGCTCACCGCGCCTGTGAACGCGCCCCGCACGTGCCCGAACAGCTCCGCCTCGAGCAGCGCCTCCGGCAGCGCGTTGCAGTTCACGGCGACGAGCGGCCGCGTGCGCCCGCTTGCGGCGTGCAGCGCCCGCGCTGCGATCTCCTTTCCCGTGCCGGTCTCGCCGGTGATGAGCACCGTCGCGCGGCGCGGCGCAATCAACCGGATGGTTTCGGCGACCGTCCGCATGGTCCGGCTGCGGCCCACAAGGGACTGCATCCAAGGTAGTTCCAGTTGCGGCTCGCACGGATCCCTCTGCGAGGCGGCATCCAGGATGGTTGCCGCAATCCGCTCGGGCGGGGTGTTCAGTCCCAGAAAATGAAACGCTCCCAGCTTGGTCAGGCGGACCGCGTCGTCGCAGGTGCCTGACGGCGCCAGGATGACCACCGGGATGTTACGGCGGCGGCGCTGGATAGCCTCGAGCCACTCGTCGGCGGAGCATTCCGCGGCTGGGAACTCCCCGATAAGCGCCTCAAAATCGGAGTTTTCGAGTGCTTCCAAGGCATCGAGTGCACCGGCGGCTGTCTCGATCGGGCAGGGGCACAGCCGGGCCACGGTTTCGCGTTCAGCTTCAGTGATGCCGCTCTCCGGGGAGGCGGCCCATAGGATAGGCATCGTGATAAGTCCGCGCAGCGCAAGGAGGTTAGAGTCCCATGGCAGCACCGTCAGTGCGGCTTTGGCGTTCAGCTTGAAGTACCCGCAGCTAATCGGCGGTGGGCGGCATTACTTGAGGTCCAAAAGCTCTTAGGGAGGGGGAAGGGCGATGCCCGATGCCGGATGACAGGCGAAAGAACGACAAAAGAGGCGTTAAATGACGTCAAGAAACGCAATGTAAGCGCTTAATTGCATACTTTTGACGTCATCTGCGCGCGTTCCGTGCACGCCGGAGCGAATCTGGCGCCGACGGCCGCAGGAGTTCGCAGGGTCGTGGGCACGAGCGCCTGAGCTTCCTCGGAGTCGAGCGTCGTCAGAGCGCCAGGCGGAGAATCTCCGAAGCGATTTTGGCGAACGCGCCGGACAACTCGGCCGTCGTGGGCGCCGCGACGTACAGTCCGGCAGGGACGGAGGAGTCATAGCCCGAGCTGGACGGATCGTTGGAGATGCGTTTCATCCACGTTTCGTCGGGCTTTTCGCTTCCGCCGTTATAGCCGATGGTGTAGATGACGACACCCAGAGTCGTATCCTGGCGAATACGCTGCACAGCGTTGTCAGCGGCGTTCAACGAGGCGTGCCCGATCTCGGCGGGGGAGTCGATCTTCGACAGGTCCACCGTGGTGTACCCCGTAGTGAGGTTCCCGTAGTAGTCCGCTGTGGGCATCTTGGCCACGTCCTGCCGCACGTTGTCCTCATTCGACTTGTAGGCACAGCCGTTGCTGTTGGTTGTGATCGGCCCTTCATCGACATGGCTTACGGTGCTGCCGTCGAGCTTCTTGACGCCGGAGGTCGTGCCGGTCTTGGCGAAGCCCGATTTTTGCGACACGAATCCGATCATGGGCCGGTTGGCGACCTTTTTGTACGTGCAGGTGCTGCTGGTCTTGAGGAGGTTCTTGGACGAATTCGAGTCGTTGAATTCCGCCACGAGGCCGTTCGGCAGGCCGTCGGTGAAAAACACGATCAGGTTGAGGGCGCCGGGCTCGTTGCGTTTCACCAGTTCCTGATAGGCCAGCCAGAGAACCTGGGCAGTCCCGGTGTTGCCTCCATTGACGGTCTGGCTGACGAGCGTGTCCACGTTCGGGCTGGCGCTCTTGAAATTGGATGCGGGTCCGCTCGGTGAGGGATTCGGGAAGGCGACGACGCTGCTGCCTCCAAACACCATCAGGCCTACATTGTCGCGTCCCTCAGCGAACATCTGCACGAAGGCGCGGGCGGCGGACAGCATGGAAGCCATGACCCCGCCCATCGAACTGGAGCGATCGAGGACGAGGACCATGTTCACGTCCCGGCGCGATGCCACACCCTGAGCCCGAATCGTTGTCGAGCCGATGCCAAGTATCCGCAGGAAGTAAGTGGGAGCGGACACCGAAGCCAGGACCGCTACGGTTCGGGTCCGGTAGCTTGACTCTGCGACGGTGACCGTCACGGTGCGATTGGTGCTGGAGAAATACCCGGCCGGGAAGTTCGCATTTACGAAGTTCACCGCCGTGGACTGGGCACTGCTGGTTTGGGATGCGAGATCCATCCCGACATTCAGAGACCGCGCGCCGGCCAAGGCGCCGGAATCGACGGCGGCGGAGAGCTTGGCTTTAATCGTATACGCCACGCTGGCGTCGATCGCCAGCCCGACAATGGGGATGATTACGCCCATCAGCGCGGCGGTGAACATCAGCGTAACTCCCCTCGAGTTCGGCTTCCTGATTCGCAAGGACTTGGTCACCAGGTTCAGCTCCCTTCAGAAGATGGTAAGAGCGTACACGCCGGTGCTCTGGAACCAGGGCATCGCGAAATTCGGGGACTGGAAGTACGCTTCTGAGACATAGGCCACCTGAGCGGGCTGCAGCGCGAGCCGCGCCGAAAAGCCGTTCGCTCTTGCGCTCTGGTCGGTGAGGTAGTTGGACACGTTCCCATTACTGCCCACGAGCGCCGGTCGAGGCGTTCCGAAATTGCTTGCGCGAACGGCCGAGTTGCCGATCACGATCCGCTGGGTGAAAACCGTGTGGTTCAAATTGACGCATGCTGCCGTGCTGAGGCCCGCGGCATCGCATTGCGCTTTGGCGATATATGTAACGGTCGAGAGGATGACCACACCGTTGCCGCCGGTGCTGGTCATGCCCAGGCCCTGCGCCAGCCGTACGATCAGGTTCTGGTTGGCCGGGTCGGAGAAGTCCACGGCGCGGGCGTAGAGATGGCCTGCATCGCGGCTCACCTGGGTGGCCTGGAGGCTGCGGCAGAGGTTGGATCCCACGACCACGGTTCCGAAGAGCAGCAACAGAAGAGGAGGGGTAACCAACGCGAATTCAATCAGCTCGCCGCCCCTTTGCCGCCGGCGCCTTTCGATGATGCTCAGAGTGGTCCCCATGGCTGCAGTTACCTGGTGGGAGGAACACCGCCGGGAGAGGCTTCCACAAGGTCCGAGGACCGCGCGGAAATCGGCAGCGGCGGGGTCGTGGCTCTGAGCAGCGGCGCCATCCATTTCCAGGTGAATCCCTCGATGGAAACCTCGACTATATTTCCGCCTGCGTTGCTTTGGGTCTGGGTGAACGTCCCGGGGACGTAGTACCGGATGTAAATCATGGCGGCGCCCTTCGTCCCGTCGAGAAACCCTATGGCGTTCTTCTGGACCACCCCCTTGATTGAGGCATCCTGCCCCATGCCCTGAGTGGCGAGTCCCGTAATCGCGTAACGCACGCCCTCGCGGACGGCATGCTGGAACGTGCTCCTCAGGAAAATCGCAAACCCGAAGTCGATGATTGCGAGGAAGATGGCCATCAGAGGCAGGAGCACGAACGCGAACTCGACAAAACCCGAGCCGCGCCGCCTCGAGCCAGGCCGCTGGTTCGGCGATCGCATCATGCTTAAAGGGGAGCGTAAGTCAGATCAGACGAATCTCAAATCGGGTCAATTCCCTATGCGCGGGAATCAGATCCTTCAAGAGGGCGGGAGAACGGGCTTAGCACCAACGCTATTCACTTATTTAGGATCCCATCGATGTGGGACAGGACTCCTGCCCCGTCCCACATCGGCATATCGGAACGACAGGCATGGAGGCCTGTCCCACTGCGGACGGTGAAGTAGAATGTGGGTGCTTCAATGGCAAGGGTAGACAAGCTGCGCGAACTTCTCGCCCGTGGGGACTGGGACCATGCGGCCTCTCTTCTCGGAAGGCTGGACGCCCCGGTTGCCGGCGACGTGCTCCTGAGCGTTCCCGCCGAGAAGCAGCAGAGCCTGTTTCGGAGCTTGCCGGTGGAGGCTGCCGCCAGGGTTCGCGGGCGCTCTTCCCTATTACGAGGCCTACGTGCTGCTGCACTCGCGGCCGCTCGAAGAGATGCGGGCGATTGTGGACCGGATGGACATTGGAGAACGGCTGCGACTCTTCGACGAACTGCCGGAGACGGCTTGGCAGCAGTTGATGGACGAGTTGGGGGAACCGCAGCCCGGCGGTGCACCGGCGGCCGAGATTGTGCCGGCTCCGGCCGCCCCTGAGCGGATCCCTCCACTCATCGAGGCCCGCCAGATCGAGAAGGGCTATGACAGCGCCGGCGGAAAGCAGGTGCAGGTGATTTCCCCGACGGATCTGTCGATAGAGCAGGGCTGATCATCACGATGCTCGGGCCTTCCGGCTGCGGCAAATCCACGCTGCTGCGGATGCTGTCCGGCTTGGTGCCGCCGACGAAAGGAGAAGTGCTCTGGCACGGCGAGCCGTTGAGCAACTCCAGCCCCAATGTGGCGATCGTGTTCCAGAGCTTCGCTCTGTTCCCCTGGCTGACGGTGGTGGAAAATGTCGAGGTTCCGCTGCTGGCTCGCGGCGTGGCCCGCCGCGAGCGGCGCCGCCGCGCGAGCCGCGTTTTGGATTCCGTCGGCCTGAAAGGATTCGCGAACGCTTATCCCAAGGAACTTTCCGGGGGCATGAAGCAGCGTGTAGGGCTGGCCCGCGCGCTGGCGGTGGAGCCCGAGGTCCTGTTCATGGACGAGCCGTTTTCGGCCCTCGACGTCCTGACGGCCGAGAACCTGCGTGGTGAGCTTTTGGAATTGTGGCTCGCCCGGAAGATGCCGATCCGCAGCATTTTTCTGGTCACTTACAACATCGAGGAAGCCGTGCTGCTGGCCGACAGGGTGCTCGTGTTGGGCCGGTATCCGGCGAAGATCCGCGCGGACTTCCGAATCCCGGCAAGGCGCCCGCGAGACCGCACCTCCGCCGAGTTCCTGCTCTACGTGGATTACATTTACCGGATGCTCATGCAGCCGAGCCTGGATGCGCGGCCGCCTTCGATCGCTCCAGGCGCCAAGCCGCCTCACCAGGTTCTGCCGCACGCGCGGCGGGGCGCCATCGCCGGACTACTCGAGCTCCTCAACGACCGTGGCGGCAAGGATGACCTTTACCGCGTGGCCGAAGAACTGCGCATGGAGGTGAACGATCTGCTGCCGATCGTGGAAGCGGCGACGCTGCTGTCTTTCGCGAAATCGGCCCGGGGCGATGTCGAGCTCACTCCGGCCGGCCGTGCATCTGCCGAGGCCGACATCCACGACCGGAAACGTTTGTTCCGCGAAGCGGCGCTCGCCAACATCACGCTCCTCGATCAGATGAACAGCGCTCTGGAGAGCAAGTCGGACCACACGATGCCGCTGGAGTTTTACCGCGACCTGCTCCGGGAACATTTCTCCGAGAAAGAGACACAGCAGCAGATCGAGACTACCTTGAACTGGGGGCGGTACGGCGACATCCTGACCTATGATCCCAAGGCCGACCGGCTCGCGGTCTACGACGCCTCGGTATCTGCCGCTTCAGAAGAGGAGGCGTCCTGAAGCAGCGGCGCCGCATGGTTCTTCCCGGAGCCCCGCCCTGGAGCGCGCTCTCCGCTACGGTTTCACCGCTCTGGAGGGATCTGCCGATCCTGTGCGCGGGCCTGGCGCTGTTCTGGGGACTTCTCTCGCTCGCGCACTACTGGACCGGCCCGGTGAATACACAACCCGATATCGATCTCAGCCCGGCCTCGCTGCCGAAATACGCCGTATTCTCTCTGGCGCGTATCATGATCGCTTATGCAATCAGCCTGGCGGTCACTGTGGTTTACGCGTACACGGCCGCCCACAGCGCCAGGGCCGAACGCGTGATGATCCCGCTGCTGGACACGCTGCAGTCCATCCCCGTGCTCAGCTTCCTGCCCCCGGTTATGCTGGCGATGGTGGGATTGTTCCCGGACCGGCAGTTGGGTGTGGAACTCGGGTCGATCCTGCTGATCTTCACGGGCCAGGTCTGGAGCATGACGTTCAGCGTCTATTCCTCGATCAAGAACATACCCCGGGAGTTGGTGGAGGCGGCGGGTGTGTATCGCCTGAGCTGGTGGCAGAAGCTGATGCAACTGGAGCTGCCGTACTCGGCCATAGGGCTGGTCTGGAACTCGATGATGTCGGTGGCCGGCGGATGGTTCTTCCTGATGGCGTGCGAGATGTTCGTGCTGGGCAACCGCGACCTGCGGCTGCCTGGTCTTGGTTCGTACCTGCAGACGGCCGCCAACGCGGGAGATACGGGAGCGATCGTCTGAGGACTGGCTGCGATGATCGCGTTCATCGTGCTGATGGACCAGCTCATCTGGCGCCCGGTCATCGCCTGGAGCGAGAAGTTCAAATTCGAGCAGGTGGAGGCGTCCCTGACCCCCCGTTCGCCGGTGCTCGATCTGCTGCGGCATTCGAGGTTTGTCTCTCTCGCCGGCCGCATTACCGTAGCGCCGTTGCGCGAAGCCGTAACGCTGCACTTCGCCAAGGCGCACTCCCCCGGCAGGCGGGCCATGCGAGGCCTGCCGGCGAAGTGGGCCGGCCGTGCGCTCGCGGTTGCGGGGCTGGGGGCAACAGCCTACGCCGTTGTGCGAATGGTCGTCGAGATCACCACGCTCTCGCGTTCGGGGTTGCGGGAGATCTTCGTGGGCGCCGGCGCCACTTTTCTGCGCGTGGAGCTGGTTCTGCTGCTGGCCGGGCTCTGGGCGATTCCGGCGGGAGTGCTCATCGGACTGCGGCCAAGGCTGGCGGCGGTTGCTCAGCCGATCGCCCAGATCGCTGCGTCGGTGCCTGCCACGGCGTTGTTCCCGATTGTCCTGCTCGGGCTGATCCGCCTGGGCGGCGGGTTGGGCATCGGCTCCCTTGTCCTGCTGCTGCTCGGAACGCAGTGGTACATTCTGTTCAACGTCATCGCGGGCGCCAGCGCGATTCCGACGGATCTCAAAGAGGTCTGCGACGTGTACCGCCTCAAGGGCGCGGGGCGCTGGAGGAAGCTGCTGCTGCCGGGGATCTTCCCATTCCTGATCACCGGCTTCGTGACCGCTTCCGGCGGAGCATGGAACGCCAGTATCGTCGCGGAGTATTTCCGCTTCCACGGCCAGACCTTCTCGACGGTGGGCCTGGGAGCCGTGATCAGCCGGGCCGCCGACGGCGGCAACTTCGCGGTCCGGCTGGGCGCCACGATCACGATGGCGCTGATGGTGGTGACGGTAACACGATCCTGCACAACGCGATCATCGTGGCCCAGTTCTTCAAGCGCCAGGGTCGAGGCGGCATTACCCGCGGCTTGCAGTTGCCCGAGCGCATCACACCCCTACCGCGGGAGTACCGCACAGCGGACTTGGCCAAATTCTTCAAGGCGGCCTATGACAGCGAAAAGGCGCTCTTCTCGACGTTCCTGTTGACGGGTTTGCGCGAACTGGAAGTCGTGCACTTGTTCTGGACCGACGTCAGCTTTGATTTGCAGACTGTGCGTGTGACCGCGAAGCCTGAACTGGGCTTCTACCCCAAACGATGGGAAGAGCGGGAGGTGCCGATCCCCGTTCAGTTGATCGGTCTGCTCAAATCCCACACCCGCCGGCCCGGTTGCAAGTTCATGTTTTCCTCACCGAAAGGGAATCGGGAATACCACATGCTTGACCACTGCAAGGCCGTGGCGGAACGCGCAGGACTCGATCCAGCCAAATTCGATCTGAAGACGTTCCGATCGACGTTCGCGTCACGCACCCTCCGGACAGGCTTCGATGTCCGCACTGTTCAGCACTGGATGGGGCACAAGTCGCTCGAAACTACGATGAGATATCTGGTCCCGTCGCAGGAGGTGCACGCTCGCCTCGACCAGGTGACCGTCCCCGGCCTTGACGACACCGAGTCGTCGCCGAGAAAGGCCCCCGCAAAAGAAGCTGGGAGGGGCGGACGACGGCGGTCGCAGCCCGACGCGAAGCCTCCAGCGAAGGACGTCCGGCTGCACGCCGATGAAAGCGTGGCGTCACAAAGCGCACTTGCGAAATAGTCCGCTCGATGCGCGAGATTTGCCGACACCGGCGTCTCGCAGAGGCCTCTTCTCCGAGCACAGAATCATCCCAAGCGCCAGTCGGCCAATGTGGCGAGCGCCTCACCTGCGCCGCGATCCGGATCGATAGTTAGTTCGAGAATCGAAACTGCCTTGAGATCGACGACGTAGTCTTCCGACTCCATCGTGGAGCCATCCGGGCTGAAGTTCCACTGCTGCCGTACGGCCTCCTTTAAGGGCTCGTCCGGGCCGCCGGACCATCGCACCGTGAATTCCTGGGTTCGCGCGACTTCGAGTTCATTGAACCGGAGGCGCATGCGTTGGATCGACTGCGGCTGATCGAAGACCAGCCGGATCTGTTGTTTGCCCGGCCAAGCAGCGCGCCAGCCCGGTCCTGCTCCGAAATTGAAAGCAGATTCAACCGGGTAGCCGTCAGCTTCCGAAGTAACCTCGACTTCGGCCAGTTCCTGCAGATTGAGCCACTCGCGACCATCTGGTAAGTCGTTGGGAAGCGGAGCTGGACCGAGAACGCGTTTCCGCATGAGTTCATTGTCGCGCGTCGTCAATCCCTGGGTCGTCTCTCGAACCGTGTTCTCGTTCCAGTGCTATGATCTGGGCGCAAGGAGTTGGATTGTGCCATCACAGGTCCTGACCGAGGGTGCAAGAATGCTGCGATTCCTCACCCCAACCGAGGCCTGGAGGGGGCGTGTCACCAGCAAGGTTAGTTTGCCAGGCGAATGGCCGGTCATGTTGGTCGAGATCTTTCATACGGAAGATGGCCAGATTTCGATGACCTGCGCGCTCGGAGTGCCCAGGAGCAGTCTCAAAGCGTTCCTGGCTCAAGGCGCGTACCTATACGAATTCCAAGAGCTTCCGGCCGCCATCGTTGGGATCCTCGATGCGCATTTCGCGCAGGTCAAAAAGAACTTCGCGACCAAGATGGATTCACTTGCGCCAACGTTCAAACCAAAACTCATCCTGGTTAAGAGGTGACTCGCGGCTGCCGCTCAGACTGCAAAATCGGCCGCCTCCCGATTCGCTCTTCGGAAAATCGAACATCTCAAGTCTGCGCCGGGCCTGAGGTATTTTAGCACCTGTGCCGATTCTGTTTTGTGCACAGAAGATCGCCCGGCGGGCAAAGCGCTCAACACAAGACAACACTGACTCATCCGAGGAAACCCCGGCAAAAGCTATTCACGATCCGGCTGACGGCGGCTGCGGCCTCTGAGTGCGTCGAGGTTTGAACCATATGCCCCGCCAGTTGGTCGAGAAGTCTCGGCGAGGTCAACCACGCTTGAGCCTGCTCCAACGTTGGCGCAGGGCAGATGCGGGCGACATCACGGCCTAGCAACTCTGCGCCGGCGAGCTCCAGATCGAACTCAACCGCTTCAAGCAATCCCGGCTCTTGATCGTAGAGGCGATCGAAATTGCCGGCCTCGGAGTACGTTGCCAGGAGACGATAGAGATCGGCTGCATCCTTGTTGTTTTGTACGCCACGGTCTGCCCACGCAATCAGCTTAAGCAGCGTCAGACCCGGCACGGATGCCACGCGGACGGTGAGGCCCTCCTCAACTGCTACCGGGAGCGATGATGCCCACGCTTCCTCGAATCCGGCAACGTTGAGGACCACCTCTCGACTCGGAGGCCAGGCAATCATCTGGTTAGCGGAGGCAACGCCCCGGAACGGAATGAGATCGACTGGGATCGAGAATCCGGCGGCTCTATCGGTATAGACCAGGCGTTGCTGCGCCTTCAAGTCCCCGGCAAACTCACCAGTTGCAATCATTCGTTCTTTCAACCCTTGGAATTCATCCCAGCTTTCGACCGCAATCCCGAAGTCGATATCGCGGGTGGCACGCCCGGGCCTGAGGCCGTAAACGTTCACCAACATCAAATCGCGCGCCGTTGCGCCCGCCACGAAGAAAGGGCAGTTGAGAGAAGAGGCGACGTTGTCAACGGCGCGAAGGACACGGATGGTCGATGGATCGACCGGTTTACTTGGCGTGATGGAATGTGGGTTCGATGCGTTGCTCATAGATCAATTTCGCAGCCTCCGCGTTCCGGCCATCGTTGGTTGCGAGAAGATCAGCATACACGAGCACGGGAGGGACCAGGCCGGCATCATTGGGGCCGGTGTCGAAGTCCCAGAAAGCATCGAGAATTTCCACATTCCCGGCATGATCGGCCCGCATCCGGTTCGCTGCGACCAACTTGGCGATGGGATCGCGCGCGTAAATCGTGAAGTGTGCCGGCTTCAAGAAGTGCGTCAGCTTTTCGGCGGCGACTTCACCTCCCCAGTATGCATGGTGCTGGTCGATATTGGCCTGATGGAGTTGCTCTGGGTCCCCTTGGAATCTGCGCGGATTGAGTTTCGGGCGCAGCGTGGTCGGATAGTGCGTCACCCACTCTTGGAGCATGCGTTCGGGATCGAGAAGATCTCGTTCTGTCCCGGTTTTGAGGCGAAGGAATCCGCGCGCTTCGAGGTCTTTCATGACCGGGCCGACCGTTCCGAGCGCCACTCTTGCCGCCGCCGCGATTTCCCGATAGTTGGCTCGAATCAGTTCCGGACGGCAGAGCAAGGCGAACGTAATGTGTAGTCCGGCAGGGTTGAGCGCACGAAAGGGGTCTTGCCTCAATTCCGCCGGCCGCGGTTGGCCGACCACATAGATCAGCAGCCCTGGACCTTCCAGATACGCATTCCCTGCCGTGTCGATAAATGGCAGATGGAGGTCGCGGCAGCGCTCGGCAATTTCCCGTGTGATGTATGGCGCGACCAGTAAAGGGCACTTACGCAAATCCTTCAAACGGGCTTTAACCATCGCGGGAGTCTCGAAGCGATCGACGGTCTTCACTTCTGCGGCGAAGCGGTATTTGTGGCGGTCGGTCTCTACCTCAATGATCGCGTCCTCCCCGGCACCATCTTGCCCGGCGATCCCTGGAAGCACGCGCGCATCGAGTCCCGTGGTTTGATGCAGGGTCGTTATGGCTGTCTCCAGCACTCGATGCTCTTGGGTCGTCATGGTCGCTTCTCTCGGAACTCTGGCCGGTGCGATCAGCCTTTGTTCACCAACTAGTATTGTACACGTTACGTGAACACGCCACAATAGTGAACAGCCTGGCGATGCTGGCCTCCTGGGCCATTTCCGCTCGATTCGGGCCGAGCGGGCGGCCCGAGATATACTTTTGACAAGACACCGCGGTCTCCCTTACAACGTACCCATGGAGTTGGGCCGTTATAGATGCGACTACGCTGCCCTACAGCGCTGCCACGCCCTGGCCTTAGATTGAACTCCGGAAATGAGATGTATGTCAGCCTCCCCCGCTCATCCAATACCCGTTGTCGGTCAAGCCGACGATGTATTTGAGCGCCTGGCCCGATGCGATCGCCTTCTGACCGCAAAGGAACTGGCGGACATTCTGGCCATCAGTCCCAAGACACTGTACAACTACGTGACCCGTGGAATGATTCCATACTTCAAAATCGAGTCGAACGTGCGCTTTCGAGCCCGCGAAGTGGCCGAGTGGCTTCGACAGCATTCAGGTCGACCGGCGGTCTTGTGGACGGAAACAGCTTCCGGCGCCGCCCGGAGATGATGTGTCCAAGTTGATGCAATTCCAAGACCTCGAACAAGCTGCGCTTAGTCTACGGATCACGTCGATTCCACCTGCAACGCGACGATCAGGACGAAAGGAGTTCCCATGGACACCGCCCCAGTGATCCGAGTAGTGCAAGAAATTCTGGAATCCCGTCAAAGTCGTAAAGGTGCATGGGGATTTGGCTCCGATCAAGACGCTGTTGAACCAACCTGCCTTGTTATTCTGGCGTTGCGACACCAGCCAAGCGTCTACGTTGAACGAGCCTTGGACACGCTCGAGAATCTCCAAAATAGAGACGGCAGCTGGCCAGCGTTCCTCGGCGACGAGCCCGAAGGGTGCTGGACCACGGCCCCTGTGGTTCTAAGCCTGATGGCGACCCGGCGTGAGGCCGGGAGTGTGCATCGGGGAATACAGTGGCTGTTAAACGCGCGAAGCCGCGAAGCAAACTGGTTATGGCGCTGGAAACTCCGCACGGTCGACAACAGCGTGCAGTTCGATCCGAGCAAGTTCGGCTGGAGTTGGATATCGGGCACTACCAGTTGGGTAGTCCCGACCGCGTTCACACTCATCGCGCTTCAACAGGCCAGCAAGCGTGGCTTTTGCAGAAGCGCCCACCTGAGAGAGCGTGTTGAACTCGGGACCAGCATGCTGCTTGATCGGATGTGCCCGGGGGGCGGATGGAATTCGGGCAATAGAGTCGCATTTGGCGTGCCGCTCGCGCCGCATATCGACACAACCTCAATCGCACTGCTCGCCCTGACAAGACACGAAGAGGAACAGGGTGTCCAGAGATCACTCCAGTGGCTGGTGAACCGACTCGCGGGATGTCCATCGCCATACAGCCTGGCATGGGGTGTCCTCGCGATTGCGGCATATCGAGGCATCAGCCTGGAAGCGAGAGAGGGTCTGCGAGGTAGAGCGCAAGAACTGATGCGGCTGACAGAAAATGTGGCGAGCATCGAGGACAACTGCACTCTCGCGGTTTGCGCCCTGGCGCTTGAAGCGATGAGTGGAGACAGCGTGTTCGATGTGAGGACGTGATGAAACTGGATCGTCGGCGATTCGTGATTAGTGCTGCCGGGTTAGCTGTCGGGGGAATGACGACAGCGCGACTTCTCCCCGAAGAAATGCTTCTACGCGACCGGCGACTACGGCGCTCGCGGGTAGCGATCGTTTCGGCAGAGCAGTACTCAGAACGCCTCGAAGAGCTACTTCTGTCCGGGCTTCGAGAGTTCCGCCTCAACCTGCGCGCAAAATCCGTGCTGCTCAAACCGAATCTCGTGGAATACATCGCCGGCGTCGAGGTGAATACGAACCCTGTGCTGGTAGGCGCAGCCGCCGAGGCCTTTTTGAAGCTGGGCGCGAAGAGCGTTGTGGTCGGAGAGGGACCCGGGCACCAGCGAGACACGTATCTGGTGCTCGCCGAGAGCGGGCTGGCCGCTCAACTGCGGAGCCAGAAGATCAGCTTCGTCGATCTCAACCGCGACGAACTGTTCAAGGTGCCACTCAGGGCCACCTACACGGGTCTGGAGCACCTGTGGCTGCCTAGGACTGTGCTCCAGTCCGACTTCGTGGTGTCGATGCCGAAGATAAAGACCCACCACTGGGCAGGCGTTACGCTGAGCATGAAAAACATGTTCGGTGTGGTGCCGGGAACAAAGTATGGCTGGCCCAAGAACGTTCTGCATTGGAAGGGTATCCACCGGAGCATCCTCGATATCTGTGCGACGGCGCCAATGCACTTCGTCATCGCGGACGGCGTCGTTGCCATGGAGGGTAACGGGCCGCTTCACGGAAGTCACCGACATCTCGGGAAGATCGTTCTCGCTGACGATCCCGTCGCCGCGGATTTCACCTGTGCCCGTTTGATGGGCCTCAATCCCCATGCTGTGTGGCATCTCGATCGCGCAGCGCATTTTCTCGGGAACGGCTCTCATGATCGGATCGATCTGATCGCAGAAGGCCTGCCACAAAAGACGGTTCCCTTTGATGTCCTGCCGGAGTTCGTGAGTCTTCAAACGCCGGTGTGAGCACTCGGGAGGCTCAGACGCCCGGGGATCAGTGGCCATGCGCCCAATGTCCTCAGACGTCTCGCGGTGACAGCAGTTACCCTCCCGAAGCGTATTTCCTACAGGACTGGCAGAACACACAACACGCCGACACCGTAGCGGTTTCCAGGAGCGTTATCCGACTGAATGCTGCCAGGAGGGGGGCGAGTTTCGGGGTAGCTCCAGGAACATTTTTCAGGTTGACAGAATGCGACCTGGAGCTGACGTGAATCCCGGATAGGTCCAGGAACATTCTTCGGGTCAAGCCAGTGCGTCGAGGACAGAGGTGGGCTCCAGGATAGGTCCAAGAACATTGTTCCGGTCGGCAGCGCCGTGACCAGCGAACGGAACGGCATTCGGATAGGTCTATGAACATTCTTCAGGTTGACGCAATGCGATCTGGAGCGCGGTGCTGCTCGGATAGGTCCAGGAACATTTTTCTGGCTGGCAGAATGCAGCCGCGGGTGAGATGAACAAAGCATCTCGATGCGTGCACCGCAGCGATAAAAGTATGGACCGGATCGCGTTTCCCCATAGAATCGGGCCAGAGGAAAGTCGTTCGTGTTTTCGTCCATCGAAGATCTCGGCCAACGATTGGAAGCGGCGAAATATGTAATCGACCCGGTCACCCTTCAGGTCGTCTATCTCGCAGCCCGGATGCAGAAGCCGGTGATTGTGGAAGGTCCGCCTGGCTGTGGCAAGACCGCTTTGGCCCAGGCGATCGCGGCGGCCGGGAATACGGTGATCGAACGGTTGCAGTGCTATGAAGGAATCAACGAGGAGAAGGCCATCGGCAAATTCGATAGCGCCCTTCAGAAGCTGTTCCTTGAGACGCAGGGAGATCGCCTCCAGAAGGACTGGGATGCGATCCGCAACAATCTACATACCCTGGATTTCTTTGTACAGGGGCCTTTGCTGAGATCACTGTTATACGAACGGCCGTGCGTGCTGCTGATCGACGAAGTCGACAAGGTGGATGAAGGCTTCGAAGCGTTGCTGCTCGAAATCCTTTCGGAATGGCAGATCTCGGTCCCGAAGCTAGGGACGATTAGACACAAGGCGATTCCCTTCGTGATCCTCACCTCGAATGAGGTTAGGCGGCTCGGCGACCCGTTGCGGCGCCGCAGTTTCTATCTGCGGGTGGAGTTCCCCACGGTCGATCGGGAGGCTGAAATCCTGCGGGTTCGCAGTACGACCACGAACCCCCAGCTACGGCGGATCATTGCCGGCTTGGCACATGCACTACGCGGGTGGCAGATGGAGAAGCCAGTTTCGATTGCAGAGATGCTCGAGCTGGCGCAGGCCCTGGAGATCCTGGGACTTGAAGACATCACACCGGAGATGCGAGACATTCTCCTGCCCCTGCTGGCCAAGACGGAGTCTGATCGGAAACGGCTCTTGCTGCGGGACGGCTTCGCGTCTCTCGTGCACGATTCGCACCAATATGCAGAGGAAGTTCCTCAGAATTCACTGGAGAGGGAGCTGTCGGATGGGACGACAGCCCGCTAGTTGGATTAATTCTATGGCGATCAGAGAACGGTCGCGTCTAGTCTGTCTGTTCGCAACCGGCGCGGTTGTGTGTGCGGCTCAACAAGATCAGCGCACAACAGCCATGCAATGGGCGGATCACTACGCGGCTGTTTATCAGGTCCCTCGCGAGCTGGTCCACTCGATCATCGAGGCCGAGTCTGGCTGGCATCCGCGTGCAATCTCGAACAAAGGTGCGGTGGGTCTGATGCAGCTGATGCCCGCCACGGCTCTGACGTTTGGAGTCACGAACCGCTTCGAGATCGAACAGAACATTCGAGGAGGCGTGGCGTATCTAGCCCGGCTTCTGAAGTTGTTCGACGGAGACGTGCGCTTGGTCGCGGCGGCATATCTGACCGGCGAGAACCGAATTCTGCCGACCGGCCTGGCGTACTCAAACGCCGAGGTTTACCGGTATGTGAGCAAGGTGGCGCGATTGTACCGAGAGAAGCGCTTCAAGCGCCTTCAGCCAGAGGTCTTCGCGCAAGACGATTAGCAAGGAGGTAATAAGACGTGACGATCATGAAATGGATGTTCTCGATTGTCCCCATTCTCGAACTCGTGGCGCGAGCACATGGACAGCAACCGGTGCAGATTCAAGTGCAACCGCAAGTCGTTGGCCGGTCTATTCGAGACGGCCAGGTGACCACAGTGTTCCTGGCGCCGCGCTATGTGACGGCGATCCGAATGCCGGAGCCGATCAACTCGGTGGTAGTGGGCGACCCGGCGTCGTTCTCAGCGGAGCATTCGGATCGTGAACCGAATTTGGTGTTCATAAAACCAATCACGACAAAGGCGGCGCAGACCAATCTGCTCATATCGTCGACTCACGGCCTGCAGGCAAGCCTGCTCCTGATCAGCCGCGGCGACCCAAAGGAGCCGGGACAACCCGCAGTGGATTTCCTGATGCGGTATAAACCGGCGGGCCAATTCATGATCCGACCCTCCGACTCTCCATCGGCGGTGATCCCGCAAACCATAACTGTCGGCAGCACAGCTCCTATGCCATCCGCCTCGGGTCTGTCAGTTCCGGTTGTGCCCGCGTCGTTTCCCGCTCGTGGCGTCTCGAAGGAGCGACCGGCTTCGCAGCCGCAGGTTGCGGTGAATTCAACGAAGGTGGACCGAACTGCTCTCGATGATCTTCTGGACCGTCAACGGCGGGCGCCATTGCCTGTCCTCTACGGCCAGAAGCCGGGTATCTCGCCACCGGGGAAGGAACTAGTCAAGACCGGAGTCAGCGAGGTGATCGATCAGGGCAGCGAGGTGGTGGTTTTGTTTTCAGCCATGAACGTGCAAGACCATGCAATCGAATTGATGCCCCCGCAGATTCAGCTGGGCGGCATGAAGAAAAGCAGGAAGATCGTTCGCAAGTCACGCTGGTCGACGGCCGAGCAGTTGCCTGTCACAGACTTCCGGATGAGCCGCCGCCGGCTCGGCCCAGGTGAGCGAGCTGATGGCGTGGTGGTCTTCAAGCGTCCATCTTTCAAACAGTCGACCGAGACGCTGTTCCTTCAGATGGCTGAGTCGGGTGCGGTGGATCGTCCGGCTTTGGCTCCGATTGGTTTTGGAATTAGCAGTTTCCGAGAGGTGACCTATGACGCCCGATAACCGCATTCGCGATGAGAAACTGGAGCGAGAGATGAGCCAGCAGGACGATCCCACGTTGACCACGCGAGTGAGCCGACCTGGCAGTACTGAGGAGGAAGCGACGCCAGCGGAACCAAGACCGGCAGAGGCGCCGGAAGCTCCCGGTGGAATCGTGCAGCAGATCTGGCGGCGAATCAAGGAAGAACGAAACCGGCCCAAGCGGGTCGAGATCAACACTCGTGGTCAGAACAACATGGACCGGAGCAAGGCCTTTTTGGTTCTCGCCACGGCCGTCGTGTTGTGCGGCTTCGCGTTTCTCGCCTTGTTCTCCACCTCCAGCGCGGAAAAGCGGGCGCAGGACCGGCGGACGAAGCCCAGCCTGGGGAGACCCGAAAGCGCGGCGCAACAGGCGGGGCGACCGGGATCCACAATCCCGCTTCTCAGTGCCGACCAAGGCGCCGGCGATCCGAATAGCGAGCAACTGAGTCCAGACGACATTCTGGCAACTTCACGCCACGCACAGAAGGGAAACCAGCAGCAGCCGCCCACCGAGTATGCGCTAAACCAAGTGCCTCCCTTGAATGACCCGGCCCTCGAAATGTACCGGCGGCAGAACAACTACGCTCCGCCCCCGCCGCCTCCACCGACAACCGTTGTGGTCACACCGGTCTCACAGCCGATGAACGAATCGGAGGGTCTGAAGAAATCCTCCCTGGTGTTCGTGCGAAACACGACTTCGGCGACGGTGATGAACGTCAGCCAATCGACGGGCCAGCCTGCGTTCATCGAGCGAAAGGGCGTCTCGAAATTGCTGCCGACCGGCAGCCGGCTCGTGGCGCGACTACAGACTGCCGTCAGTAGCGCAGTGAAGACACCGGCCATCGCGGTGATTGAGTACAACTATGAGCGTGACGGCGAGATCGTCATTCCGGCGGGCACGAAGGCAATCGGGCAGTTGGCGCAGGCCAACCAGAATGGCCAGGTTGGTCTTCGCTTTACAGGACTCGAAATGCCAGATGGCAGTGCCGAGAGTATCGAAGGCAGCGGCGTTAGTTTGGACTACGGTCCGCTGAAGGGAGTCGTGAATGGACGAAATGGGGCAAAGCGCGCCCTGGTTCGCTCGATGACTGGCATTGGGACGGTGGCGGCTTCCCTCGTAGGTGGCCGTGGTTACGGCGGGCTGACAGGCCCGATCGATCAGAGTGTTTTGCTGCGGGAGCGCATCGCATCAAACATCGGACTGGCAGGTGAGCAGGAATTGATGGCAATGGCATATACCCAAAACGTGGTCGTTACGCTTCCTGGCAACACACGGTTCTACATCGTCCTTCAGGAACCGGTCACAACGCCAAATCGACCCGATCTGACGCCAGCCGGACTCCGGACCAACATCGCCAGTGCAGAAGGACAAGCTCTGCCGACGGCGGCGGAGCTTCGAGAACTGGTGGCACTAAAAAACGAACTCAACCGAATGTATCGGGAAGTTGCTGTGACGCGGACATCGGAGCCACTGGCACCACAGCAGTGACGAGCCATGGAAGCCAACTGGAAACCACTCGAAACGAGACTCGGCGCAGTCCGGTGCGCCGGGTTCATGTTCATGGGTCGTTTGAATGGGATCAACCAGTACAAACACGGCCTCAGCCGGCGCTACCTGTTCCTCGATGACGAGGGGCGGGCTTATGAAGCCGCGGGGCGGAACGAGTTTCGAGAGATTTCTTTCGACGAAGCTTTGACAAGGGTCGAAGAGCCATTGAAGGAGTTGGGAGAGACGCTCGAAACGGCGTACGACGACGCTTACGTCACTCGCAAAGAAGCGGCGTTACGAGCGGCGGGAATTGAGGTGCTACGGATTCGGATCGTTTCGGAAGACAGGGTCGTATGACGCCCACTCCGAAAGCAGTGGCGGGCGAATTTCGGATGCGGTAAATTAGGCCCAAGGAGTCGGGTTTTGCGCCCCGAATACCCAGCGATGAGTCCGCTCCACTGGGTGGCTACTCAGTTCGGGCGGTTTTTTGGCGACGGCTATCGGGAGATCCGTGCACTCATCGCCTCGAATACCCCACACAGTCTCAAGAAGGCCTTCACGGGCAGCTTGGCTGCACTCGTCCTAGCCCTACTGGCGGTGGTGGTGATTGCATCGCAAATCCATCCGGCTGCGGTCATTCTTGCGGTTGCCTGTGTGCTGCTGATCGTCTACGGAAGAACTCTATTCCGAAGGCTGGCGCTGTTCGCCGGCTACTTCCTGTGTGGCTTTGTGCTTTTCATTGGCGTTGGCCTGATCACGACGGTCCCGCTCGAAAAAGGTTATCCGCTTCTGGCAAAGGCTGTCGCTGTGGTCTTGTTTGTGGTGTTGTGTTTGGTGATTCCGGCCCTGTTGTCGATGAGACCGAGGCAGAAGATCGCTGCGGGCGGTGGGAGTTGGGCTTCGGGAGAGGACCAGTTCAAGACTCCAACCCTCACCTTTGCGGATGTCGGTGGCTTGGAAGCGTCCAAGAAGCAAATCCGGGACCTGGTCCAGGCGAGCATCAATGGAAAGAAGTTCGGAGAGTACGGGGTCTTTCGAAACGGGATCCTGCTTTATGGCCCGCGGGGGACGGGAAAATCGTTCCTGGCGGAGGCGGTGGCTGGAGAGTTCAAGCTGAAGTACTTCTCTGTCTCTGCAGCAAGCTTGCTCAACAAGTTCGTTGGCCTCACGGAGGAGAATATTCGAAACACCTTCGAGACAGCAAAAGCGAACCGACCGGCCGTACTCTTCATAGACGAAATTGACGCCCTGGGCACGAAGAGGCAGCAGGTTGGGGATGCTGATGACACCGGTGGGGCTGCACGCTCATTCAATTCCATGACAGCTCGGTTGATGGAATGTATTGACGATGCTCGGAAACATCCGGGTCTCATCCTCATGGCCGCCACAAACTTCTATGATGGTCTGGATCGGGCTCTGATGCGGGACGGCCGATTCGATCTGCATCTTCGGCTCGATCTGCCCAACGAGGAAGAGAGGGCCCGGATTTTTGAAGCCCAGCTGGCGAAGCGGCCATCGAGGCACTTTGACCTTCAGCCGTTCGCGAAGAGAACGCCCGGCTGGAGCGCGGCCAAAATCGGCACGCTCGTGGACCGCGCTGCCTTCTTTGCCGCCGAAGAACAGAGAAAGATTGAAGAACGCGACCTGACGCGAGCCCTAGCGGAGACGGGCGGGAAGGACCGCGCCGCGTTCAAAGAGGTGGACTGGGCAGACGTCGTTCTCTCCCCCGATACAGAGGCAGATCTCCGGAACCTGGTTCGCCTGATGGACCCCGCGTACGGAGAACGGCTCAAGTTGACCATGCCCACCGGCCTGCTGCTGATCGGGCCCCCTGGAACCGGCAAGACGATGATTGCGCGGTTGATCGCGACGCAGACGAAGCGGAGTTTCTACCCGATCACGGCCGCCGACATCCTGGGCGGCGCAATCGGCGCGTCGGTAAAGAAACTCACAGAACTGTTTACTAGAGCGAAAGAGAACAGTCCATCGATCATCTTCATAGACGAGATGGATGGCCTGTTACCCCACAACAATGGTCTTCAGTCGCAGCACGACATCCAGCTGGTAGAGCAAGCCCGAAGTTTGATCAGTGAGCTGGAGCCGCAACACAACGTTTTCCTGATCGGAACCACCAACCACCTCAGCAGCATCGACGCAGCCATCCTGCGCGGAGGGCGTTTCTCGGAGAAGATCGAGATCGGCACGCCGCACGAAAGCGGCTACCAGCGCTTGCTCACCAAGCACTTGGACGGCATCCGGCTTGTCGAGGGGCTCTCGGTGGAAGTTCTGGCCGAGCGGCTAAAGGGCATTTCACCGGCCGATCTGGAAGCTGTCTGCAATAGCGCCAAGCAAATGGCGATGCGGCGGATGGCCGAAGATGCAGAAGAGCTGCCGCCGCTCGTCTGGAACGATTTCACCGAGGCCATGAAACGGGTTCAAGTCCAGTTCTAGGTTAGAGGCCGGCTCGCTTGTCCATCTCCCCTTCCCGACTGGTTACCTCACCGGCTTGATCTCTCCCACCCGTCTGTCTGGAGATTTTTGAAAAAGCCGGGCGGGTTGCTTTATTCTGCCTCTACGTTCCGGTAGCCGCGTTCAGATCCGGCTTTTGCGCCGGGTCCAAGGGCGGCAACCAGGGCGGAATGACAATCGCATGGAGGTTAAACGACCTATTTGCGCCGTCGGGCTGGACCCGGGACTACAACGTTCAAATGGTCCAGAACTTCGAGCGGAAGGAGCGCGGTGCGACAGAAAGGACCATTACGGCGAAGATCGTGGTGACGTGCAAGGTGACGATCTATGGTTTCGGCACACACACGGGACTCGGCGAGGAGTGGGCGGAGAACGACAATGCAGGCACGGCAGCGGAAGCCCAGGCGTTCAAGCGGGCATGTTCGTGCTTTGGGCTTGGCCGCTACCTGTACGATCTTGAAGGACAGTGGGTGGATCTTGACGAGAAGAAGCGCCCAGTGGAGACGCCGAAACTGCCGGAGTGGGCACGCCCAAAGCGGCAACAGTGCGGCGGCGAGAACAGCGCAAACAGCAAACACCAGGCCAACGGCCAGCAGCGAACAGGGACAAACGGTGGGGCGAGAAACGGTAGAGGCGGTCTGTACCGGGATGAACTGCTCGGGCAGGTGAAGGCGCTCTGCGGCACAGTCGGCTTCAGTCTCTCCAAGGGCGTGCTGCAGGCTGTGGCGAAGGTCGAAGATCCAGACAAGATCCGCGACATGGCGAAGCTCACAGCCGCGTTCGAGAAGCTGCAGGACATGGCGCGCGGCGTCGAACGGTTGCGAACGGTTGTGGCGAAGGCCGGAGACCAAAGGTACGCTGCGTTGTGCTGCGAGCTGAACCTGACAAGCGATTCCGTCGACGACATCCCGGACAGGACGGTGCTCCGTCGGCTGGTGGAAACGCTTGAAGGCGAAAGTAGTCCCACGGAAGCACCGAATGGCACGAGCAACGGCTCCGCCGGGAACGGAACGCAGGGCGGCGCGGCGAGCTTGAGTGAGTTGCGGGGACGGCTACTTCATGAGGCGAATCGCGTGTCTGGTGCGACAAGACGGCCGCTTGCGCAGGTGATCAACGAAGCGGCGAACGGAGCGTTCAACTTCGCCAACTTGAAGGACCTGGGTGCGGAAGATGCCGGCAAGGTGCGCGACGCACTGACCGCGCTCGAACGGATGGCGAGAGCCGCGTACCCCGCCAGCGCCTACTGTGAGATCGAACGCTATGTTCGGGACCGTCTGATCCAGCATCTGCAACGACGCAGCCAGCGGCCATATCGCCCTCCGCAAGGAGAACTATGGCTGCAACATCTGGC
>Ga0209777_10001967_pt1 | contig 28102 bp, 25 predicted proteins | sample FrelakmetHBP12HB_FD_187147 | JGI IMG/M metagenome (GOLD analysis project Ga0209777, IMG submission 187147) | Freshwater lake sediment microbial communities from the University of Notre Dame, USA, for methane emissions studies -HBP12 HB (SPAdes)... | ecosystem: Environmental > Aquatic >...
CCAACCGGACCCACACCGAGGAGTTCTACCAGGTCACCGACGCCGAGGCCACGCTCGCCGACCTGCGTCCCGCCCTCCTTGCCTGGGAGGCGACGTACAACACCGTCCGGCCCCACCAGGCCCTGGGTTACCTGACCCCGGCCGAATACCTGGCGTCCCTGGGGATCGATGTGTAACGGACGTGCCGGACGAGTACAGGCCCTTGACCGGCGCCGACCGTCTGCTTATCATGCCTCCCATGCTAAGCGTCAAGATCAGTACCAAGCACCAGATCGCGGTGCCCAGCGAAGCGCGCAAGAAGCTGGGCCTCAAGGCGGGCGACCGGCTGGACGTCGAGATCGAGGGCGACGTCATCCATCTTCGCCGCCACATCCCGGCCGGCGAGCGCCTCTACGGCATCGGGGCCCACCTCTGGGACGGGACGGATCCGGCGGAGCGGATCCGGGCGATGCGCGACGAGGACGAGGCCCGCTGGCTCGAGCGACGGGCGGAGATCGACGCTGACATCCGCGCCGCCCATGCGGCACGCGAGGTGCCGGAGCCGTCCCGATGACGGTCGACGAGCTCTGCGGCCGTCATCGCCGGATCGCCCTCGACGTCAACGTGTTCATCTACCTGTTCGAGGGGGAGGGGCCGCTAGCTCGGACCGCCGCGTCCGTGATTGACGTCGTCTCCACGGGTCGCGTCACCGGTTTCGTTGCGACGATTGCCCTCTCCGAGGTGATCGTTGGGCCGGTTCGGGCGGGTGACGAGACGCTGGGCGAGCGATACGTCGACGCGATCCGGTCGATCGAGAACCTGCACGTCGTGCCGGCCACGGTCGAGATCACGGCTGAGGCAGGCTTCCTCCGCGGGCGAACCGGCCTCACGTTGGCCGACGCCCTGCACGTCGCGACTGCGCGCGTCGCCGGGGCCTCGGTCCTGGTCACGAACGACCGGAGGGTTCGCTCCATGCCGAGGCTCGAGGTGGTCCAGCTGGCCGACCTCGTGGCCTGACGTTTCTCCGAACGAACGCCCGATCAGCTCTCGATCCGCACCAACCGTCGGCCGCGGGCGCGCCCGGCCAGGATCCCGTTGAGCGCCTCCGGAAGCGTGTTCAGCGTCACCTCCGTCACGCTGTCGCCCAGGCCGTTCGGGCGCAGGTCGTCGCCGAGGCGCTGCCAGATCGCGCGCCGCTCCGCGATCGGGACCCGGGCGGAGTCGATCCCGACCAGCGCGGCCGCTCGGAGGATGAACGGGAAGACCGTCGTCGCAACGCACGGTCCTCCCGCGTTGCCGGACGCCGCGACCGTCGCGTCGCGCCGGAGCGTGCGCAGGATCTACGGGAGCGTCACGCCGCCCACGCAGTCCACGGCGCCCGCCCAGCGCTCCGCCTCCAAGGGGCGCGTGCTGTCGGGAGTCACGTCGGCCCGGTCGATGACCGCCGCGGCGCCCAAGCCGCGCAATCGGTCCGCTTCATTCGGGTTCCCGGTCGCCGCCACCACCTCGTAGCCGCGCGCGGCGAGGATTCCGACCGCGGCGGTGCCAAGCCCACCGGACGCGCCCGTGACCAGGACCGGCCCCGTCCCGGGCCGCAGGCCGCGCTCCTCGAGCCGGACCACGGAGAGCGCGGCGGTGAAGCCGGCCGTCCCCGGCGCCATCGCGAACCGCGGGGGTCAGCTCCGGGGGGAGCGGCACGACCCAGCCGGCCGGCACGCGCTGGTACTCCGCGAACCCGCCGTGCCGGCTCACGCCCAGGTTGTAGCCGTGGGCAGCGACCGCGCGGCCGACGGGGATCGACGGGTCCGCGCTTGCAGCGACCTCGCCCGCAAGGTCGATGCCCGCGATCAGCGGGTTGATCCGGGCGACCTTGCCGCCGACGATCGTGGCGAGGCCGTCCTTGTAGTTGACACTGGACCACAGGACACGGATCTCGACCTCGCCCGGGGGCAGATCCGCCTCCGCGAACGGTCGGACGCCGCGGTTGACGGTAGCGCCGGCCTGCTCGGCGACAAAGGCGCGGAACGTGGAGGGGATCGCGGACATCGGCGGCTCCCGTTGGCGTGGCGGGTTCGGTCCTGTCAGCGGGGCCGACGAGACACCGCGCCTACGAGGAGTCCGGCCACGGACCCGCCGGCCAGCCCGAGGACCAGCCCGGTCAGGTTGTCTACCACGTCCGCGCTCTCGCAGAAACGATCGAGCGCCGGCACCAGTAGCTGGATGGTCTCGATAGCGAAGGGAAGCGCGATCGCGGCGACTGCGATCGCGGCTTTGCCTCGAGACCGGGGCACGAGACCAATCGTCACGCCCAGCGGGATGAACATGAGCACATTCCCGCCGGAGTCATTGGCCGAGACCAACTCTTCGAATGACGCGAGTCCGATCCGCGTGAAGTCGCAATACGCGCGGCCCCGGGCGCCGAACGCCAGTGCCTCCCACTGCGGGGTCAACGTGGCTGCCAGGATGGTCCCGAGGCTGAGCACCATCGCCCACGCGACCGCCCGCCGGATACCGAAGGCCCGACCCACGGCGCCGCTTGCAGCGAAGCTGACGACGACCGAGATTGCGACACCGGGCAGGAACCACGGGAGCATCAGGACCCTCGACGCCTCACGCTGGGCCCGCGGTCAGCGTGAGGATTCCGCGGCGGGGAGGAGGCCCATGACGTGGTCACCTGTCGAAGCGTAGTCGTCGCCCGCGCCGGCCGCCGATCTCCCGGACACGACCCTGCCGGGCTGCCCGGCGTCGGTTCTGTGGCGGGCCGCATCCGCTCGCGCGACCCGAGTCGGTCAGTGCGACTAGTCTCCCACCGCCGCGGCCGGCTGGCTCGCCACACCGCTGAGCCAGCCGGCGCCGCCGCCCCTGGACGCTGCGGCGGTGACCGGGCTCGCGACCGCCCCCTCGACACCCTGGACGTACCCTAGCAGCGCGAGGCGGAGGGCGCCCTCGTCCTCGCCGGTGGCCATCGCCAGCAGCCGCCTAACGTCTTCCCGGACGTCAATGGGAGCAGGTGGCGCGATCGCCCGGAGGACCTTGGTGCTCGCCGTCGGCTCGACCTCTTCAGCGTCGTAGAAGAGCTGCTCATGGAGCTTCTCCCCGGGGCGGAGGCCCACGGTCTCGATCGGCTGGCTGTCGGGATCGCGCCCCGCGAGGCGGACGAGGTCGCGGGCGAGGTCCATGACGCGGACCGGCCCTCCCATGTCCAGCACAAACAGGTCGCCATCGCGGCCCAGCGCGGCTGCGTCGAGGATCAGCCAGGCGGCCTCCGGGATGGTCATGAAGAAGCGGGTCATGTCGGGGTGGGTGATGGTGAGCGGCTCGCCATTCTCCAGCTGCTGCTGGAAGATTGGCACGACGCTCCCGGTCGAGCCCAGGACGTTCCCGAAGCGGACCGATACGTACGGCCGCCCGGTCCGGCGGGCGGCGTCCGCGACGAGCATCTCGGCGATGCGCTTGCTCGCTCCCATCACGCTTGACGGGCGGACCGCCTTGTCGGTGGACACGAAGACGAACCGGTCCACGTCCGCAGCGGCCGCGGCGTCGAGGAGGATGAGCGTCCCACCCACGTTCACGTGGACGGCGTCGGAGGGGTGCTCCTCCATCATCGGCACGTGCTTGTAGGCCGCCGCGTGGAAGATCACGCTCGGAGCCTCGGAGCCGATCAGACGCTCCATCGCCGCCCGGCTTGCCACGTTCGCCAGGTAGACGCGCAGCTCCCCGCTTCCGTTCAGGTGGTTCCGTCTCGTCTCGAGCTCCCGCTGGATGAGGTACAGCGGGCTTTCCGCCCGGTCCACAAGGATCAGACGGCGCGGCCCGAGCCCGAAGACCTGGCGGGCGAGCTCGGACCCGATAGAGCCGCCCCCTCCGGTGATGAGCACCGTCCTGTCCCGGATGATCTCGTCGACGCCGGTCGCGTGCTCCGTCACCATCGGTCGGCGGAGGAGGTCCTCGACGCGGACGCGGCGGACGCGATAGGCGTCCACGCTCCCGTCCAGCAGGTCCGTCATCGAGGGGACCGTGCGCACCTCGAGATGGTTGGCCAGGGCAGTGTCGACCACCCGCCGGACAGCGCTGCCCGGAGCGCTGGGCATCGTGATGAGGAGCGTTCGCGCGCCGGTCTCGGCGACCGCCCGCTGCATCGAATCCAGACCCCCGAAGACGCGGATGCCAGCCACCGTGCCGCCGATCAGCGAGGGATCGTCGTCCAGGAAGCCGACCGGCACCACGCCAGAGCGAGGGTCCCGCCGCGCCGACCGCGCCAGCATCACCCCGGTGTGGCCGGCACCGTACAGGAGCGTGGCGTGCCGATCAGCCGCGGAACCATGGCTCGGACTCCTCGCCAGGTCGGACGCTGCGCGGATCCCGAACCGGACGCCGCCCAGGATCGCTGCGCTCAGGAGCAGCTCAATCGGCCAGAACGATCGGGGGAAACCGTCGGCCCAGGTCGTGCCGCCGAAGGCGGACGCCCCGTAGAAGATGACCAGGGAGATGAGCGATCCGAGCGCGACGGCTGCGACGATCCGCTCGAGATCGGGAACGCTCGCGAAATGCCATCGGCGGCTGTACAAGCCGAGCCGGATGTTGGTGATCGTGCGGACGGCGAGGAGGAGGCCGACGACCACGGGGAAGGCGGGGACGAAGATGGGACCGCTGATGCGGTCGAAGCGAAGGGCGAGCGCGACGTATGCGGCCACGACGATCCCGGCGACGTCGATCGCGAGGAGGTACCGTCCTCGAAGCCCCGCCGCGAGCCGGTGGATCTGGGGGTCGGATGGGATCGGGACGCCTTCCATCACTCCGCCCCGTCGCTGCGGGGAGGGGCGGAGAACCGGCGGGAGCACGGACCAGAACGGGCGACGGACGGCCAATAGACCCCTCGATCGGACTATCCAAGTTCGCGAACGTCACTCTCGTCGAGAGACGCCGATTCCCCAACGGTGCGAAGGGATGTGGAACCGGGGAACGCGGAGCCACGGCGCCTCGGGCATCGTGGCCGGGCTCGGACCCCAAACGCTAGGACAACCAGCGCGACGTGCCTAGTACCAATGGGCCCGTGCCCCGTGCTCGCAAGGCCTTGCCCGGTGCCCGGACGCACCGGTATCTCTCGATCGGGGGCGCGACAGCGGTTCGCCCGGCCGGTACGCTCGGCCGCAACGGCTGCCCGTCGACGAGGGGCGCGAGCGAGCGGGGCTATGATGCGCCGGATGGCCCGTGTGGAACTCGACGTACCCGATGCGCCCGGCTGCCCATTGCTCGGGTTGGCCATCGACCGACGCACGCGTTACACGTTCCCGCACCCGGGCCACCGCTGCTACGCGTCGGGCCTCCCCGGCACGATCGAGGCCGGTCACCAGTCGACGTCCTGCCTGAGTTTCGAGTTCACGGCATGTGACCGATACCGGGCCAGGCAACGACCTGAGAGTCCGGCCAACAGCCCGAATCCCAGCGACCCGCCAAACGCGGGCGTCCCGCAGCGCGGGCGGAAGGTTAGGTTGACGAGCCCGGAGAATCCGGTCGATGATTCGTGCCGTAGCCATCGCCGACGTGCGGAGCGCCCCGCGGTTTCGGGTCAGAGAGAGTGAGACCCCGTGGACCTCCGGCGCCAGATCGCCATCGTTCGGGCATGGCTCCCGCTCCTGGTCGCTAGCGTTCTTCTGGCCGCGGGCGCGGCGTTCGTGGTCAGCAGCCTTCTGCCGAAGGTCTACGAGGCGAAGGCGAGGCTCAACGTCGGCCAGTCGCTCTCGGCGGTGAACCCCGACTACAACCAGCTGCTGGTCTCGCAGCGACTATCCACGACGTATGCGGCGGTCGCGACGACGCGGCCGATCCTCGAAACCGTCATCGGACAGCTCGGCCTTGGCGTGACCTCCGACGAGCTCCTGAAGCGGGTCCGGGCCGACGCGCCGCTGGACAGCACCCTCCTGACCATCGTTGCCCAGGACGCCGATCCGGCCCGCGCCGCCGCCATCGCGAACGCGCTGGCTGAGCAGCTCATCGCCGCCTCGCCGACCATCCAGGGCCGCCAAGCCGAATTCCAGGCATCGATCGACGCGGATCTGAAGGCGACGCAGGAACAGATCAGGACGACCCAGGCGCAGGTCGAGACCCTGAGCGGGCTGCCCAACCGGACGGCGGCCCAGGACGCGGAGTTGGCGACGCTCGAGGGTAGGTTGGTCAGCCTCCGCTCGACGTACGCCACGCTCCTCTCTTTCTCCTCCGGCAACGCCTCCAACTTGCTGAGCGTGATCGAGCCGGCCGTGGCGCCGTCGTTGCCCGTCTCACCGAAGCCGCTCCTGAACACGCTGCTGGGCGCCATCCTCGGCTTGCTCATCGCGGCGGGAATTGCCTTTGTCGCTGAGTATCTCGATGATGCGGTCAAGGACGCCGACGCCGTTCAGGAGGTGGCGGGCTTGAGCACGCTGGGCACCATCGCGCGGATGACGGGCGAGCGGGGCCGGAGCGAGATCTACCAGCTGGCCGCAGCCCTCCGCCCGCGATCCGGCGTCGCGGAAGCCTACCGGACGCTCCGGACCACCATCGAGTTCGCGTCGGTCGACGCGCCGATCCAGACCCTCCTCGTGACGAGTTCGATCCCGGGTGAGGGCAAGACCATCACCGCGTCCAACCTTGCCGTCGTATTCGCCCAGGCGGGCCGGCGCGTGCTGCTGGTAGACGCGGACCTACGCAAGCCCGGCGTCCACGTCGTCTTCGACCTGCCCAACGCCCATGGCCTGACGACGCTCCTGCGCAGCAACGAAGTGAGCCTGGACGCCGTCGCCCATTCGACCGAGCAGGCCAACCTGCGGGTCCTCACCACCGGGCCGCTGCCGCCCAATCCAGCCGAGCTGATGGGCTCGCAGCGCATGAGGACGCTCCTGAAGAGTCTCCAGGCCGCCGCCGACCTGGTCATCTTCGACAGCCCTCCCCTCCAGGCGGTCACCGACTCCGCGGTGCTCAGCTCGTTCCTGGACGGCACGATCCTCGTCATCGATGCCGGCCACAGTCGCCGGGGCACGGTGCGCCAGGCCCGGGAGGTGCTCGCCAAGGCCGGCGCCAACGTGCTCGGGGCGGTTCTCAACCGGATCCAGGCCCAGGCCGACTCCGACTATTCGCACTACTACGGCGAGTACTACGGCGACTACTACCGCTCCCCTGAGGGGACGGGGGGGACTGCTCAGGGGACCCAGGAGTCGCCCGCGGGGTCAGGCCCACGGAAGCCGCCAGCGAGAGGCGGCAGGCAGACCGGCACGACTGCCTTGGAGTAGACGGCAGCACATGCCCCACGGTTGCGACGCGGAAAGACAGGTCCCGTGATCGGACAGCGCGTGTCTACGAGGCGATGGCGCGCCGCTCTCGTCGCAACGTGCCTCGTGACGACAGCTGTCGTGTCTGCGGTTGTCGCCTCGCTGGACGCTCTCTTGATCCTCCTCGTTCTACTCCTCGCGGTCGCTTCGTTGGTGGTGGCGATCCGGTGGCCGATTACGCTCTTCTATGCGTACTGCGCTGCGATTCCGTTCAACTTTGCTCTGCCGCCGGGCCCGGCCGGAACCGTCGCGCGAATCGCGGGATTGGTCTTCTTCGTTGGCTACCTGATCCGAGAGCCCGCCTCCCTCCGACCGAAAACGGTCCCGGTAGCAGGGTGGCTGCTCGTCGCATGGACGCTGACCTCGACCCTTTGGGCGATTGATCCGGGGACCGGGTTCGACGTCTGGCTCACCCTCGCCCAGCTGTTCGCCATCACGGTCCTGGTCGCCAGTCTCGTCGCCACGAACCCTGAGATCCTTCGCAAGGCGCTGTGGTCGTACGCGATCTCGGCGACCGTGACCGCGGTCATCGGGAGTCTCTCGTACCTCCAGGCCACGGCAGTCGACGCGGCGCGGGTGGCGGCCTTCGCGGATCAGGACCCCGCCTTGTATGCGAGCCTGGTTCTGCCGGCAGCCATCTTCCTGATGGACGAAGTTCAATCACGCTCCACCAGGGCGCTCCTGCGCGTCCTCGCGGCGTGTGCTCTGATCGCCTGTGTCGCCGCTCTGGCCTTCTCCGGCACCAGGAGCGCATGGGTCGGGATCCTTGTCGCGACTGTCGTGTGGGTCATCGTGCGGCGTGAACCACGACAGGTGCTCGCCGTCGCGGCGCTTTCCTGTGGCGTCGTCATCCTCCTCGCCAGGGTCCCGGGGATCGGGGACTTCCTCCTCGGACGAGCGCAAATGAGCCTGGCGACGGGCGCTGGCCGCACTGACATCTGGGTTGTCGGGCTTGGCATGCTGGCGGCGGCTCCCCTACTCGGCGTTGGGTTCGGCAACTTCTCGCTGGCGTTCACGCCGTACGCAATCGCCCAGGCGTCGGCCTCGGGTGCCGGTGGGGCCCTGTTTGCCGGCCGAGCACCGCACAACGTCCTGCTCGGCATCTCCGTTGAGACTGGCGTCCTCGGCGGCCTGCTCCTGCTCGCGTTCTTCGTTTCCGCCTTGCTGCCGTCCACAGGGGACCGGGCCAGCACCATCGTCCGTGTGGCCCTGATCAGCCTGTTCGTCCAGTCGATGTTCCTGGACGTCCTCCTCCAGAAGCAGCTGTGGCTCTTTCTCGCGATGGCATTCGGACTCGCATCCTCACAGCGCCTCGCGCGCGTCCCTGGCCGCCAACAACCCGCCGCCCCTGGACATCTGGTCCGCCTCGCGCGTCGGGTGACGTGAGGCTCCGGGCTGACCCGCGGGCGGCCCTGCGGCGGTGGCCGCGTCGACCCCTTCAGCCCTGTCCGACAACAGCAGGGGGTGTGCAGACGCTCTCTCCCGTGTCGGCGCGATCGTTCCCGGCCCGGATGCAGGCGGGATCACCGGCATGAGGCCGCGAATCCCAACCGTGTGGCGACCGCGAGTGCCGCACGGCAGCGTCGCCCGGAACCTGGTGGTCGTGGGTGCTGGAACGGCGCTCGGTCAAGGAGCCACCGTGGTGGCCGCCCCGGTGCTGGCGCGGCTCTATGATCCACAGGCATTCGGGCTCCTGTCCGTCTACGCGGCCGTGCTCTCGATCCTCGTGGCGATCGCGTCCCTGCGCTTCGACTTCGCGATCCCGATCGCCGCCGATCCCGACGAGGCTGCCCACCTCCTCGCCCTGAGCATGGTCCTCGCCCTAGGAGCGAGCCTCGTGGTGGGACTCGTCGTCCTTGTATGGGGAGCGCAGATCACCGCGGCTCTTGGCGCGGCGGCGCTCGCTCCGTTCCTCTGGCTCCTTCCCATCGCGCTCTTCGTGGCCAGCGTCACGCAGGGGTTGTCATCGTGGGCCGTCTACCATCGGCTGTTCCCGGCCCTTGGGCGCTTGAGAGCCGTGCAGGGAGTGGCGCTGGCGGGTTGCCAGGTGGTCCTCGGGTTCGTCCGCGCCGGGACCGTCGGTCTCATGGTGGGTGATGTCGCCGGCCGGATCTTCGGCACGGGACAGCTTCTTCGTTCGCTGTTCGAATCCCTGCGGTCGACCGAGCTCACCCTACGGAGCGTGGGCCGATGCGCCCGCGAGCGCTGGGGCTTCGCTCGCGTCATGACGGCAGCGTCTCTCCTGGGCGCGGTGTCGTTGCAGGTCCCGTTCCTGCTCATCCCGGCCCTCTTCGACCTCGAGTCCTCCGGCCAGTACTTCCTGGCATATCGCGTGTTGGTTCTGCCGGCATCGCTCGTGGCGGCGGCCGTAAGCCAGGTCTTCTTCGGCGAAGCATCGTTGCGACGCGCCGACCCGCGGAGGCTGCACGACCTTGCCCACAACGTGGCGGTGTCGCTGTTCGTGTTCTCCATTCCCACCTACGGAATCGTCGCAGTGGGCGGCCCTGCCCTGTTCGAGGCGGTGTTCGGCCCCCAGTGGGGCCCGGCTGGCCTCTATGCACAGATCATGGCTCCATCGTTGGTCGTCTGGAGCGTGGCGAGCCCGATCAGCTCCCTTCCGCTGATCGGCAGGCGCGAACGCGAGAGCTTGGCCTTCACGGCGGCCGAATTGGGGCTGAGGGCCTGTTCGCTCGGATTCGGAGCCATGGTTCACTCGCTGACTGCCGGACTCGTGGCACTGTCGCTGATGGCGGTGCTGCTCAACATCGCGGCGTTGTGGAGGTTCCTTCGCGTCGCGTCCGTCACCCTGCGGGAGCTGGTTCGGCCTGCGGGGCGGATCAGCGCGCTGACGGTCCCGTTCATGGGCATGATCGTGCTCGCCGGTCAGGTGGCTGCGGAGGTCGTACCGCTGGTGTCGATCGTCGGATGGGCGATCGCGCTCGCGCTTGCGGCGCGCTTCTCTCCGGAGCTCAGGGCCCTGGTGTCCGGCTCGCATGATTAGGGTCCTGGTCTTCGGTCAGCCATACCACGCGTCCCGGATCGTCCGCACTCTGAACGCGCGCGCCGCGGACGTGCGCGCCACGTTCGTCCGGCCGGAGAGCTACGCGGGGCTCCTCGCGAGACCGCCGCGCTCGGAACGGGTTGTCATCGTGCGCGCGGGCTACCGCGTGGGGGCCGCGACCGCCAGGGGTCGACTCTTCGATGCGTACTGGTCGCTGCTGCGCCGGTCGCTGCCCGGCGCTGTGGGGTGCCACTACTGGCTGGGCACGGACGTCCTGAACACGCTCGAGGAAGCCAAGGCCGGGAATCTCCGATGGGCCACCCTCTCGGCGACCCGGAATGACCTTCACCTCGCCGTTGCGCCGTGGCTCACCTCCGAGCTGGAGTCGGTCGGCCTTCGTGTGATCACGGCGCTCCTCCCCCCGCCGCATCCGGCTCCGCAGACGGCCCCGCCGCTGCCCTCCGAGTTCAGGGTGCTTACATACCTGCCTGCAGCTCGGTTCGACTTCTATGGCGGCCCCGCCATTCTGGAGGCGGCGCGACGCACGCCCGGCGTCGGGTTCGACGTGGTCGGCGGCCGAGGAGAGCACGCTCGGTCGGCGGAGGCCAACGTCAGCTGGCACGGTTGGGTTGACGATATCGCGGAGCGTTACGCGAAGGCGACGGTGGTCGTCCGGATCCCCCAGCACGACGGATTCGGGAACACCGTGATCGAGAGCCTGCTCAACGCGCGCCATGTGGTGTACACGGAGGTAGTTCCGTTCGTGCGCAGGATTTGGCCGGTCACGGCCGAGGCACTCGTCGCGGTACTCGAGGAGTTGCACGACGCACACGGCGCGGGTCGGTTGGGTCCCAACCTTGTCGGCCGCGCCTACGCACTCGAGGAGTTCGATGACGAGAAGCTCGCGGACCACCTGACGGCGCTCGTGCGAGCCCACCTCTCCCCCGATGCAGCGTGAGACCCGCGATTTCACGCGAGTGGCCGAACTCGACGGGGCCCATCGAGGGACCCCTGCCAATGCCGATGACGACCCCGAACCCACCTGCAGGAGGTGCCCCGGAGAGTTAGCGTCGTCCACGACAACGCAGCTGGTTCCGTCGGCGGCTACTATTCTTGGTGATCCCTCAGCGTCCACCCGTGCTGGCGCGAGGCCGGGGTGAGGCAGCTCGACCGATGGCGATCGGATAGCCCATCACGATGCCCGAGATGCGTCCGTACCTTCCCTTCGCACGCCCCTCCATCACGGACCGCGAGAAGCAGGCCGTGCTCGACGTCCTGGACTCTGGCTGGCTCACCACCGGTCCGCGCACGAAGCTCTTCGAGGAGCGGTTCGCGGAGAAGGTCGGGACCCGCCACGCGATCGCCCTGAACTCGGCCACGGCGGCGCTGCACCTGGCGCTCGAGGCGCTCGGCGCCGGGCCCGAGGACGAGGTCATCGTGCCCACCTGGACGTTCGCGGCGAGCGCAGAGGTGGTGGCCTACCGGGGTGCGCGGCCGGTCCTCGTCGATATCGATCGGCGCACACTCAACGCCACGCCGGAGGGCGTCCTGGCGGCGGTGACGCCGCGGACCCGAGCCGTGGTCGCCGTCCACGTCGCCGGCCTGCCGGTCGAGATCGAGCGGCTGGTCACGCTGCTCGAACCCCGCGGTATCGCGGTCGTCGAGGATGCGGCGCACGCGTTCCCCAGCCGGATCGGCGGACCCACCGGCCGCCACGCCGGAACCATCGGGCGGGCTGGCGCATTCTCGTTCTATGCCACGAAGACGATCACGACCGGCGAGGGCGGCATGCTCGTCACCGACGACGACACGATCGCCGCGCGTGTCCGGATCATGTCGCTGCACGGGATCAGCCGCGAAGCCTGGAACCGATACGCGGCGAGCGGCTCGTGGTACTACGAGATCGAAGACGCCGGCTACAAGTACAACATGACGGACATCGCCGCGGCCCTCGGCATCGTCCAGTTGGAACGCGCCGACGAGCTGCTCGCCGCGCGCCGATACCTCGCAGCAGCCTACTCAGCGCGCCTGGGATCCTCGCCTGTGAGCAGCCTCGTCGAGCTTCCCGCAGTGGCGCCCGACGGATCTCACGCCTGGCACCTGTACATCATCCGGCTGGTGCTCGACCGACTCACGGTCGACCGGGCAGGCGTAATCGACGCGCTGAAGGGTCTTGGGATCGGGACGAGCGTTCACTTCATCCCGCTCCACCTCCACCCGTACTACCGACGTCGCTGGGGATACGCGGCAGGTGATCTACCAGTCGCCACGGGCGAGTACGAGCGCGTCGTGTCGCTTCCCCTTTGGCCCGGAATGACAGCCGACGACGTCGACCGGGTAGCAAGCGGCCTGGAGGAGGTCCTCGGGTCGGCCCGCCGCTAGAGGCCGCGTGGCCATCTCAGCGTGCTCGAAATCCCGGCTCGCGGTATTCGATCGTCCCGATGCGTCCACGACTTGCAGTGGCCGCCGCGCCTCCGGCCCCATGTCGAGCACCGGCGCGCCCCCAGCGGACGCGCGTCAGCCTAGGACGGTGCGAACGGTCCGAAGGAGGATCTGGATGTCCAGCAGCGTCGTCCTTCGGTCCAGGTACTCGGCATCCAGCCTGAGCTTCGCAGGGAGGATCTCGTCGCGGTACCGCTTCTCGGCCTCGGGGCCCACGAGATGGTCGGCCTCGTCGTGGAACCCGAGCTGCGCAAGCCCGGTGATACCCGGCTTCGCCGAGAAGACGCGCCGGTGCAGAGGATCGGACAGGTCCACGAATGATGGATCCTCCGGGCGCGGGCCAACCAGAGACATCTCTCCACGCACGACGTTGACCAGCTGGGGGAGCTCGTCGATCCGGTACCGACGGAGCACACGCCCGAGGCGCGTCACGCGCGGGTCCCCCGACATGGTCAGGTTCGACCCGCTCGCGCCCTCCGCCATCGTCCGGACTTTCAGCACTGTGATGATCGCGGTACTTTCTCCGACCCGCCGGGCGCGATGGAGAAATGGTCCGCGGTCTCCGGACAGCCGCATGGCGATCGCCACCGCCGCCAGGATCGGCGTGGCAAGCGCCAGCGCCAGTGAACCCCCCATGACATCGAGAGCGCGCTTAGAGTCCACGCCTGTACTCCTGGGGCCCACGCGAGTTGTCCATGCTCCACTGAACAGACCCGAGGAGGATAGGGCACAGGACTGCCACGCGAGTGCGAATGGCCGGCACGGACTTTCGGCGCCGTCGACTGGGTCTCATCTTTCCGAGACGGCCGAGCGGGCGTCCGCGGATCCGGTTCGCCCGGGATTCCGCGGTTCCGGCATCCGGCCGACGGGCGCCGTGCAGCCCGGCGTGCCGATCGCCTCACGGGTGCTACCGTCAGCGGTGTGACACAGCCCGAAGAGATCTGGCGACGGCTCGACTACCTGTGCCTGCAGCCGACCCGCCAGGGCCAGGCGAGCTACGCTCACGTCTACGAGATCGTGGCTGGACTGCGACGGCGCGGCTGGGACGTGTGCTTGATACAGCCCTCGCATCCACGCGCGGGCGGACTTGACGGGATCCGTCGTGCCATTTCCGCGGGGGCGACTCAGATCCGATACTGGGTGCAGGGTCGCCTTCGGCCCGCCCGGCTCGTGTACGTCAGGACCCACATCGCGACTTTGCCCACGGCGATCCTGGGGAGGGCCACCGGGGCGATCGTCGTGCAGGAGGTCAATGGGCCCCTGGAGGACGCGCTGGACGCGTGGCCGCGGCTGCGGCCGCTGCATCGACTCCTCTCCTTCTCATATCGCACGCAGATTCGATGGGCCGACGCGGTCGTCGTCGTCACCCCTGGCCTCGAGATCTATCTCCGAGAGCGCACGGGTCGCCATAGCGGCTACTTCGTCATCGGAAATGGCGCGGACGTGGATCGATTCCGTCCCGCGAGTCCGGATGTGCCCAACCGCTCGCCGCGATACGTCGTATTCGTCGGTGCGCTTGCGAGGTGGCAGGGCATCGATACCGTCCTCGACGCAGCGACGGGGCCATCGTGGCCAGTGGGAGTCGATCTGGTCGTCGCCGGTGATGGAACGGAACGGGGCCGGGTCGAGGCCGCGACGAAGGCGAACCCGCGCGTCCGCTGGTTGGGGACGATCCCATACTCCGAGTGCCCTCCTCTGGTGGCCGGTAGCCTCGCAGCCCTAGTGCCGATGGCCGATGCGCCCAGGTCCAGGCACGGCCTCTCGCCGCTCAAGCTGTTCGAGGCGATGGCTTGCGGCGTCCCGGTGGTCGCGTCGGATCTACCCGGCCTGGGAGACATTGTCCGTGCCCACGACTGCGGCATCACCTTCCCGGCAGGCGATCCGGACGCCTTGGCCCGATCCGTCGCCGAGCTGGCCGCTGATCCGGCCAGGGCTCGCGACATGGGCTCACGGGGGCGCGGGGCGGCGGTAGCCCTCTACTCCTGGGACGCTCGGGCAGGCCAGACGGAGCAGGTGCTCTTGTGGGCTGCCAACAGGCGTCGGGCTGGCAGCCGGTCGGCTCGACGGAGGCGCTCCTCCGCCTGAAACCCCAGGTCGGCCTCGAGGCGGTCGAGCGGTCTGGCAACCAGGGACCGGGTGTCCGGCTTGATGGACCTGCCCGCTACTTGAGCCGTGCGCCACGTGCAGCGAGCATTCCCGCGTACATCTCTTCATGCAGCCGGACAAGGTTGGGCAGATCGTACCGTTCGACCATCCGCCGTCTCCCGTGACGGCCCATCTCCAGTCTCTCGACGGGGTGGTCCACGAGCCAATCCATGGCTGCAGCCAAGCCGCGGATATCGCCGGTGGGAACGATGAACCCGCTCTGGGCGTCGACCAGCTCCCGGTTCCCGCGTGCCGTCGAGGCCACAACCGGCACCTCGAGAGCGAGGGCCTCCATGATCGATCGAGACAGCCCCTCGCGCTCGCTCGGGAGGACGAGCGCTGTAGCGCCTCCGACGAGGGGGCGGACATCCCCGACGAAGCCGATGAACCGGACACGATCCCGCAGGCCCATGAGGCCCGCCAGTGGTTCGAGGCGTGCTCGCTCCCGACCCTCACCGACAAGCACCAGCACCGCCTTCGAATGATGCATCAACGCGAGAGCTTCGATGACATCTTCCGGTCTCTTGTTCCGGTTGAGCTCCCCGACCACGACAAACAGCGGCGTGTCTGGTCCTACGCGCAACTGTCGGCGAGCAAGAGTGAGAGCGTCTGGATCGACTCCTGATCGCGAATACCGATCTGTGTCGACGCCGATCCCGGGCATCCGCACCAGGCGGGTGGGGCCGACGATCCGATTCGTCTGCGCCGCTGCGTAGTCCTCGTCATTGACCACGACCAGACGATCGGTCCATCGACCGGCCACCCTCTCTGCCGTCAGGAAGACCGCATTCATCGCCGGGCGTCCGCCCTCATGGAAATGGAATCCGTGCGTCGTGTACGCGACGGCTGGCCGTTTGTCCGGGGGCATCCGACGTACGGCGAATCGAGTGATGAATGCCGCGATCGGGGTGTGGACGTGCACGAGGTCAGGTCCTGATTCGAGAACCGCGGAGATGGCTCGCTCGCCGCGCACGATGCCCTCCAGATCGCGTATCGATCTCGAGAACGGAAGTTCGTAGACATGATCGAACGCTTCGCGAAGGGCGGCGTCAGAGCTTGCGCCGTTGGCGGCCGCGTCCACCCGCCAGCCAAGCGCGCGAAAATGCCTCGCGTACGGGATTAGAAAGGCGCGGATCGAAATGGACACGGTGGCGACGATGAGCAGAGAAACACCCGGAGGCAGAGGCGTCCCGGCCACGCCCGTCCGCTCGATCATGGACCGCTCATCCCACGCGCCGCGGGCGTGGCCCCAGGGGCGCCGAGCTGCGCCTGAACCGCCATTCATCGAAGCCCACGCCCGGCGCGGCGAGGAAGGCCAGCGGGCTGTTCGACTCATCGGGGCGTGACATCATGCGTTCGGCAGTGGTGGCCGAGGCCTGCCCCGGGTTCACGGCCGACGGTCTGCCCGCGGCCGTGGGCAAGCCGAGCAGCGGTCTCCAGGCTCGGCAGCAGCTCGTGTGGCCAGTCACTCGCGTTCCTCTGTCGGCGACCCTGACGGCGGAGACCCACTAAGCTCGTGACCCCGGGCCCATCGCCTTGGGTCCGGCGATGGCTGAAAGATGCAGTGGAGCCGCGTGCATGAGGATACTGGTCACCGGCGGTGCCGGGTTCATCGGTCATCACCTGGTCCGCGGCATGCTGGCCCAAGGTCACGAGGTCAACGTCATCGACGACTTCTCGACCGGGCAGCGATCGCGCCTGGACCTGCTGCGCGATCGGTTCGCGCTCACCGAGGGGAGCATCCTCGATCCCGCGGCGCTCGACGAGGCGGTCGCCGGGTGCGAGGTCATCTTCCACGAGGCGGCTATCGCTTCGGTGGAACGATCCCTCGCCGAGCCCCGGATGACGAACGAAGTGAACGCGAGCGGGACGATCGAGGTGATGCTCGCGGCGGCTCGACACCGCGTTCGGCGAGTGGTGTTCGCCGGGTCGTGCGCGGCATACGGCATCCCGGAGGACCTCCCGTGCCGTGAGAGCCAACGGCCCGATCCGCGGTCACCCTACGGGGCGAGCAAGCTCGCGGCAGAGCACTACGTCCATGCACTCGGTGAGCTACACGGCATCGAGACGGTCGTCCTGCGGTACTTCAACGTCTTCGGGCCTGGCCAGGACCCGGCGTCCGAGTACGCAGCCGTCGTGCCGCGGTTCGTCACGGCGGTCCTCGAAGACCGGAGGCCCACCATCAACGGACGCGGTGTGATCTCTCGCGACTACATCTACGTTGACAACGTGGTCGAGGCGAACCTGCTGGCATCACGGCCGTCCAGCCCTTCGGCCCTCACCTGCAACGTTGCTGGCGGCTCACGCCACAGTCTCATCGAGCTCCTGCAGACGATCTGCGACGTGGCCGGCCGCCGGGCCGATCCGGTGTTCGGCCCGCCTCGCCGCGGCGACATCCAGCATTCGCAGGCCGACATCTCGCTCGCCCGCCAGGCGCTGGGCTACGAGGTCGCGGTGCCGTTCACGGAAGGGATCGCCAGGACGGTAGCCTGGTATCGGGATCAGGGGGCCGGCTCCGCGGGCAAGGGCGACCGCCAATCCAGCGACGGCGTGTGACACGCGCCGAAGCGAGGGGCTCAAACGAGCGGCCGCCAGTCTTCCGGGCCGTCCGGTGCAGTCACGCGGGCGCGCCTTCGCAACGCTCAGATCCGCCGATCGACCGCGCTGGATGCCGAGCGCCTCGCCTCGCACGCGACGGTAAGGGTCGCCAGTCGTCGCCAGGCGGCCGGGAGCCTCACGGCTGACGGATCCGGGGGCTGCCTGCGTGACGATAGCGGTCGCCAGCGGAGCCGGAGTGTCGGGACCGCATCACCCTCATAGAGGTTACGATCCGCACGTATCGCGCGCCTCCTTTCGCCGTAGGCTTCCTGCGGCCAGCCATCGCTCCCCCATGACGGAACGCCGACGCGAGGGGAAACATGAGCCAAGTGCAAAAGCCCGTTCCACTGGCGACAAGATCAGGCGTGTACCGGAGACTACTCCCCGGACTCGTCGCGCTGGCGTTCGTGCTGTCGACGATCCCCTTGTTCTTCGCCTACTACAGGGAAGCTGCCTTCCACACACACCCGTTCGACGACTACGCACCGTCCCTGCTGGCCCTTGTCGGGGAGCGCGGAGAACCGCCCGCGCGCCTGCCCACGTTGTTGCAGCGCGCTCCCATGGGCTATCGGGTGCTGTCGGTAGCCGCGGCGATCCCTTTCTACTACGTCCTCCCGTACTACTCCTTCTCGCGCCTGCAGGAACCGGACGAGCTCTATCTGCGGGCGACGGCCGCTCTCTCCATGGTCTCGTATCTGTCGGTCCTGCTCACGGTCCTGGTCATCTATGGCATCGCTCGTCGCAAGTTGAAGTGCTCTCTTGGAGCATCGCTGCTCGCCGCGCTGTTCAGCCTCGGACTGTTCCAATTCCTCGGAACCAGCAGTGTCGATCCTCTTGCAGTGCTGGTCATCAGCCTTCTCGTCTACTTCATCGACCGACCAGCCGTCTTTGCGCCGATCATCATCGCGTCCGCAGCCATGAACGAGAAGGTCGCCATCATCTTCGCGGTGGTTTTCGCCGCCCGCTTCGTTGCGTGGCTACTGAGGCATCGCGTGCCGTTCCAGTACTGGACACAGACGCTGAGCACGGGCCTTGCCGTCATCGCCTACGCTGCAATGCGGCTTGCCCTCCGCCTTCCCGGGTATGAGAGTCAGACGGATCCTGGTACATGGCTCACCGGGGCGGCCTCGACGCTCGCCGCCTCGATGTCGCTGAAGGGTTTCATCCAGAACGGTATCCCGCTCATCATCATGGCGATCCTCTCGCTCGTCGCCTTCGTGATGTGGCGGCGACGTCCGTCCATCTGGCACTTCTCCCCGCTCGATCTGGCTGTCGCTCCGGCGCTCCTCGTCATTGGAATCGTGATCGACATGCAGTTCACCGTCGGCCGGCTCGTCATGCACAGCTTTCCGCTGTATCTTCCCCTGCTGGCCTTCGTCATCGAGGATCACGTGATCGGCCGCAGCATCGAACCCGCGTTGGCGGCACACGAGGAAGGTGGCGCACAGATCGGCTCATGACGTGCGATCCCACGGACCGAGAACCGTGGCAGACGCACGAGGCGCTAGCGATAGACCGCGCCGGTGCAGTCCGTGATGCTGGCCAGCACTCCCGATGATAGCGGCTGGACGTTGCCCGTTACCGTCAGGCCGTCGATGTGGGCGAGGTAGAGGACGGGACCGGCCGCCGGGACGGTCGAGGCGTTGTTCGTGAAGACGATGTTCTGGCGACGGGTCGTGATGTTCACGTAGGTGTCCAGCCCATCGCCGGTGATCGTGTTGCCGCTGACGGTCACGCCGCTGATGGCCGAGCCCGCCGCGCCGTTGGCGCCGAAGAAGAACGCCTTGCCGCGAACCTGATTGATCGAGCCGGCTGTGTTGTTCACGAATCGAACGTTGCTGGCACCCTCCGTGCTGTAGTTGGGCTCGATGTCGAACAGGCCGTAGCCGATGGAGTCGAACGCGTTGCGTTCGACAGTCACGTTCCGGCCGGAGGTGATGGCGACGCCCATCCGACCGGCCGAGATGCAGTGGTTGTCGTGGAACCAGACGCCATCCGACCACGAGCCGACATAGAGGCAGTCGCCCCCGACGGCGAGGATCGTGACCCCGGTGATCTCGGTATCGGTCGAGTTCCAGAGCTGCAGGCCGTATGCCCACTGGATGGAGTCGTTGAAGACGCCCGGGGTCTGGCTGTTGCCCACCAGGTCGAAGTTGCGGATCGTGGTCCCGCTGTCGCGGTCGAGCACGAATAGCGACGTGCGCCCACCGCCGTTCGAGCGCAGGGTGGCCCCGTTCCCCTCGAACGTCAGATCACGCCTCAGGGAGAACTCCAGGCCCGTGTCCATCCGGTAGACGCCACCAGCCCTGAAGACGATCGTCGAGCCGTCCGGGACGGTGCGGAGCCAGCTGGTGAGCGCAGCTGACGCATCGCTCGCGCCGGTCGCGTCGATGGATGCTGGGACGGAGATGCCCGTGGGCGTCGGCGTCGGCGTGGGCACCGGCGTTGGCGTCGGCACGGGAGTCGGTGCTGGAGTCGGCGTGGGCACCGGCGTCGGCGTGGGCACCGGCGTCGGCGTCGGCGTCGGCGTGGGCACCGGCGTCGGCGTCGGCGTCGGCGTGGGCACCGGTGTCGGCGTCGGCGTGGGCACCGGCGTCGGCGTCGGCGTGGGCACCGGCGTCGGCGTCGGCGTGGGCACCGGCGTCGGCGTGCCGGTGGGGTCAGGCGGTGCCGGCGTTGGACCGCTCTTCTCGGTCAGCTTCGGCCCCCGCACCGCGAAGGCATCCACGGACACCGCCGGCCGCGCCGCTGTTGTGCGTGCCTGGATGGTTAGGGTGTGTTCGCCCACGCCCGAGAACGACGTCGTGAACAGCGTCTCGCGGGGCCTGAGCGCGCGTGCGAAGGCGTCCACCGTGCCGACGTACAGGCCGTCCACGTACACCCATGCCTTGCCCTGGTCCGGTCCTTCGAGCCCGATCCACGACACGGCGGACCCCGTGAAGGTGAAGTTCACACCAGCGTCGGGTTGCACAGAGACGGCGACGTACGAGCTGAGGTACCGGTCATCGCGCCGGCGGTCCCAGCTCCCTGAGTAGGTGGCGAGGACCGTCGACTCTTGGAAGACCCGCGTCTCGAACGTTCCGCCCCATGACGCGATGAGCCGGTCCGCCGAGCGGGTCGTGGCGCTGGTCGCCACGAAGGGGACCGCAAGGGCGACGACCCCAACGATCATGACGCCGGTCGCGAGCCAGTCGCGACCCCGGCGGCGGGTGGGCAGCCGTGTCCCTGCCGGCGCTCGCTCGTCGATCCAGCGCGTGCCATCCCAGAACATCGTTCAGCTCCATTCGGCAACCCGGCTGACTCGGAGAGTCCCGTGGCTTTGCGGCCCCGCCTCGCGACGGGTATGCTGTTTCGTGGAGGCCGGCCGGATGAACGCGGTCAGCCAGGCATGCGCCTGCGGCGCCCCGGAACGGTACGGCTCCCGGGCCCAGGGCGCACCTGGCCATGTGTACGGGTCCCGTCGGCAAGCGGCTGGGAAGAACTGCACGGGACCACCCCGCAACCGCCCCTCCCACACCGTGGGAGGGGCGGTTGCGACTTCGCTGGGCACAAGGCGTTGTCCACTGGCACCATCTCGCACGGCCCGTGAGCCATGACAGGCACATGAGCATCTCCTGGCCGGTACCCCGCAGCCAATCTCGCGAGCCGCAATTGATAACCTTGCAGCCGACGAACCATCTCCGGGCCCACCCCGCGCGCCTCACGAGGGAGACCAACGCTTCGACCATGCAAGTGCTCGCCGCCCCCGGACTGAGATCGCGTTAGTGGTCGCCCCTGCTTCTGCGGGCACTGGGCCGGCCATGAAACCGACGTTCGCGCTCACATTCGATACCGAGTTGATTTGGGGCAGCTTCGATACGACTTCCCCCGAGGTCTTCGCGCGTCAGTACCCGGATGTCCGGGGGACGATCAACGCAGTGCTGCGACTCCTCGATCAGTTCGAGGTTGCGGCCACGTGGGCGGTTGTCGGGCATCTCTTCCTCCCCGAATGCCATTGTGATGGCTCCCGCCTGGCGCATCCGGAGCTTGCGGTGCGTCCGCGCCAGCGGTGGCGACCCGGGGACTGGTACGCGGCAGATCCGTGTACGGACCGGCATCGGGATCCGCTCTGGTACGGCGACGATATCCTCGACGCCCTGCAGGCGACGCGCACGCCCCAGGAGATCGGCTCCCACTCCTTCTCGCATGCGCTCTACGGTGATTCTGCAATGACCCGCGAAGCGGTCGATGCTGATCTGGAGGCGTGCATCACCCTGGCGACCGCCCGCGGAATCGAACTCCGCAGCTTCGTCTTCCCACGCAATTGCGAGGGACACCACGAGGCACTGCGGGCACATGGGTTCCGCGCGTACCGGGGCGTCGATCCCACATGGCACGCGGGCATCAGGGGGCTGCCTGGTCGAGCCGCTCATCTGATCGATCATCTGGCAGCGCTCCCTCCGCCCGTTTCGCACCCGGAGGAGACGCTTCCGGGACTTTGGAATATCCCCGGGTCGGCGCTCCTGATCCACCACACTGGGCCCCGCCGGGCCATACCCATGACATCCCGAATCCACAAGGCCAGAGCCGGGTTGCGGCGTGCCCTGGAAACGGGCGGAGTCTTCCACCTGTGGACCCACCCCTCCAACCTGGCGAGCGACCGTCGCTACATGATGGCCGCGCTCGAGGCCATCCTCCGAGAGGCAGTACAGGCTCGCGATCGAGGTGCGCTGGTCATCGAGCCCATGGCTGCAATTGCTGAACGGATGTCCGGGATACCTTCCGGACAGGGCGGCAGTCTGCGTCGTCCCTGGCTCGGGAAAGGTGTTCCCGAGGACAGGAAGTTGGCTGGGCTGGGTCATGAAATCGATGCCGCCGGTGATCCTTGATGCTCGTCGCGAAGGTCCACGGAGGGCTGCCCGACACGGAGCTGACGGCCATGACCGAAGCCGAGCTGGCGGCAATGCGCGCTGAGGAGGGTGACACCGTCGTTCTTCACGACGGGCGCCCCTGGCGTACCACCTTCCCTGGGTTCTATCAGCCGGTCCACCTCCTGGCCCGTATGCGGGCTTCAGAGATCAAGCGACCTGCCCTTCTCTGCTGGGGATACCGGGCGGCACTCGTCGAGGAGGATGCCCATCTGGCCAACGGCTCGCTCCCGATCTACCTGATGGCTGACATCGGGCACTTCACCGAGGGTGCGCTCAACCGGAACCGCAGGAGCGACCTTCGGCGGTGTCGACGGCAGGTCGAGCTCCGTCGGCTAAGGGACCCCTCGCTCCTGATCGAGCAGGGCCACGCGGTGTTCATGTCGGCGGTGCGCCGCCTCGGCTACTGGCGGCCCCAGACCGAGGTCGAGTACCGGCGGCGAATCGAGCGGAGGACCAGGCACGGGCGGAGGCTGATCATCGCGGGCCTGGTCGACGGGCGCCTGGGGGGGTACCTCGACTCCTATGCCGTGAACGACGTTCTGTACCCCGACGAGATCTTCATCGCCACCGACGCCCTGCCAACCGGCATCGGGACCGGGCTCTACGTCGAGGCCATCGAGACTGCCAGGCGGGCCGGGATCATACGCGACGTCTGCAACGGCCTCCACACGCCGGAGGACCCGGATCTCTGCCGTTTCAAGGAGGGTTTGGGGTTCCGCCTGGTCCACCTGCCGGCGCGGACGGTCATTCCGACACCGATCCGGGCCTACATCAAGGCCCGCCGCCCAGCGACCCATTACCGCCTGACGGGTGTGAAGCCGGCCTTGCTCGCGAACGCCGATGAGTAGTCTGATGATGCCGACCAGGCGTCCCCGTGGGTTGTGGGTGCGGGCCTCTGGTCGAGGACCGGGGCGAGTCATGGCGGTAGGTGGAGGTAGGCAGAAGTGACGAGTCCAGCGCGGACCGGAGCGCCGTGTCGCTCGCGGTCAGGTGATCCGATGCTCCTTCCGCGCACCTGGGTCGAAGTGCTGCCGGCAGCAGAGATCGTTCGCACCCTGGACGAGGATCAATCCCTCGATGGGCTGCCATTCATGCCCGAGATGCTGCCTCACTGCGGAAAGCGCTACCGCGTCGCGCTTCGGGCGGATAGGACGTGCATCAATCCTCCCGAGGTCCCGTTCCGACGCCTTCAGGACTCCGTTGTCCTCGAGGGGCTGCGCTGTGACGGCTCGCTCCACGGCGGCTGCCAGCTCGGCTGCATGTTCCTGTGGAAGCAGGCCTGGCTGCGGAGAGTACCTTCCGGGCGCCCGGCTCAGCCTGCAGCTGAACCCGAAGACACTCCGACGCTTCGCGCAACGAGCAGCTCCGACCAGGAGCGCTTCGTTTGCCAGGCGACGGAGCTGCCGCGGGCGACCGAGCCCGGAGATCCGATCTGGAAGCCCGGGCAGTACCTGCGGTTTCTCAGGGTGCGCACGTTGACGCTGCGGGAGCTGCTCGCCATGTTCGGCCGACCCGTACTCCGCCGGGCCGGATGGCTCGCGGGTTCACTCGTCCCCCGTCGCCCAGCACGGCCGACCGCGATCGAGACTCGGCTCGGACTTGAGCCCGGGGAATGTGTGGAGGTCAGGAGTAGGGACGAGATCCTCGTGACGCTGGATGAGCAGGGACGGCAAAAGGGCCTGGCCTTCAGCACCGACATGTACCGACAGAGCGGCCGGAGGATGAAGGTCCTGAAGCGCATCGAGCGCGTCATCGTCGAGGAGACCGGCATGCTCCACCCCATGCATGACACCGTGATCCTCGAGGGATCCATCTGCGATCGGTACCGTGGCTGTGCTCGAGGGATGCCCATCCTGTGGCGGGAGGCCTGGCTGAAGCGCGTTGAACAGGAGCCCGGGGTGGATGCGCTCGATTCGGCCGAATCTCCGAGCGTGCACCAGGGCTGACCCGACGAGGGAATGGGCACTCGACGTCAAGCGCCCGGGCAGCAGTCGAGTCGGCCCGGCGGCGCGGACGCCTCGGTGGCGTGCGTTACTGCGACGTGACCCCGGTGCAGTCGGTGATGCTCGCGAGCACTCCTGACGTGAGGGGCTGAACGTTGCCCGTTACCGTCAAGCCGTCGACGTGGGCGAACTCGAGGACGGGTCCGGCTGCTGGGACCGCCGACGTGTTGTTCGTGAAGATGATGGTCTGGCGACGGGTAGCGTTCACGTAGCTGTCAAGGGATGCCCCGGTCACGGTGTTCCCGCTGACCAGGACGTCCGAGACGGAAGAGCCGACGGCGCCGTTAGCCCCAAAGAAGAACGCCTTGCCGCGAACCTGGTTGACCGTTCCGACCGTGTTGTTCAGGAACTTGACGTTGCTTGCGCCCTGAGTCGTGTCGTTGGGCTCGATGTCGAACACGCCATAGCCGCTCAGAAAGAAGGTCACCCGCTCGACTGTCACGTTCCTGCCGGCGACGACGGCTATGCCCATGCGCCCGCTGGAGACGACGTGCGAGTCGTGGAACGAGATCCCGTCGGGCCAGTATGGGGCGACCCCACTGAGGGTCAGGCCATCGCCCCCCACGCCGCTGACTGTCACGTTGGCGATCTCGACGTCGCCGCCGCCGACGATCGTGATCGCCGACGCTTGCCCCCAGTTTTCGCTGTAGATGCCGGGCGTCGGGCTGTTGCCGACGAGGGTGAAGTTGCGGATCGTGATGCGCGTGTTGTCCTCCCGGAGGTAGAACAGAGAGCAGTCCCGGGCGCAGGCACTGACCCCATTCGACTTCAGGGTTGCGCCGTTTCCGTCGAAGGTCAGGTCGTGGCGATTCGAGAACCTCAGCCCTGTGTCCATCCGGTAGACGCCGCCCGCCTTGAACACGATCGTCGAGCCGTCAGGCACGGTAGCGACGAACGACACGAGGGCGGCGCTGGCGTCGGTTGTTCCGGTCGCGTCGATCGACGCCGGCACGGGGATGCCGGCCGGCGAACGCGAGGGAGCAGTCGAGGGCGCAGTCGAGGGCGCATGCATGAGCGCCGGATCGCCGCACCCGCCAACTGTGAGAACCGCGACGGCAACTATCGCGACAAGGCCCCTGTGCCCGACACTCTTCATCGTTCGTACGTTACGCCGACGACGATGTCCCCATCGAAATGGGGTGGTCAGCGACGCCGTCGCCCCGGCGACCACCAGCGCGGGCTTGCAGCCGTGATCTCGTGGCTGGCCGACACCCGGCCACGCGCCGCCGGCGACACGTCATGACCCCGCGGCTGTACGCATTCCTACCGATTGAGCCGGCTGGTGCCGCCCGTCTATGCTGCACGGCGTCGCCGTCCGCGGTCAGAGGCTCGGTGCCGAATGCCGCTCGAACTGCTCTTCCAATACGGCCTGCTTCTCGCCGCGGTCGTGACCGCGTTCGCGATCAGCTCCGTCGTTGGGTTTCTGGTCGCGCGCCTCTGGGCCACGCCGCACCCGCTCGTCGATGCGCCCGACGAGCCGGGCGCGCGTTCACCGCGGCCGGATCCCGCACGGGAGGCACCGGCCGGGCGACCGCCCGCCGAGAGCCTGGCCCCAAGCAACGATCCGGTCACCTGACCTTCTCCGCGCTTCCCCCGCGGGGACATCCGAGGCGCTGGCCCGGGCACGGACCGGGACTATGGACCTCCCGCCCGCCGGGGCTGCGCGGCGGATCGTCGAGGCATTTGAGACGGCTCGCTGAGCCGGTCGGTCAGGAGCTCAGGTCGCCCAGCCGCCCGAGTAGCTCGTCGGCAACCGCCCGGTAGTCGTTCGCCACCGGGCTCGAGGGGGCGTACTGGGTGATCGGCAGCCGAAGCGCCGGTGCCTCCGCGATGCGGATCGCATCGCGCACGGAGTGGTCCAGCACCACGTTGCCGAACTGGGCGCGCAGCCGGGCGACGACGTCGCGGGTGTGGACCGTGGCGTTTACCCGGCAGGCGATGATGCCAAGTAACTCCACGTGCGGGTTGATGTGTTGTCGCGCACGCTCGATCGACGTGATCACGCTGGCCACGCCAGGCAGCCCAAGCGCGTGAGCTTCGACGGGGATGACGATCCGGTCGCTGGCGACGAGTGGTGCGAGCGACAGGTAGCCGAGCGTCGGTGGCGTGTCGACCAGGATGAGATCCCAATAGTCGGGCAGCCGGGCGAAGGCGCGAACGATGGCGAGCCCTGTTTCGTTTCTGTCCCTGTCGCCAGGCGGAATCAGGCTGAGGCTGGTCGGGATGAGGTCCACGCCGGGTGTCGTCGAGGTCTTGACCAGCTCGGAGACCCGGATCCCGCCCGCCGAGTACTCCACGAGCCCGACCGATGACTCGCGGCAGCCGAGCCATTCGGTCGCCGACCCCTGGGGATCCAGGTCGATCACGAGGAGGCGGAGGCCGCGCTCCACGAAAGCTGATGCGAGGCTCACCGTGGTCGTCGTCTTGCCGCTGCCCCCCTTGTTGTTGGACACGGTGATGGTCCGCATCTCAGCGTTTTCCCTCGACCAGCCGAACCAGCCCGTCGAAGAAGTCGCCGGCCGCAGAGTCGACGTTCTCCGAGGGGCGCAGCAGGCGGTCGGGCGCGGTCTCGCCTGCCTGACGGCGATGCCGGGCTGCTGGCGCCTCCGCGGCTGCTGGCCGCGGCACTGGTTTGTTTGCCGGGGCGACGGCCGGAACCGTCCACGCGGAGACGGGCGCGAACGGGCTCGGGGCCCACGACGCGGGCGTTCGCGACTCGTCTGTCGGGGCGGCCGGGGTGGTCGCCGGGGTGGCTGTCGGAGCAGCCGGCGCGGCAGGGGTGGCGCCCGGAGTGGTCGATCCGGAGATGGACGCGCCCGCGAGTTCGGCCTGCGACGCGGAGGCTGGCAATCCGGTTGTCGGGGCGTGTGCGAGGGGCCTGACACTCCCAAGCGTCGTGGCAGCCCGAAACGCGTTCCTGGCGGCCTCGTCGTACGCGGCGGCCTCCGGCTGATCTATCCGTCCGGCGACTCCCGGCATCAGCCGGGAGAGACGCTGGATGGCCGGGGCAGACGGCCGTCTCACCAGCGCCGCCAGGCGCGCCCGCGCGCGAGCGACAACGTCGGTAGTGTGGTTGTCCACGCTGCCCACTGTACGCTCTCCCGGATCCCGGTTCGGCGGACCGGCCTTGGGTGGCGTGCCGGCCTCGCGACGGGGGGAGTTCATGACAGTCCCTCGTCGGAGGTCTCGCCCGGGTCCGAGCCGAGCAGCCGGCAGCCAGCGGCATGCGTCGCCGCGCGGAGCGTTCGCCGAGACTGTCCCAGCGCGACCCCTGGAGCGGGCAGGAGTCCGCCCAGCGCGCGCCGGACCAACTCCACGAGCCCGATTCCCGGACGCGCGCGGAAAGGTGCCGGAGTCCGGGGAAAGCCGCCCGGAACGGCGCTTAGGACCACGACGCCAAACTCTACAGGTGGCCCCGGTACGAAGGTCCTGTCCCGATCAGGAAGTGATGCGTCCACGCACCACCTGTCCGGTTTGGATCGACGGCGGCCCAACGGACCGGTCTTGTGAGTTCCGTGCCGCTGGGTGATGGTCGGCTGTCGGTTGCGAACCGTCGTGACGGTCAGCCGCGCAGGCTCTCCCCCGGTGCCCAGGCGTGGACGGTCACCCCGCCCAGCCCGCGGGCATCCAGCTCGTGGCGGAGCGCCTCCGGCGTCCCGGCCAGGAGCGGGAAGGTGCCCCAGTGGATTGGCGCCACCGCGTCCACGCCCAGCAGCTCCA
>Ga0209777_10001968_pt1 | contig 28098 bp, 41 predicted proteins | sample FrelakmetHBP12HB_FD_187147 | JGI IMG/M metagenome (GOLD analysis project Ga0209777, IMG submission 187147) | Freshwater lake sediment microbial communities from the University of Notre Dame, USA, for methane emissions studies -HBP12 HB (SPAdes)... | ecosystem: Environmental > Aquatic >...
AGTCAAAGACATTGATTCAGCCTTAGCTTTAGGGATAGTTCCAGTCAATCCCCAACGAATTGGAATCTGACTCATTACTCCTGTTAGTAATGATTTCAACACATCGGCTTTAGCTTGGTGAACCTCGTCAACAATAACACATACCACACCATCGATAAAGTCTTGAAAAGGAATTTCTGCCTCGTCAGCTTTAGTCTTCTTCATCATGTTACCTAGACTTTGCCAAGTGCAAATTGTATGCTTCTTGTCATATTCTTTGCGACCACCAAAATATACACCTACATCAAGACCTAAGTTGATATAGTCTGCTTCTGTTTGTCTTACCAAGTCAGTGTTAGGAACGATAACAATTGTTCTTCCATATTCTTCTACACAGTTTGATAGTGCGGCAGTGATCAATGTCTTACCTGCACCTGTAGCAATCTCTTGTAGTGCTTGTGGATTCTTTAGATAGTTGTTGATGATTTCGATTTGATAGTCACGCAATACAACAGGTTGTCCTGCGATAGGATGACCCTCTGGCCATGTCTTATGTTTGAATGTATCTTCTGTTACTTCAGTGAAACTAAAGGTAGTAGAGTATTCTCGTGTATCTTCTAGTTCAATATCATATCCTACTCTATCTAATACAGGAAGGATCTCTGGTAACAAGTTGATATAGGTACTACCACCTAAACTGAAATAGCTGGTTTTCCCATTCCATCTACCTAAACGGACACTTGGTAAATACCTTGCGCCCGGAACTTCAAACTCAAACATCTTCATCAATGCTTTGCGTTCGGCTAGTTCAAGCCCTTCAATTTTTACATTGACCTCATCTTTGATTATTAGTTTACATTGTTTCATAGTTATATTACTTATCAAGCATGATACTACAAAACAACAAGTAAACACAAACATATAGGAAAAAAAAGGGGACCGAAGTCCCCGAAAGCTAAGTAGAAATTATCGAAAGGGACTTATTGACATTGCCCTTACGCACACTGCAGGGGTTAACCTTTCATGCAAGTTGCCTTAGCGAGTTCACGCCAGTTGCCACTGATCTTAACCAAGTCAGCAATCTTGAGACACATGCGCAAGGACACTTCACGCAATTTAGAATGATTAGCATCAATGAATGACATGATCTCATCAGTTTGTTCCTGAGTAAAATCATAGTCAGCAAACAAACCACCATCAGCGTCACGGTGAACTTGTTTGATACGCAACATTTTGTCACGCTCACTGTCAACAGTCAGGTCCAGAAAGTGACAACGACTTTGCAATGCATCTAAGTGAGGCTGAATCTTACTAGCCTTTTTACTATCAAAAGTTTTGTTAGTGATAAAGATAATAGAACCGTTGAAGTTGAAAGTGTTAGGCACTGCCTCTTCACGCAACAAACGACTATCTTTGTTCCAAGAGATACGGCGAGTTTTACCTGAATCCAATGCACCTTTCAATACATTCAATGCATCTTGATCTTCCCACACATCACAGTCATCAAACACCAATACATTTTTAGCGTCACTGTATTTGTAAAGTGTAGCGAACAAGCCGATACCACTGATAGCACCTTTGACAATCTCAAAGCGAGGGCGATTGCCAGTGATCTTGTCAAACATTGATGCCTTTTCCATTTGCTGTGTGACACCGTGACTCTTGCCGATACCAGCAGGGCCAGTCACAATCATAGCACGAATGTTACCTGCGATACATGCGGCAGACATTTCATCTAATACTGCAAAACGATTAGCAATACGGTCCATTGCCTCAGTTTCAGTTTCAGTAGGTGTCTCAACTTTAGATTCTTTACCACTCAAAAATTCCATGCATTCTTGATTATCAAGTTGAATACGCACTTCGTCAGGGCGACCGGGAAACTGTCCCTCGTTTTTAACAGTGACGAAACCACCTTTACTACCTAACTGATAACCTTTGACCAGTTGAAACACCTCACCTTTGACAGGGTCGTTACGATAAGTACCAGAAGTGATGCGAACGATACTAGACATTTGTTTCCTTTACTTGACTGAATAAGACTCTATTATATACCCAAACCGATTTATTGTCAACCTTTTTATGCCATGTTGAGTTGAACTTGTAGACCTTCCCAAGTACCACCTAGCCCGGTTGAACACATTTCAACACCGTCACCGGAACGATATACTTCCAATACCTCAAGGGCTTTTTGCGTAGCCGCATTACAAGTATAAAAGTCACCCACTCCTGCACGGATTTGTTTGGCAGTAGCATAGAATGAAACAGTAGAACCAATGTTAATACGAAACTTTTGTGTTTGTTTGAAACGCTTGATAGTCATGTCAACTCCTTTAATCAATCAATACAAGTATTATATGCCCAAAACGATTTATTGTCAAGCGGGTTGCTTACGCTTTTCATCCATCATTTCAGCAAGGATAAACTTGGCAATGTTCATTTGCTTACGGGCTGCCTCGCTACGATCCATTGCCAACAGTTCCTGGGCATCAGACAGGATACCCATCACAACCATTTCCAAACCGGTGAACTTAGCGGTAATACTTTCCATGTAACTTTCACGGATTTCTTGTTCAGACATACCGTAGCATTTAGTTTCAAAATTAGTCATGTCGTGTCCTTTCGTTTACTGTCTAAGATTCTATTATATACCCAAAATGATTTATTGTCAAATTTTGGCAATCAGTTGGGCGTGAATCATGTCCATTTCAGACTGTTCGACATAGAAGTCGGTAGTAGGATCGTAGTACTGGCCCTCTTTGTTGTCATAATACAACACTCGACCACTGAAGTTGAATGGGCCCTCAAGACCTTTGCGTGGACCATACTTGGTGCGCATTTCGTCCATTTGAAATTTGTCTGCAACAACTTTGTAACCCATGAACGACTCCTTTTGACTGAATAAGACTCTATTATATACCCGAAATGATTTATTGTCAAATTTCGGGTATATTTTTACACTGTGTGGTCGTCTATTACCACTACATCGACCCCACGCTGTGGATCAAAGTAGGAATAAACAGTACCAACAGCACCCATATATTCTTCGTTCATGGTCATATCAAGCACAGCATCAGGTGGCATATGTGCCAACAATTCTAACAAATCACGAACTAACATTTTTCTCTCCTTTTATTTAATATACCCATAGTATATCAAATTACCCATTTATTGTCAAGTTTCGGAGAAGTCTATTTGCCAATTGTTCACTTGATAGTAGTTGATTGCATCATGCTCACTGTATTTGTAGGTACCTACTATTGTGATAGATTCTTGCTTAAAAAAGTATTCCCATAAGTGGTTCAATTTATTTTCACAAAGTATTTCAATTCTATATCCCTTATCGTCACTATCCTTTAACCAATACTCTATGAACTTTTTTCCTTTTGCTTTAATTAAAAATTTATTGACTGGAAACAAAGTTTTTGTATCTTGCCATAAAACACTACCGTGCGTATTTTCAAATTGTCTGTTCAAATCTTTAAACATTTCATCATGTTCAATATCGTTGTCATAGAATTCAGGCAAACGATAAATCAAAGGCATCATTTCTTCTTTGACTATTTTGGTACTACCATGAATAAATGTGTTTAAATCTTTTCTAAAATTAGATAGTGGTTGACCTCGCAATGATATCATCATAAGTTTCTTACTAAAGTAATCACGGATGATGTTAGCACGATCCCTATCTTCCTGAATCATTTCGTTGAATAAAATTTTATCAGTGAGATTAGTTGGTCGATTAATTATATTGATACAAGATGCCCTTAATCTTTGCCAAGTAACACTAAGTGCTAAAATATCTTCGGTTACTTCAATTACCTGATATTTTTTTACATTCTCATTTGATGATCCTAAATAAGGATTACCTGGTTCTCCCCAAAATGATTCGGAAATATTTGAACCAATCGCACCAAAAGCTTTAGCCACATCAATTTGATTGATCGCCGATAATGAATTCAAATTGTTTAAGTTGATAATACTAGATGTCATTTTTATCCTATTGAAATATCTTCCATACCTGCGGTTCTTAATTTTACCACATGCCCTAACATGAAGTTTTTTGACTCAAGTGCCTTCATTATACCAAGCCAGCGATTACGCAATAGTGCAACTTCATTAATTAATACCTCAAAGTCAACTACCTCATCCTCACCGTCTACATATTTTTCGGCATCTCTACTAGTCAATACTCTATTATACGCCTCTAGGTATTTTTGAAAATGTTTTCGGCGAATTTGTCTTACTTTGATATTTAAAAATTGTAACACCGCTTCAATCTCTTGTAGTTGATTGAAACGGTGTTCTGTGACACCAGGTAACCCAGAAAGATTTTTTTCAATATTTCCAGAGATTTTTACCTCTTTTTTTGCCATTTCCAATTCTGCTTCACAATGTGTAATAAAATCGGGAATGGCAGATAGATCACTTGTAATACGAGTATACCAATTCATTTAATCCCAATCATCTTGGTCTTCGTAATCGTCTTCATAATCTTCATATTCCTCTTCGGCATCATGCTGTAGAGCATAATCTTTCAGAGCAATACCGATATCTTTATCTACTTTAAAGGCAGCTTTGATATCATCGGCTTCGTGGTCGTTGTCAATCAATAAATTAATTAATGAGTCTGCGGCATCGCTACGGTCATTCAAATCAATGTGAGTGCGTAAGACATCCCAAACTTCAGCAATAAAATCTAAACTCATTCTGCAATTTCCTCTTCTGGTAACGCAGGTACAGTGCTTTGAATTTTATGAGGATTATTAGTAATGTCTGCCATTACTTTATCCAAACAACCATCTTTGTTTGATTCCCATCCCTTACGGAAGTATTTCAAAATCTCACCGTCTGCTGTAGTATATATCAAACTATTGCCTTCTTTCTTCAACAAGCCCTTGCCTTCAGCCAAGTCAGTTAGACCTGAGTAAGGATTCATACCTGTTTGGTAGGGAATCTTAACTTGAACACTTTCAAAAGGTTTAGCATATCGTGTCTTCATAATCTTACATGCGGCACGAATACCCTTGACTTCGGAAGTTTTATTACCATCTTCGTCTTCTTTCAATTTCAACTTACGCATGGCAACTACAATACTACTTGCATAAATGAAACCTTGACCACCACTAATTTTATCATCTGGGTCAAACATATCTTGACTTGCATATGTGTGGTTAGTTGCAACTAAACCAATGTTCAATGAACCAAACATATTAACACAATTACGAACAAGTGCAGTCAATGCTTTAGGTTTACGACCCATGTCACCCTTCATATCACCTGCATTGAATTGATTAACATCAGTTGGGGTTAGTAACATACCCAGCGAGTCCAATACGATTAATACTTTAGGACGATCATCTTCTGGTAATGTTTTATATTGTGTAACGAATTCACTAATCATTTTAGCAACATCATCAATCATTGCCATGTTTAACTTTAATAATTTGCTTTCGTCTGTATCAACACCTAGTGCATGTAACCATGCTTCATCAAGTGCATTCTCTGTATCAATTAAGATAGGAAATATGCCTTGCTTTTGTGCATTTGCAATTAAATTACCTGAACAGATAAAACTTTTACCTGCTCCTGATTCACCTGCAAAAACTGTAACTTTACCTAATGGAATGCCCTTGTCAAAAGTACCTGAAATAAGATAGTTTAATGCATAGTTGTTTGTACTGACCCAATCGGTAGGGTCGTTAAAGCCGATACTTAGTCCGTCAATAGACTTAGTAAGCGACTTCCTGAATTTTGATATATCAAATGGTTTAGTCAATTTTATCTCCTAATTGTGTCTTGTATAGTTTATCAGAGATTGATACTTTATCAAACATCTCCGGGCATTTGTCTGCGAGGTTATCAATCTCATAGTCTTGTGGGAAATGCCGTAATGCGGCTCTTGCTCTATCTCTCACTATACTTGGTACTCGTGGAGTGCGACCTGGATCACACAATTCCTCAAGTAATTTTTTGCCTTGCTTAAGGGCGCGATAGCGTTCGTCTGGTAGTGTCATGGAATTCTCCTTGAGACAAGGGGCCGTAGCCCCCTGTTTCCATTAAGACTTAGTTTGTCTTGCACGGATCATCGCTAAGATGTCTTGTGCTTTATCGCTACTAGGAGTTGTCTTTGGAACTACAACTGGTTCATTGAATGATTCTTCAGCCTTGCTAACATCATCTTCCCATGGTGCGGATGTAGAATCTGATGCAACTGGTGCTGTAGTTGCTGTTGATTGTGTTGTGCTACCTGCTGGAGCTTCTAAGCCCCATGGACGATAGTATTGTCCCCAACGCTCAACATCATATGGTTGACCGTCAACGCTTGCCTCAAACATTTCTTTAATGATGCGTAGTTCTGCTTCGCCTGGCTTCTTTGGTAAGAAGTCTTTTAGATTAAACAAACCATGCGCTTCAATAGCGGCTTGTTCTGCTTCAGTCAATGGACTTTCTTTACGAGCCCAGTTACTTGTAGAATAGTCAGCATAACCACCCTTGCTTGTTTTCTTGATGTTGAAATCAAGACCACGCAAATAGTCTGTTGGTAATTCTTCAATCTCTGGATCCATCAAACCAGCCTTAACGATTGGAATGATTTGTGGGCTGATGATGAACTTACGAATTGGGTTCGCAGGAACTTTATCGTCACCTAGTGGGTTTTGACGAACAAAACCTTGGAAGATATAACTACGCTTCTTCCAGTACTTGTTTGCCATTTCTTTCAATGTTTCGTCTTTGTACCAAGGACGAACTTCTGCTAAGATAGGGCAACTGTCACCATACATTTCTACGCATGGTACTTGTACCTCAAGACGCTTGTGAGTAGGATCACCCTTGACCCCATTGAATGGAAGCTTGATGATTTGTTTTTCAACCCAGAAGAAGTCGTTCTTTGAATCACCATCAGGTAAGAAACGAATGCTAGCTGTAGTGCCTTCGTCCATGTTCCAGTGGGGATATGTTGAGTTGTCAGACTGAGTTGTAGAACCCTTGTTTTGTGACTTGTTTTCTTGCGCCGCAATACGAGCGCGGATTTCTGCTAATGATGCCATGATATTTTTCCTTATATAAATTGAGATGGTCTCTTGTTTTTAATATTCGCCACTCACCATGAGTGACTAACACAAGTGCTAGTGTAGCAAATCACTAGTACCTCTGTCAATAGTATTTATCCCTAATCAGGGAAAATAGATTTTTTATATTGATTTTTGATAAAATTTTATAGTAGCGTTTACTCTACGCACACTATGGCTTATTCCACAATATTGATTGCAATGTGACATGACATCTCTAATCTTATCGATGCCATACCAAAACAATCTCAGGTCACCTTTTCTATTTAACTTGAATCCTGGAAACTTATGTGAGAAACATAATCGTGCAACACCATCCATGTCAACCATAATGTTTCTATTGAAACTATTACAAATTAATTTCTTTGTGCCTCTACCATTCCAACCCAACAATGCGTCTTCATTACTATGTACACTGTCATGATACATTTCTACTGTATCAATATATTCTGGATCTAAGTTAAGTTTATATTTTGTATTACATTCATGTAATATCTTTTTTAATCCTTCATGGTCACGAATTACATTGTTCTCATAAAACTTGTCTGCTCGTTGTTGACCTTCTTTGTCTATTAATGTACCAAACATTGGTTGAAGCCAATTTAGTTTTAATTTATCAGCACCTAACTCATTCAACACAAAATCATAAAACTTGTCCAAATCTCTATAATTTTGTTCACACATAACTGACATCGCATATATAGGAGTTGTTTTGTTTAATAGTTTTCTAGCTTCTAATAACAACTTAATAGCATTCACTGCCATATCAAATGAACCAACCACGCCCCTAGTTGAATCATGTACTTCTGCCTTATAGCTATTCAATGATATAGTAATTTCTGTAGGACCTTCAGTAATTAATCTTTTAGCCATAGATAAATTAGTTACCATCGTGCCATTCATAACTGACAAACATCCTAATCCTAATGCTCTACATTGTCTAGTAATAGGCCAATATCGTTCTGGGTTCATCAATGCTTCGCCACCACATATAACAATTTTACCATTAGGATTCAATTCATAAAATTCATTGATAATTTCATTGCGCTGTTCTATAGTAATATGTGAGGGCAATACTACTTCTTCCCTAGTCCAATACATGCAGGTTTTGCATTTAAGATTGCATTGCAGATTAGTATCTAAGAATAAGAATTGTGGTGGATTTATCATTTTGTTAATATCACTGGTTCTGGTTGTGTTCCGTTTATGTCATCACCTGATAACAACCAAGTCTTTTCATGCTTGACTTGAATTTTTGGATCACCCCAAATTGTGTATCCTATGCTAGATACTTTGCAACAAAAACTAGTGTCTTCAGATAGAAAAGTATTTTCATATTCGTGTGGTACTGGGCTAAACCAAGGAAACTCTAATGATTCAAAAACTCCTGCTTTAACAGCCATGAAGCCCATTCCAGTTGCTCCCAATTTAATTCGGTCACTATTCAAATCCAGTTGAGTTCTTTCTATCCAATGAAGGTGTTCGTAATTATCTACTGTTTCTGACTTAAATTTGATTGCCTGAGCATAGGTTTTATTATCATGTTGCATATAAAATCCAGTGACAATTTTATGATCATTGTTACTTATCAGTCTGCCCAAGTCCTGTGGTTTCCAAATACAATCATTATCTATCCAGATTATCCAATCATATTCTATTACCCCATTGAAGGGTTTAAATGTTTTAGGGGGTGATCCTCTGCCGCCTAATAACCAATTTCTGCAATTATAAACTACAGGGGTATAGGCATTAACAGTCTGGTACTCTATGTTATTTCTATGTAGTGACTTAACCGTGTCATTCCAAGCAGATAACCAATTTTTACTGAAGTAATCTCCAGGTAAACAAAATACTAATTTCATTAAATTATTTAATGCGTATTTTGTTTACTATAAGATTTTTACTTTTTGATAAGTCTTAGTATAGCATCGAGGTCTTCTTGACCTTCTGCCACCGCTTGTGGGACCATGTTGATAAAGTTTTCGTTAGCACCAACTAATTTACCACGCAATGGGTTCTTCTTAGTAATCTTTTCGGTTGGGCCTAATTGACCTACACGCTTTTGGTTAGCATCTAGGTCTTCCGCCACACCTTCATCTAAATCATCATAATCATCGTAATCATCAGCGTCTTCATCGGCATATAAATGTGCAGTTGCTTGTTTGTGTTCGGCAATCAATGCACTACTGATCTTTGGACCTAATGCATCTTCATGAACATCTAGTTCGTCACCATCCATTTCAGTACCGTAGAACACTTTTTGTCCATTCTCATAAATGAAGTAATAGAAATCACCATCATTGTCTTGTTCTGATGTTACCGTATATGTATGTGAACCTAAACGATGTTGAGTTTTTGCTGTATGTTCAGCATCACTGTATGATCCTTGTCCAGCCTGTCCTGGGTGCCCAACTTCTGGTTGACCAATAACCTCTTCATCCATTTCTTCACCTTCAGGAATACCTACTGGATTATTACTTTGCATTCCATCATCTTCGGTTAGACTATCAGCCCATTCTGACAACTTACTAATTTCTCTGTCAATAGTAGACTCGGCTACCTTCTTGTGTAATCTAGATAATATTGGCATTACACTTTCAATTCTTGGATCTAATGTTTCTTGAACAAATAATTCATTTAGATTAGTTTCTTCACCTTCATTTTCCATTAATGCTGGTGTCCAACTTTCAAAGTAAGTATTATACCCACGCTTGCTTGTCATACGACCCAATGATTCTCGTAGACTTTGATAATGTGCAATACCCTCATTAACTAATTTTTGTGCTGATTCATTAAATTGTCCGTTGCGAGTAGCACGAACAAATCCAGCCATTTTACTATATTCTTCGCAAAGGCTTTGGATATGTGACCAACGATCATCATTTACTTTGCCACCTTCAGCAATGTGTCTAGCATATACTCGTGCAACACCAGGCTTTTTAGTATCAAGTAAATAGCGTTCACCTAATTGATTCTCAAGGAATATTCTGTTGATATTACGATAGCGTTGTTCACCTTCTTCAATGACACGGCTGTGTTCAATTACGATTTTTACAGTAGGAACTGCATCGCTATAACTTGCTTTTTTACCCATAGGATAATAACCTTCCCCTAGTTGATCTTTATTTTTCATATGCTTCCTTCTTGCCATATCATTACCCAATTTGTCCATGTCTTTTAGAATACGACCTTCAAATCCTTCTCGTGGCCACCATTGTGCTATTTGTTTTAAAAATCCCCACCAGCTATCGTCATATCCTATTCCGGGTGTGGGACTATCAGGACTTTGTGTTACATCGTCTTTATAATATAAAACTACTTTTCTATCATCATCTACTGTAGCAAAAACATCTCCATATGACTTACCATCTTTGGTAAATGTAAATTTGAAAACATCTGCTTCATCTTCTAATGGCGTTACTTTACCAGTAGCATCCATTGGAATAGGATTGTATTTGGATAATACACGAAATAGTTTGCTGTTTAGGGTTTCTTTGTTTATTGGCATATAAATGTATTTATCAAATTATACGCCAAGTACGGCAAAGAATGGCAATGGGGCTATCATTTCTTCATGGTCTTTGACATAATTATCCAATTCAAAATGATATGATCCTAATTCTTGTATCATTCTAACTGTCAGTAAGCTAGCCATTATCAAGTCGTCAGTATCCCCGATCTTAGCAGCATAGCTGCCGGCATGTGCAACAAATGCTTTTAATTCACTGATAAGACTACGACTATTTATGGTTAATTTCTTACTTTCAATTAGTGTTTTGAACTTGGCACAAGCAGTTAATTTGCTTTTATTAGTGGTGTTAAAGCCTTTACGCTTTTTACCTGGTTCACTTATGAAAGTTCCAGGGATATTGCTTTCTCCATACTCATTTAGTGAAATCAATGCAGCTTCACCTATGCTGTTATTTTCTACAGAATAATAAAGATTGTTTGGTTCCCCCGTACATTCAGTAATATATTTGTTGATTTGTGCTATTAATTTGATTTGGCTAGGTATGTCTGTTTTATTATGTTTCCACTCACCCACCTGCGTGGCCGTATTTGCTTCAAATATTTGTATTGCTGCTGGATCACTACCTGTACCTAAACTAGGATCAAGTGCTACTGTGTATATATTACCCTTAATAGGTTTTTGATACCAGCGAACCTGCCCCATTCTACTGATTGGTTCTATGCCCTCCATCATGATTAATGTATTAGGGTTGATAAGTGTTTCATCAGCAATAATGAACTCACAACCAATTTCACGATTGAAACGATCTTCACCTAATTGTGCTTTCATTTCATCGGCCCATTTTTGATCACGGCCTGGTTGTTCGTTCCAATAAGCACGGTATGCTCTGAATCCGTTTATACCCAACTCGGTTGTATTTCCAAACTCATCTTCTGTCTTGTTAGCACCCTTCCAGATATAAGCAAACTGATCTTCGTCACTGTTTGGTGTGCTAGTGATAATTGCTTTACCACCAGTACTTAATGTAGGAGTAATAGCAGTCCAGAATTCTTTAGCGATACTTGGTCGAACGAATGCAAACTCGTCAAGATACAATAGTGTAATAGACATACCACGACCAGTGTTTTCAGTAGTTGTGGCACTGACAATACGACTACCATTTTCAAAGTCTAAACTACCTTTGTTGTATGTTGTCACACCTGCTTTGATATAATCTGGACATGCTTCATATGCATAACGAATACGCTGCATAATCTCCTGAGCACCTGTGTATTTGTGTGCGGCAATAAGAATTGTTGAGTCTGGTACGAACATAGCATACCATAACAAATAACCTGCAGCACTTGTTGACTTACCACTTTGTCTAGGCATCAAACTAATACTAAAACGATATTTGTGATATGTTTCGATCAATCGTTCTTGATAGGGCCACGGATGATACAACATACTGCCCTTAGTAGGGTGTTGAATCATAAAGAAGTTATCCATGAAGTATAGATAACCCGTATTTGGATCGCAACACTTTACAAAGTCTTCTAACTGTTGTTGCGTAAACTGTGTTTTAGTATACGGGGTTTTTACTAAAGTTTCACTCATGCTATATTTAGCTAATGAATACTACTATTTAGAAAATGAATCTTCGCCTGTAATATGGGGCTGTGCGAACCACAGTTTGAACCATTCTTTGTCACCAGGACGAATGTTGTGTTCGCGCATGTACTCAGCTTTTTTAGCTGATGTAGAATAGTCAGGTGTTTTTGCTTCACCTGTGATTTTTCCTGACCCACTCAAACGCTTTAACTCATCAAGTGTCATATCTTTTTCAGGAGCAGGTTTATACTCCTTCATGGATTGATAACCGTTTTGTAGTTTAGCTTGTTTGAATGGATCGAACATTAATATCCGCCTGTTAATGTACTACGCTTCCAAGTATTTGTAGCGGTGCATATATAGATATAATTTGCATCCCAACAGATTTGCCCAGGTGTTCCTGTAGCATTTGAGGCTTTAGTTGTCTGTGGTGCTTTTAATATACCAGTCAATGTTATGTTATTAGCACCAATGTTACCGGCATAGTCTTTTAACTGTGGACCGTATTTGAACTCACCGTTATCATAAGTTACAATATTACCTTGACCATCAGTTGAGGCAACTGAACTCACAAAGAATCCGCCATTTACCGATAATGTAGAACTACCATTAAATGCGATATTACCATCAGTTCTTAATTCAATGATATCATTTTGATTACTGTCTTGTACTAGGACATTGCCAGGTGTAGTTAATTTATTAGAGTCATCAAATGTCCAACTGTTTTCTGAACCAGCTACAGTTATAGTAACATTAGCATTACTATCTAATGTTAATGTAGTGTTGCCATTAATTAAATTTGCTTGTAATCCTGTGGCACCGTTGACTTCTAAAACTCCGTCATAAACTGTTAGTCCCGCAACGTTTGCGGTGTTTGCTGAGTCTGTCATATAGATAGTACCTGGACCTAACCACAAGTTAGCCCAACGATGTGTTGCATTTCCTAGGAGGTATATGTTATCAGTTGAAGGGTTGACATTTCCAGCAGTACCTGCGTTTAAGTATGTAGCAACATTACTATTTCCATAACTTCCACTACTGCCTGGAACTACATTTAAGTTACCTTGACTATTGCCAATATATAGTGAATAGTCTGTAGTGTCAACTACTAATTGACCAGGACGAGCATTGCCATCATAGTTTGCCAAGTCATCCTTGATGTGTTTGTCTATCTGTACATATAGACCTGTAATTTCGTTGTATGGTGGTGGTGTAGACATAAAAAAATACTCTCATATAGAGAGTATTTATCAAAGTTTTGAAACTTACTTGATATCCAGTGGTCTTTTCTTAGTTAGAACCAAGCAATAGAAGTGTTCTTTAACTTCTATTTTTTCACTATTAGGGTCATTATCATCACTAGGGAAAGTAGCATCAAATGACAATATATCAAATGTGTCAACACCAAAACCAGTACGGTCAACCAATGCAGCCAACTGAGTTTTTCCTAAAATGCTATAGTGATTTAGATTCCATTCATGCTGTCTATCGCAATCTGGGGCTGGTACCTCAATGTATAATTTACCGTTTTGCTTTAAAACACGGTTATATTCCATCAAAGTGAAAATAGGATAAGGACTATGCTCTAAACTATGTCTACAGAAAATGAAATCTACACTTTCATCATAGTATCCATCTTTTTGTGGCAAAAAGCTTAAATCATACTTCTTAATTGTATGTCCTTTATCTTCACATGCTTTTATATCATTTGGACTTAATGTAATACCAATTAAATCAGTATACCCTCTATCCTTCATTGAATCTAGGAAATAACCTACCCCACACCCTACATCTAAGATTTTAGCGTCTTTACTTATGTTTAATGGGTCAATATATTTTTTTACAACTTCTTCAGTCAAAGCCTCATGCATTTGACTAGTACCTTCGTCATAGATATGCGCAGTGTATAACCATTCGTTGTAAAATTTTAATTTAATTAGGTCTAAAGTGTTATTGATATCAATCATTGAAAATCCTGTAATTTGATATAATTACTTATTCTCAATATTGATGTTTGTTATTTTTTCTTGTAGCCTTTAAATGGCTTTACCAAACTTGTAGTGTTTGTATCCTCAGGTTCTTTACTCTTAGAATATGGTACGACAGTTTTTTGATCTGATGGTATAGTCTTTGTAGCTGAAACATACATATTGTATTCTTCTTCAGTGTAGGGATGAACGGTGTTATATTTCTCAACAAAACTAGCATTGTCCATGTCTACTGCGTCTTGACTCTTACCATCTGCCATTGCCATAGCCATCCATAATCGGTTCATGTGATACACACGATCATAACCACCAACATCACGAACTCGCATAATACCTTGTGTAGCCTGTTCATGATGTTTGGCAATAGTACCTTCACTTTCAGTTAAAAATTCATGTGCTCTCATTTTCTCTTGTATCCTTTGAATGCTTTAAACGGACTTGTTTTGACTACATCAGGCATTTCTTGACTTGCCATAGTGGCAATTTGAATAGCATCACTACCGGGTAATCCCATGGATTGTAATGCATCACGAATGTATTCCCCTGTATGTGGGTCATAACTAACTACAAATTCATTTTCACCAAAAATTTTATCTTCTTCGAAGGGAGGAACACCGTCTTCTTTGCGCTGTTTAGCGCCTTTTGCCCCGGCGACTGCAACACCAAAACGATATTGCAAATATGGGTCTTGATTTTTAAGTGCTGGTATTTTCCACGCACCAGGTAATGCTAACGCAATATCTTGTTGCAGACTGCCAGTATGTCCGAGACTGACTGATTCATTGATGAATTCTTTTGCTCTCATTAATTCTTCTGCTCTGTTTGTATCAACAATGTATTTTCTGTAGATAAATCATTTCCATCAGGGTAGCCATCAAGTTGTAGGTCTAATCCTGGGCTGTCTTCACCAATCCATGTAACATCTGCTGATATAAAATGAAATAGTTGTGCTGTATTACTGAATGGGGTTACCAATATACGCACATTGGAATCAAACACATCCATATCATACTGTGTCAAATAGTTACCATTAAACATTGTGCCCTGGCCACTCCATTTTACCCCAGAATCATCATTCAATACGCTTGCGTTCAAAGTTATATATTGGCTATCTTGATTGCTAACATCCTGTGAATTGATTTGAAACACGCCCTGAGTAAAAGTACTTACAGGGGTAGTATATATTACTTGCGTAGAATTACCTACACTATATGCATTGCTAGTGAAAACAGCAGTAGAAAATAACTGAGTGAAATTGTTGTTGGTTTTTTGGAAGGCCGTGCGTAACGGATCACCTTCGCCATCATTTGGCGTTGTACCAATATTAATTATTTCTTGTGTCATTTGAAGTAAATCCTAGCCTATAGTGTATTTATCACTATTTTGGTTTATTTAAGTTCTTCAAAAATGCGTTTCTGCGTGGTATACCAGTCAATAAAACTATCATGAACCGCAGAGCATTCATAGTATGAGTTATAATTTTCAGTGACCGTCTTAGTTAAATCAATTATACTGATCTTTTCTCCATCTATTGTCTTTAAAACTGGGCATTTATTTAACAATTGTTCAGGTGCAACTGGGAATTTAGGTACAACCGGTACAGGGGTAGCACATCCTGCAAGTATCATTGAAGCAATAATAATTGGAAGTTTTATCAATCTCATGATTTGTCCCCTACGATGCTGATATAATCATTGCTTATCCAGCCTTGGTTATTATTATGCTTTACTAATGTAAATTTACCATCTTGCTTGACAACTACTACAACTTCCCCGGGAGATAGTTTATCTATTTTTTTACTAGAATGGTCTGTGGATTCTCGTAAATTACTCCACTTTTTTGCTGTAGCTGATATGATTTTTTCTTTAGGTACTGTAGGTTGTACTACAGGAGCTTCAACCTTAGTTGGTGCTGTAGGGGCAGTTTCAGGTGGTTTGGTAATTTCTATTGGTTTATTTAATGCTGCGGCATTGTGTGCCTGTATGATAATATTTGGAATCGCACAAGTTTCTACGAATTTAACTACTTCTTTGTCTACTGCGACTTCTCTATCAATATATTTGATAATATCCTGTCCACGATCATGAACTACTTTGGTTTTTGTAGTTAACTGAGTTACTATTTCGGTGTTTGCAGTTTGAGCCTTGACTTCATTTTCTGCTACTTTGGTCTGTACTTCGCTAACTTTTAATTTCCATACATTTTGATCTGCTAATCCACCCTCTAAATATAGACCAAAACTCAATAATAATATTCCCACAACCTGTACAGGTAGAGTATATTGCTTGATGAAGGGTATAAAATTAAGAACAAATCCAGCAATAGTTGCTACTACGCCCGCAAAAAAGATGATATGAGTTACAAAATCAGGTAATATTGATAAGATCCACATGCATATATTTATGCTAGGTTAAAGTAAGTATTTGATTTTAGCCAATTAAAATATAGGTTAAAGCCTTCTGGTACATCAATTTTAGGGTCAAAACCAAAATCTTTGCGGGCAGCATCAATATTTAATGCACCTCTGCTAGGGAAATCAGGGTCTCTATCATTAACTACTATCGTACCTCTACCCACTAATTTTAACGCCATTTGTGCTGCCTCTAACAATGTGACGCTGTGGCTTTTGGTAATGTTATATGTTTTGTTTTCTGTATTGTTTGACAGTGCGGCGGCTACTATTCCATCTGCGGCATCTTCTACATAGGTAAAATCTAGTGTTTCATTCGCACCATTAACTTTAATAGTTTGTCCACGCATTGCTGTAAGTAAAAATTTACTTATAACCCTATCTTCTACATCAAGTGGACCATAAACAGCACTGGGTCTAATAATAGTATGCACTAGATTAGTCTTACGGGTATAATCTTTAACTAGCCATTCTCCTGCTAATTTCATAATGCCATATTGACCCTGTGGTCTACAGATTGCATCTTCTTTCACATCGTCAACAAAGTCACCATATACCATACTACTACTGATATAAATGAATTTGCGCACATCATAATAATTACTTGCTTCCAACAAGTTGAGCAATCCTTCACTCATTGTACGACTACCCAACGCAGGGTTAGCGTTTACTACTTTCTGTCTTGGGAAACTAGCCATATGAATTACAATTTCTGGCTGTTCGATGTTGAAAACTTTACTTACTTTTTCACTATCACAAATATCATACTTGTAATAACCAGCTAAGTTGATTTTCTTTGTTCGTTCTTCAACGAGATAATCGATTTCATCTTGAGGAATGATGCCGTAGTTAGTTTGTGTGTCCATAATAGACACAACATGACCTTGATCTTGTAGTCGCTTAACTACATTGTGACCAATGAGTCCCAGACCTCCGGTAACCAGTATATTCATTCGTATTTCAACTTCCAATATGTTAATTGTTTAGGTGTTAAATATGCTTTAATTTGATATAGATACCCATATGTATCATAACTAATGATACGATGCCAACTTGGTTTAGGAGCAGAGTTTTCCATAACCCACTTACCAGCTTCAGTTTGTTGCCAGTTGTAAATAGGTTGTGCCACATATAAGTCAGGATCTTCTACATCACCCATTCTGAATACATGAACAGTATGACTTATTATCTTGGCTTCTTCTATATCAATCATACAGCCATCTTTGCTTTAATTTGTCTATCAATCTAATTTCCGAATGAGATGATTTTTAAAAACACTTTTGCTCGGCATTATACCTTTAGCCATTCTACTGATAGTAGCATGGACATTAGCGATACTGACATTGAATTCATCGGCAATAGACTTTAACCCTACTACTTGTTTAATAGACCCATCTGGATAAATTATCTCATAATATGTTGTATAGGGCAACAAAGAAGGGTCAATCCCTTTGATCCACTTACCTCCCAAATTGCTCAGTGTTTTCAATGTTTTTTCCGAGTGTGTTTTTCCGTAGAATGGATTTTGTGTACCTGATCTATCACGACATTCACCACAGGTTTTAGATTTAGGTTCTATTTTGTTTGTATTACATATGGGGCATAATATTTTTCTTCCACCGTTACGCCAATTTGGATTACTTTTACCTGGTTTACTAAATCTTTCTTTTTTTTCTTGGTCGGTTAAATTATTCATCCATTCACGGAACTTGTTTGATCTATCTTCAATTATAATTTCTCTGTCAGGATGCTTGGATAACGTGTCACCACCATTGGCTGAGGCTATGTTATAACCATCTATGTTGTTATCAATATACCATTGTTCCCTAGCTTGGAGTTCTTTTTTAGTAGGATCACCCATATCCTCTACTAGATAAAAAGAAAACCGATCTATTCCGTGTAAATTATATGACCTCTGTAGATAAACGTTAATATGAATTCCTTTACGTAGTCCTCGGCGATGTTGCTCTAATCTCCACTCAACATCCTTTGAACTACCGTAATACTTTTTACCATTATCTAGATTTTCAATACAATATATGCCCTTCATAAATCCTCCTATATAGTATTTATTCCTAGAACTTCCTTTTAACATTAAACTGCCATTGGGGCTTTTAACTGCCCATGAGATTGATAATCAATTAATTTTATATCATCCATAGTAAAACTGTCAATATTAGTAACTGCAGGATTTAACCACAATTTAGGTAGGGGGTATGGTTCTCTTGACAGTTGCTCTTTTACTTGGTCTACATGATTTTGATAAATGTGGGTATCGCCGGTTGATACAATCAATTCTCCTACACCATACCCACAGACATGAGCAATCATATGAGTAAGTAATGCGTAACTTGCGTAATTAAACGGGGCGCCCAAAAAGACATCTTGACTTCTTTGATACATATGGCAAGATAGTTCTTTATTTTTGTTAACATAGAATTGACTCATAACGTGACAAGGGGGCAATGCCATTTGATCTAACTCACCTGCATTCCAAGCATTGATAATATGTCTACGACCATTAGGATCTTTCTTCAAGCCTTCAATAAGATTCTTGATTTGATCTGTTTCTTTGATGTGTAATGGACCGCCCCTGTCATAGTAGTTGCCGAAATCATCTTTGAATGTTTCCTGTTTATGAGAGACTGGGGTTTGCCAATGACGCCATTGTACCCCGTAGACACGACCGAGGTCGCCTTCATATTTCGCTTTGTGCTTCCAATAGGGTGCAAGTGCATTTGGCGTCCAGATAGTAACCGTTCCTTCTTTACTACCGTGGGTGATCTCTGCCAATCTACGCTCATCACTACTGCCCTCAAGAAACCAGAGTAGTTCACCTTTGCAAGCACGCCAAGCAAGTTTTTTAGTAGTGACTGCGGGGAACCCTTGTCGTAGATCAAAGCGAAGATTACGTCCAAAAACACTAATGGTGCCCACACCAGTTCTGTCATCTTTTTCTTCTCCGTTATCTAATATATCCTGTAGTAAATCTAAGTATTGCTTCATTTTCTTTTCCAAATTTCGTATGAGTGGTCCGTGTGTTCCTCTTTGAACCAACATGAATATTCATTTTTTAATTTTACTAAATCTATAAATGTATCACAAGTGTATTCGGTGAAGGTCATAGTTAAATGTATTTCATCAATTAGATGCCAACTGCTATTAATCAATTGACTGCCGCCGATTAACCATGCTTCTTTATATTCAGTGAAATGATTTAGATTTGGCACTTGAATGGCACCAAAAGGTAACACTAGATTCTGACTAGTGACTATAAAATTTAATCTACCTAATAGAGGTTTTTTAGGAAGACTTTCCCAAGTATTCCTACCCATGACTACAACTTTCCCTTGAGTCAAATATTTGAATCTTGGCAAATCGCCCTGAATATTACTCCAGGGCAATTTGTTTTCGTAGCCTATTCCTCCTTTAGGATCACAAGCTATTACGGCTTTCATAATTTATTTAAAAACCTATCTGTTTCTGGTTGAACAACTTCAGCGATACTTTTTACATTGAGAATGAATTCTACACTTACCACTAGATCATCAAGTTCATTTAATTTTCTACTCACAATTTCCTCAATTTGTTCAGGATCTAAACCTTGGTTTAAAAACTTTTCAATATTGATTGTATGTTGTCGTTTACCTTGTAGTTTAATTACTAATTTTTTGATAAACTCTACTGGTATCTTGTTTTTCTCAACATCCTCAAGTATATGTTCCCATTTATCAATGAATTCTGGTGACATTATACACTAGCTTTTGCTTTTGTTTTTTTAACCTTTGGTGCTGCCTCTGTAACAACAGATTCAGCTACTACCTTCTTAGTGTATGCTCGTTTTGCTTTAGGAGCTTCTGGAACAGCTTGTACTGGGTCCATTACGGCTGCTTCTTTTAGAAGTCTTTCAGCTTCTGCCATTAGACCTTTGGCTTCTGCTGCCATTTTGGTAGCTTGTTGACGCAAGTTGTTTGCGAGTACACTGTCTCCCAATGCATCAGGTGATGATGCTACCACTGGTGTTTTAGCATCACGGGTCTGGCTTTCACGCATTCTACGAGCTACGGTTGCTGGATCTTGCATACCGCGACTTTGATCCATTTCAGCCATTCGTTTTACTGCATCTTCACCTTGTTTCATTTCAGTTAAAATCTTGTTAAGTTCACTCAATTTGATTTTAGTGTTTGAATTTGGTGTGACAATAATTTGCTCAGTCTGTACTTTCTTTAATAAACCTTCTTTATGTAAGGTGAAAAGAATTGGATTACTGTCCATACCATAGGTACGGTTTAATGCATCTGACAATGATTCTGCATGTTGTCCAACATCGCTTTCAATACAACGGATCAATGGATCATGGATATGCTGATTCAATGTTTCTGTGTAAGTTACAAGGCACATATGTGGCTCACCCGGAACCTCACGAAATACTATAGCAACTTTACGATCACCGTGTTTACCTACATGTTTTAAAAAACTCATACTATTCTCCTTGAGTACATGTATATTTAATATTTATTTGTTTCAACAAAATATTTTTTTGAGTATTAACGGGTTAATGAATCCAACATCTTATATTTTTCGTAGGCTTCAACTACTACAGGAGTAGTGTTACTATTGGTTGGGACTACTTCTAGCCACAATCCATCACCATACCCAATAGGATGTCGATATGGTCTTGAATCACTGCCCATGGTGCGTGGTTGATGAATCTTTCCACTGTACCACAACCGTGCGGCTAAGTCTCTAACTTTATCTAGAGGATAATCACCTATTTCATACAATTCAGGTTTACTAGCATAAGGATTGCCATGACCATGATAAGCATCTACTACTGCCATAAATTGTTCATATGTAGGCGCATCGGTTCGTGTCACAATGAACATAACATCATCCTCGGACACTTCGTTGCGCAATAGGCTCAACAAACATCCACCGAGACTTGTTCCAATAAGTAACATTATGTTTCCTTTTTAATCAATCTATAAATCATTTCTGCTTTTTCAATGGCATCGTATAATGAAGGCTCAGTGGACGCTAACTTGAGAATATCTTTCCATTCATACCATTTGGTAATATGATGTTTTGAATTATCTTCTTTAATCATTTTGTTGGTAGACGATCCACTATCATGCGAATATACCATCTTATCACCATCTAGTGATTCATAAATTGTTATCACTTCTACAGATTTAATGATCATTGAGTAGTAGTGATAACAGTTTATTCAGCCCGTATGCCAGGCCCGAAAATATTGCAACAATTAAAACAATTGCAATTATAATTAATACGATATCAAATATCGTTTCCATAGTTATTCATCATAAAGTGCATAGGTACCGAATGGGGGATTCGGATTAGGGTCACCGTGAATAATCCATGTAGTGTCGCAATAGTCTGGATCACCCCAGCTACCACATGGATAGCCGTCAGTAAAACAGATCAATCGCTTAGGCACATTGCCAACAGATTTCAAGTATTCAAAGATACAGTCAAAGTCAGTGCCGCCACCGCCCATTGGTTCGTATGTGTCAATCGAATCAAGATTTTCACTAGTGAAGTCTTGTGGATTATATGTCTCAGTATCAAAACAGAATACATGGACCTTATAGCCATCAAAGCTATCCATCATACCGCCGATCTCACCTAAGAATGCTTGTGCTTGTTTGTTGCTGATAGAACCACTCATGTCAATCGCAACAACAACATCAATCTCTTCACCGGGAGTCATACCAGGCATGATAGCATCCATGTGCCAACCCCTACGACTAGGGCGCATCCAAGAATAATCAGTACGAATTGCACTAGTCAAGTTTGTTTGAATCAGTTCACGCCAAGGCATAACTGGGTCAGTTGCTTGTTTAATCATTCGTTCAACACCTGCTGGTAATTGACCTGCTTCTGCACTTTGTGCGGCATTGATGATTGCTTGCTTGATTTCTTGACGGGCGCGTTCTCGTTCTTCCGGAGACATTTTTGGGCGCTTGCCTTTCCCCTCATTGTCACCATCACTATCACCATCACCGTCGCTATCACCACTTTCCAAGTGATCGTCAATCATTTGATCAATCAAATCGTTGATATTGATTTTCTGAACATTCTTCATCAAGTCATCATAGATTTCCTCAGCTGGCTTGCCGTCATATTTTTGTTCATACAAGCAAGGCACAGTAGTAATGAATTGACCAACTTTATGTCGCTTCAAGTCTGCATTAACTGCATAGTCATCAGCAATGTTCCAGATTTGAGGTTCTCGTGTACCTCGGCGATCCATGTGATCATAAACCACATGAAGTACCTCATGCCCTACTAAGAATTCAACTTCTTTAGGCTTCAACATCATGATGAAGCGGCTATTGTAATAGAACTTCAAACCGTCAGTTGCCGCAGTACTACACCATTCATCAGCATTAACCAATTGCAATCTTGTTGCAAGATTACCAAAGAATGACTGACGCAACAACAAACCGATACGGGCTGTTACTAATCGTTCACGAGCCTGTGCATCAATCTTAGGGTCGGTAGGACCTACAAGATTCTCAAATTTAGAACTACGCTTTTTCTTAACTTTGTCAATTACTTCGCTCATATAGGTCCTTTCAGAATATACCATAGTATAGCATATACTTGATTTATCGTCAAATTATTGCACCTTGCGAGGTGCAGTCATTTCATTTACAATTTGTTCAATCTCTAGAGGATTCGTCATATCAATAAGGTCCTCAATATTGTCCATGTCCACTGCGGTAGATTTATCAAATATTTCTCCGCTTTCAACCATGTCCTTGATGCATTTGATTAACTCATCTAACTCTTCCTGAGAACCTTCAAAATCATCAAAACATCCGGGCATGAAAACTAACTGAATAGGTTTGTTTTTTTCGTCACTCATAATGATAGACCTCGGTATCCTGCATCAAATGCGATACGGGCATAATCAAGTCCTGAATCAATACAATAGAAAGTCATACCTTGATCCTTGGTCAAACCTTTTGCACGGACACTTTGACCTAGTGCGTAAAAATATTTTTTTCCTGTCATAACATTCCTTAGTAAAAAAAAGGGTGAGCATATTGCTACACTCACCCTGTAAAGCAGTTCAACGATTAGTTACCTGCTTCCACGATGTACTTACCGTACTTCTTGTGGAATTCGTCAAAGTTCTTTAACTGACTTGGCTCAATTGGAAGCTTGTAAGTCTTCAATGCAATCTTTGCACCCATCACAACCAACTCAGTTTCAAAGTTAGCCATGATGTAAGTGAAGAAGTTATCTGCCATTTCGTGGAACTTCTTGTTATCCACTTTTTTATTTTCAAGTGAATCACGCAATTCATAGCACATTGAAATTGTCAGTGAGTACATTGCACTGATTTCCTTGACTGCAAGGTCCTTAACCTTACCACTCAAAATATCTTGAGGTTCGGGCATCTTACCTGCAATCTTACGGTGTGCCGCAAACTTAACTGCAAGACCTTCACCAACGCTACCTGCTACCAAGTTGAACAGTGTGTCAGTGTCAATATTGTCCTCATCTTGCAACAAGTCACTAACGAAACACCATGAACGAGGTGTAGCAAACGCACGACTTGCACTCTTGCTATCAAAATCGTACAAGTCTTGTTTTGCAAAACTCAAGTAGCCAACCACATCTTTGTGAATGCCTTTGTTCACTGCCCAATTTTGCCATGATGTAAAGTCAGGACGCATTTCCAAGTGCAAGAAACGATTAGCAAGGGGCATCGGCATACGATAAGTAACACCTTTATCACTGTCACGATTACCTGCCGCTACAATCACAACATTATCAGGGAGAACATACTTACCAACACGGCGATTCAAAATCAATTGATAGCCTGCTGCCTGCACTGCTGGGGGCGCACTGTTCATTTCATCAAGGAACAATACAACGATAGGATATTGTTTTGCGAATTCTTCGCTAGGCAAATCAACTGGTGCTGCCCAATCCATCTTGTTGATTTCTTTATTAAAGTAAGGAATACCACGAATGTCAGTGGGTTCCATCTGTGCCATACGCAAGTCAATGATTGCGCCGCCTAATTCCTCAGCGATTTCCGCAACGACTTCAGATTTACCGATACCTGGAGGGCCCCAGATGAACAGTGGGCGTTTTGCCTTGAATGCAGTAAGCATTGCCTTGCGGGCTTGAACGCTAGTGATAGTCAGATTGTCAGATACTTGTGATGCCATGAAATGCTCCTAGAAAAAATTGTGTTGAATAGAAAGAAAAGAGAGTATAACAGAGAAGTGAATTATTGTCAAATTATTTAGACAATACGGGCAAGAATACGATTGTAAACATCAGCCTTGCTCATGTAATAATCGTAGTCTCTTTCGCCTGGGCGAAAGTTCTTCCATTGATTTTGATTAGCAAAACCAATGAGGTCATTCTTCAATGACACGTAACTGTAAAAGTCAATGAAACCATGCAAGTCATAATGTGCAATGAAGCCTGATGCAAGATAGAGGAAATTGTAACCTGTTTGGTTGAGACTGTCAATGTTCTTAACTGCCTTAACTACATTGTTAACAATGAGAGTTTTTTGGCGTTCTGTCAGAGGGGTAAGAGACATTTTGTTTCCTTTATTTCAGTGTCAATACAAGTATTGTATCAGAGATTGGATTTATTGTCAAATTTTTGTTATTCAAAGGCCCTGCGCAAAATCAATTCCTGCTGTGAGAATGCTTGTATTTCCCAAGGCATATCTAGATAAGGTGTAGTCTTATTACTATATTTTTTCCCGGCCCATGTAGTGTATCGTGCTCCTTGTTTCAATACACCCTTTGCTAATTGTTTAACATGGACTAGTTCATGGGCAAGTGTCATACCGATTTCCTTTAATCGGCGATTAGGTTTAATAACAATCAAGTATGCACCAGTAGCCTTAGATAAATCTAAAGTAATACCATTGTTATCACCACATTCGTCTGCAATACGAATTAGTAATGCTTTTTTACTATTAGTAAGTCCTAACTGAGTAAACATTGAGGGCAATAGTGCCTCAACAAATTTACGATTCCTGCGACTACCTTCTACTTTGTATTCCATTACTAGCTCCTTATTTCATTAACTCTGCCATTAATAAAAGTTTTTCTAAATGGTCGATAGCCTGATTGATTTCGTTTACTTGTTTCTCAGTATATGAGAACTTTTGTGTTCGTCTTGTGTCAACTTCTAACTTACTCAATTCAGTAACCATATTAGTAATATTGTTCAACATTTTGCGTAAGTCAGGGTTGTAAGGTAAACTGTTTACTTGAGTTCTCAATTTTGTGTGAACATCATGCCAATCAAGCGAAGAAGTTATTTTCATAAATGAAGTATAACATTGTTTGGGTTTATTGTCAAGCCAACAAAAAAGGCTCCGAAGAGCCTTTTGTTTAATCTCATTGAGATTAGAAACGAACACGCAAACCTGCGCCCAATGTTTCACCATTTGAAAGTGCAGTTACAGTTGTGCGACCATATGTAACATATGCATCAGTCTTTTTGCTCATTGGGTAATCATAACCAACTGAATACTCTTTGAACTTACCAACTGTTAAGCCTTTTGCATCTGTGTTAGCATAAGCTGCCAAGATGTTACCTGGACCGAATGGAACAGTTGCACTTGTATGCCATGTCTTGTTATGTATGTTTGCTGAATCAGAATCAGCAGTTTGGTATGTTGCAAATACTTTAGCAACTTTAGCATCATAACTTGCACCTGCACCTTTAGCAGTACTACCTTGGTTAGCACCATAGATGTTAGTTTGGAAACTACCACTGCTATTTGCTTCTGTACGCTGCCAGTATGCTGTCAATCCTAAGTTACCTTTGAAGTAAAGAGCATTAGCACCAGTGTTCTGACCGCCACCTGTCTTGCTAGTCATAGCAGAAACAGTTGCACCAGCAATAGTAGGAGCAGTATATGCTACGCTATTGTCCCATGCTGTATCGTTGTATACACGAGTAGATGTGTTGCCAGTGTTACCGAAGTAAGTAGCATGCCATAATGGACCGTATGAACCACTATCACCATATGCGTTGAACAAGATTGTTGGCAAGAAACTTGGGTTGCTTTGACGACCCAATGTTACAGTACCTGCATTAGTGCCTAAACCAACAAATGCTGAACGAGCAAATGTGTTAACGGTTGAACCACCTAATGTAGCACCAGTACCTTCGTTCAAGAAGCTAGACAATTCAAATACTGTCTTAGCACCATTGCCCAAATCTTCTGAACCTTTGACACCGATATTGCTGGTTGTCATACCACCGCTGGTGAAGCTAGTAGTTGCTGTTGATGTACCTGGAGCCTTAGTGCTAGATAAGCCAGCATCCATAGTACCAAAAATACCTACATCAGCTTGTGCTAAACCTACAGAGGCTAGTAGCGCAAATAAAACTGAGAATTTTTTCATTTAATTTCCTTTATAATAAACCTGTATTACCAGGATAGACTAATATTTAGTAAGCAAAAAACTGCTCAAATAAAATAGTTCATGACGCAAAGTATACACATTCTATACACAATAAGTAAGAGTATTGGGTAAAAAAGGCACCGAAGTGCCTTTATTAGGCTGCTATAACACAGTTTTTATCATAATTTGATAAATAAAAGAAAGGATAAAATATGTTTTTACCATATGTTTACATCATGAAGCATCGCACAACAGGAAAATTTTATATAGGAATGAGGTCGGCTAATACAGTAGTGGCTGAACAAGACCTTGGAATTTGCTATTTTACTTCATCTAAGCATGTTAAAAATAATTTTTCAGAATATGATTCTGAAATTCTAGCATATTTCGTTGACCAAATCTCGGCGTTTGAGTTTGAAAATAATCTCATAAAAGAGTATTGGGGTAACCCACTCTTACTTAACAGGCATTATCAGAAGTCAATGTCCAAGTTTTCAATGTCTGGATCTAAACGAGGTGATTTAGCCGAATATAATCGAAAAGCAAAAACCAAACCAAAAGAAGAACGAACTTACACTTGTGTCATTTGTAATGGTATTTTTATTAGATTGGAATTTTGCCATCATCCAATAAAAGAAGAATTTGTATGCGGGCATAAATGCAACGGGATACGCAGTGGTAAAAAATCTCTGGGTAAACCAAACTTAAAACTACGAGAATCATTAAAAGGGCGTACTGCATGGAATAAGGGCTTGCCAAATCCAACTGCGGCTAAGAATGGAAAGAAAAGTGCAGCAAAACAATCAGCGACAGTTACCGGTAGAAAAAGAAAATATTTGCCGGATGGGACATGGACATATGAATATCCAAACAAATAGGAGCATAAGCTCCTATTTGGGTTATTCTTTGACAAGGGTACCACCCTCGCTATCAAGCGTTAACGGCTTGAAGGAATTGTGAATCGTTTGCGATTACTTTTTGTGTGTCTTCGGCTGAGAAATCCTACTGTCAAGACTAGCTTGCTTCAGATCATACCCCCAATCCTAACGGCTTCTACATTGCCGGACTGTCCAGTCAAATACTGCACCGACTGTCGAATCTAAGACCGGCCCATCAAAAGCACATTAGTTCTCAGTGACCGATGCCGTTAAATAACACCGAT
>Ga0209777_10001969_pt1 | contig 28094 bp, 24 predicted proteins | sample FrelakmetHBP12HB_FD_187147 | JGI IMG/M metagenome (GOLD analysis project Ga0209777, IMG submission 187147) | Freshwater lake sediment microbial communities from the University of Notre Dame, USA, for methane emissions studies -HBP12 HB (SPAdes)... | ecosystem: Environmental > Aquatic >...
CCACACCGATGATACAGATCTTCTGCGAGGGTTGCGCGGCGTACGACCGGAGCGGGGAGTAAACCGTAACACCTGCGCACATGAGCACCGCTGCCATTTCTGAGGGCATTGTCTCAGGTAGGGGGTAGGCGAAGCGATCCTCGACAAGAACTGATGATGAGAATCCGCCATATGGGCTCCATGTACCCATATCGCCAATGTCCTGGCAGAGTTGCTCTTCTCCCCGCAGACACCACTCGCAATGGTTGCAAGAACGGCCTTGCCACCCGATTCCGACCCGGTCGCCTTCCTTCAGGCTGGAAACCCCCCTGCCGACTTCAGAGACGAATCCTACGATCTCGTGACCGGGCACGAATGGAAAAGTGTTTATCCCGAAGTAGTCAACGATACCCTGGATGTCGGTATGGCACACGCCGCAGTGCGTGACTGAAACCCGGACGTCATGCTCGCCCAATTTGGGCGGCTTGTAGGTGAATGGCTCGAGCGGTTGCCCTAACGCTCTCGCTGCGTAACCCAGGATGGTAGAAGTGGTCATTTGTGGAACCTACCTTTCTGAATCGGCGGATAGACGGTTCATGTACATTCCAGTCTCGAATGTTGTACGAACGCAAGCGCCTCATTTATCACTCTGACTATCTGCTGGGTCGGTCATCGAGCACTCAAGAAACCAGCTTATAGGGATCGGCACTTCCATGCGCCGATGAGCATTGGACTTAACCCATAAAATCCTCCGGTCTGTATCGCCTCGTCGATGGCGCCAAGAATCCGCTGCCGGCTCGCTTCATCAGCAATCCCTAGCCTTTGTGCCATTGGAAAGATACTGGTGTAGACCGCCTGAGTCAGGTCCCCAACTTCTATCTCATAAAGTAATGCCGCGACATCGGTGCCATTGGGAAAGCCCAGGCCCGCTTCGATAAAGTACGTGGGCAACTTGAAGCCGAGCCGCGCGTCACGTCCCGTTCTTTCCGCAACTGTACGAAATGTCTGTATCGCCTCACTCATTTCATCGAGCTTAGGGTAAGCTTCCAACGACTCGAAGTCGTACTCCTGCACCACGATGATACCGCCAGGCTTAGTCCATCTCATCATCTTACGCAGGAACGCCACCGGCTCTTTGAGATGGAACAAAGTGATGCGGGCAAACGTGACATCAAAAGGACTGTCGGGGACCCGGTCACTTGACTCAACGTCCATCTCGTGGAAGGAGTATTGGCCACTGGCGGTCGTCCTCAGCACATCGAGCGCCTCCCTGCCAATATTGCCGTCCATATCGACGCCCATCACGGAGCCTTCCGGGCCAACAACCTCACCCATGAGGCGCATTACCTCGCCAGGACCGCAGCCTATGTCCAAACAGGACATACCCGCATGCAGCCCGGCCTTGAGGAGTACGCGTTTGGTGGCTTCTTCCCACACCTTCGCCTGCGTGCGTAAGCGCTGGTATTCCGCGGATGTTCTGCCTAGGATGTAGTCATCAGTGGGTGTACCCATTGCAAATCCTCCTTTCTGTGGACGAATCAAGTCACCTAACTATGATTCGGTAAGTGTAATTGATATATCATACACATTACGCATAGTACATCATTTCTCTCAGCGATTTCAACCGATAGGTTCAATGATTTGAATCATGGTTTATTGCATTAGTCAGCAATCAATCCAGAAAAAACTCTGCGGGTGTGCGTCCAAGTGTAAGTGTGGGGGTGGAAAAGTCAAAAATGAACATGGGAGGTGTCAATAAGGAATGGCTCAATTTGAACCCGACCGGACACTAAACTAATTTCTCCAATTTGGAGAATAGTAAAGGATCCTCCTAAAAATTCTAAGATTATATATACTCCAAGACTGCACCCGGGCTACCCGAAGCAGATAATAGTATTGGAAATCTGGCGGCACGTCAAATCGAAAACGAATGGTCACTATCTGTCGAAATGCGGTCTTCCCCCGAGACCGCGCTACCAGAAGGTATTATTACACTTGAAGCAAGCTAGGTTGGATGGAGAAGTGGAAACAGAAGAGCAGGAGAGGGAACTGCTAGAACAATTAATAAAGAAAACAATAAGAAACCAACGGCAAACTACGCGCCGGTTTTCTAATTGATATCTTAGTAATTCTCTCACTATTTAGCGAGAGAATTACTATACCGCCGGTATTAACTCGGACAATGAACTTCAAACCTTGCATGTATATGTTTAGTCGTTGTATGCACATGAAAGTATTCAAACTTGTAATCAAGCAAGAATAATCTAACTATTAGCACTTCCAAAGCTTAGACATTTTATTATTTCCCAGTGCCAGTATTATCCAGTTGGCTACCTATAAGTGTTTGACCGGCTTCGTATTAGGTAATCTATATGCCCTGAATTATGAAGCCAAAAGGTTGCGAATAAAGTATCAATTTTGGATATAAGTCAAACTGAACTAATCATCAGATCAATTTGAAATTTGATGTAAATTGAAGTTAATAATTGGAAATGTTCGACATTTTCTTCTGTACGTAAGTTTTCACTTCCTCGGCGGATTCGAACTTAACGATTTCTTCAGCTAGCTTCTGACATTCAGTTACTTTCAACGTACGGATGATCTGCTTCGCTGTAGGTATCGCCGACGGGTTCATGCTAAACTCATCCAAACCCAAGCCCAGCAAAACAGGGATCGCCAGCGTCTCACCGGCGAGCTCACCGCACAAGCCCACCCATTTGCCATATTTATGCGCCTGCAATATCACGTTCTGTATCAAGCGCAGAACTGCTGGCGAGAATGCGCTGGTAAGGTAAGCCAGTTGGGAATTGGTGCGGTCTACTGCCAGGGTATATTGCGTTAGATCATTAGTCCCGATGGAAAAGAAGTCCACTTCCGGCGCGAATTTATCCGCCATAAGCGCAGCCGAAGGTACTTCTACCATGATACCCACTTGTAATTTCCCGCAAATTGGTTTGTTCTCTGCGAGAAGTTCTGCACTGCACTCTTCAACAATTCTCCGTGCTTGCCGAATCTCCGACAATGCAGTCACCATCGGAAACATAATTCTTAGATCATGTCCTTTTCCGGCATGTAAAGCAGCTTTCAACTGCGGTTTAAGGAGCTCCTTTGGGTAACTAAGCGCAAGGCGCAGCCCACGCACCCCAAGGAAGGGATTCATTTCTTTCGCCAGGTCAAGATATGGCAGCTCTTTATCGCCACCGATATCGCTGGTTCGCAAGACGACTGGTAGCATGCCAAATACCTCTAAAATTGCTGAGTAGGTCTTATATTGTTCTTCTTCATCGGGTAAGGTCTTCCGTTCCATGTAAAGGAACTCTGTACGCAGCAAACCTACACCCTCGGCGCCATTTTCGAGAGCTGTCTTTGCGCCTTCGACGCTGCCGATATTGGCGACTACTTCCACCTGACGACCATCCTGAGTAATAGCAGGTTCGTGGCAGTGGGCTAAAGCTATTTCAGTTACTACCGCAGTGGAAGTTTTCTTAGCCTTATACATTTCAACAATTTCAGTTGTTGGGTCGATGAACATTTTTCCTGTCGTACCATCCAAAATGATCGTAATACCATCCGGAATGTTTAAAATATCCGGTCCGCCACCTACTACTGCAGGGATGTTTAACCCACGCGCGAGAATGGCCGTATGTGAGGTCTCGCTCCCTTCGACCGTACAAAAACCCAGCACCTGGCTTTTATTAAATAAAATGGTATCAGACGGGGTTAAATCCTTGGCAGTAATAATGGATGGCTCGGTTAACTTGCCAATATCGGTATCGCTGGAATCCATTAAAATCTTCAGCAAGCGTTGCGCAATATCACGTACATCAGAGGCGCGGGATTGAAAATAATCGCTTCCCATTCCTTCCAATGTTTGGGCATAGTGGTCGGTGGCTTCTTTGATAGCGAATTCTGCATTTAAATATTGTTCTGTTATAGTCTTACGGATTGTCTTTAATAGTTCCGGGTCCTGGAGCATCATGATGTGGGCATCAAAGATTGCTGCCTGATCGGCAGCCATCTCGGCTTTTGCTTTCACATACACAGCCTGAACTTGCGTAGCGGCAACTACCAAAGCCTGATCCAACCGCTTGACCTCATCTTTAGGCTTGGCGATGGTATATCGTTCGGGATGCAAATTAACCTTATGGAACTGAAAGACCGGACCAATGGCAAAGCCACGTGCAGCAGCAATACCTTGTATTTGTTTCATCCTTTTCTCCATAATTACTGGCATGATCATTCTTCACCTCAGCGCAGGCTCAGCGTCTTATCCGTCAGAATAACTGAAATAATCCCGCCACTCCAAGCATTCCGAATTAAGACAATTACACTCATTTTTGGGGGTCACAGTGGTCCCTTTATTTTTATATAATTTGTAGCAAATCCAATTCGGATTTCATGATTAGGAATAATCTCAAGAAACTTGGGTTGAATAACCAGAAGAAACCCTTCCGAATAAGATTCCTAAATATAACGTTTCATCTTTCCTATTAGTTGCCTAATGATTCAACGAAGCGTGTTTTCAATATCTAAGAAATCTGCTCCGAGGAAACGCTTCAAGGTCTCGGTTCCATTTTCTACATCTTCTCCCCCAATAATCAATTCGATCTCATCTCCTTTGTTAACACCTAAAGTAAGAACATGCAAAATACTTTATCCTAAACCTGTCTCATATGCTCTGAAATGGAACAGTTGGGAGACCAAAGAAATGTTCATTCATGTAATATTATCCGCAAAGTTTGCTTCGATTAAATCTTTCAAGGAAGCCAGAGCCTCGATCGCTTTTTCCCCAGTCGCTACAATTTGAATCATATTATTCTGAACAACACCGAGGGTAAGCACACTTAAAATACTTTTGGCGTTTACAGACGGACTGATACATGTTAAGTTCCGAACCGTTATATCACAGGGGAATTTTGCAGCTGTCCGGACAAACTGAGATGCAGGACGTGCGTGCAACCCGGTTGGATGTTTAATAACTATATTCAATTCGGGCACAGCAGACAACCTCCAATAATTGTTTTATTAGTTGATACCTATTCTAGAATTAAAATTTTCCCAAATGCTAATAATTATCTTTTCGCACTCTTAACAGGCATCTCCTCATTTTTAATCGAGAGGAATAATTCATATGCTTCCTTTGGAGAATATTTTTCATGAATGATCGCTCTCAATGCACTAGCCATTCCTATTGGGCAATCATTTTGCCAGATATTCCGACCTAAATTAACACCAGAAGCTCCTTTTTGCATTCCATTGTATACAAATTTCAATACCTCTATATCTGAATTGGTCTTTGGTCCTCCAGCAATAACAACGGGAACAGGACATCCAGCAACAATTTTATCGAAATCCTCGCAATAGTATGTCTTTACAACAGATGCTCCCGATTCAGCGCATATCCTACAAGCCATCCCCAAAAACCTTGCCTCCTTTTTTTCTTCCAATTCGCGACCTACCGCAGTAACCGCCATTACTGGTATTCCAAATGGAGTGCATTCATTGACCAACTTGAATAATCCCATTAATGTTTGATGCTCATACTCAGTGCCAATATAAACAGAATACCCAACTGCAGATGCATTGAGCCTAACAACTTCGTCTGCAGTTGTAGATACTTCTTCATTTGATAAGTCTTTACTCACTATGCTAATTCCTCCAGATACACGTAAGATGATTGCTACAGGTGTCCTGGGATCGATAGAGTTACGCAAGATTCCACGCGTCACAAAAAAAGCATCAACGTAAGACTCTAGCATCTTCGATACTTTTCCTACATCCTCTAAACCATGTGTCGGTCCTTGAAAATATCCATGATCCATTGCTAGATAAAAGCAATGTTGGTCAGGCAAAAACAGTTTGGATATCCGATTATTCCATCCCCAATCCATAATAATCCCTCCGATCATTTCCTTCTAATAATTTGATAATGATTATCAATCAGGTACTTATGAAATGCATGGGATGTTTGCAAGCAATCATCTTGGCATATAAGACGAATTTGGTTGTACTTAATTGAACCCTGTGTTTCACCATCCAGGAGATTCTGAACAGGGCAGGAAACTACCCTGCAGAATTCTCTTTTCTGGTATTCAACATAACCATCTAAAATCTGATCATCCATTCGTCCATCTCTTTCGTCTTAATTATTTGAAAAATATATAAAACTACTTGGTATACAAGATGCTCGAAATATTTGATGAATGCTCGATACCAATCGTAATACCAGGTTGCTCTTAATATATTTTTGGGCAAGTTGTTCTTCTAGTAACTGAATTCTGTCAGAACAACTTGCCCAATAAGCAAATTGTCGTCTTTTAGTTTTCTGGATCCACAGGCTTAGGTTCTGACTCTAATTGTAGACCTCCTTTTCTTTTTTGTACAAATCGTATTCTGAGATATGCTGAAAACCCAATGACTATTACAGTGAGTACAGCAATGCCAATCAGATTCGGAAAGACATAATTACGGGTTGCCGCCCAGCTTAAGAAAGTCTCCAAGTCCATGTGAACCGCCCAGCTGGTAATACCCGATGCACCGGCAGGAATTGAGACTCCTTGAGCAATCGCTATTTGAGTAAGTATTGGCGCTGCAACTATGCTTGAGAATATTCCGATAATGCTAATAATCAATGCTGATATTAATGTCTTCAGCAAGTCACCCTTCATCGGCGCAACGAGGTAGATAAATACAAATATTAATCCTACATTGTCAGCGATGGGAATTGCCTTTGCAAATGGAAGTACCAGGTTTAAGAATATTAAGATCGGCATCATGATAATAGTTACTGTCATAGCGGTTGTATTCCCAACTGCTATAGCTGGATCAACACCAATATAGAGAGCGCGGCCCTTAACCCTTTTTTGCATAAAGGCGGCTGCCGCATCCATAACAGGCACAATCGCTTCCATGACAATCCCAGTCATTCTTGGAAGGAGCACTAATGCTGCGGCGACTTCAAGAGTGAAAATTAATAGTTGATCGAGAGGTAATCCTGCTGCTAAACCCATTAAAAAGCCGATTATGGCTCCTAAGACAGCTGGTTCACCAATTGCTCCAAAACGTTCCTGAATACTTTCTGAGGTCACGTTGGATTTTCTAAGGAATGGGATGAGATTCATGACTCTCGCGAGTCCTTCACCAATCACTCCCCAGATTCCCATACAACCCTGATAAAAAGAAATGTTTTGGAAGCCAAAATATTTTACATGACCTAAGTTGGCATACCAATCTGCGAACATCAGGGAAAGCCAAATACACAGTATGGCGAAAATAATTCCCGCAAGTAAGTTTCCAGTGATAAAGACCACAATAGCCGTTCCAAGAATAGCGTGCCAATAATCCCAGAAGTTCAGATTGAGTGTATCCGTCATATTAAGGAATATCATTATCAAGTTAACAATAATCGCTATACCAACTACCATAAAAGCTACTGGGGCTCCCCACGCAATCCCAGAAAATGGAGCCCATCCGACATCAGTATATGCAAATCCGCCGGCAAATTTTTGTGCCAATTTACCAGCAACCGGTCCTACATTCGAGAGGAAATAATCTACAATGAGGTAGACACCAGAAAATCCCACTGCAATCATTAATCCATTTCGGAATGCATCAATTACCTTCAATCGAACGATGATCCCAATTATTGTGAATATGATGAATATTAATACTATTGGCCCGGTATTGATAACCGGTGCTAAAACGTCCGTAAAAAATTTGGTTATTGCATCCATCGTATCCTCCTTCGAGAATTTTCACAAAATTTTGATTTCGATTATTTATATGGTTCTGCAGGTTTATTTTGCTCTTATATCACCTATGCACCTTTCTCCACCTCTTTGATTGTTTTAAAAAGCTCTTCGAAAAATTCTTGTTGTCCTATACCTGTGATGAGGGGAAGACCGCTAAAACACTTTATTGATAAGGCTTTTGTAATCTCGATAAGGTTATTTGACATCGCTGTGGCAACGACAATGTTGGGTTTTAAGGATTCAATTAATATCCTGGCATCCATTACCTTGCCTTTATACGTGGTAATGGCTACAGCCCGTGCTTTAGCCTCTTTTTGTATTCTCACATCGGCAAGGGTCGCGGTTGCAACCGAGGATCCACAGAGTAACAATATTTTTACTGGTTTCATCATACTTGTCCCTTTTCAAAGATGAGGATTAGACAGTCGATATTGAAGCCACCGCCTTCTCTTGGAGAATTGAATGAATCTCTCGAATGACCCCCTTCATTTCATCAGATGTTCCAATCGAAATTCTGAAATGCTCATCACCAGGAAAACCGCGTGATTTTGCAAAACGTCTGATAAGATAACCCCTTTGCAATAATTTCTCAAAGAATTCAGTAGCAGTAATTCCCGTTTTAGCACAGCCTATGAGAACATAATTAGCATGAGATGGATATACTTTGAATTCTGGAATGTTTTGTAATTCTGAATTTAGATAGTTGCGGTTCTCAATTATTTTTTTAATCGTTTCCTGGATGTAATCTCGATGATTAAGCGCGACCATTGCAACTGCTTGTGCTATGACGCTACTATTCATTATGAGTCGCACTCGATTCATATACTCAATTATTTCAGGGTTAGCCAAGCAATAACCGAACCGAATCCCGGCCAGACCGATGGCCTTTGAAAGAGTTCTTAGGATGATGAGATTGGGGTAGGTGCTAATTAAATCGTAAAGAGATGTATTAGAAAACTCGATATAAGCCTCATCAATGAGGATCAATTTCTCTGTTTCGCACAGTCGTTGGACTGTGTCTCTACTCAACAGTGTACCAACTGGATTGTTTGGATTAGATGCGACGATCAGCTTGGTTTTATCTGTTATTAGTTTTAGAAAACTTTCAGTTGAATAGTTAAAATCATCTTTATCTGGAAGTACATCTATTACTTTGGCACCATAAAGTGGCGGATATTTAAAATAAAGCGAATATTCTGGTGTCGGGACGAGAACTTCATCTCCCGGACAGAGGAATGTTTTATATACTAAATCGATTAATTCTATTGATCCATTCCCTATGGTAATGTTCGCAGAAGTCATTGGTTTCCCAACGTATTCAGCTATTTTCTCCCGTATCTTCTCATTCGTTGCGATATCTTCTGGGTAATAATTCAACTTATCTGTAACACTTAAAATTGCTTGCCTTATTTCTTGACTAGGAGAAAACGTTAATTCGTTTCCCATCAAGCGAACCAGTTTTGGGTTATCCCATGCAGTATGAAATTCTTTTGGTAAATATACCTCAGCATGTTTCACCGCATAGCTTGTTCTGTCAATAATGTTCATAATTCTTCCTTCCTGTGGATTATTCTTCGGCTACCTCGTCCGAGATACTTTGTAGATGATTTACAAAGTCCGCCAGATCAGTTGTGCCACTCAAATTTTCCATGATCTCCTTGTCTTGTAAGATCAGGCCTAAAGCTTTCAGAAGATAGATTTGATCATCAGGATTCGAGATGATTATCAAGAAGATAATCTTTGCTTGCACATCTGAACCTTCCATGCCCATCGGTTGGAAAACCACAGGATTATCAAGAATACCGATAATCAGGGCTGGTTTGATGGTCCATTCGGCATCCGTATGAGGGATCGCAACATCAATTCCAGAAGTATGGAGGCCTGTGGGATATTCATGTTCGCGGTCAATCAAAGCTTGGTAGAACCCGGGTTTCACTAAACTTTGATTATTAGCATATTCAGCTAATAATCCCAACGCTTCGTTGGCAGACGAAGCGTTAATATGCAGTGTATGTATGTTGGAAAGAACATCCATAAAAATGCTTACATCCCTCGATTATAGAAATCTTTAATTTACACGAAAGATTAAAAATGATCTCAATGAATAGTTGAGGCTATCTAATATTATTATGGCCACTAGAAATTCAGCCAAGAACTGTCATTTCTGAATAGCAGACATTAAAATCGAGGTCAGGAAAGCTAAAAAAACATCATTCCACCTTCGTCTTATTGAATTAAGACAAATTCATACTATTAGCATGATGTATGATTAAAGTTTATATCGTCTGAAGATGAGCGTGAATATTTTCATGCGTTGCAATACTATTATTGCATGATCTTTGATCCCCCGATGTCGGATTCATTTCACTTTGTATTAATCAATTGTTACAATTCTGTACTATTTGAAAAGCGTGATACCCAGTGCAAGACTACCGATTTGAGTGAGGTGTTCCGGATGGCAGACCTAGCTGTTTCATCTTGCATCAGTCGATTTAATTCCAGCAACGCTGTAATATGGGAACTACTATCCTTTGCTCCCAAAACAATAGCAATTTGCACTGGATCATTTTCTGGATGACCAAAATAGACGGGTTTTCTGAGGGTGATCAGTTCCATGCAAAGGCGTCTGACCCCACTTGGAGAAGCATGCAATAAAACTGCACCCGGCCAGATCACCATGTAGGGACCAAATTCTAGAATGATGTTTTTCATTGCCTGGATGAAATGTGCTTCTATATCACCTGCTTCTACCAGCCTGACGCCAGCTTTCTCGACAACTTCCTGCCAATTTTCTGCAACCACATCCAACTCAATGCTCTTTAAGGTAATTAATTCGGATAAGTGTGTGGTTGATAGGTGGGTCAGCTTATTTTCGGAAGATATATTTCCTTTTTTCTCGAAGAATTCCTTGAGAGCCTTACAATCATCCAATCCCAATAAAGGATTGACTTGTATGGAGGGAATATTCTTTATTCTTAATGGGATTGTGCTGACGATATAATCAATACCCTCGAAATATTTCCGATTTTCCAACTCAAGCGCCGAAATAATCTCAACAACTTCGATATCTGGAAATTCTGCCCGCAGACGGGATACCAACAACCAGGCAGTCACCACTCCAGCACTGCAAACAACCATGACTTTTTTTGTAAGTCTCTCTAGCAGACGCAGGCGCTCCATGGAAGCGATGAAACAAATTGCAATATACCCAATTTCAGCCTCGGTCAGCTTTCGCCCTAGTCGATCTGACAAAACGAGGCTGCTCTGGCAGGCAACGGCATAGATATACGAATATCGATTTTTCACTTCTTGCAGGAGTGGATTCTTTGAAGTTTGTCCTTGTCGTCGAGGATCAAGGATACTCTCTATATGAACGGTTAAGTTACGGATGAGATCCATATCCACGCTTAAACTTGGATGGAGAGAGAGTGAAGCCTGAGCAAGGATTTGATTAATAAGTATTTTTATAGATGAGTCCTCATCAACTTTGATATTCGAGGTGGAGCCCACTGGGTTGGTATCGGGTATTTGCAGAGCTATCCAGGCAATTTCTGTCTCAGGTAATAGAATACCGAATTGTTCATGGACCTGAGCATAAATCTTTTGCGCCTCAGATAATCGCTGTGAGGAAAAAGGGCGTTTGGAGATTTCAGGAAATGTGCTGATTCTTTTTCCGATCCGGTTCCGATAAATAGCAATCGCCAGATAGATAAAGAAATTTATATATTCCTGGTCGGATAACGTACCTTCAAATTCATGTTCGATGGGCGAGATTAGTATTTTAATGAGAGGGATATCAAGCCGTATCCAGACTTTTTGAAGTTCTTCCTCCAGTCCGGTTTTCGTACGGAAGGTAATATCTACCACTGTTCTAATCCCCCGAAAAAGCGCCAGAAGTCGGGCATCTCCCGCACTTTCTTGTAGCAAGTTAATGACTGCTTCACGCCAACCGACCTCATCTCCAGCAATCATATAGCCATAATTTGGTCGGTGAATAAGCACAAGATGGTTATCTACAAGCCATTTTTTAGTTGAATCCATCAACCGGATGGTTGTAGTACGCGAGAGATTAAGAGTCTGCTGCAGTTGTTTGATCTGTATTGGTTTATCTGTGAAGAATAAGGATAATAATATAACAAAAAGGCGTTCAGTAGGAGATATCCAGGTTAGTGGTTGATTATATTCCCGGACCATCCTTGCAAGGTTTATTTTCGCCTCTTCCGATCCTACTAAAGAAAACCCTTTCCCCCGAACTTTCTTGAGGATGATATGGCTCTCTTGCAGGCATTGCTCGGCAGATGTTAGACTGGTTCGAACCATCCTGCTTGAGATATTTAATTGCTTGGCTATATCTACCGCAGCAAGAGGCCGTTCCGCCGCGGCTAGTAAGTCAAGGATATCCAGACAGCGGGAATTCAGACGAAAGGTCAATACTCGCCCTCAATTCTTTGAGCACGCTGAGACATCTTACGACACATCTAGTTTTCCTTATATTGAAAGTGCTCAGAATCGGATCCAAATGAAATTCATGCATCGGTGATTATTGAAAACCACGTCAATACCGATCCAGTTTATAGCGGCCATAACATTGCTATTCTACCATTAGGTCTAAGCCTTATTCCTCAAGATGTCTCGAATATTGTTAATGCTGGATATAACCGCATATCTACTGCACAAGTACCTGTCCCGTGAATTGAGTTGAATAAATAGAGCGTGTAAGTGATTATAGAGATAAATATCTCTATAAACCGCTGCGGGTGTTTGTCCAAGTGTAAGTGAGGAGGTAAGAAAGTCAAATATGAACATAGGGGGGAACCAATTGAATAGCGGATCCGGAAGCAATACCTGGGATGACCTTGCATCTTCCGTACCGCAACATGCCCCATAACTTCAAAGTGTAGAAGTTAGGAGCATAATCCTATTAACCCACCAGAAATGGAAGTTGAAAGAAAATCCCTTTAGTGTCGTGATAAACACTTTGGTTATTTGTAATGCCTGTCCGCTAGGCTCATGGCATACTGGATCAATAAATTGTCCGCTTCCTGGGCATCTGCCCCGGAACTAATATTTAAGTTACCCGTCACTTCGATAATGAAGTGACCTTTATAGAGACGCAGATCCGCAATGTCACCATTAATGGCATCACCGTTGAAACCATGACTCTTGGAAACCACAATGATGGTTTCTTGTGTGGGAGGGGTATCGATGAAAATATAATTTGTGCCACTATTAATTTTTTCGAGGTCCTGGTACTTGGCTTTCCACCCTTGTTGGTAGGAGGCGAAAGGTGAATTCGTCAGATCTGGTTCATAATCCACGCTCAGATAAATAACACCGGACACGGTCCCATTGGGCATAAAGGGGCAGTAGATGTTCGTTGGGTAGATGTTCAGCTGAGTTGCATCCGGAGCTGGAAAGTCCCCAGGCACGTTACAATCGCCTGTCGTGAAAGGGATGAAGCCACTCGGTTGGTTGGCGGATTGTCCGGGGTTATTCAGCCGTTTTACGATGGTAGCCGTTATTGGCGCATGGGTAAAAATATAAAGTCCTTCACCGCAGCTTAATAAACCGCAAGCGACCATGATGAACAGAACCACCACTGTGATCGCGGGTTTGGCCTTAATGGCTTCTTTGAACCCCTCAAGAATTCCTGACTCAAGATTATCGGTCATGGAAAACCTCCAGTCTATTGGGATCAGCCAGTGCATCGCCGATGTGTTTTTATACGATCATATCAAACCTTATATCCCCGTAAACAAGCATGTGATCTTTCCAGCCAAGGGTAAGTCCAGAAAAGCCATTTTGGGATCCAAAATAGCTCCCTTTCCGAATCTGGCTTTCAGCTTATGGGTTGCTGGTCGCCTGGGTATATTCAAAACTGCATGTGCCCGGATTTCCATCGGGTTCATTAAGGATCGAGATGTATGTTAGCTTGCTCATATCTCCGTTTGAGCCGTCTGGAAACAGGAATACGGTATCCGCCGAGCTGGGATCTGACCCAATAAACTTTCCGGGCGTTGAACTGTCGGGCTGGAAGTGAAAGGCGCCTGTAATGGCCTTGTCGTCAAAATTGTTGTTATCCATCATGATGCTGCCATCCGTATAAAAATGGAGCGTAAAGGTGTAGGTATAAAGGGCGGAATCGTCGCACTTCCAAGTGTTGTCGGCTGCATCGAGATAGAACTTCACGCTGATCTGGCCTGTATAATTCCGATCGACCTCCGTTGTGGCTGGAGACTGTTTGGCTGTCACAATCTGGTTGGTCGCGGCGTGGTCAAGCAACCAGTGGGTCACATCAACGCCGCACTGGTCAGCCGCTCCTTTCTGGGGGTCGGGCCGATCATCCCAGGTCCGGGAGGAGCGCAGATAGGCCTCCGCGGTGATGGCGGCATCCCCTGAAGCGCGGTTGGGTAACCAGAGTTCGGCAGTCATCGCGGCGAAGATATGATAAAGTGGTCCCATCTTATCGTACATACCAATTGGGGTGAGGTTATCCCCCTCGCGCCATGATTGCAGGTGGCTGGCCATTGCAGCATACTCGGGGGACACTTTATTGAGATTGGAATATTCAGCCCGGCCAAGTTTGGTTTTGTCTTTCAGGTATTCATGCGCAGCCAGGACGCCTAGAGGTATGTTCCCATTATTGGCGTCAATGGCAATTTGTAAGAACTGTGCGGGGGAAAGAGGTTCGGTACTGGCCAGCACCTGGATGTTAATTTCAGCCATCGAGTCTGCGGTGAGCTTCCAGAAATAATCATTCGTTACGGAGGGTGGATCGTTTTCGAAGAGATGAAAGACCAACTGCGGGGCGTGCAGGTCAGCTGCATCGGGGAATTCTCGCCCGCTGGAAGTGTTATATTGGCTGACGATGCTGGTGAGATCGTTACACATCTGATCCTGACTGGTAACGGCTGATTCGTTTACACCGAAGAAGGAGCGCGTCATGTCATCCGTTTGTTGCTCGATGAATAGGCGGTCGACCAATTTGCCCGTATTTGCATCCGTGTCAAGTATCTCCGTAAGCTCATCGTTACGGGCTGTCAAAAACTCCACAAATCCCAGGGCTCTGGGGGAAAAGTGGGTGATCTCGACCCGGGTGGTCTGCCCGGAGTGCACTTCGATCGGCTGCCAGTTTTGTCCATCGTAGCTGGTGACTGCAACATTGCTGGAAGGGATGAGTACTTCCAGGATGACGGAGGTGGCTAGAGTACCGACCTCATTGGGTGTGGAAAGGATGTAAAACATGGATTGTTTGACATCAAATGCAACTCTGTCGAAGGCCATGTCCACGCGTGTTACCTGCAGCTGGGTGGAGGTGGAAAAGGCTCCGGCCGGTATCTGCAGGCTAGCGCCATCATCCAACGGGATCCTTTTTGCAGAGGGATCCACTGTCACGGTGAGTGGCTGGGAATGCAGACTGGCCAGTTCACCAAAGGGTGCCAGTTCAGGGGCGATCTGGGTGATATTGACCTTGTTGCTGGTACTGGCTTGATTTCCCCGTTGATTATTGTAATAACGGTAAGCAAGGTATGCTCCTACGCAGCAGGCTGCGATCAGTATAAATCCAGCGCAGATGCCCACCAGCCAGGCGATGATTTTGATCGGTTTCTTTTTCATAACCTACCCTTTCATGGAGTGAACCTCAAGGATAGTAAAGGACGAATTGCTTTAATAAAATCATCATCCCATTTTTCCGATTATGCCAAAGACTTTAAGGAGGTGCTATTTAACTATGATTCAAGAAGTAAATCATATATATCATATACTTTATGCATAGTATATTAGTCTTCCCAAGGTTGTCAACGGTCTTGTGGAGGTGGCAATGGGGGAGAGGAGAGCATCATCTTATAACCCCGTATACACATTTTAGGCATCTTAGAGCGAGAACAAGTGCAGAATAACCCCCTTCGGTCCAAAATCGGGGCTCATATACTCTCAAAAATTCTCACCCTCACCCTAACTAACCATCCGTACATGCCAATTCTCCAATTAGGAGCCCAGCAGAGGTACCCCCTCCGCGGAGTTGGCTAAGCTGCTGGATCCGGGGTCAGATTATTAAAAAATTATCAAGCTAATTACTATCAACTCTTATCTTTCTTACACCTTTGTAATTCTTGTTGAACTTTCCAAACGTTTTGTTCATCACCAACCATTTCATATAGTGTTTGCGCTTTCTGCAAATGATCTCGTGATTTGGTCAGCAGCTTTTGATCATAGTAAAGTAATCCCAAGTTGTTATGAAATTTGGCTCCATTATGCTTATCGCCAATTCGATCTAATACCGTCAATCCCCGCTCATAATATTGCGCTGCCTGTTCCAAATTACCCAGCCTTTCGTTTAGAACGCCAAGATTACCATATACAAGTGCAATACCTGGGTTATCACCCATGGGTTGCATGATGGCCAATGCTTTTTGAAACAACTCCTTTGCAGCAGTAAAGTTACCAAGCTCAAGCTGGACAAGACCAAGATTGCCGTACGCATCAGCTGCTCCCTTTTGCTGTCCAATACGCAAACAAATCTCTAAGCTTTTCTCATGCATTTTTATAGCTTCGGTATAAGAACCCTTGAGTCCGTAAACGATACCGAGGTTGCCGTATTGATTGGCTGATAAGCGGTCGATCCCTTGTCTATTGCAGTATATAAGACTTTTCTCATAAGCTTGGATAGCTTGCTCATACTGGCCCTGATTCTTGTAAACAATCCCGAGATTACCATAGACGACCGCAAGACTTTCCTCCTTGCCTAACTTCGCAGCAACTTCAAGGCTCTTGCTGTAATATCCGATAGCGGCAGGATAATCGCCCTTTTTGCGGCATACCTCACCCACATCATTGCAAAGGATGCCTCCCAGTCTCAGGTCATGGACTTCTTCGGCCAAGGATATTGCGTGGAGATACAGCATCATTCCCTGTTCTGTATTGCCTCGAAAACAGTAGATCGTTCCCAGAGAACGATATGCGTATGCTTGCTGATCAAGATCAGTTTCCGTTTTAGCTTTATCCAGTTGTGCCAAGAAGTATTTTTCCGCTTCTGACCAGCGCCCCGTACCAAGCAGATGCTCACCATATTCCCCACATTCGTTAGCAGCCATTTTGAATGGGTCTGGCTCATCGGTTGATTCCTGGGAACTCCCTTGAGGCTGAACAAGGAAAGTCATTGGCCTGCCATGCTCCCATGTCAAATTAGCCTGCTGGATAAAGATAATGATATCTACATCCGACATGTTGGCAGTCACTTGTGGATTATCTTGTCGAAATTGCAGAATCTGCTGTTGGATTTCGGTTGGAATCTTTATAATAACTCCTAAATTCTTGTAGAATTGTTGCAAGGTTCTCGAAATATATTAGCTTATTTCCGGTTATTCTACCCGCTAGAGCTTGTGTTGGGCGGCTTTGTTTTCATTGCTGGTTTCCATCGCGAATAAGTCTAAGTTCATCAGGGCGGCATAGTAGCCAGAGACCTGTTCATTTTGCTTTATTCTGTTATTCAATGTCCTCCTGAAATCTTCCTGATCAACTCGATTCACGGACGACCAGGTGGGGTGGAGGAAAAAGGAGCCATTCCGGATTTATTTTCTTCCCCTGAGCTATAGCGTCAATGGCATCCACAGCATGCGAGAGGGTGGTTTGAATGTCGAAACTGACTGAAGTCAAAGCGGGATTCGAAAGCACACAAAATGGATTGTTGTTAATACCAACCAGGGCCATATCCCGGGGTATACGAATCTTGCGAGCTGAAAGCGCCTTTAGCAAGAAGAAGCAATATTCATCCCGGTTACCAACAATGGCAGTCGGATGAGCTGGAGAAGACAGTAATATATCAACGACCGTATCAGCATCGGCAATGTCAAGATCCATGGGTAATTCTGTTATGGTTCCATTAGATTCCTTAACAGCAGAGTGGAGACCGTCCAGAATGATGACATTCGTTGATTCCTCAAGAGGATTTGGTGTTCTTGGTACCACATGGGCAATATGTTTGTGGCCACGCTCAACAAGATGTTTTGCAGCTAAATAGAATGCTTCTTTCAAAGGGAAGAGTTGGGTTGGCGCATATTCTACAGGATCAAAACCCTGAAGCACGACCGCCTGAATCCCCATTTTTTTTGCCAGGATCGAATCCTGCCGGGTAATAAGATGGGTAGGACCAAAAATACCGACAGGCCGCCGGGTGACCATGGAATTAAAGAGTATATGCCTTTCATTCTCAGGCGAGTTGTAGAAGAGATAGATCCCGAAAGAATAACCGAGCTGAAACGCCCGTTCCTGTGCTGACGCCAACCCCTGGGCTGAAACGGTGGCGGAGATGGACTCAGCGGCTACGAAAGCAATTTCATTACTGTAGCCTTTGCGAAGAGCGCTAGCTGCATGATCGGGCTGGTATCCTAAATCGTGGGCTGCCTTCAAAATGCGTTCACGTGTGTCAGTACTCACGCGGTTTCCGCCGACATTATTAAAAACCAGCGAGACGCTTGATCGGGATACACTGGCTACGCGGGCAACATCGAAGCTGGTTGGTCGTTTTTTTAGTTTTGAATTCGATTTTTCGGTCATTGTTTCCATAATATCACACAACTTATAAATAGCCCAAATTTAATACATGACGGCCAAAAGACCAGGGTGATTGTAAAAGCTACAATGCCATACCCTCTTACCAATCGACAAGTTTCCGGATACTCTGCCAGGGCTTTACTAACATCTTGATTGAAAGATCAGGGTTTTCCCAAAATAAAAATACCCAGCAGATCTCTCTGACTCCCCGTCTTCCAGATGAACTGGGTATCTACAAAGGCGGGAAAAAGTGTATATTGAGAAGCCCTAACCGAAGTTTTAATAGAACCTATTCAAGTGCTTGACAATTGATTCTAAATATTATATAGTATGAGTCACACGTGTGACTCATACTTGACTTTCAGTGCGTCTGAATAGCGTAAGACACCGGGAGACCTGTAATTCGTATTCAGCGAAGAACCATTCTATATACAAAAAGGAGAAAATAAGATGAATAAGACAACCAAAATCAAGTTCATTATGAAGAATCCGGAAGCCATGGAAGTTATGGATAAGCATGTACCCGGATTTAAGACAGACAAACGCCTCAAGATGGCTGCCAATATGACAATTGAAGCCGTCCTTGCATTCCTGAAGTATACAGAAGAGCAGAAGTCGGCCTGCTACGCCGACATTGAGAAGTTCCCCGAATAATCGTGAGTGGGCGGGGCGGAAGCGGTCCTCCAAGGCAAGAAGTCATTCGTGTGGCTCATCTCCCGGTATACCATTGACCAGGGGCAAAAGCAGCGATGAAGTTGCCCCAAGATATTTCCAGCTTTTTGTCTAACAAGAAGGGATTACGAAGGAGAGTTCAAAATGACGGATAAAGGATCACCGAAACCATATAAACGGTCAGTACTCCCACTGGCAGGTCAGGTCGCCGTGGTCACAGGCGGCGGGCGAGGCATGTGTAAAGGGATCGCCCTCGAACTGGCTGATGCAGGTGCGGACATTGCCATCATCGAGACGGATACGCTGGACAGCCCCTATAACCATTACGGAACCAAAGATATTCAAGGATTCAGATTTGCGCAGCAGGTTGCTGAAGAAATCAAACGCCTCGACCGGAGAGCCATCGCGGTCAAATGCGACGTGTCTCATTACGATGAGGTCAAGACAGCTATTGAACAGATCATCAAGGAAATGGGCAAGATCAACATCTGGGTGAACGGTGCCGGGGTCCAGAGTATGAGCGGAATTCCCACAACGGAAATTGTTGATGAAGCCTGGGATCTTGTTTACGCTGTCAACGTAAAAGCCCACATGTACACTGCCAAAGCCTTAATCCCCTATTTCAAAGAACAAGGTGGCGGTAAATTTATCAACGTGGCGTCTGCGGGTGGGCATGTCACCGGGGTCCTAGATAAAATGGCAACCTATTGCAGCTCCAAGGGAGCCGCGATCATCTTTGCGCACTGTCTCGCTCTGGAAGTTGCTGATTACAACATCAGGGTCAATGTGATCTGCCCGGGCGGTACAGGACCAACACAAATGGCCTTTCCCGAGGCGAACGTTGAAGGGAAGCCTATCCCCACGCCAATTCTTGAGGATTACTCGGAGGAAAAGAAAAAAGAGATATATGACAGCATTCCATATGGTCTACTAAGTAAATTCGTATCCCCGCGCGATATAGGCAGGCTTGCGGTATATCTTGCCTCGACCGATACGGTGACCGGTGTGACGATGACTTGCGACAATTTCTCCATGTGGTAGGGGTAAACTGACACGATGCCTCAGTAATCGCGGGAAGGAGAGTTCCTACATCCGAAAAAGGCAGGCACACCCACTCAATCACTCATGAAAAGCTTTCAATAATCAAAATGGAAGGAGTTATTGAAATGTCAAACGAAATATTGAATGCTCCTTTAACTTACACCCTTGAGCAATTGTCAGATATTGAGTCCATAAAGCAACTCATGGCTCGTTATTGGTGGTACATGGATAACAAAGACTGGAAAGCCTGGAGGAGCGTTTTCACAGATGATCTCAAATTCCTTGCAGGCGACCATGAAGTTGTGACTGATAGTGCCGATGCGATGGTGGAGATGATCTCGGGTGGGCTTGAAGAGGTGGTCACAGCACACCAGGGCCATCAAACCATGATCGAGTTCACGGGGCCTAACACTGCGAAAGGCACATGGATGCTAAACGACAATCTGAAGATGGCTGATGGCCATATCGCGAAAGGATTTGGCTATTACGTCGATGATTATGAAAAAGGCCAGGATGGCAGGTGGAGGATCAAAGTTATAAGACTTACTTACTTCATCAGTCCAGAATAGACACCCGCTCATCTGACCATAGCCTGATGAGGTCGAGCCATCTACTATACTTCGACCTCATCAGACATTACGCGAACTGCTCCTTTGATAGTACTTCCAATGCTCCTTGAAAGGACTCACCTGATGTGATGTAGAGATTGCAGATTCCTCATTATAGACAATTCTTTTCTTGAGGAACATAGAAAGCGTTTGAATTGTAGAAACGAGGAAAGATCATGGAAAATAAGTCAAAAAAAGTAGTTGTTGTCGGTTCAGGGTCGGCAGCCTTAACAGCAGCCCTTGCAGCCTATGAAGCAGGTCTTGAACCATTGATCATTGAAAGCACAGGTCTGATCGGGGGATCATCTGCGATGTCAGGAGGCGGAATGTGGATCCCCAACAATCCGTTAATGTTGAAAGCTGGTGTCCATGATTCATATGAAGAAGCAAAATTGTACATGGACACTGTGATCGGTATTGTTGGTCCAGCCAGTTCCCCTGAACGGAGAGAAGCCTTTCTACATGAAGGCCCTCGACTTATCGATTGGCTTTCCAACCTGGGATTTCGATTTCATTATGTGCGAGGATATTCTGATTATTACCCGGAACTTCCAGGAGGCAATCCCTTGGGACGCAGCCTAGAATCAGACTTCTTTGATCTCAATAAATTGGGTAAATGGAAGAAAAAACTAAATTTTGTGCTTCCCGTGGCCATGCATACCCTTGAAGCATCACAGATCTCGCTCGCAATACGTACTTTCCCAGCATTCCTCTGTATAGCAAACGCAATCGGCATACGCAGCATTGGGAGCAGGCTTTTAGGAAAATCGATCACAGGTTTAGGTAGCGCTTTGATCGGTCAGTTACTTTACCTTGTATTGGCAAGATCCATCCCGGTCTGGACAGATTGCCCGATGGTTGACCTCCTTTTCGAAAATGGGGAAATAAAAGGTCTTGTTGTTGAGAAAGATGGAAAGAGGACCGAGATCCTTGCGGATAGCGTGATTCTGGCAGCGGGTGGCTTTGCCCACAATAATGAGATGCGTCAAAAGTATCATCCCCATCCGATCACTACCGATTGGACGATGGCAACCGCTGGCGACCTGGGAATTCCCATCCAGGCGGGTATCGCAGCAGGCGCAGCAACCGCCCTGATGGAAGATGCCTGGTGGGGACCGGTATTTATGGATGAAAAGGGGAAATCTCAGTTCATGCTCTGGGAACGGTCCAACCCATTTGGATTTATCGTTGACAGTTCCGGAAAACGGTTCATGAACGAATCTGCTTCTTATGTCGACTGCGGTCACAGGCAATATGAACGCAACAAGGAAATTCCGGCCATTCCCGCGTTCCTGATCGCTGATTCAAGGCATCGCAAATATTATCCTTTCGGAACAACAACAACCATGATACCAGGTGTGACCCCAAAGCAGGTATATAAATCAGGGATGATGGTAAAAGCGGATTCCATACCTGAACTTGCGCAAGCCTGTGGCATTGACCCGGATAACCTTGTAGCAACAGTCGCACGGTTCAACCAATTCACAACAACCGGCAAGGATCTGGACTTTCAACGTGGAGAGAGTGCTTACGATCGTGTTTACAGTGACCCCACATCAAAACCCAACCCCAATCTTGGACCCGTTGAAAAACCACCATTCTTTGCCGTGCGGGTCTGGCCTGGTGACCTGGGTACCAAGGGCGGACTCCTGACAGATGAGTTTGCACGCGTCCTGCGCAAAGACGGAAGCCCGATAAAGGGATTATACGCCGCAGGGAATACGTCAGCATCTGTTATGGGGCATACCTATCCTGGCGCTGGTTCGACGATCGGCCCTGCCATGGTATTTGGAATGATCGCTGGACAGCATGCTGCTAGGAATGAATAACCGATCAATAAACGGAGAAAGGAGGACAGACCGAAACCAATCCTGAAGAGATCGCCAGCACCAACCTGCCAACATTTACGTAGGTTCAAGCGTTGAGTTAATAAAATCGTGTTGCTAATGGAGGATTACACCTATTCTACCAAACAGGAGAAATTAACATGGCAAAGTTTTCTAAGGACTCAAAAATAGGCGACTTAATGAAAGATCCCGAAGCTGCAGCAATTTTGGATAAGTATGTGCCAGGGGCTTCCACAAACCCACAAGTGAAGATGGGATACGGGATGAGCTTAAAGATGGCAGCTACTTTTCCCCAAGCGGGCATCCCCAAAGACAAGTTAGCAGAAATAGACGCAGCGTTGCAAGCCATCGGAACGCAAGAGACTTCACCTTCCACGAAGCCAGAAAAGAAAGTTAATGCACCTTCCGATGAGATAAAAGAGGGAGCGAAAGCAATTTCCTTGATTCCCGGTTCTCGCACAAAGCTTACCGTGCTGGAAGTTCAAAAGATGAAAGGGAAGCAGCAAATCGTAATGTTTTGTACCTGGGACCAATGGCTCGCAGCTGCAGCTGAGATGGCGGGTTGTCACATCCTCAGATTCCCTTCTGCAGGATTGCCCGATCCTGAGGAAAGGGCGAATCTCCAACCAACAACCGTGAAAATGTTGCGTCAGGTAGCGCCGAATATTCTTCTCAACCCGTTCATAGAACCTATTATTGTACATGGTAATGTGGATGCCTTGATCCGGTATGCTGCAATTCTGATGGAGGCTGGCGCGGACATTATGCTTACTCTCGCGATAACACCCCAACGCGTGCAGGCAATGGCTGATCAGCGCATCCCCGTCTTCTGTCACGTTGGACTCAGTCCGACCTGGTACACCACCTGGACAGGCGGCTATGTTCGGGTGGGCAAGACAGCCGATGACGCACTCAAGATCTTCCAGCAAGCTTATGATTACCAGGAAGCCGGAGCTCAGATGATCACTGTCGAGATGACGCCTCGCGAGGTCACGACCGAGATCGCCAAACGGCTGCGCATCCCTGTTCTCTCCATTGCCGGAGGCAGTGGTGGGGATGGCGCGGAACTCGTATTCCATGATCTGCTTGGGATCAGCCCACTTGACCCTCCAAAACATGCAAAGCAGTACCGTCATTTCTTTATGGATGCGATGGAGGCTTTGAAGGAGTTTGTTAGCGATGTACAAACAGGCGCTTACCCCGATCCGGAGCAACATTCCTGGTCAATGAAACCGGAAGAGCGTGAGCGCTTCCTGCATGGGGTCGAGAAAATTGTCAAGAAGTAAGACGTTAGACGCCCGTTCTCTCGCCAGCCCAGCCTGAATCCTGAGAGGGGTGAGGTCAAAAGCGGAGACAGTCTGCATAGAACATAGAGCACGTTGCCTATGTGTACCTGGCAACGTGCCCCTGTTTAGCATTTTATCCTAGTCGACATGCTAGCCGATAGATAGGAACGAAGACCTGGATAAACTGCATACATTTGATGAGCTCTTTGAGGGCATACTGGGGATGGATATTGACGGTATGGAAATAGCTGGCACCAAGATCCAGTACGGAAATAACGCCACACCAATGGAGGAAATACTGGATTTGTCCGGGAGGGTGGCTATTGTAACCGCTGGAGCTCGGGGTTTGGGTTTTGTGTCGTCAATCGGTTGTGTGAAGCTGGAGCTAGCGCCGTGATCGCGGATATCGCCGTCGAATTCGCGGATTCGGCGGGACCATTACGCTCCCATTCATTTTCATTACCTGCAGTTGCCGTTGGACGCGCAGCTGACCTTTTGTCCAATCCACATCTGACCATTTCAAACCCAGCAGTTCACCCTCACGCATCCCGGTTATCAGCGCCATGTAAATAAGCGTTCCATAGCGTGTGCCGGTTGTCGCAATGATCAGGTGTTGGGCCTGCTCCTCGGTCAGGATCTTCCGTTCGGCGACTTCCACCTTCGGACGGTCCACTGCGTCAGCCGGATTGCGACCCAAGATACCCTCCCTTACGGCTTGTTTTAGCACCGCATGCATTACCATATGGATCACTTGCACCGTGCGCGCTCCACTTCCCTCTTCCTTCTTGAAGAGGTAGAGCTGCTTCAAATGTGCGGGCTGAATGTCCTGCAGGCGCATCCCACCTAAATACGGCAGAATGTGCGTACGGACCAGAGAGCGATAGGCACTCACGATATGCGGCCTGCGGCTCAATTCCTTGCCATCCAGCCAAGTTTCCATGAACTCGCTCAGCGAAACCTGTGTTCCCCGGAAGGTGAGCCCGTTCCCAATCTTCGCGCTCATTTCCTTGATCCAATCCCGGTATTCCTTTTGGGATTTGCCGTACTTGGTCAGACGACTTCCATCCAGGCTGACCTGGGCGCACCATCGGCCGTCTTTGCGAGCCTCGTTCGCGATTACTCATGATTATCTGGATGCCGGGTGCATCCCCGAAGGCGCAGCCCGGTCCGCTGCAGTCGGTGTTACTAGATTAGATCGCATATATCTCTTCAAGATTGTGAATCTTTGTGCGCCTCGATTAGGTATTTTCTGGCTATAAAGGTCAATTCTTTGCTCTTTTCAAGTCGGCGTTGAAGTGTGAGCAGGTGTTTTGAGTGCGTTTCAACTGAAAATCCAGACACAAGCCAGGGAACAGCTTTCAAGTAGTAGACGATCGCACCAACATCTGTAAACGATAACCTTCCTGACCATTCTTGAGTATTTTCAATAGTCAATCCAGCTGCCTTCAGTCTAGGTACATATCTTTCCAGAGACGCATCGGGCCATTGAGGTTTAGAGTCAAAAGCTGCTAATAAATCAGATGCCCACAAGCCGTGTACTTGTTGTGTGAGAAATGTTCCACCTGGTGCAAGGATCCGGGCTACTTCCTTCGCATTGAAGGCAGAATGCCGATTCAGAACAAGATCAAAATCGTCATTGGTAAATGGCATTAGGTCATCTTCGGTCAGACGAATTTCTACTACCTGAGCCCCAAAGGGAGATAATCGCTCTGTTGCTAACTTGAAGTTAGGCGGATATTCTTCCGTCGCCACAACTTTCTTGGGCCAGTATTCTTTCAGTTTCAAAAATCTCTCGCCGCCTCCTGTATCCATATCGATTACCGATGAGGCATGGTGCATCAGTTCAGCAGCCCGTGAAGAATACGACCAGGGGGCTTGTTCTTCTATCATTCGATCATCCAGATAGGAAAAATCCCATCCAAAGAAGGGCTGTTGCTCCTCACGTTTCCAAGATTCAATAAGATCATTCGTATTCATATGCTACCAGTGTGATTTTATTATATATCATCATAAATTCCTGCGGGTGCTAAGCTCTTATAGTGAGGGGGATGAAAAGTCAAAAATGAACATGGGGGGTATATCTTATCTTGGGGGGCAAATAATTGAATAGCCGTTCTGGATCGCTCTGTCAGGGTATCCCCCTGTCATCATCCAGAGGCAACCATATCTTCTTCGCTGAAACTGTGAAATGTAGATCTGTAGATGTGTAGAAGGTATAGTATGCTAGAATCAGAGGCAAAGGGCTAAATCTTTGTCTTCTGGTTGCAGTAATTCCCTATTTCTGATGGATGGGATAGACAGATGAGGCGAGGGATTTGCCATAAAGGTAGGCGATTTGCATCAAGACGTATAATATTCATATATGTTCGCTTTCTTTTATAGTGTAATATCCATAATGACTTCTGAGTATAGACTGTAAAGGTTCATAGCTGTTGGTTTCTAGACTACGGTTGAGCGCCTAGTTAGGTGCATCCAGATAGTTCGACATAAATCATGCAGCGGATGGAGTGAAGGAAAAGATGTGGCCTTTTAGACCAAATTTGCAGAAGATGCAAGCGCATGGCAAGGTTCGTGGGCTTCTCAAAGCCTTGAAGCATCGAAATGTGTCGGTACAGATGGATGCTGTCCATATTCTCGGAGAACTCAAAGATCCCAAAGATATCTCTCTCCTTGTTCAGGCGTTGTTTAGGGGAGAGGGTGAGAGGGTCCGATGGGGTGTTCAAGACGCGCTGAAGGAAATTGGAACGCCAGCCTTTGAGCCTCTGATAAGTGCACTCCGACAAAACGGAGGAAGACCTACCAATGAAAGTAGACAATTTCGTGGGATTATCGGGAGAACTTTAGCCAATATAGGCACTGCGGTTGTCGAACCTCTTATTGCAGCCCTGAGAGATAAGACTTACTGCAGTTACGTCTATGAAGAATCGGACAACGAGATCCGAGAATACTTCATTCGAGAGACCGCCGTTGACGCGCTCGCAGAGATTGATTCAGCTATTGACCCTCTTAAGAATGCACTTGGGGACATTGATGAATCCGTGCGCTATGCAGCTGTCGATGCCCTGTGGAAGTCGCATTCACAGCGACGGGTTAAAGCGCTTGTCGCTGCACTTGCCGACGAATACGAGCCGGTAAGAAATCTCGCAGAACGAGCCTTGCTTGAAATGCCAATGATCGCGACTAACCTCTATTCCAATGACCTTGCCTTACATAATGTCGAAGTTGAGTATGACAGAGAGTATTTGCGATATGACGATGTGGGAGACATCTATTCATATCGGGCGAAGAATTTGGACACTGCGATAAACAACCTGAAAAAACACGATACGCAAACACGGCTTGTCGCGGCCTATGCGCTCGGAATAAGTGGTGATGATCGGGCAGTGCAGTCTCTCATGGACGCTCTCAACGACGAAGATGGATCTGTGGTACGGATGGCTGCAATTTCTTTAGCCAAGATCCTTCCTAATTATTATTCCCAATTACGATGCACAAAGGAAAAGACAGTTTGATAATATCAGCTCCGCACCTGACAAGATCGCTGCACCGAATAGTCATTAGCATTAAAATTTATATCGGTTTGCATCCGAATTTATCCATATGAGTACTGGTTTTAGGTAATTGCTAATATCATTCAAATATTTCCTCGGGTTAGTTATGATATTAGTAAGGAGGTAAGAGAGTAAAAATATGAACATAGGGGGCAACCAATTGAATAGCTGGTCCGGAAGCAATACCTTGGATGACCTTGCATCTTCCGTACCGCAACATGCTCCTTAACTTCAAACCGTAGAAGTTAGGAGCATGATCCTATCAGCCCACCAGTAATGGTGGGAATTTTTGTTTTAAGGAGGAACTATGAACCAAATACCGATCAAGAGCACCTGTAATGCCTGTGGTGGTGAAGGTGTCCTTGCCACTGACAGGATCTTCACACTTGCAGGTCGAGACCATCCTCTGCTAACCAAGTGCGTTGCCTGCGATGGCAAGGGCACGCTGCTCACCTGGGTGGATGTGCATCAACTCGCCCAGATGTTGCAGGCCATCGCTGCTGAAGAACAAGCCCAATGATGGAGCAAAACTATTCAATATTGTTCAAAGATAGGCCAACCTTCGCCATGGGTTGGCCTTTTTCGTTTCTATGAAAGGAGACTTATATGGCAATTGATCTAAAACCTGAAAGCACTTTCCTGGAGGCGCCTGCGTCCTGGAATACCCGTTACGTCACCCCTGCTGGCTTCGTCTGCCAGCTCACCCTGCGTGGCGAAAATGGCAAGGACCTGCTTGAGAGAGCAGGTGTGGCGCTTGTCTATCTTGCTGAGCATCAGTACCTGCCCGATGCCGGTTTTCGCAAGA